>Ga0209640_10003571_pt1 | contig 13590 bp, 13 predicted proteins | sample RifCSP10_1_FD_184018 | JGI IMG/M metagenome (GOLD analysis project Ga0209640, IMG submission 184018) | Soil microbial communities from Rifle, Colorado - Rifle CSP2_sed 10_1 (SPAdes) (version 2) | ecosystem: Environmental > Terrestrial > Deep subsurface > Rock core/Sediment | place: Rifle...
AGTGCAGGTGCCGGAGAGGTACGTGCCGCACTTCAAGGCCGGCAAGGAGCTGCGCGAGCGCGTCGACGGCATGCCGGTGGCGAGCGCGCTGGCGGCGCCGGCGCAGCAAAGGTCCGCCCAGCACTGAAAAAGGGGCGGGGGAGGCGCCCGGGCGGGCGCTTGAATCTCGCCGAAAGCGAGCATGCGTGTTCTCACCTGGGTGGCCCGTCTGGCGATTTTCCTGTTCCTGCTCGCGTTCGCCGCGCGCAACGCAGATCCGGTCACGCTGCGCTTCTATTTCGACCTTGCGTGGCAGATGCCGCTGGTCGCGCTGCTGCTTGCGTTCTTCGTGGCGGGCGCGCTGCTGGGGCTGGCGTCGACGCTCGGCGTGCTGATCCGCCAGCGGCGCGAGATCGGGCGGCTCGAGCGCGAGATCGACGCTCGGCGCACGCCGCCGCCCGACCTGCCGCCCGCGACCGGCGGTTGACGAGGGCCCGGGCTTCCCCGCCGCGCGCGAATGGAGTTCGAATACTGGTGGCTGCTCGGGTTCCCGCTCTTCTTCGGCCTGGGATGGCTCGCGGCGCGCATCGACATCCGGCACCTGCTGCGCGAATCGCGCGCGCTGCCGCGCTCGTACTTTCGCGGCCTCAACTTTCTGCTCGCGGAGCAGCCGGACAAGGCGATCGAGGCGTTCATCGAGGTGGTCAAGGTCGACCCCGAGACGGTCGAGCTGCACTTTGCGCTCGGCAGCCTGTTTCGCCGCCGCGGGGAGTACGACCACGCGATCCGCATGCACCAGAACCTGATCGAGCGCACCGACCTTGCGGCCGAGCAGCGCGCGCACGCGCTGTTCGAGCTGGGGCTCGATTACCTGAAGGCCGGCATCCTCGATCGTGCCGAGGACGTGTTCCGCCGGGTCGCGGAGGGCCCGCGCGCGCCCGAAGCGCGGCGCCATCTGCTCGAGATCTACCAGGCGGGCAAGGAATGGCCGAAGGCGATCGAACTGGCGCGGCGCATCGAGTCGGAATCGGGCGAGGCGCGCCCCGGCGAAATTGCGCATTTCCTGTGCGAGGTCGGGGCGAACGAGGCGATGCACTCGCGGCCGGAGGCCGCGCGTGCGTCCCTCGAGCAGGCGCTCGAGGCCGACCGCAAGTGCGTGCGTGCGAGCATGCTGCTCGGCGATCTGGAGCGCACGGCCGGGAATCCCGAGCGCGCGATCGAGTACTGGAAGCGCATCGAATCGCAGAATCCGCCGTACGTCGCGCTCGTCGCGCAGCGGCTGCTCGATGCGTACCGCGATGCGGGCCGCCTCGAGGAAGGCCTGACGCTGATCGCCGGCTATCTCGAGCGCTATCCTTCCCTCGACCTGCTCGATTCGGTGTTTCAGTACACGCTCGAAGCCAAGGGCGCGGCTGCCGCCTACCGCCTGGTGCGCGACGAGCTGCGCCGCAATCCGACGCTGCTCGGCCTCGACCGGCTGCTCGAAGCGCAGATCATGGGCGATTCGCACCCCGAGCGCCGGCGCGACCTGGAACTGGTGAGGAACCTCGTGCATAGCCACACGCGCAAGCTCGCGCGCTACCGTTGCGAGAACTGCGGCTTCAAGGCACGCCAGTTCCACTGGCGCTGCCCAGGCTGCGGCGGCTGGGAAACGTATCCGCCGCGGCGCTCCGAAGAGTTCGAGCTCGCGCCATGAACGTGACGATCATCGGCACCGGATATGTCGGGCTCGTCACCGGCGCGTGCCTCGCCGACATGGGCAACCACGTGTTCTGCCTCGATGTCGACGAGGAGAAAGTGCGCAGGCTCAACGCCGGCGGCATCCCGATCTTCGAGCCGGGTCTCGAGCCGGTGGTGCGCAGGAACGAAGCGGCCGGGCGGCTCGTGTTTTCCACCGATGTGGGTGCGAGTGTGCGCCACGGCGTCCTGCAATGCATCGCGGTCGGCACGCCGCCCAACGAAGACGGCTCGGCCGACCTGCAGCACGTGCTCGCGGCCGCGCGTGCGATCGGCCGCCACATGGATGGCTATCGCGTGATCGTCAACAAGTCGACCGTTCCCGTCGGCACCGCCGATCGCGTGCGCGAGGCCGTGACCGGGGAACTGGCGAAGCGCCGCGCGAACGCCGAGTTCAGCGTCGTCTCCAACCCGGAGTTCCTCAAGGAAGGCGACGCCGTAGAGGATTTCATGCGCCCGGACCGGATCATCGTCGGCTCGGACGACGAGCGCGCGAGGGCGCTGCTGCGCGAGCTGTATGCGCCGTTCCAGCGCAATCGCGAGCGGCTGATGCTGATGAGCGTGCGCTCGGCCGAGCTCACCAAGTACGCCGCGAACGCGATGCTCGCGACGCGCATCTCGTTCATGAATGAATTGGCGAACCTCGCCGAGCGCCTGGGCGCCGACATCGAGGAAGTGCGCCGCGGCATCGGCTCCGATCCGCGCATCGGGTATCACTTCCTGTATGCCGGCGCGGGGTTCGGCGGCTCCTGTTTCCCGAAGGACGTGCGCGCGCTGCAGGACACTGCGCAGCAGGCCGGGCAGCCTTTGTCCGTGCTCGCGGCCGTCGAGCGGGCGAACGATGCGCAGAAGCACGTTCTCGCGCAGAAGATTCGCGCGCGCTTCGGCGAGACGCTCGCGGGGAAGCGCTTCGCGGTCTGGGGACTGGCGTTCAAGCCGAACACCGACGACATGCGCGAAGCGCCAAGCCGCGCGCTGATTGCCGATCTGCTCGCAGCCGGCGCCTCGGTGCGCGCGTACGACCCTGCCGCGGGGAACGAGGCGCGCAGGATCTTCCGCGACGAGCCGCGCGTGGAGATCGTCGATGCGGCGATCGACTGCGTCTGCGATTGCGACGCGCTCGCGATCGTCACCGAATGGCAGGAGTTCCGCAGCCCCGACTTCGCCGAAATCGCGAGGCGCCTGAAGACGCCGGCGATCTTCGATGGCCGCAACCTCTATCCGCCGGCGGCGGTGCGCGCGCATGGCATCGAGTACTTTGCGGTCGGCCGGGGACCATGAAGGCGCCGGACACTCGCCGCGCGCGCGTGATGGTGGTCGGCGACGTGATGCTCGATCGCTACTGGTACGGGGATGCTTCGCGCATCTCGCCCGAGGCGCCGGTGCCGGTGGTGCTGTTCCGCGAAGAGATGACGCGGGCCGGTGGCGCTGCGAACGTCGCCAGCAATTGCGCTGCGCTCGGGGTGCGCACGCGATTGTTGTCGGTCGTCGGCCGTGATGAAGCGGGCGATCGCCTCGCGCAGCTGGTCGAAGAGTCGGGGATCCACGCGAGCCTGCATCGCGACGCGTCGATCCGCACGACGGTCAAGCTGCGTGTGATCGGCGGGCGCCAGCAGCAGCTGCTGCGGATTGACTTCGAGACGATGCCCTCGCGCGAGGTGCTCGCCTCCAAGCTCGAGGATTTCAGGGCCGAAGTGAACCGCTGCGACGTGGTCATCCTTTCCGATTACGGCAAGGGAGGGCTTGCGCACATCGCACAGATGATCCGCCTGGGGCGCGCCGCCGGAAAGAAAGTCCTCGTCGATCCCAAGGGCGACGACTACGCGCGCTACAAGGGCGCCCACATCCTGACGCCGAATCTGGCCGAGCTGCGCGAAGTGGTGGGTAGCTGGAAAACGGAAGCCGACCTCGAACGGCGCGTGCAGAAGCTGCGGCGGGCGCTCGGGCTGGAAGCGCTGCTGCTCACGCGCGGCGGCGAAGGCATGACGCTGTATCGGGACGGTCGCTCGCTGCACGTCCGCGCGGAGAAGCGCGAGGTGTACGATGTGAGCGGCGCCGGCGACACGGTGATCGCGACGCTCGGCACGATGCTCGCCGCGGGCGTCGCGCTCGAGCAGGCCGTGCGCATCGCGAATCGCGCCGGCGGCATCAAGGTCACGAAGCTCGGCACCGCGGTGGTGACGAGGAAAGAACTGTTCGGATAGCGCATGTACTACGTCGTCACCGGCGCCGCCGGTTTCATCGGGTCGCAACTCGTCGCTGCGCTCAACCGGGCGGGCATCACTTCGATCCTCGCCGTCGACAATCTCGAGCAGGCGGACAAGTTCCGCAACCTCGCGGGCTGCGACATCGAGGATTATCTCGACAAGCGCGATTTCCTCGAGCGCATCGTCGCCAACCAGTTCGCCGATTCCGTCGAAGCCGTGCTGCACCAGGGCGCATGCTCGGACACGATGCACGCCGATGGCCGCTACATGATGGAGAACAACTACCGCTATTCCCGCGTGCTGCTCGACTGGTGCCAGGACGAAGAGGTGCCGCTCGTCTACGCGTCGTCCGCGTCGGTGTACGGCGCCGGCCGCAGGTTTTCCGAGGAGCGGGCGAACGAGGCGCCGCTCAACGTGTATGCGTATTCGAAGTTCCTGTTCGATCAGGTCGTGCGCATGCGGCTGCCCGAGCGCACGAGCCAGATCGTCGGGCTGCGCTACTTCAACGTGTACGGGCCGAACGAGACGCACAAGGGGCGCATGGCGTCGGTGGCGCTTCATGCCTGCCGGCAATTCCTCGCCGAGGGCCGGGTGCGGCTGTTCGTGGGATCGGACGGCTTCGGCAACGGCGAGCAGCGGCGCGACTTCGTGCATGTGGAAGACACCGCCAACGTGAACCTGTATTTCCTCGAGCACCCGGAGATCTCCGGCATCTACAACTGCGGCACCGGCCGGGCGCAGAGCTTCAATGACGTCGCGTGCGCGGTCGTGAACACCGTGCGGGAGGCCCGCGGCGAGCCGCCGCTTGCGCTCGGCGAGCTGGTCTCGCAGGGCTGGATCGAGTACATCCCGTTCCCGCCGCCGCTCGAGGGAAAATACCAGAGCTTCACCGAGGCGGACCTCGGCCAGCTGCGTGCGTGCGGCTATCCGGGCGAGTTCGTGACGGTCGAGCAGGGGGTTCGGTCCTACGTGACGGAGCTGTTGGCGCGCGAATGAAGACGATCGAGGAGTTCATCGGCGAGACGCCGCTCGCGCGGCTGCAGCGCCTGCCCGGCGCCGAGAACGCAAAGGCGGGCAACGTCCTGTTCGCCAAGCTCGAAGGCAACAACCCGGCGGGATCGGTCAAGGACCGGCCGGCGATGTCGATGATCCGCCGCGCCGAGGGACGCGGCACGATCCATCGCGGCGACACGCTGATCGAGCCGACCTCGGGGAACACCGGCATCGCGCTCGCGATGGCGGCGGCGATCCGCGGCTACCGGATGGTGCTGATCATGCCGGAGCATCTTTCGGTCGAGCGGCGCCAGACGATGCGCGCGTTCGGCGCGGAGATCATCCTGACGCCGCAGAAGGGCGGCATGGAAGGCGCGCGCGATCTCGCCGAGCAGATGGTGCGCGAACGCAAGGGCGTGATGCTCGACCAGTTCGCGAATCCCGACAACCCGCTTTCGCACTACGAGGGCACCGGGCCGGAGATCTGGCGCGACACCGGCGGGCGGATCACGCATTTCGTCTCGTCGATGGGAACGACCGGCACGATCATGGGCTGCTCGCGGTTCCTGAAAGAGAAGAACCCGGCGATCCAGATCATCGGCTGCCAGCCCGAGGAGGGCTCGCAGATTCCGGGCATCCGCAAGTGGCCGCAGGCGTACCTGCCGAGGATCTATGACAGATCGCGCGTCGACCGGCTCGAGTACGTGGGCCAGGCGGATGCCGAAGAAATGGCGCGCCGCCTGGCGCGCGAGGAAGGGATCTTTGCCGGCATCTCCTCGGGCGGCGCGGTGTGCGTTGCGCTGCGGGTGGCAAAGACGCTGAAGAACGCCGTCCTCGTGACGATCATCTGCGATCGCGGCGATCGCTATCTGACGACCGGCGTGTTCCCGGATTGACTCCCGTCCTCGCGTTCGACATCGAGACGGTCCCGGATTGCGCGGGGCTGCGGCGCCTGCACGGGCTGCCGGAGGCGCTCTCCGACGCCGACGTCGCCGAGATCGCATTCCAGCGCCGTCGCACGCAGTCCGGCAACGACTTCCTGCCGCCGCACCTGCAGCGCGTGATCGTCATTTCCTGCGTGCTGCGCGACGACGAGGGCGTGCGCGTCTTCTCGATCGGCGAGCCCGAGCGCGACGAGCCCGCGGTGATCCAGAAGTTTTTCGACGGTATCGAGAAGCTGACCCCGCAGCTCGTCTCCTGGAATGGCGGCGGCTTCGACCTTCCGGTGCTGCAGTTGCGCGGCCTGACGCACGGCGTATCCGCGACGCGCTACTGGGAAACGGGCGATGGCGACCGGGAATTTCGCTACAACAGCTACATCGGCCGCTACCACACGCGCCATTGCGACCTGATGGACCTGATGGGGCTGTACCAGCCGCGCAACAACGCTCCGCTGGATGAGGTCGCGCAGCTCGCCGGATTCCCCGGCAAGATCGGACTGTCCGGCGCAAGCGTTTGGCGCGAGTATCTGGGCGGCGGCATCGCGCAGATCCGCGCCTACTGCGAGACCGATTGCGCGAACACCTATCTGCTGTGGCTGCGATTCCAGCTGATGCGCGGCGGGCACACGCCGGCGCAGCATGCCGAGGAGTGCGCGCTGCTGCGTGACTGGATGCGCGCCCAGGGCACGCCGGCATGGACCGAGTTCCTCGCGCGTTGGAAGAGCGCCTGACGCTCGACATTGCTGCGCTCGACGCCGAAGGGCGCGGCGTCGCGCGCAACGACGAGGGCAAGGTGGTGTTCGTCGAAGGCGCGCTGCCGGGCGAGACGGTGCTCGCTCGCCGGCTTGCAGGCAAGCGCTCGTACGACATCGCGCGCACGATCGCAATCCTGCGCGAGTCGTCGGCGCGCTCGGTGCCGCGCTGCCCGCACTTCGGAACCTGCGGCGGCTGCTTTACGCAGCATGTCGACGCGCGCACGCAGGTCGCGACGAAGCAGCGCTGGCTCGAGGATTGCCTTGCCCGGATCGGCAAGGTGCAGGCGCAGATGCTCCTCGCGCCGATCTACGGCGAGGAATGGGGATACCGGCGCCGCGCGCGCATGTCGGCGCGCTACGTCCCCGGCAAAGGCGGCGCGCTGGTCGGCTTTCGCGAGCGCCGGTCCACGTTCGTGGCCGACATCCGGAGCTGCGACGTGCTGCCACCCGGCGTGTCGGCGCTCATTCCTGCGTTGCGCTCGCTCGTAAGCGAGCTGTCGGTGCGCGAGCGGCTGCCGCAGATCGAGATTTCTGCCGGCGATGGCGCCACCGTGCTCGTGTTTCGCCATCTGCAGCCGTTGACCGAGCGCGATCTGTCGCTGCTGCGCGGGTTTCATGAGCAGACGGCGCTCCATGTGTGGGTGCAGCCGGGCGGCCCGGACACCGCGGCGCCGCTTTACCCCGGCGATCCCGACCCGCTTTCCTACGACCTTCCCGAATTCGGCGTTCGCATCGGTTTCGGCCCGGTGGACTTCACGCAGGTCAACCATTCGATGAACCGGGCGCTGGTTCGCCGCGTGATGGGACTGCTCGATCCGCAGCCGCAGGAGGCGATCGCCGATCTTTTCTGCGGCGTCGGCAATTTCTCGCTGCCGCTCGCGAGGCTCGGCGCGCAGGTGATCGGATTCGAGGCAGTCCAGGCGCTGGTCGATCGGGCGCGTCGCAACGCCCGGGCGAACGACCTGGTCGCGCAATTCGAAGTGGCGGACCTGTTCAAGTCGCGCCTCGAGGCTTTTGGCCGCTTCGAGAAAATCCTGATCGATCCGCCGCGCGAGGGTGCGATCGGGCTGGTCAAGGCGGTTCGCGACGACTGGCCCAGGCGAATCGTGTATGTCTCGTGCGACCCGGCAACACTCGCGCGCGATGCCGCCGTGCTCGTGCACACGAAAGGCTTCTCGCTCGCGGCCGCCGGCGTCGTCAACATGTTTCCGCACACCGCGCACGTCGAGTCGGTGGCGCTGTTCGAGAGATGAAAAAAGAAAAGGGCGCCGCAAGGCGCCCTTGTGGATTCCTTCCCGAGCGGCGCTAGTCGCGCTCGCCGGTCAGCGCCATCAGCAGGTGCAGCAGGTTGGCGAAGATGTTGAAGAGGCTCATGTAGACGCCCGTGGTCGCGATGACGTAGTTCGTCTCGCCCCCGGTCACGATCCGCGACAGGTCGTGCAGCAGGAAGAGCGAAAAGATCACGATCGCGATCGTGGAGAGCGCCAGCGCCAGCGCCGGAATCTGGAAGAACATGTTCGCCAGCATGGCGATCAGCAACGCGATCATGCCGACGAACAGGAACTTGCCCATGAAGCTGAAATCCCGCTTCGTGGTCGTGGCTACCGTCGCCATCGCGAAGAGCACCAGCCCCGTGCCGCCCGCGGCATAGCCAACGAGCGCGCCGCCGTTCTTCAGCGCCAGCGCAAAGTTCAGAATTGGCCCGAGCCACCAGCCGAGCAGGCCTGTCATCAGCAGCAGCAGGCCGACACCGAGCGCGCTGTTGCGGTTGGCAACAATCGCAAACTGCAGCCCGATGACCGCGCCCAGCATGACAAATGTGCTGATGATCGGGTGCTGCAGGATGATTCCGCCGCTCGCCATGCCGAGCATTGCGCCAGCGATGGTCGGAACCATCGTCAAAGCGAGCAGCAGGTACGTATTGCGCAGGACTTTCTGCGCTTCCGCGCTGATCGGCCGCGACAGGACTACGCTGCCCGGGCTGTTCGTCCGAATCGGTTCGAGTTGCATTCAATCCCTCCTTATAGGCCCGGGAAGCTCCCGGGCGCTGCGACTAAGACTACCAAAGCCAGCCAAAGTTTCAACCGGCATGCCGCTAAAATGCGGGCGAAGAAGGGTTTTTTCAAGAGCCAAGCCGGGGAAGGGTGGCAGAGCGGTCGAATGCACCGGTCTTGAAAACCGGCAGGGCGCAAGCCCTCGTGGGTTCGAATCCCACCCCTTCCGCCAGAACTGGTGCGGTCTGCTACAGCGACGCCAGAAGCTCCTGAAGGGTGTCGCGCACCAGGGCGGCTACGCGAGCCGCTGGCTCAGCATCAAGAGTCCCGGCATGTGGCAGCCAGCAGCTGCTACGGGAAACGGACGGTCGCATCGGCGCCATACGAGCCGCGCGCAGGCTGCTGCGTTGCCTCGAGCGATTTCAATCGGTCGTCAAAGGTCTCCAGCGTCCGGAAGATCAGCCGTCGCAGGAACATTGCGCCTGGTCGTGCGGTGCGACCGAACTGCGGACGCCCGTCCAGGCTGAAGAGCTCGTCCGCGTGACGCTCGACTTCGCTCAGCGTTTCCTGACATTGCGGATCGTCGATCGTGTGAATCAGGCCGTCGCACAATAGCCGGATCGCTTCCGCGGCACCTTCACTTGATTCGCCCCGCTCGTGCAGCGTCAGGAGCCGCCTGATCTGGCCGAGCAGCAGCCGTGCCACCTCGATGTTGCGATTTGGAGAGGCCACCTTGGTCATGACGTTCAAGTTTCCTTGCATGGGGTAGAAGGAACGCTACCCGCTCCCGGCGGCGACCGGTATCGCGCTGGGGCGAATGTGGAGTAGTGGCGGCTTTACGTTCGTCGATGGGGAGCGCTGGATCGCGTCGGTGCGATCGCGCCGAAAGCGACCGAGGCGAAGATCAGCACGGCGGCGGAGCAAAGGACAGCAATCGGGGGCACGCATCTTGCGCACGCCGAGGCCATGAACCTGATGCAGCAACCACCTGACGAGAGCCCGCCGGTTCCGCACAAGCCGCCCGGCGAAAAGCCACCGATGCCGGGCCACGAGCCGATCCAGGATCCACCGCGCCCCGACTCGCCTCCGGGCATTCCGCCGCAGGAGCCTCCGCCCGGGGGGATGCGTATGCGAGCAACGTCCTTCTTGTCGCGGAACGTTTCGAAGGGTTATCGCAGCTCGGCGCCCAGCACGGCGTTCAGAAAGCGCACCGCGAAGCGCGTCGCGGGCTACGGGCGCGCGTCAGACTGCCGACCGCTGCCTCCTGGCGCCGGAGCGTCGTCTTTCCGCGCCACCTCCGCGCGCAACCGCGGCAGAAACTGCGGCCACTCGCGCTGCAGGTAGGCGATCAGCGCCTCGCGCACGAGGCAGCGCAAGTCCCACGCGCGCCCGGCATCGGCGGCGCTGACGAGCACGCGCAGCTGCATCGCCCGCTCGCTCGTGTCGGTCACCTGGATCAGGCACACGCGCCGGTCCCATTCGCGCGACGCTTCGCACACGCGGCGCAGCTCGGCGCGCAGCGGCTCGAGCGGCATGCCGTAGTCGACCCACAGGAACGCGGTGCCGAGCAGCTCGCTCGAGGTGAGCGTCCAGTTCTGGAACGGTTTCTCGATGAAGTACTGCAGCGGCACCACGAGGCGGCGCTGATCCCAGATCGCCACCACCACGAACGTGCGGCCGATCTCCTCGATGCGGCCCCATTCGCCTTCGACGATGACCACGTCGTCGAGCCGGATCGGCTGCGTGAGCGCGATCTGCACGCCGGCGAGCAGGTTGCCGAGGATCGGCTTGGCGGCGATGCCGACCGCGAGCCCGGCGATGCCGGCCGAAGCGAGCAACCCGGCGCCGATGGTGCGGACCTCGGGGAACGTCAGCAGCGCGAAGGAGATGCCGACGATCGCGATCAGCGACGCGAGCGTGCGTGTCAGCAGGCGCGTCTGCGTCTGCAGGCGCCGTGCGTACAAGTTGTCGGCGACGTCGGCCGGAAAGCGCAGCGCGACCGAGTCCGCAATCGCCGCGGCGAGTCGCATCGCGAGCCACGTCGCGGCCGCGATGACCGCGAGCGTGCCCAGATGGCGCAACGCGCCGATGCCGTAGAGCGCATTGGGCGCCGCCTGCAGGACCGACTGCAGGGCGATGAGCGCCGCCAGCGCCGTTCCTGGCGTCGCCGCTGCGCTGACAAAGGGGGCGGCGAGGGGCTCGCGGCGCGCGATGCGGCGCAATACGGCGACCGCGATGCGCGCGCCCACGAGCACCGCCGCAAGCACTGCTGCCGCCGAGAATGCCGGCAGGAGCCAGGGTTCGAGATCGACGAGGAGTTGAGTATTCAAAGCGGTATCGCGGCAGTGGCGGCACCCCGCGTCTGCGCAGGACAAGGGGCGTCGTGTCTGAGACCGCGAAGGCAAAGCTCGGTTCCGCTAAACTCCAGCGCCAGCATGGCGCTCATCGTCCAGAAATACGGCGGCACGTCGGTCGGCTCGGTCGAGCGGATCCGCAACGTCGCCAGGCGCATCGCGAAATGGAAGGCCGCGGGGCACGACCTCGTCGTCGTTCCTTCGGCGATGGCGGGCGAAACCAACCGCCTGCTCGGGCTTGCAAAGGAAATCCAGCCGCACCCCGATCCGCGCGAGCTCGACGTGGTCGCTTCCACCGGAGAGCAGGTGACGATCGGGCTGCTCTCGATGGCGTTGCTCGAGCTGGGCGTGCCGTCGCGCAGCCACACCGGCTGGCAGGTGAAGATGGTGACCGACTCGGCGTTCACACGCGCGCGCATCGTCTCCATCGACGAAGATCGCGTGCGTGCCGACCTGAAAGAGGGCCGCGTAGCCGTGGTCGCCGGTTTCCAGGGCGTCGATGCCCACGGAAACGTCACGACGCTCGGGCGCGGCGGTTCCGACACGTCGGCGGTCGCGCTCGCCGCCGCATTGAAAGCCGACGAATGCCAGATCTACACCGATGTCGACGGCGTCTATACCGCCGATCCGCGCATCGTTCCGGAAGCGCGGCGGCTGAAGACGGTCACCTTCGAAGAGATGCTCGAGATGGCGGGCGCCGGCTCGAAGGTGCTGCAAATCCGCTCGGTCGAGTTCGCAGGCAAGTACCGGGTGCCGACACGCGTGCTCTCCAGCCTTACCAATCCGCTGATCCCGGTGGACCAGGAGGCGCGATCGGGCACGCTCGTCACGTTCGAGGAAGATCCGCACATGGCAATGGAAAAAGCGATGGTGTCCGGGGTCGCGGCGCAGCGCGACGAAGCCAAGGTGACCGTGCGCAGCGTGCCCGACCGCCCGGGCATCGCCTACGCGATCCTGGGACCGATCGCGGATGCCGGCATCAACGTCGACGTGATCGTCCAGAACGTCGGCCAGGACGGCATGACCGACCTTTCGTTCACCGTTTCGCGCGCCGACCTGGCGAGGACGCTGAAGCTCCTGAAGGAGCAGGTGCAGCCGCATATCCGCTGCCGCGAAGTGTCGGGGGAGGACCGCATCGCCAAGATTTCGATCGTCGGCATGGCGATGCGCTCGCACGCCGGCATCGCGGCGCGCATGTTCCGCACGCTCGCCGAGGAAGGCATCAACATCCAGATGATCTCGACCTCCGAGATCAAGATCACCGTCGTCATCGACGAGAAGTACACCGAGCTCGCGGTGCGGGTGCTGCACCGGGCCTTCGAGCTCGAGCAGGAGTAAGATTCTGCCGTTCCGTATCCGGAGAGATGCCCGAGTGGCCGAAGGGGGCGCCCTGCTAAGGCGTTATACGGACAAAATCCGTATCGAGGGTTCGAATCCCTCTCTCTCCGCCAAAGCGCCGGCGAGAAAATTCCTGTTCCTGTGCGCTGTCGCGGCGCTGCTGAATGCCGTCGCGGTGCAGGCGCAGTTCCCTGCGCGGGCCGTCACGCTGATCGTGCCTTCGCCGCAGGGCGAATTTGCCGATACGGCCGCGCGGTTGATCGCGGGGAAGCTCACCGAGTACTGGGGTCGCGCAGTCCTCGTCGAGAACAAGCCCGGCAGCGACGGCATCGCCGGTGCCGACGAAGTCGCGAAGGCAAAGCCCGACGGTCACACGCTGCTGATGGGCGACCTGCGCACGCAGGCCCTCAACGCGGCGCTCCACAAGAAGCTTCCCCACGATCCGGGCAAGGCGTTCGTTGCGCTTTCGCTCGTCGCCGAACTGCCGCTGGTATTGCTGGTGCATCCTTCGACCAAGGCGCAGTCGCCACGCGAGCTGGTCGGCCTCGTCAAGCCGAAAATGCCGCTGCTCAAGTACGCCACTTCCGGAAATGGCGGACCCATGCATCTCGCCGCCGTTGTCTTCGAAGGCATCGCCCGGGTCCAGTTCCAGCAGGTGTCGTACAAGAGCGAAGGGCAGGCGATCGCCGAACTGATCGCGGGACGAGTCCACCTCGCATTCGCCCCGGTTCATGAGTCGGTCGGGCATATCACGGCCCGAAAAGTGCGCGCGCTCGCGATCACGAGCGCACAGCGCTCTCCGGCGCTGCCGAGACTGCAGACGATCGCCGAGAGCGGCTTCCCCGGCTACGAGTCGAGCGCCTGGATCGGGATCGTCGGCCCCGCGGGAATGCCGGCGGCGACGGTCGAGAAGATTGCCAAGGACGTCCAGCGGGCGGTGGGTGCGTCGGACCTTCGGCACAAGCTGGACCAGCAGGGCGTGATCGCAATCGGCAGCTCGCCGGCACAGTTCAAGTCCCGTATCGAACGCGACCGTCAGCGCTATTCGCGGATCATCGAAGAGAAAGGCATCACCGCCCCATGACGGGCGGCGTACACTGCGCGCCGGCCGCAAATGAGCGCACCGAAAACCCCGGCGAACCATCCCGCTGCGCAGTCGCGCAAGCGCCGAGCCGCGCGTGGCCTCGACCACATCGGCCGCGGCTCGGCCGAAGCGATGCTGCGCGAGAGCGGCGCGCGCTACCGGCAGCTCATCGAAGTCGCCCCGGTGGCGATCTTCGTGCATGCGGACT
>Ga0209640_10003572_pt1 | contig 13589 bp, 10 predicted proteins | sample RifCSP10_1_FD_184018 | JGI IMG/M metagenome (GOLD analysis project Ga0209640, IMG submission 184018) | Soil microbial communities from Rifle, Colorado - Rifle CSP2_sed 10_1 (SPAdes) (version 2) | ecosystem: Environmental > Terrestrial > Deep subsurface > Rock core/Sediment | place: Rifle...
GATTGCTGTTGGCGACCGCTCCGGCAGTGGCGCCACCAGTCGGGCGGCACAGAGCGCCGCCCGACGACGACGGCCTGTAACCTGTGCGACGACCTGCAGTTGCCGTCTGCGCTCACCGCGCGCGAATGCCCGATTCGACGTGAACGATTCCTTCAACGACATGCCGTCCAGGGGGAACACCTCGCGCGACGGCCCTGTTCCCCCACTGTGTTCCCCCCTTCGACGCGCCGATTGAGCAGGGGGCGCTCAATATGTGCCCTGCCCTGACGAACGGGTTAGACGGGACTGCCGACATGTGACGGGGTGCTACCATCGACCCGCCCATAGGCTCGATGCCGACCTTCCCGGAGTGGTGGAATTGGGATCTTTCGTTCACCGGCCACGCCGAGTTGCGCATGGAGCAACGCGGCGTGACCGAGGTGGAGGTCCGCGCTATGCTGGAGAGAGCCACCGGTTTCGAGGCCAGCGTCGTGCAGGGCAGATTCATGATCCAGACCCAACGCGGGCAAGGCCCGTGGGTCGTGATCGTCGAGCCAGACGCCGAGGCCAGATTGCTCGTCGTCGTGACCGTTTACGAGGTGTCCCAATGACCGAGCGCTCGCTGCAGGTAACCTATCGGAAGGGCCGGACATTCGCGGCGTACCTGCACCTCTCGCATCCAACCGGCGAGAAGAGCGCGCGGACTGTAGCATCGCCGGATGGGCTGCTGATCGTCGATTACTCCGCGTCAGGCAAACCGTTGGGTGTCGAGATCACAGCCCCGCAGGCGGTTCCCCTTGATCGCCTCAATCAGCTCCTCGCGGAGCTTGGCGAGCCGCCCCTCGCAGAGCAGGACTACAGGCCCGCTCGAGCCGCATAGGCGGAAAGCGATCTGCCCGATCAGCGGGTGCGCAAGCGGGCGAGCCAACCGTCCATTCCGGCCGTCTTCGTCGCAGGTTCACCGCACATTTCGCGGCTTCCCGCAGAAGCGACTGCCCGTCTCGACACCATGATCGAGAAGGGGTTTCAGGTCCTCGTCGGTGACGCCAACGGCGGCGACTAAGCCGTGCAGCGGTATCTCGCCGACAAGTCGTATCCGAACGCCCTCGTGCACTGCATTGAAGGACCACTGCCGAAACAACATCGGAAACTGGTCAACGCGTGACGTCGATGCCCTGCGTGGCGCCCAAAGGCTTCGACGAACTACTCCCTCGAGGACCGCGCGATGGCGGAGGCGGCGCTCGCGCTCAGGCTCGCCGCGCTGGCCGATACGGAGGCCTTCGTTCGAGGCCGGCCGGCATCCGAAACCGGCTGTCTCCACTACTCGCCGAGTGCGGCGCGATGTGTCGCGCCAAGACGCGGGGGCCCGGCGACGAGGTTCCGCATTACGGGCGTCCCGGCGGAGTGCTTCCTCGCGTCATCGACGAATCGAGAGAGTGAGCGATCAGGCGTCGAAGGGGCAGGGCTGTGCTCTTCGCACGACCAGGAACCGATATAATTGGCCGCCCCCGATGCAGCTCTCCCCCGGCACACGTCTTGGCCCCTACGAGATCGTTGCGCTCATCGGGAGAGGCGGAATGGGCGAGGTCTGGCGGGCTCGCGACGAGAGGCTCGAGCGCGACGTCGCCATCAAGACGCTGCCGCCGACGCTGTCTGCCAACGCGGATCATCTGGCCCGGTTTCGGCGCGAAGCGCGCGCCGCCTCCGCGCTCAATCACCCGAACATCTGCACGATCTACGACCTGAGCGAGCACGACGCGCAGCCGTTTCTCGTGATGGAACTGCTGTCGGGGACGACGCTTGCCGCGATGTTGTCGCAGGGAGCGCTCGGCCTCGATCGTGTGGTCGATCTCGGCACCCAGTTGGCCGATGCGCTCGATGCGGCGCACGGCCGGGGCATCATCCACCGCGACATCAAGCCGGCCAACATCTTCGTCACCGACCGCGGGCTGGCCAAGATTCTCGACTTCGGCCTGGCCCGCATGCAGCCGGCGGTGCTCGATGACGCACTGACGCTCGACGCCGGCTTCGTCACCAGCGTCGGCTCGGTGTCCGGCACCGTCGCCTACATGTCGCCCGAGCAGGCACGTGGGGAGGCGCTCGACGCGCGGACTGACCTGTTCTCGCTTGGGGTCGTGCTCTACGAGATGACGACCGGGCGGCCGGTGTTTGGCGGGCACACGTGGGCGGTCGTCTTCAACCGGATCTTGAGTGGCGTGGTCGACCCGCCGACGCACGTGAATCCGGCGCTGCCGAAGGATCTGGATCAGCTGTTCGAGAGCCTGCTGGCGACCGACCGCAATCGCCGGTGCGCGAGCGCGCGGGAACTGCGTGCCGGGCTCGAGCGGTTCGGACGTGCGAAGTCCGGGAGCCACCCGTCGCATCCGGCGCCCGATGTGGACGAGGGGAAGCGCTCGATTGTGGTGCTGCCGTTCCAGAACCTCAGCGCGGACCCGGACAACGAGTTCTTCAGCGACGGGCTCACCGACGAGATCATCTCGGACCTCTCGCAGATCCGGACGCTCCGGGTCATCTCACGGAATTCCAGCCTGCAGCTCAAGGGCGCGGGCAAGGACCTGAAGTCCTTGGCCTCGGAGCTTGGCGTCCGCTACGTGCTGAGCGGCGGCGTGCGGAAGTCGGGGAATGCCGTCCGCATCACCGCGCAGCTCGTGGATCCCGTCAGGGACGAGTCTCTCTGGTCGGAGAAGTACTCCGGCACGCTCGAGGACATCTTCGACATCCAGGAGCAGATCTCGCGCCGCATCGTCGATGCGCTCAAGATGCAGCTTTCTCCGGAAGAACACCAGCGGCTCGCCGAGCGGCCGATCGACAACGTCGAGGCGCTCGAGTGCTATCAGCGGTCGCGCCTGGAGGTGTACAAGTTCACGAAAGAGGGACTGGACCAGGCGCTGACGCTCATCGACATGGCGCTCGGCTTGGTGGGCGACAACGAGCTGCTCCATGCCGCGATCGGCACGGTGCACTGGCAGTACGTCAACGCTGCGATCACTGCCGACAAGGACCACATCGCACAGGCGGAGCGCTGCGCCGAGCAGGTGTTCGCCCTGAATCCGGATTCCGCTCCAGGCCATGCCCTGCTGGGCATGGTGCGGCAGGCGCAGGGGCGTCCGGCCGACGCGATTCGCAGCCTGAGGCGAGCGCTGGCAATCGACCCGTCAAACGACTACGCGCTTTCGGAGCTGGCGCGCGTCTACCAGTGCGTGGGCCGCGACGAAGACGCGCGGTTGCATCTGCAGCGGGCAGTGAGCGCCGACCCGCTCAGCGCCATCCTTCAGGGCGCGCGATTGTGGGTGGGCGCGATGACCGGCGACCACGACTTCGTGCAGCGTGAGGGGCCGCGGCTGCTGCGGTCGATGCAGGGATCTCCGCTGGTCGCGCTGCATCTGGCGCCGTCCTATGCACTGGAGGGGCGGTTGGACGAGGCGCGTGCGGTCGCTGACGCGGTGCCGCCAGAGACTGTCCCGACGATTGCCGGGCGCCTCGGCCTGTTCTGGAAGCTGGCCCTGGACGGCAAACGCGAGGAAGCAGCGGCGTGCTTCGGTGACCACCTCCTCGCCTGCGCGCGGAACGTGGAGTTCTGGGCCAAGGAGGTGGCCGAGTGCTACGCGTTCATCGACGACTGCACCCTGGCGCTCGACTGGCTCGAGCAGGCCGCCCGGCAGGGCTTCGTCCATTACCCGTACTTCTCATCACGAAGCCGGATCTGGAGACGGTTCGACTCCGATCCGCGGTTCCAGGCACTCATGATGGACATGAAGGTGACCTGGGAGCACCTGCAGCAAGTCTAATCGTCAGACCCGACGTGATGACCAACACACAATTGCAGCACCTGACGACGGCGCTGGCCGGCCGGTACCGCGTGATACGCGAGATCGGACGCGGCGGCATGGCCGGCGTCTACCTCGCCGACGACCCGAAGCATCGCCGGCAGGTCGCGATCAAGGTGTTCAACGCGGAGCTGGCCGAACTTCTCGGGAAGGATCGGTTCCTTCGCGAGATCGAGGTCACCGCAGGGCTGGCGCATCCGCACATCCTGCCGCTCCACGATTCGGGGATTGCCGATGGTCTCGCCTATTACGTGATGCCATTCATCGAGGGCGGCACGCTCCGCGACCACCTGTCCGAGAAGGGACGTCTGCCGCTCGAAGAAGCGCTGCGCATAGTCAGGGGCGTGGCCGATGCCCTCGCCTTTGCCCACCGCAGAGGGATCATCCATCGCGACATCAAGCCCGAGAACGTGCTGCTGCAGGGCGGACACGCCCTCGTCGCCGACTTCGGAATTGCGCGGGCGCTCAGTCTGGCCGGCGACGTGGCGCTGACGCAAACGGGCATGGTGGTCGGCACGCCGTCGTACATGAGCCCGGAGCAGACGGTCGGCGACGCCAACGTTGACGCCCGAACCGACATCTACAGCCTGGCGTGCCTGCTGTTCGAGGCGCTGAGCGGCTCGCCGCCGTTCAGGGGTGGCACGTCCGTGGACGTCGCACGACGCCGGCTGACCGAGGCGGCGCCTCGACTGCGGACGTCGGCGTCCGACGTCCCCGCGCCGATCGACGAGGCCGTGGCGAAAGCGCTGGCGCGCGATCCGAAGGAGCGGTTCTCCACGGCCGAAGAATTCGCTGCCGCGCTCAATGCGCCGGTTGCCGCAGGCGCGGCGCGTGACGGGGCGGCCGCCGGAGCGGAGACGAAGGGGCTCGTCGTCCTGCCGTTTGGCAACCTGAGTCCTGATCCCGAGAACGAGTTCTTCGCCGACGGCCTGACGGAAGAAGTGATTTCCGACCTGTCGGGGATCAGTGCCCTGCGCGTCATTTCGCGAACCTCCGCGATGCGCTTCAAAGGCACCGACAAGGATCTCAGGGCCATCGCGAAGGAGCTGAACGTTCGCTACGTGCTCGAGGGCAGCGTCCGCCGCGCGGGGTCGAGCCTGCGCGTCACGGCGCAGCTCATCGAAGCCGAGACCGACTCGCACGTCTGGGCGGAGAAGTACTCGGGCAGCATCGACGATGTGTTCGCGATACAGGAGGAGATCTCGCGGAAGATCGTCACGGCGCTGCAGGTCAAGCTGTCGGATACCGAGTCACGCCACGTGGCGGAACGCCCCATCGACAACCCGGCTGCCTACGAGTGCTACCTCCGGGCGCACCACGAGATCTTCAAAGTCACGCCGGAGTCGCTGGAGCGCGCCCAGAAGCTGGCGGATGCCGGGCTCGACCTCATCGGGGAGAACGCGCTGCTGCTGGCTACCCGTGGCCTGGTCTCGTGGTACTACGTGAACTTTTCGATCCGGCCGGAGGAACGGTACCTCGACGAGGCCTCGTCGTTCGCCGCGCGAGCACTGGAAAGGGATCCGGACGCCTTTCTCGGGATCTACCTGCGTGGGTTGATCGCCGCCAAGCGTGGCGACATCGAGGGGGCGGTGCGTCAGATGCGGCGGGCCAACGAGCGGAAGCCGGGCGACGCGGAAGTCTCGACCGAGCTGGTCCGCCACCTGTTCAGTGCAGGGCAGGAGCACACCGAACACGCCCGTCTGATGCTCGAGGAGGCCCATCGCGTCGATCCGCTGAACCCGCTCAACTGGACGCAGAAGGCCTGGTTCCATCGAGCCGCCGGAGAAGCCGACCAGACCGAATATGCCGCGCGACGGGCCGTCCAGCTCTCCGATCCCGGCTCCTCTCCTCGCACCTATGGAGCGTACTGCCTGGCGCTCATCGGCCGGACCGACGAGGCGATTCCGCTCTATGACGAGGTGGCCGCAGCACTGGGAGACAGCCCTTATGGATCGCTGAGCGCGTTCTTCGGGCGGGCCCTGAAAGGTGACGCTGACGCCGCACGATACGTGACGCCGTCTCTCGAACAGTCAGCCCGGTGGGTGGAGTATCTCGCGCTGTTCCTTGCGGAAGGCTACGCGCTCATCGGCCGTCGCGGCGACGCACTCCGCTGGCTGCGGACAGCAAACCAGCAGGGATTCATCAACTATCGGTTCCTCGCGCGCGATCGGTTCCTCGAGCCGCTTCGCGGCGATGCCGAATACCAGGACCTGATGCGGCAGGTGGAGCGCCGCTGGAAGGCGTTCGCCGCCTGAAGCTGTAGCGGGACACCAGTGGCGCTCGGCGGTGCCCTCCCAGGTAGCTGGGCTCGACGTCGAACAGCATGCAGACAGACGTCGGCTGCGGGCTCGTCAGCGTTCGCGCACGTCGACGCGATGCGTCTGGATGTGCAGCGCCCGTGTCGGCGGCACCAGCAGATCGGCCACCCGCTGCACGAAGAACGCCCTCACGACCTCCCAGTCGTCGGCGCCTTCCCCAGGCAACCGGGCTTCGCGGTCCGCATCGTCGAAGTACGTCAGCGCGCGCAGTACGAGGGAGTCGTTGATCGGCTGCTTGTACACCTCGTGCATCGCCTTCAAGGCCAGGAGGATCCCGAGTTTCTGCTGCTGCATCATCACGTACAGATCGAAGAAGTCGCGGCGCATGCCGCGGTCGAGGATGGCGTGCAGCTTGGTCGCCAGGATGCCTTCGACGGTCAGCCGCCGGTCCTCGGTATACGGCGACAGCAGCGCCAGCTCGAAGATCGAGACGTTGACGCCGGACCAGCGGAGGTGCGCCGTGTCCCTGGTGCGCTCGATCACTTCCGTCGGGCCGGACGCTTCCAGCGCCGAGATCAGCTCGTTCAGCCCGGTCGCGGAGGGCACGCCGAAATCCACGTCGCGGCTCGGACGGTAGGGACTGAAGCACCGCACGGCATGACCACCGATCACGAACCAGTACTGGAGCGGGTCCACGACGCGGCTCAGCGCCTCCGGAATGACCTGCCCGGGAGACAGGGTCATATTCCCCGGCCCGTCATCACGGCGCGCAGCAGCGCATGGCTTTTCGGCCGCCATCCCCGCACCCGGTCGGCCTGATACAGCGCCAGCCACGGCAGGCCGGACGCGAAGCTGATGGCGTGGACATCGCCGTAGTTGAAAGCGGCGAAGACCACCTGCCGGGCCGGAACCCACGTGTCCTCATCGAGATTGTGGAGGCTGCGCTGAACCGCGGCGGGAAGGTCGGCCCACCTGTACGCGGGCACGGGGGCAACGGACAGATAGTGGTACAGCGTCGCCTTCGAGGGCCGTCGAATTCCCTGGGCCTCGCAACAGCGCGAGACCGCGGCCTGCAGATCCTGAAACCGCGGGCGATCAATCCCGGACAGGGCTTCGTTCAGCAGCGCGACCACGGGCTCCGGCAGGCGAGACCGGCCGCGATCCGCGCGCGATCGGCGAAGCTTCGCGGCCCCCGACGCCTCCGGAAAGCGACGGGCAGCCCGCTCCAGCGAACCCCTCAGATCAAACGGCACAAGGCCACATATTGTCGCAGTAACGCGCCATTATTTCAATACAGACGCTCAACTAAAATCGTACGAATATCCTAATAGTGACGTCTGATACCGCGTCCAGAAGCGCAGCCACGACCCGTATGCGTCTGCCAATGCCTACAGTCCGATGCGGCGCCTGAGCTCCGCAAAGCGTGGATCCGGTCGCAGTTGTTCCAGCGCCGGCATGAATGCGAGGGTGAACGCGATCCACACGTCGCATTCACGGACAGCGCGGTCGAGACAGCCGAACGCCTCGTCCACCTCGTTCAGGCCCGCATGCACGTGTGCGAAGGCGACCGCGGACACGTAGGACGTCTTCGACCGTTCCTCCAGCCGTGCGAGCTGTGCGAGGGCGTCGTCCCGCCGGCCCGACACCGCAAGGACGTGTCCCCAGGAGGCCGACGACATAGGGCACATCGCCGGACGTCGTGACCGCCCTCTCGAACGATCGGATGGCTTCTTCCAGACGCCCGGTTGCTTGGAATGCGGCGCCGCGGTAGACGTGGGCCCAATAGTAGTCCGGCGCGAGATCGAGCGTCGCCTCCCCCTGCCGGAGCGCGGCCTCGAAATCCCGCGTGCCGAGGAGACCCATCGCGAACAGGGCGTTCCAGAACGGGTTCAACGGGTCGAGCTCGATGCTTCGGCGGTAGGCGGCGAGGGACTCGTCATGCCGACCCAGGGCCTGCAGCACCTCACCATAGGCGGCATAGAGGTGCGCATTCCGCGGATCGATCTCGCTCGCGTGACGGCATCGCCGTTCGGCGGACACCCAGTTGAATTCCAGGAATCCCTCGACCACGGCCAGCGCGCCGTGCGCCGCCGCCAGCGTGGGATCGAGCCGCAGCGCCGTCTCGAGGCGGGTGCGCGCAAACCGGGGGTCGGCGCGCTGACGACCGATGAAGCTCCATGCCGTGTGACTGTCCGCGAGACCGAAGTGCGCCAGCGCGTAGTCGGGATCCAGCTCGAGCGCGCGCTGAAACAGCTGCTCCGCCGTGCCGAACCCCTCGTCGGTCCAGCGGTACCACGCATGCCGTGCCTTCAGGCACAACTGGTACGCCTCGGGGTTGTCCGTTGACCGCTTCACGACGGCCGCCTTCTCGGCGCCGAGCAGTGTCACCTTCAGTGCCTCGACGACGGCCAGCGCGATCTCGTCCTGGATCTCGAAGATGCCCTCCATCTGCCGGTCGAAGCGCTCGGACCAGAGGTGATAGCCGTTGGTCACCTTCACGAGCTGGGCGGTGATGCGAAGCCGAGTCCCAGCTTTCCGGACGCTCGCCAAGCTGCGCGAGGAGCTGGTTGTCGTGCAGTAAATGTCTCGGAACGAAGCTCGAAGGCCTGTTCGCAGACGAACTCGCGCGGCTGCAACCAAGCTCCGGCTACATGCGCCTCGTGAAGGAACGCGTAGTCCAGGTTTGGGACCGGGCGAAGTCTGACGTGAAGGAGAAGGCCGAAGCGGTCGAGCGTCGCATCAAGGCGATACGGCTGACCAGGGGACCCGTTCATAGTGACTATCGTCGGCCGCCAAGCGGCCTGGCGGCGGATATACTCCGCCCGTGCAGACGTGCCCGGCGTGCGGCAAGCCCCAGCCTGACAGCCAGCGATTCTGCGGTGATTGCGGCGCGGCCCTCGACGAGACGACCAGCCAGGCCCGAACCACGCCGGCGATGCCGCTCGGGACACCGACACCGCGGACTGACAACCCCTCGGACACCGGTGGCCGTTTCCTCCCGGGCACCGTCCTGGCCGGTCGCTACCGCATGGTCGGCCTGCTCGGCCGCGGCGGCATGGGCGAGGTCTACCGCGCCGATGATCTGAAGCTCGGACAGCCGGTCGCGCTCAAGTTCCTGCCGCGCGACGTCGAGCGCGACCCCGAACGGCTCGAGCGGTTCCTGACCGAAGTGCGGATGTCGCTGAAGGTCACGCATCCCAACGTCTGCCGGGTTTTCGATATCGCCCAGGCCGACGGCCGCCACTTCCTGTCGATGGAGTACGTCGACGGCGAGGATCTGGCGTCGCTCCTGCGCCGCATCGGCCGCCTGCCGGAAGACAAGGCGGTGGAGATCGGCCGGCAGCTCTGTGCCGGCCTGCAGGAGGCGCACGACGGGGGCGTGCTCCATCGAGACCTGAAGCCGCACAACGTCATGCTGGACGGACGCGGTCGCGCGAAGATCACCGACTTCGGCCTGGCCGGCGCCACCGAAGGCATCGCGGGCGCCGAGGCGCGCGCGGGCACGCCGGCGTACATGGCCCCGGAACAACTGGCCGGCGGCGCACTGACGAGGCAGACGGACATCTACGCGCTGGGCCTGGTGTTGTACGAGCTCTTCACGGGCAAGCGCGCGTTCGAGACCCGGAATCTCAATGACCCGGCCAGTCTCACGACGAGCACGCCCACCAACCCGTCGGCGCACATCGCAGGCCTCGACCCGGTCATCGAGCGGGCCATTCTGCGGTGCCTCGACCCGGACCCCGCGCGACGGCCCGCATCGGCGTCGGCGCTGGCTGACGCGTTGCCGGGCGGCGATCCGCTGGCGATGGCGGTCGCGGCCGGCGAGACACCGTCGCCGGAAATGGTGGCGCGCGCCGGCGGCGTCGGGAGCGTCCGGCCCCTCCTGGCGGTGGCCTGTCTCGTCGCCATCCTCGCCGGGCTCGGCGGGGTCTGGGCGCTGGGCGCCCGGACCTCGCTCTTTCACTACGTTCCGCTGCCGCTGTCGCCCGCTGAGCTCAAGGTGGTCGCCCGAACGTCGCTGGCCTCGCTCGGGTACCCGACGCCGCCGGTCGACCTGGCCTATGGCTACGGCTGGGATCCGGCGCCGGTCAACGCCATCGAAGCCAGGAACACGTCGAGGGATCGCTGGAACGAGCTCTCGACGCTCGTGCCATCTCCCGCGTACTTCTGGTATCGCGAAAGCCCCGTGCCCCTCGTGCCCATGAACGTCGTGGGACGGACGGCGAGTTTCGATCCGCCGATGGACAGGGCCGGGATGCTGTTCGTACGCTTGGATCCCTCCGGGCATCTCTGGCTCTTTCGGGCCAATCCGCCCGAGCTCGCCGCCGCGGCGGAGGCTGGAAGGGAGCCCGACTGGAATGCACTGTTTTCCGCCGCAGGACTGGAGGTGGCGAGCTTCGAGCGGACCGAACCCCAGTGGACCCCGCCAGGGCCGAGCGACGCGCAACACGCCTGGGTGAAAGGCGGCGTGCGCGTGGAAGCCGCGGCGTTCAAGGGACGCCTCGTCTGGTTCGAGGTCATGTCGGCGTCGAGAGTTGCCGATACCGGCGAGCCGGTACCACAGACGTTCGGACAGGTGGCCCGCCAGATCGCACAGTTTGCGCTCCTCGTCGCCATCACGCTCTTTGCTGCGTTCGTCGCGCGCCGCAATCTCAGGCTGGGCCGCGGCGATGCCCGGGATGCCTCGCGCCTGGCGTTGCTCTTCCTGATCGTGTCCACGGTCGTCGATCTGCTCCGGACCTCCAGTTCGACCGCGGCGTTCTTGGGCGTCTTCCCGCAGAACCTCGCGCTCAATCTCTTCCTGGCGGCCTGGCTCTGGATTGGCTACCTCGCCATCGAGCCGTACGTCCGGCGTTTGTGGCCGCAGGCCCTGGTCACCTGGAGACGGGTGCTCGAAGGGCGGTGGCGCGATCCTCGAGTGGGCAGGGACCTGTTGTTCGGCGGCGTCGGTGGCATTCTGGCGACCGCGATCATCAGCTTGCCACACGCGGCGACATGGTTCGGCCTGCCGCCGCCCACGCCAGAGGGCGGCGGCCTCGTCGCGCTCGGCGGAGTGAATCATCTGATGGCCGCACTCATTTCCATTCCCCCGGTGGCGTTCATCGTTCCGGTGGGCATCCTGCTCGTGCTGCTCATCGCCCGACTGATCTTCAAGAGGCCGTGGCTCGCTTATCTGGTCGCGATCGCGGTCGTGGCGCTGAATTTCCGGGCGTGGGCCCAGGACCCTTTCCTTGCCTCGTCGCAAGTCCTGACTCTCGTGCTCGTCACGGTCATTCTCACGCGCCTGGGCCTGTTCGCGCTGATGGTGACCATCGCGTTCTTGTCGTGGGACGTGGTGCCGCTCACGGTCGACCCGGCCTCGTGGTACTTCCCGTATTCGCTGATGTCGATGCTGCTGTTCGCGGCGCTGGCCGTCTACGGGTGCGTCATCGCGCTGGGCAACCGCCTTTCGTTCAAGGATTGGGTGCTGGACGGCGAGTAGACGCGGGACGACAGTCGGGATGAACGGGGTCGGAGGTCAATGGAACGTCCCTTATCAGATCGTGCTCGCCAGGTGGGTGCCGTCGGCTGCGTGGATGAGCTGCGCCGTCACCCGCAGGCGGGTGCCGGAACGCCGGACGCTGCCCTCGAGGGCGGTCGTCACGCCAAGCGTCTCGGCGATCCTCCGGATGTCCTCGTTCTTGCCCTTGAACGCGAACGCCGAGGTGCGCGCGATGACCTTCAGGCCCGGGAGCTGTGCCAGCAGGTTGATGATCTCCTCGGTCAGGCCGTCGCTGAAGTACTCGTCATCGGCGTCCCGGCTCATGTTGGCGAAGGGGAGCACTGCGATCGACGGACGAGACTCTGCGGCGCGGCCCTCGACAGCAGGCTGAGCCAGCCGCGTCAGGTCCGAACGCAGGTCGGCCGCTGATTGATAACGAAGCCGGCGGTCCTTCTCGAGGAGCCTGGCGACGATCGGTGACAGTCCGGCAGGCACCTGTGCGCCGCTGTCACGAAGCGGCGGCGGCGACTGGTTCAGGATGCCCTCGAAGACCACTGCGGCGGTCGCTCCGCCGAACGGTCGCACGCCGGTCGCCAGTTCGTAGAGCACGATGCCCAGCGACCAGAGATCGCTGCGCGCGTCCACCGCCTCGCCGCGTGCCTGCTCCGGCGACATGTACGCCACGGTTCCCACCGTTGTGCCCGCGGCCGTCGCCGCCTGCGTGGCCAGCGCGTCAGGCGCGCCGGAGGTGAGGCCGCCAATCGCGAGGCCGAAGTCGAGCACCTTCACGCGGCCGTCTCTCGTCACGAGGATGTTGTCCGGCTTGAGATCCCGGTGGACGATGCCCGCCGCGTGCGCAGCGATGAGCGCGTCGGCGATCTGCGACGCGACATCGAGCAGGCGGGCCCGATCCCCAGGCGGCTCGACCGGCGTCCCGTCCACGAACTCCATGACGAGGTAGTTCGGGCCAACGTCGTAGAGCTGACAGATATTGGGGTGGTTCAGGGCGGCAACCGCGCGCGCTTCGCGCTCGAAGCGCTCCGAGAACTCCTCGCGGGACTTCTTGATGGCGACCGTCCTTCCGAGGCGCATGTCCGTGGCCCTGTAGACTTCCCCCATTCCGCCTGCCCCGAGCAAGCCGGTAATCTCGTACGGTCCGATTCGCGTGCCAGGGGAAATCGACATCTCAGGTGGCGTTCTTGGAGATGTTATCTTACGCGTCACGGCGTCGGGACGAGGCGATTCAACTCCTCGAACCAGTTGTAGGCCGTGACGATGTGCGGCTGGTCCCCAGGCGTCGTGCTCAGCTCGGTGGCATACACGGCCGCCTAATACCGACTATCCCCTCGGCGTGGTGCTATCGTTGACGCGCGCGTGCCGCAGGTGAGCGGCATCGTGCGCTGGGCTAGTCCCGTCGAATCGAGGCGACCAGATCACCATGCGAGTGCCCCCCTCACGCCGCGAGTTTCTCCTGCAGTCCACTGCAGCCGCGGCCTTGGCGGCCGCTGGATCGGCCTTGTCTGGCTGCGGCGGCCGGAACCGCGTGGAACCGGGCGATCTGACGCAGCTCAGTGCAGCGGATGCCATCGCCGCCATGGTGCGCGGCGACATCACGGCGGAAAACTACGCTCGCGCATTGCTCGATCGATCGGCGCGGTTACAGGCCCTGAACGCGTTTCGAGTCCTTGTGCGACCATGTACTCGAAGCGGCACGGGCGGCAGACACGCGTCGCGCGTCCGGCGCGACACTGGGCGCCCTGCACGGCCTCCCGATTCCCGTGAAAGACAGCGTGAACACCGCCCGCTACGCAACCTCCAACGGCACGGCCATCCTTCGCGATTTTCGTCCGCGATCCGACGCCGGCGTCCTGCGGCCCCTGATCAATGCCGGCGGCTACGTCATGGGCAAGACGAACCTCCACGAGCTATCGCTCGGCTGGACGAGCGTGAACGCCTTCGGTGCCGTCCATAACCCCTACGACACCAGCCGTGTTCCCGGCGGAAGCAGCGGCGGGTCGGCGG
>Ga0209640_10003573_pt1 | contig 13586 bp, 12 predicted proteins | sample RifCSP10_1_FD_184018 | JGI IMG/M metagenome (GOLD analysis project Ga0209640, IMG submission 184018) | Soil microbial communities from Rifle, Colorado - Rifle CSP2_sed 10_1 (SPAdes) (version 2) | ecosystem: Environmental > Terrestrial > Deep subsurface > Rock core/Sediment | place: Rifle...
GTCGAATACCTCTTCGCCAATGCCGGCACCGATTTCGCGCCGATCGTCGAGGCCTACGCCAGGGCCGCGCATAGCGGGCTGCCGGCGCCGAAGCCGCTGATTGCGACGCACGAAAACCTGGCGATGTCGATGGCGCACGGCTATGCCGTCGCGTCGGGCCGGGTCCCGGCGGTCATGGTGCATGTCAGCGTCGGCACCGCCAACGCGCTGTGCGGCGTGCTCAACGCGGCCCGCGAGAACGTGCCGATCCTGTTCACCGCCGGCCGCACGCCGATCAGCGAGGAAGGCCCGGCGGGCACGCGCTCGCTGTACATCCATTGGGGCCAGGAGATGTTCGACCAGGGCGGCATGGTGCGCGAGCTGGTGAAATGGGATTACGAGCTGCGCCGCGCCGACCAGGTGGAGACCGTGGTCGACCGCGCCATCACCGTGGCGATGAGCGAGCCGCGCGGCCCGATCTATCTGACGCTGCCGCGCGAGGTGCTGGCCGCGGATGCCAGCGCGGTTGCGTTCGATTCGCCGGCGCGCCGCGCCGCCGCGCACCCGGCCGCGCCGGATGCCGAGGCGATCGACCGCGCCGCCGATATTCTGGCGAAGGCCGCCAATCCGCTGATCATCGTGGCGAGCGCCGGCCAGAACCGCGCGACGGTGCCTGCGCTGTCGCAGCTGGCGGAGCGCTTCGCGCTGCCGGTGGTCGCCTACCGGCCGCGCTATGTGAATCTGCCCAGCGATCATCCGATGCTGATCGGTTATGAGAGCGGCGCGGCGATCAAAGACGCGGACGCGATCCTGATCATTGACTGCGATGTGCCGTGGATTCCGAGTCTCCATAAGCCGCGCGCCGACGCCAAGGTGATCCAGATCGGCGCCGACCCGATGTTCAGCCGCTATCCGCTGCGCGGCTTCCCGTGCGATCTCGCCATCACCGGCGCCAGCGCGCTGGCGCTGCCGGCGCTGACCAACGCGCTGGAGACGCGCGAGAAGGCGATGGCCGCAGGCATCGCGGCGCGGCGCAAGCGCGTGGCCGAGGCGAAGGAGAAGGCCGCCGGCGCACGCAGGGCGACGCTCGCGTCCGCGGCCAAGGCCGCGCCGCTGCACCTCGCCCATGTCGCCGATTGCATCAACGCCGTTAAGGGCGCCGACGACGTCGTGGTCAGCGAATCGCAGCTGCCGCTCGCGCACATCTCGTTCACCAAGCCGGGGACGCTGTTTTCGCTCAGCCCCGCGGGCGGGCTGGGCTGGGGCCTCGGCTGCGCGCTCGGCGTCAAGCTCGGCGCGCCCGAGCGCACGGTGTATTCCGTGGTGGGCGACGGCTCCTACATGTTCGGCAATCCGACGCCGGCGCATTACGTCTCGGCGGCGAACGAGCTGCCGGTGCTCACCGTGATCCTCAACAACGCGATGTGGGGCTCGGTGCGCAAGGCGACGCTCGGCATCCATCCGGACGGCGCGGCGGCGAAGGCGAACCGCGCGCCGCTCACGTACCTGGAGCCGTCGCCCGCCTACCACAAGGTGGTCGAGGCCTCCGGCGGCTACGGCGAGGAGGTGCGTACCCCCGACCAGCTGCCCAAGGCGCTGGAGCGCGGGCTGAAGGCGGTCACGGTGGACAAGCGCCCGGCCGTGCTCAACGTGCACACGTCCTACGACGATGCGGCCGCGCTGGCCGACGCACGGCGCTAAGCCCTCACCCGCTCACCCTCGCGGTGCTCGGGTTCGCACCCTCTCCCGCTAGTGCGGGCGAGGGTTTCCTTGCTTCCCCCTCTCCCGCTCCGCGGGAGAGGGTCGGGGTGAGGGCAATTACTTTTGTATCCCGAGCGACCGCAGGATCGCGCGCCACAGCACCTTGAGCCCGATGCCGCCCATCTGAACCGGCGGGGCGGCCGGCTGCGCGATCGGGGTTGGCGCACCCGCCGCCGCGGCGGTCTTGCCGGCGACGGTGATTTGTTCCGCGGCCAGCTTTTCGCGCAGCCGCGCCGCGAACTGGTCGATCATGTGCTGCGCCAGATCCTGGATCATCGCCGCGCCGCGGCCGTATTGCGCGACCGAGCCGCTGAGCTGCACGTTGGTGGCGATCAGCACGCGCGCGCCGCTGCCTTCCGGCACCAGCCGGAACGTCACGTCGGCATGCGCGCCGCCGCGGCCCTTCTGGTCGGAGCCCTGCGCCTTCACCCGCGCGGTATGCTGCGCCTCGTCCATCGATTCGAACTGCACGGTGCCGGCGAAGGATAGCGCGACCGGCCCCAGCTTCACCGCGAGCTTGCCCTTGTAGGTGCGCGGGTCCACCACCTCGGTGAGCTCGGCGCCCGGCATGCACGGCGCGATGCGGCGGATGTCGATGAGCAGCGCCCAGGCTTCCGCCGCGCCCACCGGCACGTCGAAGCTGTTCTCGAACTGCACGCTATTTCCCGATCGCGCCGCAGGCGATGCGCGCCCCACCGCCGCCCAGCGGCTGCGGCTGGTCGGCGTAGTTGTCGCCGCCGGCATGGATCATGAGCGCGCGGCCGCGCAGATCGGCGACCTTCAGCCGCTCGGCCTTCAGCGTGGTCTTGGCGCTGCCGTCCGCCGCCACCTTGAGCAGCGGCAGATCGCCGGCATGGCCGTGGCCCTTCGGGCCCTCGTGCTTGCCGGCGCCATGCGGATCGTAGTGGCCGCCGGCGGCGAGCCCGGCGCCAATTCGGCCGTCCTTCGCCTTGGAACCGCAATCGGCGGTTTCGTGCACGTGGAACCCGTGGTCGCCCGGCGGCAGACCGGTGAACCGCGTCCGGACGTTCAGACCGCCGTCGCCGTCGAACAGCCGGACCGTGCCGATCTTCTCGCCCATGCCGCCGTCGCTGATCTTGAACATCGGCGCCGTGATATCGGCCGCGTGCACCACGCCCGGCAACAGCAGCATCGGAACCACCGCGAGGGCTCTGCGCATCTTCACCTGCTTGCTTCGGGCGACAGCCGTCCGGATCGCGCCGCCTTCGCCGCCTGGATCGCCCGCCAGACGCGCTCAGGGCTTGCGGGCATGTCGAGCGTGCGCACGCCCACCTGCTGCAGCGCGTTCACGATCGCGTTCATCGCCACCGGCGTCGCGCCGACGCAGCCGGCCTCGCCGCCGCCCTTGATGCCGAACGGGTTGGTCGGCGTCTTCACCTCGTTGGTCTCCAGCGTGAAGCTCGGCAGGTTGTCGGCGCGCGGCATGGCGTAATCCATGAACGAGCCGGACACGATCTGGCCGCTCTCATGGTCCCACACCACGCTCTCCAGCAGGATCTGGCCGATGCCTTGCGCGGCCCCGCCCATGATCTGGCCTTCCAGCAGCAGCGGGTTGATCACCGTGCCGACGTCGTCGACCGCCCAGTAGCCGACCAGCTCGACCACGCCGGTATCGGGATCGATCTCGACCTCGCACGCATGCGCGCCGTTGGGGAAGGTCGGCGCCTTCGGCGCCCAGGCCGCCCATTCGTCGAGTCCGGCCTCCACGCCCGGCGGCACGCGCATGAAGTTCTGCGTGGCCTTCGCGACGTCGACCAGCGACATGGATTTATCGGTGCCCGCCACGGTGAACGTGCCGTTGGCGAACTCGATGTCGGCCTCCGCGGCCTCCATGATGTGCGCGGCGACCTTCTTGCCTTTGGCGATCACCTTCTGCGCGGCGAGCCGGATCGATGCGCCGCCGACGCCGGAGGAGCGCGAGCCGAACGAACCGGTGCCGGCGATCACCGCATCGGAATCGCCCTGCGACAGGCGCACCTGCTCCCATTCGATGCCGAGCTGGTCGGACAGGATCTGGCGGAAGATGGTCTCGTGGCCCTGGCCGTGGTTGTGCGTGCCCATGAACAGGGTCACCGCGCCGGTCGGATCGAAGCGGATCTGCGCCCATTCCGGCGGCCCGCCGGCCGACTGCTCGATGGCGTTGGCGACGCCGATGCCGCGCAATTTGCCGCGCTGCTTGGCCTCCGCCAGCCGCGCCGGGAAGCCTTTGTAGTCGGCGAGCTTGAGCGCGCCGTCCATGTTCTTCTCGAACTGGCCGGAATCGTAGGTGAACACGAGGCCGGTCTTGTACGGCATCGCGCTTTCGGGGATCAGGTTGCGCCGGCGCAGCTCGACCGGGTCGATCTTCAGCTCCTGCGCCGCGGCGTCGATCACGCGCTCGATCACGTACGACGCTTCCGGCCGGCCGGCGCCGCGATACGGGCCCACCGGCGGGGTGTTGGTGAGCACCGCGGTCACATGCGTGTAGATCGCCGGTGTCGTGTAGGTGTTGGCGAGCGTGCCGAGATTGTTGGTCGACGAGTGCGGCGTCAGCAGCGACAAATACGCCCCCATGTTGGCGACCGTGGTGACGCGGAGTGCGAGGAATTTTCCGTCCTTGTCGAGCGCGAGCTCGGCGGTCGAGATGTTGTCGCGCGCCTGGTCGTCGGACACGAAGCTTTCCGTCCGGTCGCCGACCCATTTCACCGGCCGGTCCAGCTTCTTCGCCGCCCACATGCACAACACGTTCTCGCGGTACGGCGCCGAGCGCATGCCGAACGCACCGCCCATGTCCTGGCTGATCACGCGCACGCGGTTCTCCGGCACCTTGAACACGGCCTGGGCGAGCGGCGTGCGCATGCCGTGCGGCCCCTGCGAGCCGGTGTACAGCGTATAGCGCTCCTCGAACCGGTCGTATTCGCCGATGCAGGCGCGCGGCTCCATCGGCGCGATGGAAACCCGCGTGATGTGCATCTCGAGCTTGGTGACGTGGTGCGCCGTCTTGAACGCCGCTTCCACCGCCGCCTTGTTGCCCAGCTCGAACACGAAGCAGACGTTGTCGGGGCAGTCCTTCCACACCGTCGGCGCGCCCGGCTTCAGCGCGTCGGCGGTCGCGGTGAGCGAGGGCAGCGCGTCGTATTCGACCTCGATCAGCTCGGCCGCATCGCGCGCCTGCGCCACGGTCTCGGCCACCACGAACGCGACCGCGTCGCCGACCAGCTTCACCTCGTCCTTGGCCAGAATGCGATAGGGCGGGCTGTACATCGGCTTGCCGCCGGGGCGCTGGCGCGGCACCGCGCACGGCAGGGTGCCCAGATTGTCGGCCTCGATGTCGGCGGTGGTGTAGACGCCGAGCACGCCGGGCGCCTTGCGCGCCGCGCCGACGTCGATTTTTGCGATGCGGGCATGGGCGTGCGGCGAGCGCACGACATAGCCGTGCGCCTGCCCCGGGCGATTGAGGTCGTCCGAATACCGCCCGCCGCCGCGCAACAGGCGCGGATCTTCCCAGCGCGGAACACCCTGACCGATGCCGAACTTCATGCAACGCGCTCCCGGAAAACCGGGCCCGAACGGCCCGTGTGTGATGCAACCGGGATACGCGATTGCGCGCAGACGCGCAACCGTGCGCCTTGCAACGGCGTGTCGATTCCGCGAAGCTTACGGAATGCCGGATGCGATAACGCTGGATTCTGGCGCACTCACTGAATTCTGCCGCCGATGGAACGTGGCAGAACTGTCGCTGTTTGGCTCGTCGGTACGCTCCGACTTTGGTCCGGCTAGCGACGTCGATGTCCTCGTTACGTTCAACCCAGGCGCGAAATGGAATCTGCTCGACCTGGTCGCCATGAAGGATGAGTTGAGTGCGATGGTCGGGCGCGATGTCGACCTCGTGGAAGAGGCGGCTATTCGAAACCCGTTCCGCCGGACCCGCATCCTTCAGGAAAAGCGCGTTGTCTATCCCGCCTGAGGAACGCGACACAGCGCTCCTCTGGGACATGCTTTCGGCAGCACGAACCGCGTGCGATCTCGTTCAGGGTTACACGCTGCCGCGTTATCTCTCCGATCGGAGGACGCAGCTTGCCGTGGAACGCGCGATCGAGATCATCGGTGAAGCGGCCCGCCGCGTGTCGGAACCGCTCAAGGCCCAGCATCCCGAGATTCCGTGGCATGGGATCGTGGCGCAGCGACACGTGTTGGCGCACGACTATGGCGAAATCATCCAGGATCGAATTTGGCTGCTCGCGACCGAACGGATCCCGGAACTGATCCGTCTGCTCGAACCGTTGGTCCCGCCGTCGCCGAGATGAACCGAGCGCGCCATTGACAGCCCGGTAAGCGCACCACATAGTCCCGGCCTTTCAGTGGCTTAAGCAGCGGCCGAAGGCCTGCCGGCCACGCGGGGACAACATCATGGCCACCTCGGCGGTCATGCCGAGCTACGCCCGGGCGGATATCGCGTTCGAGCATGGCGCAGGCGTTTATTTGTATGCGACGGACGGGCGGCGCTATCTGGACTTCGGGTCCGGCGTCGCGGTCAACGCGCTCGGCCATTGTCATCCGCACCTGGTCGCCGCGCTGGAAGCGCAGGGTCGCAAGCTGTGGCACGCGTCCAACCTGTACCGCATACCCGGACAGGAGCGGATGGCCGAGCGGCTGGTCGCGCATTCGTTCGCCGACACCGTATTCTTCTGCAACTCGGGCGCCGAGGCGGTCGAGACCGGCATCAAGATCGTCCGCAAGTATCACGACCACACCGGCAACCCGGACCGCTACCGGATCATCGCGTTCGAAGGCTCGTTCCACGGCCGCACGCTCACCACCATCTCGGCCGGCGCGAATGCGATGCACCGCAAGGGATTCGAGCCGCTGATGGATGGGTTCGACCACGTCGCGTTCGGCAACATGAACGAGGTGCGCGCCGCGATCGGCCCGCAGACCGCGGCGATCCTGGTCGAGCCGGTGCAGGGCGAGGGCGGCGTGCGCCCGGCGACCGAGCAGTTCCTGCGCGAGCTGCGCACCGCCTGCGACGAGCACGGGCTGTTGCTGTTCTTCGACGAGGTGCAGACCGGCATGGGCCGCACCGGCAAATTGTTCGCCTATGAATGGGCGGGCATCGCGCCGGATGTGATGGCGGTCGCAAAAGGCATCGGCGGCGGGTTCCCGATCGGCGCGTGCCTGGCCACCGAGAAGGCGGCGGCCGGCATCACCGCCGGCACCCACGGCTCGACCTTCGGCGGCAATCCGCTCGCCATGGCGGTCGGCAACGCGGTGCTCGACGTCATGCTCGCCGACGGATTCATGGCCGGCGTGCAGCGGGTGAGCGCGTATCTCGAGCGCAAGCTCGCCGGCTTGCCGGCGCGGCACCCGAAGCTGATCGCCGAAGTGCGCGGCAGGGGCCTGCTGCAGGGCATCAAGTGCGTCGGCTCGAACTACGATCTGAACGCGCGCCTCCTTAAGAACGGGCTGCTGACCGTGCCGGCCGGCGACAACGTGGTGCGGCTGCTGCCGCCGCTCATCGTCACCGACCAGGAGATCGACGCCGCAATCGATATTCTCGACCGGACGTGCCGCGAGATGACGGCATGAGCCGGCCGCGGCATTTCCTGGATCTGTCGGAGATCGCCGGCGCGGAGCTGCGCCGCATCCTGGAGATCGCGGCCCGCTTCAAGGCGGCGCGCGCCAGCGGACCCAAGCCGCTGACAGGGCGCACGCTCGCCATGATTTTCGACCGGCCGTCGACGCGCACCCGGGTGTCGTTCGAAGTCGGCATGACGCAGCTCGGCGGCGCGGTGGTCACGCTGCAGCCCAACGAGATGCAGATCGGGCGCGGCGAAACCATTGCCGACACCGCGCGCGTGCTGTCGCGCTATGTCGACATCATCGTCATGCGCACCGCCGATACCGACAAGCTGTACGAGCTTGCCAGGCACGCGACGGTGCCGGTGATCAACGGTCTCACGCGGCGCACCCACCCGTGCCAGCTGATGGCCGACGTGATGACGTTCGAGGAGCATCGCGGTGCGATCGCCGGCAAGATCGTCGCGTGGTCCGGCGACGGCAACAACATGGCGTGCACCTGGATCCAGGCGGCGGCGCGCTTCGCATTCGAATTGCGGCTCGCCTGCCCGCCGGAGCGGCAGCCGGACAAGAAATTGCTGGCGTGGGCGAAATCCGAAGGCGCCACCATCAAGCTGGCGAAAACCCCGCAGGAAGCGGTCGCGGATGCCGATTGCGTGGTCACCGACACCTGGGTGTCGATGGGCGACGAGACCGCCGACCGGCATCACAACCTGTTCGCGCCCTACCGCGTGGACCGCCGCTTGATGGAACTCGCGCGGCCCAACGCGCTTTTCATGCATTGCCTGCCGGCGCATCGCGGCGAGGAAGTGACCGACGAGGTCATAGACGGGCCGCGCTCGGTGGTGTGGGATGAGGCGGAAAACCGGTTGCACGCGCAGAAAGGCATCCTGACCTGGTGCCTCGCCTGAAGCAGCCGTGCGTAGCGTAGAAGGGTCTGTCATGGCCGACGTCGCGACCGGATCAGGCGACGACGTAATCCAGCCGTTCCGCGTCGAATCCGGTGCGGCATTCGGCCGGCTGGTCCGGCTTGGGCCGGTGGCCGACCGGGTGATCAGTCAGCACGACTATCCGCAGCCGGTTGCGGCGCTCCTCGGCGAGATGGTGGCGCTCGCCGCCATGTTCTCCGCCGCTTCCAAGCTCGAAGGGCTGATGACCGTGCAGGCCAAGGGCGACGGGCCGGTGAGGCTGCTGGTTGCCGACGTCACCACGTCGGGCGACGCACGCGGTTATGCGCAGGTGAATGCCGAACGGCTGGAGCGGCTGATCGCCACGCACGGCCCCGACCACGATTATTCGGTGCCGCAGCTGATGGGCGCGGGCTATCTCGCGTTCACCATCGACCAGGGTCCGGACACCGAGCGGTACCAGGGCATTGTCGAGCTGTCCGGCGCGACTTTGGCCGAATGCGCCCACGGTTATTTCCGCCAATCCGAGCAGTCGGAAGCCGCGGTAAAGCTCGCGGCAGGCCGCGTGCGCGATCTGTCCGGGCAGGAAGTCTGGCGTGCCGGCGGCATCATGCTGCAGCGGCCGCCACGGCCCGAGCAGGCGGACGACAGCTCCGATGCCGAAGACGAATGGCGCCGCGCGGTAGCGCAGATTGCGGCAACCACGGATGACGAGCTTCTGGCGCCCGCGCTGCATCCGCATGAGTTGCTGCGGCGCACTTTCGCCGCCGACGACGTGCGGGTGTTCCGGCCACGGCCCTTGCGCATGCACTGCAGCTGCAGCCCGCAGCGGGTGAACCGGCTGCTCAAATCGTTTCCGCGCGGTGAAATCGAATCCATGAAAATCAACGGTGAAGTGGAGGTGGTGTGCGAATTTTGCGGTCGGCGCTACGCCTTTGACGATGCAGCGTTAGAGCGCCTCTACGCGACGTGATGGGAATTTTTTCGCGTCTGCGGCGTTGCCTATCTACGAACAGAATTGAGGGAGAGGGCGATATGCTGAAACGGTCCGTTCCGATCCTTGCCGCGGCGGCGCTTGCGCTTTCGGCCCTGGTGGCCGGCTGCGCCACGGATGTGCCGAGCAGCCGGCAGCCGCAACTTACCTTCTCGCATCTGCCGCAGATCCCGCTCAACGTGGCGCGCCTCGACATCGTCGACGCAGAGCAGCCTGTGGGTGGCAAGCACATCGAGCAGCAGATGCCAGTGGCGCCGCGTGCGGCGCTGGAACGCTGGGCGCGCGACCGGCTGCAGCCCACCGGCGGCAACGGGGTGGCGCGTTTCATCATTACGCAGGCGAGCGTCGTGGAGCAGGAGCTTCCAACCATCAGCGGATTGCGCGGTGCGTTCACCAACGAACCGGCGCAGCGATATGACGGCGTCATGGAGGTGACGCTCGAAATCGTCGATGGCGGCGGAGGGCACGATGCGGTTGCGAGCAAGGTGCAGCGTCAGCACAGCGTGAACGAGAAGGTGACGCTGGCCGACCGCGAGCAGCAGTGGTTCGCGATGGTCGACAACATGATGCAGGACTTCAACCGCGCGTTCGAAGGCCAGATCCGCAACAACCTGACCAAGTACGTGGCGCGCTGATCGGATCAGCCGGCGACGTAATCGACTAGGCGGGCAAGAAATGCGTCGCACGCGGCCAGCTGGTCGCGTGCGATGAATTCGTTCGGCTGGTGCGCCTCGGAAATCTCGCCCGGCCCGCACACCACGGCCGGGATGCCGGCCTGCCGGAACAGCCCCGCCTCGCACACGAACGCGGCCGCGTGGCTCTCGTTGGCGCCGGTGAGGCGGCGGGCGAGCGCTTCGGCGGCCGAATCCGGCTCGGCGCGCAACGCGGGCGATCCGGCGCGGATCTCGGTGACCACCGTCGCGTCGGGATGAACCGCCCGCATGCGCGGCAGGATCTCCGCGGCCACGAACGCATCGAAGCGCGCCAGCACCGCTGCCGGATCGGCATCGGGAATCGAGCGGAACTCCCAGCGGAAGCTGCATTCGCGGGCGATGATGTTGACCGCCGTGCCGCCCCAGATGGTGCCGACGTTGAGCGTCGTGCCCGGCGGCTCGAACCGCGGATCGGCGCCGCCCTTGGACGCAAGCTCGCGCGCAAGCCCGGCGAGAAAGCGGATGATCTCGGCGGAATAGGCGATGGCGGAGACGCCGCGCTCCGGCGCGCTGGAATGGCCATCGCGCCCGGTCACCGTGGTGGTCTGCACCGAAATACCCTTGTGTGCGTTCACCACCCGCATGCCGGTCGGCTCGCCGACGATCACGGCGGCGGGCCGCGGCAGTTCGGCGCGGATCATGTCGAGCAGCCGGCGCACGCCCACGCAGCCGACCTCCTCATCGTACGACAGCGCGATGTGCACCGGGGTGGCCAGCCCGCGCTCGACCAGCGCCGGCACTGCGGCGAGCACGCAGGCGATGAATCCCTTCATGTCCGCTGTGCCGCGGCCATACAGCTTGCCCTCCGCCGCGTGCAGCGCGAACGGATCGGTGCGCCAGGGCTGTCCGGTCACCGGCACCACGTCCGAATGGCCCGACAGAACGACTCCGCCGCGGTCGTCGGGGCCGATGGTGGCGTAGAGGTTCGCCTTGTCGCCCTCGTCGTTGTGCACCAGGTGAGCGTGGACGCCGAACCGGTCGAGATAGCCGGCCACGTCCTCGATCAGCGCGAGGTTTGAGTTGGCCGACGTGGTGTCGAACGCCACCAGGCGCTTCAGCCATGCCTCCGAGCTCAGGTTTGCCGCCATCTCAGCCTCGCCAAAACGCGCGGGCGAACAGCACAAATACCGTGAACAGCTCCAGCCGGCCCAGCAGCATATCGATCGACAGCGCCCATTTCGCCACATCCGACAGCGACGAATAATTCCCGACCGGGCCGACGATCGAACCCAGCCCGGGACCGACATTGCCGATCGCGGCCGCGGACGCGGTGAATGCGGTCACCAGGTCGGTTCCGGTCGCCGCCACGATCAAGCCCACCACCGCCCAGGTCGCGATATAGAGGAAGAAGAACGACAGCGCCGCCGCCTCGATCTCCTCGGTGATCGGACGGTCATTGTATTGCGGAATGAACACGCCGTGCGGATGGATCAGGCGGTGTATCTGCGCCTTGGCGGTCGCGAAGAACACCGCGATCCGGTAGGTCTTGATCGCGCCGGCGGTCGAGCCCGCGCATCCGCCGATGAACGTGATCAGAAAGAACACGCCCTGCGCGAAGCCGCCCCACAGGCTGTAATCGGTGTTGACGAAGCCCGTGGTGGTGACGACCGACACGACGTTGAACGCCGCCTGCTCCATCGCCACCCAGAACGGCGCGCCATTGGTGAAATGGTGCCATACGCCGACCACGATGCTCACCACCACGATGATCCAGAAGTACCAGCGGATTTGCGCATCGCGCCACAGCGCCCTCGGATGGCCGCGCACCGCCTGCAGATACGCGGTGAACGGCATCCCGCCCGCGAACATGAACAGCACCAGGATCACATCGATCGGCACGCTGTTGAAATGGGCGATAGAGCCGTCGGAGGTGGAAAACCCGCCGGTCGCCACCGCGCTCATCGCGTGGATCACCGCCTCGACCGGTGTCATGCCTGCCGCCCACAGCGCGAACGTGCAGACCACGATGAACCCGACATAGATGATGGTGATGCCGCCGGCGATCTGCGCCGCGCGCGGCATCACTTTTTCCGAGCGGTCGGACGATTCCATGCGGAACAGCTGCATGCCGCCGACTTGCAGAAGCGGCAGGATGGCGACCGCCATGGCGATGATCCCGATGCCGCCCAGCCCGTGCAGCAGCCCGCGCCATAGCAGAATTCCTTGCGGCGCGCGGTCGAGGCCGCTGATCGTGCTGGCGCCGGTGGTGGTGAGCCCGCTCATCGCCTCGAAATACGCATCCGTGTAGGACAGCCCGACGTCGGCGAAGGCGAGCGGCAGCGCGGCGAAAGCGGTCACGATGATCCAGCTTCCCGTGGTCAGCAAAAACGCCTGCCGGACGGTCAGCGCGCGAACCGAGCACCGGTTGGTCAGCACCAGGGCGACGCCCACAAACAACGTGAGGGCGGCCGCCCAGGCGAACACGCGCCACTCCGCATGGCCGTCGAACAGATCGACCAGCAGCGGCGGGCACATGGATGCCGCCAGCGTCGTCAGCAGAATGCCGATGACGAAAAGAACCGGCCGGAAATCGATCACGCCGCCTCCCAGAGCGCGCGCGCGTTTTTTATCCGTTCATCCGCCGCGAATCTGGCGCATGGCCGGGTTGCCGATCATGGCCAGGAACTCCCGCCGCGTCGAGGCATCGGTGCGGAATGCTCCGACCATCTGGCTGGTGACCATCACCACGCCGGATTTGTGCACGCCGCGCGTGGTCATGCATTCGTGCATCGCCTCGATCACCACCGCAACGCCCTTGGGCTGCAGCACCTCGTTCAGCGCGTTGGCGATCTGCGCGGTCATCTTCTCCTGGATCTGGAGACGCTTGGCGAACACGTCGACCAGCCGCGCGAGCTTGGAGATGCCGACCACGCGGCGGTCGGGAAGGTAGGCGATGTGCGCCTCGCCGATGATCGGGGCCAGGTGATGCTCGCAATGCGACTCGAAGCGCACGTTGCGCAGCACCACCATCTCGTCGTAGCCCTCGACCTCCGTAAAGGTCTTCGACAGGAAATCGGTCGGGTCGATCCAGTAACCGGAGAACCACTCGCGGTAGGCGCGCACCACGCGATCGGGCGTCTCATGCAGGCCTTCGCGGTCCGGGTCGTCGCCGGCCCAGCGCAGCAGAGTCCGGACCGCCGCCTTCGCCTCCTCGGCGGACGGGCGATCCACCTGTTCGATGCGCGGCTCTTTGGCCCGGATGTTGCGTGTGGCCATTTTGGGTTCCTAGTTGACGCTGCGGCTCTGGTGCGGGCTGTCGAGCGAGAACGGCGGGATCGTCACGTCGAACCGCTCGCCCTTTTGGGTCTCCATCTCATAGGTGCCAAGCATGATTCCCGATGGCGTGGGGAGCGGCGTTCCGCTGGTGTATTCGAAATGCTCGCCCGGCTGCAGCACCGGCTGCTCGCCGACGACCCCCGCGCCCCGCACCTCCTGGACGCGCCCGAGCGAGTCGGTGATACGCCAATAACGGTTGCGAAGCTGAACGGTTTCCCCGCCCTGGTTCTCGATCCGCACGTGGTAGGCCCACACATAGCGGTTGTCACGCGGCGCCGACTGGTCCTCGAGGTAGGTCGGCTTCACGGACACGCTAATCCCGCGGGTAATGGCGTTATAGCTCAATGGTCCTCTCCGCTGGTCGCGGCCGGACTTTAG
>Ga0209640_10003574_pt1 | contig 13585 bp, 11 predicted proteins | sample RifCSP10_1_FD_184018 | JGI IMG/M metagenome (GOLD analysis project Ga0209640, IMG submission 184018) | Soil microbial communities from Rifle, Colorado - Rifle CSP2_sed 10_1 (SPAdes) (version 2) | ecosystem: Environmental > Terrestrial > Deep subsurface > Rock core/Sediment | place: Rifle...
CTCATGCAGTTCCATACCCTCCGGCCGCTTGTCCTCGAAGTCGTAGTAACGCGCGGCTCGACCGATGATTGCGGGCGGGGTAACGAGACCCTCCACGGTCTCACCCGGCATCCAGCTACGCGATGGACCGACAAGGTTGACGCCCCGGTGCCCGCCAGGAACATAGAAAGCGCCCACCACCATGTTCAGCATCTGCACGGACAAGGCCGTGTGGGTGCCGTGCTTGTGGGCGCCGGCGCCGCGGTAGATATTGACCGCGACCGGCCGGTAAGGGAGCGGCTTACCGTCGATCATGATCGTGGAGCCGATCCTGGCGGCTTCACCGAATTCCTTGGCGATGCGCCGGATGGTCGCGGCGGGAATAGTCGTGATCGGTTCTACCTGTTCGGGCGTATACCTCTTCACCTGCTCCTTTATTACCTGGAACGCCGTCTGGCATTTTTCCCCGCCGGCGACGAACGATCCCTCGAGCGCTGCCTCGATATCAGCCTGATCGAACGGGACCGCTCCCTGGCTCTTTAAGTCCCACACCAACGGCTTGCCGTCGCGCCCCTCCTTCAAATAGCTCTCGTCCTCCCGCACCAGATAGGCGGCATTGGTCCTGTGAGTCAGAAATTCCCGATCGTAACAGTCGAGCTCGTTCACTAATACGTTGATAAGGCTCAAGATGAATGCTCCATCAGTGCCCGGGCGAATCGGCACCCACTCGTCGGCCTTGGCCGCCGCATTGGTTCCGACCGGGTCCACCACCACCACGCGCATCCCCCGCTTGCGCGCCTCGGCCATCTTGCGCGCGGCCACGTTGGCATTCAGCCCTCCCATAAAACCCTGCTGGTTCCCCAGCAGGATGGCGTAATTACAGTAGTCGAGATCGAAGTCCGAGTGAAAAGAGCCGTTGGTCAGGTACATGGAGGAATGAAGGTAATTGCCGCAGTAGTAGCCGGTCCAATGGTGATTGGGAGTGCCGAAGGCCACGGCCCAAGCCCCGCCGATAAAATAGGTGGCGGCAATGTGGTCGAAGTTTGAGATCAGCAGTCCACGCGGGTCCTTGTCCCGAACCTTGGCGAGCTTATCGGTGAGAATATCCAGTGCTGTCTCCCACGAAATCTCCTCCCACTTGGGATCGACGCCGATCCCCTTCTGCGGATTGGTCCGTCTGAGCGGCGCCTTCACTCGCGATGGGTCGTAGAGACCGATCAACGCGGCTTGGCCCTTAGCGCAGAGATGCCCTTCGCTCGCCGGGCAGTTCGGATCCCCTTCTATCTTCACCAAGACCCCGTCTTTTCGGTGCGCCAGAATCCCACAGGCGGCAAAGCACATGTCGCAGACACTGTGAATCCACACGTCCTCATTCTCTCTAGGTGCTATCACTTTCAACCTCCTTCGGGCGGGTAGACCCCGACCACGACGCTGATCTTCTCGCCGCTTCCTAACCGGGTGTCGAAACCATCGAGCTCCGTGATGTCGCAATCGTTGACACAGACCAGCGCGGTCGAGCGCAGCTCGCCGCTTTCCCTAAACACGCTCATCCGAAAGGGATCGCCGTGCCTCTGGGCCAGCCTGGAGAGAAGCTCTCCCACGGTTGTGCCGACGGCGATCTCCAGCTCTTCCTCGCGGCAACCGATTACGTTGCGCACCAGACCGAGATAGGAGACTTGAATGCGGGCTTCCATCATGAGCGTGGATAAGCGTGTTGCGAGATTCCGTAGCCGATAAGTTCCGCAAATAGCATGCCAGCGTGAACGATCTCTCTTTCTCCTCGCAGCGCCCGCAATGGAACAGATCCGCCATTCCTCCGACTGGGAAAAAGCATGGCTCTCCTTCCAAATTCTGCGACTGCTAATGGGCTATTTCGGCCCATAAGAAAAAACGCTGGAAGTGCGCCGCAGCCCGTAAACCCCGCTACTCGGCGATTCGCCGCAGCGCTTCGCGGACGTATTGCGGGCGTAAAATCCGGCTCGCAGTCATGGCGCGGGAGACTCTCCCCGATAATTTCTCCTCTTCGAGGATCACTTCCAGCCCGGCCACATTGACGGCTCCGTCGGCGGGGATGCCCGGGATGAGCGGATACTCCTCTTCCCACATGCTTTGATCCATGTCCGGTTCAAATTCGAGATCGGAATTTCTGATAATCTCCATCATCTCGGGATGGTTTTTAGGCTCCTTCATGAAGCGATAGGCCTGGATCATGCCGTTGAGAAAGCCGACCACGCATTCCCCATGGTTGTCCAGGATAGGGGCGGTCGCGGCGATCGCGCGGAGCTGATAGCCGTCGGGCAGGTATTCCTGCAGATCGGCCAGGATGGGATATCCGGCCGCTCGGAAATCGCCGGCATAGGCTTTGTGCGCGATGCGCGCCTGAATCTCGCCCCGATCCAGTTTTGGCGCTATCGATTTGAAAGAGGAAGCCCCGGTATGGGCCACGAAAACCACATCCCCGTCAGGCTCCATGCCGGCCTTCTTGAGGATCATGCAGCTCATCGTCAACGTCACGCCGTTGGGTTCTCTCAGCCCGATCCTCTTACCTCTGAGATCCGCGAGCGAGCGAATCCCTTTCGCCCCAACCAAAATTCCCGGGTAGGTGTTGAGAAACCCGCCGATGAGAAAAACCTCCTGGCCTTGATCCCTGGCCCTGAGCGCCACCGGCGTCTTGAGATCGACGGCGATATCTATCTCGCCGCGGGTAAGCGCCTCCAGGCTCTTCTGATCCGTCCCGGTAGCCGAGATCGCCACCTCGAGATTCTCCCGTCGAAAATAACCCTTGGCCCTGGCGACCGTCGGAGCCACCCGATGAAACAGGTGATAGTGACCCGCCGCAACCTTGAGCGCCTTGGAGACCACCTGTCTTTCCTTTCTCTGCCGAGCCGGGCGACAACTTAACGGGGAGAGCGCGGACGAAGCGGAATATAGATGCCGGCCTTCGCGATGGTGTACTTGATGAAGAAATCGCCGACCACCGAGGCCAGCGCGACCAGTGCGAGCGTGGCCAGGGAAAGCGATCCGGTGACGCCGGCAAGGCCGAAGGCGATGGGTATCACGAGCCCGACGACGAGCGTGCCGAGGTAAAACGGGACCGCCGCGCGGCCCCGCACCAGCTCGTAGACCGAGCGGCGGGCGACCGGATCGGCGCCCGACATCACCCCCAGGTAAAAGAGCACCATCACCGCCGCGGAGAGTCCGATCCAGAGCTCCAACGGCCCGAGTCTTTCCGGGCTCACCGTGTTGCCGCCCCAGGCGAACATCAGCAGCAAAGTCGCCACGCCGCCGCGCAGGGCGTAGGCGACGTAGAGCGCGGGCAGGATAGGCGAAGTCCAGAAAGGTATGCCTTTGGATGAGGCGTAAACAAAACCCTTGTACAAGAGCAGAATGACCATCCCGGCGACGCTGATGGCGTATCCCGACCTGGCTATCCAGGAGTCGCCGCTCCACGGCGCATCCGGGTGAAAGAGCGGCGGCAGATAGAGGAGCCCTCCCAGCATGAAGAGCGTGAGGCCGATGAAGCCGCGCGCGATCCAGGAGTTTCTTGCCCGCCACATTTTCCAGAAACGCTCCGGACGGCCGAGAAAGACGAGATGGGCCAATCCGCTGACGGCGGCAAGGACGTAAGCCGCGGCCAGGCCCGGGGCAAAGCCGAAGAGCAGCGAAAAAAACCATGTGCCGGCCGCGACCCCGGAGAGAAAATGGCCCACGATGAGAAACAGCCCCTGGCGCTCGATCCACTCCCGCTGCGGTCTGTACTCCGCCCTGAGGTCTTGAATGAGCTGTTCGTATCGTCCGCTGGCTATGGCCATGAGCGCTGCTCCCCCCTCGCCTACGCCGGCAGGTAATAGACCGCCGGGCCGGTGCCGAGCTCTGGATGGAGCGTGTATCCGCCCCGCTCCTTGATCAGCCGGGAGACCGTGCTCGTCGGATCATCGAGATCGCCGAAATGGCGCGCCACCGCCGGGCAGTTGGCGACGCAGGCGGGCTCTTTCCCGACGCTGATCCTGTGGCGGCAGAAGTTGCACTTCATGACGACCCCGCTCGGGTGGCGCTCGGAGCGCGCTTGCTCGTAGGGCGTCGCGCCGTTGCCCGGAAAGTAGTGCCGCTCCTCATCGAGAAAATAGCGTTGGCTGTAAGGGCAGGCCATCATGCAGGCCCGGCAGCCGACGCACTCGTCGGGATCAATATCCACGATCCCGTCCGGCGCCTTGGAGCTCGCCCCGGTGGGGCAGACCTCGACGCAGGCGGGCTCATCGCAGTGAAAGCAGAGAACCGGGAGAAAGAGCTGGCGCACGGTGGGGTAATGACCTTCTTCCTGCTTGAGCAGCCGGGCGAAGAAAACCCCGGGCGGGGTGCCGTGCTCGGCCTTGCACGAGAGCTGGCAGCCGTAGCAGCCGATGCAGCGCTTCAGGTCTATGACCATTCCCCATCTCACCGGCCCACCCCCCGCGCTTTGCTCACTTTCACCTTGACGCAGAGGTCCAGGTTCAGGTTCACCGGGCTGGCGTGGTCGTAGTCCACCTCGAGGAGATCGTTGAAGAAGACCCCTTTGCCCTTGGCAATGGGCATCCCCTCGCCCCAATGGCCGGCGCAGGCCGCTATCCCTACGCCCTCGGGATGGACCGCCTCAGTCAAATGGACCTTTCCCTTGACCCTTCGTCCCGCGTCCGTTTCGACCCAGATCTCCTCTCCGTCCACCAGCCCCTTTTTCCGGCCCGTGCCGGCGTTGATCGCGATCGTATAGGAATACGGATCCAGTCGCGCGGCTTCGTCGAGCCACGGGTTCTCCATCGTAAAGCTGTTGGTGTGAATGATATCCCGGTAGTAAAAGGCGTAGAGATCGAAGGCGCCGTTGGTCACGTGCGCCGGGCAGGGGATCCAGTCCGGCAACGGCTCGTAGTACCTTTGCGGGATCTTGATCCCTCGGGGCTCGGCGAGCGCCGCTATCTTCTCCCTGAGCACCGGGAGAAACTCCCAGTAGATCGGCACGCGGGTATCCACGAAGTGACGCCAGTAAACCTCCTCGGGCTTCTTGGGCCACTTGATGACGCCGTTTTTCTTGAACCACTCGAGCCCGTGCTGGGCGCCGAAATTGTTCTTGAGCTCGGCGTCGCAGACCTCCTCGTAAGAGTACTTTCGCTCTCCCTCGAGACGAAACGGCCCTTCGAGCTTGAGAACGACGTTGAAGGCCGCGTTCAGGTCCTCGCGCATGCCGATCCGGTCGGCCAGCTCCACCAGGATATCGCTCGACCTGCGCTGCTCTCCGTCCGGCTGGATCGCAGGCTGCTTGATCGGCCAGCACCATTCCCCCAATCCGCCGGGCAGGTTGAAGATGAAGGGGAAATTGGGTCTGGAGTCCAAAGACTCCAGATAATCGCAATCCGGCAGCACGATGTCGGCAAAGTCCGAGGACTCGGTGAGAAACAGGTCGATGGAGATGACGAACTTGAATTGAGCCAGCGCCCCGGCCACGGTCTCCTTGTTGCCGATGCTCATCAGCGAATTGGTGCCGTAATTGAGCAGAATCTCCGGACGATAGGGAAGATCCAATTTATCCCACATCTCTTCGCGATCCGACGAATCCGAGAAAGGCGATGTCTGGCAGAGCACAAAGAGATCCTGCAAGCCGATCTGCTCCGGCATGCGCGGCTCGCCGATGGGATAGGGATTGTGGTGCGCCATCCAGATGCCGGTGATCATGAGCCCGTCGGGACCCGCCTTGGGAACAAAGTAGGGCCTGCCGGTCTCCGGATAGCCGTGGCAGGCCGGGTTGAACCCCAGGCATCCTCCCGCCATGTCCGCCGATCCCACCAGCTGGTTGAGCAGATCCACGGCGAGAAAGTTGTAAACCGAATTCACATGTCCCTGGGAGCCCCGGAATGCGATCGCCGCCACCGGCCGGTACGGGACGGTAACGCCGTCGATCACGATCGTGCTGCCGACCCGGGCCTCGCGGGCGAACTCGCTTCCCAGCCGGTGGACGTCCGCCGCCGGGATGGTCGTGATCCGCTCGGCCCACTCGGGCGTAAAGTTTTTTAGGTGGTTCTTCAACAGCTCAAAAGCGGGGCGGCACAAAACGCCGTTCACGGGAAATTCTCCCTCGAGCGCCATGGCCTCGGAGCTGACGGCGTCGTAGGGCCGGGGCGCGGCCGCGCCGAGATCCCATACCAGCGGCTTGCCGCTCTCGGGATCGCGGGCGTAGAGCTTATCCGGGCCGATGAGATAGGGGGCATTGGTCTTGGCCCTGAGATAAGGAGCGTCATAGATGCCCAGCTCGTTGACCATGACGTTGCCCATGGCGAGCGCCAGGGCCGCGTCCGTGCCGACCCGGATCGGCACCCACTCCGTGGCCTTCGCCGCCGCGAAGTTGCACATGGGATCGACGACGACCATCTTCATGCCGCGGGCGCGCGCCTCGGCCGCCAGCCCCATGTTGGAGCAGGAGGCGTGTCCCGCCGAGTGGCCCTTGGAGGCCCCGAAGTAGACCGCGTAGTTGCAGTACTGGAAATCGGGCACCACGGACCAGGAGGCATGCATGATCCCGCTGATCAGGTGGGCGCCGTTGCCGCAGTGCAGGCCGCCGCCGGCCGAGGAGCGGTTCGGAGTGCCGAAGGCGGCGGCAAAGACCTGAATGGGAGTGCGGCTGGAGGTCACGGTGGTGGTGCGCTGGATAAAGAGTTTTCGCGGGTCCTCTCCGCGAAGTTTTTTGAGGCGCCGGGCCACCTCGTCCAGGGCCTCTTCCCACGAAATCTCCTTCCATCCCGGATCGACCCCCATTCCCTTTTTCGGATTGGTCCGGCGCAGGGGAACGCGCACGCGGTTGGGGTCGTAGTGGGTCATCAGGCCGCTCACACCCTTGCCGCACAAACGTCCCTTGCCGGCGGCGCTCTCCGGGTTTCCCTCGAGCTTCACCAGAACCCCGTCCACGCGGTGCGCCAGGATCGAGCAAGTGCCGTAGCAGAGGCTGCACGCCGACGGGATCCAACAGTCGTCGCGCCCGGTGCCAATGCCGGAGATCGGTGGGACTGCCTCCATAAACCGTTTTCCTCTCTAACCCCCTTCCGAAGCCATCAGGAGGATCATGCCGACTTCCGCCGCGGGGCCGTTCGCGCGCAGCTCTTCGTTGAGATCGTTCACCATCGCGTCGTTGACAAAAATCCCGCAATAGGAGTGCATCTCCCCCTCGACCCGGAAAATATGATCGGCGAAGTCTCCGCCGAAGCGCTTCCCCAGCTCTGTCAGGACATCGCCCAGAGTCGCCCCCTCGCCCATCTGGAGGGCCACGGAGCGCTCCTTGGCCAGGATGGCGAGAATGCCGAAGAGCCGGACGTTCACGACCAATGGCTAGAGTCCCCCTTCGCTCTCGATCTTCCTGACGAACCTGTCCTCGACCAGCTCTTCCGCCTTGAGGCGGCGGATCTTTTCGTTGACGGTGCCGAGAAGGCGGATGGCGTTGCGGATCCCGTCGACATTGGGATAGATCCTGCGGTCGTACATCGCCGCCATTCTCTCGTACCCTTCCGCCGCGTCCTCGACCCGGGACAGATGGAGCCCTTTGGCCAGGCTCTTCATCGCCTGCGCCTTGTTGGCCGGCTCCTGTATGAACCTGATGGAATCCACCAGGGCCCGGAGAAATTTCTCCGCGGTATCGGGGGCGGCCTTGACATAGCTGCGCTTGGCCATGATGCCGGTGCCCTGGTAGGGGATGCCGAGCTTGGCGGTGTCGGCAAGGATGCGGAACCCCTGGCGCTCCAGCAGCGAGGCGAAGGTATAACCCAGATAGGAGCCGTCGATAACTCTACTGGCGACCGCCTGAGCCAGCACGGTCTCGTCCCCAAGGATCCTGAAGTTGATCTTGTCCCGCTTCGGATCCAGGCCCCAGTGGTCGAAGACCAGCATGGTGAACATCCAGATGCCCCCGCCCATGCTCTGCACGCCGATCTGCTTGCCTTTGAGATCCGCGGGGCTCTTGATTGCCGGGTTGACAACGAACGCGCCCGTGAGCTTGTTGACCAGGCCCGCGATGAAAACCGTATCGAGCCCCCCCGCAACCGCGCCGAGCGTCGTGCCGGTCACCGACCCGTTGTAAAATTGGGTCTCACCCGCGGACAGGGCCGAGAGGCCCACCGGGCCGCTGCGCACGTGGACCAGCTTCACATCCAGGCCGTATTTGCGGAAAAAACCCTGATCCTCCGCGACGAAGAGCGCGCCCTCTCTTTCGCTGAAGCTGCCGAAGCTAACGATCGCACTGCCCGCCGGTGGCGCTGCCGGTGTCTTTGCCGGTAGAAGGCAAAAAAATGTAAGGAAGCCGATGGTCGAAATAATCTTCCGCGCTCTCATTTGATCCTCTCTCCGAGACGGCCGCGGCTCACTTGTAGAGCCGCACCTCAACGCAATGGTCGAGGGCCGTGGAAATCTTGTCGATATGCTCCAGGTCCGTGGGCAGCAGGGAGTTGAAGTTCACTCCCTTGCCCCGCGCGATCGGCATGCCCGGCGACCAATGGCCGAAATGGCCGGCGATCCCCACCACCTCGGGATGAATGCACTGGGTCAGCTTGAGCTTCACCTTGACCTTGCGCACCGGAGATTCCAGCCACACCTCCTCGCCGTCGGCGAATCCCTTCGCCTTGGCGACATCGGCGTTGACCAGGACCCCGTAGGCGTAAGGATTGCGCTCGCAAAGCTCGTTGATCAAAGGGTTGTCGTTGCCGAAACTGCCGTAGACGTAAGGGAGCTTGTAGTGGACGGCGATGAACTCGTACTCGCCCTTCTTGACGGCGTCGTAAGACGGGCACGGCAGCCACTCCGAGAGCGGCGTGTAATCCGAGAAGTCCCAGTCGAGACCCATCTGGCCGATGACCTCCTTGAGCTCCGCTCCACGCTGGAGAAAATGCTCCAGATAGATCGGCAGCCGCGCCTGAAGGAACGGGCCGATGTAGGCCTCCTCCACGTCCTTCTCGTATCGGATCACGCCGTGCTCCTGGAACCATTTGAGGTCATGCTCCTCGCCGAACCAGCAGCGGGCCGTCCTGTCGATGACCTCGGTCGCGCCGTAGCGGCGTCCGGGTTGCAAGGCGTAGGGTTCCTTCAAGCGGAAGGTGTGATTGATAAGCCGGTAAAAGTCATCGAGGATGCCGACCCTCCGGGCCAGCTCCATGATCACCTCTTGCGGATGCCTCAGCCCCGGAGCCGGCTCGACTACCGGCTGTCTCACCTGCCAGAACCAATCGTCCTGGCCGCAGGGACCGAGCTGGCGCGAGGAGGTGCCGGCATTGAAATCGAACCGCTCCAGATAGCTGGGGAACGGCAGGATGATGTCGTCGAAGAGATTCGTCTCGTTGATCTCGACGGCAAAACCGGCGATGAACGGTATCGATCGATAAAAGCGCTCCACCACCTTGAGATCGCCGAAAGAGCCCAGGAGCGAATTGGTCGGCGTGTGCAGCATCACCTCGAGGCCGTAATCAAGTCCGTAGCGCTCGTGGTCCTCGGCGGTGAGAGGCAAGAGCGTGTGAAAGTGCGGCGCTAATGGAAATATCTCCGCCAGGTCGTTTCGTACCGGCTTGGTCGGGGTGCGGCCGGGAAAGGCCTTCGGGTGCGGCAGGGGGAGAATGTTCCCGCCCTTCTCCAGCAGCCCGTCGGTCCCCCCTTCGGGGAACCACTGAAAGGGCTTCTTGCCGGCCGCGCCGGTGCTGAGAATCCCTCCCGGCACGCTCACCGCGCCCATGACGATGTTGAGGAGCTTGAGCGGCCAGCACTGGTGAAAGCCGTGCTTGTGGCCCTGCGGCCCTTTGGCCCAATCGACGCAGGCCGGCCGATAGGGCAGTTCCACCCCGTCGATGACGGTAGTCGCGCCGATCGAGGCCGCCGCGCCGAATTCCTTGGCGATCTGCCTCAAGGTCGCGGCCGGGATCGTGGTGATCTCCTCGGTCTTCTCGGGCGAATACTTCGCCACATGCTCCTTGAGAAGCTCGAAGGAAGGCCGCCCCGCCTCGCTCGCGCCGATGATGGCCGGATCCTTTAGTGTCGGATCATCGTAGACCTTGGTCTTTTGATCCGCGGCGTCGAAGACCATCGGCTTGCCGCTCGCCGGGTCGCGCGCGTACAACCCTTTGGGCCCCACCAGGTACGGCGCGTTGCTCTTGTGCTTTAAAAACTCGGCGTCGTAGATTCCCAGCTCGTTCAAGAGCACATGGAGCATGCTCAGGGCGAATGCGGTGTCGGTGCCCGGCCGAATGGGGACCCACTGGTCGGCCTTGCTGCCGGCGAATCCGCCGATGGGATCCACCACCACGAGCTTCATGCCGCGGGCGCGGGCATCCGCCATGTCCCGCAGGATGTGGTTGAAGGAGGCGCGGGCCGCGATCGCGAACTGCGTCCCCACCAGGATGCAGTAGTTGCAGTAATGCAGATCCGGCTGTTGATGAAATCCGCCGGCGGCAAAAAATTCCACGGGATGAATCACCTTGCCGCAAGTGGGAGAGCCGTTGCTCGAATAGTGGGGGGTGCCGAAGGCGCTGGCGAAGGCATGCAGCCAGAGATGGCTGTCGCCGGTGATCTCCCAGCCCTGGATGTAGAGCTGCTTCGGATTATCGCGAATCGCCTGGAGCTTGGAGCCGACGGTGTCCAGCGCCTCCTCCCACGAGATTTCCTGCCAGCCCGGGTCCACGTGGAGACCCTTCTCGGGATTGGTCCGCTTGAGCGGCGCCTTCACCCGATAGGGGTTGTAAAGGTTCATGAGGCCGGCCTTGCCCTTGGCGCACATGTTGCCCCGGTTCTGCGGATGGTTGGGATCGCCTTCGATGCCCAGCGCAATGCCGTCCTCCATCTGAACCCGCACGCCGCACCCGACGTAACACATCCCGCAGCTGGTCTGGATCCACTCTGTCGCCATCGTCATCCTCCTTCAAACATAGGCAGCATAATGACTTCCACCTGATCTTCCTGCCCTGCCAGTCCGGTCGATACTCCCCCGGTGTCCTGGATGTTCTCGCCGTTGACGAAAATCAGGATGTAATGGTGCAGCTCTCCCGACTCGGTGAAGAGCCACTTGGCGAACGGATCGCCGTATCTCCCGGCAAGAGCGCCCAACAGGTCGCCCACGCTGCTCCCTTGGGGCAGGGAGACGTTGAGATCCCGCGACTCCACCACGGCCCGCAAATCGCCCATGAACCGCACCCGGACCCGGACGGTGTTTGCTTGTTGCATCGGCTCTTTGAAGGTGAGGTTGGCCACGCTCGCTCACGTCATCGCAAAAGGGACATAGACTCCGGCCTTCAACACGCAATAGCGGAAGAGAAGAGCGCCGATGAGAATGCAGATGCCGGCGAAAGCCGCCGCCGACGGGAGCCAGATGACGACGGCCAGGGGAAGGATCATGCCGACCAGAACGACCCCGACTTGGAAGGTCCATCCTAAAGCCCCTTCGCTCAGGCGCCGCACCGCCTCTCTGGCCGCGAGCCCGGAGCCCCTCAAGGTCAGGAGATAGATGGCGATGAGCGCAAAGTTGGTGGCGATCAGCACCTCGCCGACAACGCGGATGGCCGGCAGCGCCGCTCCGTTGAGCGCAAAGGGAGCCAGCAGAAACACAACCCCGCTTGCGCCCATGAGCGAGTGAGAAAAAAACAGCACCGGCAGGAGTGGGCTGTTCCAAAAGGGAATGGAGGGAGAGGCGGCGAGCACAAAGCCGGGATAGAGGGTCACCAAAAGGGCCGCGGCACCGGCGATCGCTCCGATCGTTTTTTTCGCTGTCGGATCGTCGCCCCACGGCAGCCAGGAAAAGTATTCCAAGGCAGGAGCAACGTAAAGCGCCCCGAAGATCAAGAAAAGCGCGACGAAGATCACGCCGCGGCTGATCCAGGAAGAGAAAGGCTTGAGCAGCGCGCGCCACGCCCGCAGGGGATGTCCCAGCTCGGAGAGCAGCACCAGGCCCCCGAGCACCACCAATCCCAAGGAGAGCAGCGCGACCGCGGAAGAAAGACCGAAGATCTGGTAGAGAAGGAAGAGGCCGCCGCCCAGCCCGCCGAGAAACAGGTCGATCGCCACCAGCCAGGACCACTCCTCCTGGGGGGTCAAATCCATGTTGAACTCATGCGCCATGTCGTCCTCCTAAAAAAGGTTACGTGAGATAATAGAGCGAAGGGTCGGTTCCCAGCTCGGCGCGCGGCTGAAAATGGGCGCGCCCTCTGACGAGGCTGGCGATCTCGCTTTCCGGGTCGTTCAAGTTGCCGAAGACCAGAGCGCGCGTGGGACAGGTCTGCACGCAGGCGGGCTCTAGCCCGGTCTCGAGCCGATCGACGCAGAAGGTGCATTTCTGCACCGTGCGGGGCTGCCACTTTTGATAGCTCACGGCCTCGTAGGGAGTGAGCTCGTCGCCGTAGTATCCCTTGGCATCCTCGGAGATGAAGCGGACTTGATACGGGCAGGCCACCACGCAGGCGCGGCAGCCGATGCACTTGTCCTGGTTGATCAACACCAGGTTGTCTTTTTTCCGCTTGTAGCTGGCGCCGGTCGGGCAGACCGGCACGCACGGCGGCTCGCTGCAGTGATTGCAGCGGACGGGCAGAAAAACCTTCCGCGCTACGGGGTAGGTGCCCTCTTCCTTTTCCAGGACCCTCATCCAGAAGATCCCCGGAGGCGTGCCGTTCTCGACCTTACAGGCCAGCGTGCAGCTCTGGCAGCCGACGCAACGTTTGAGATCAATGGCCATCCCCCACCTGGGAGCCTTGCCGTTCGTCCTTACGATAGTCTGCTTGTCTGGTGCCATCGACGCCTCCCGTCCGCTTTGATGAGGTATGTGGAAATCCGCCGCCCGCAGCCCGGGGCGGAAAAACAGCAAGATACATGCCACGGCCTCCAGTCGGACCGACGCTTGCCGCGATGCCATCGCTTTCCCTCGCAGCGGCGGTTCCGTAAAGATTCTCGGAGAGCCCTGCGCGCCCCCTTTTCCGATCGCCCCGATTCCAGCAGGTAAGAAAAGAGGCGCCAGTTTTCCTAATTCTGGGACTTTCACCCCGACCCCGGCCCCAGGCTGCAAAGCGAAATCAATCTCTGCAGGAGATGGCATGGATCTTGTAGTCTTTCTTATATGGAGATTATGAAAACCGCCTTGATAGTTATCGCCATAGCAATGCTGACCGGGCTCTCCTACGGCCAGGAGATGCCGGACTCCGACCCGTGGTATTTCAGCGCCGAGGGAATCAGGACGGCTTATCGCTATCAGCAATCGTTCGGCGAGCGGCTGCGCAGTCCGGTCAGAGGAAGAGACTGCCTCCTGGGCAAACAGAGATTTGTCGGCTCCTTCCGTGGCAAAAACTTTTCAGCTCCTTGCCGCTTCGTCACCGAGACCATCCGCCACATCAAAGAGATGCTGGTGGCCGGAGCGGCGCGCTATCTTTTCCCCCTCGACGCGGACCACGCGCACCTGGCGATCCCGTTGGAGCTGTGGGAGAAAAAGTATCGCTGGCTGCCGAAAGACACCCTCCTGTCCGCTCTGTTGGAGGAGCCGACTCTGGCTGCGCTGTACCACACGGCCGAGCATCTCATCGTCGTCGACGGCAATACCAAGGAAGGGAACGAAGAAATTAAAAAGTGGAAGGAAAGA
>Ga0209640_10003575_pt1 | contig 13583 bp, 9 predicted proteins | sample RifCSP10_1_FD_184018 | JGI IMG/M metagenome (GOLD analysis project Ga0209640, IMG submission 184018) | Soil microbial communities from Rifle, Colorado - Rifle CSP2_sed 10_1 (SPAdes) (version 2) | ecosystem: Environmental > Terrestrial > Deep subsurface > Rock core/Sediment | place: Rifle...
TCCATTAACAGGCTCACGGACTGGTTACTCCCTGTAATCCGGGTGCTGCCGATTGCTGATTCAGGAATGATTTATATAAATCCAGATCACCATCAAGACTTGGATTACGCACGACAATCGGTCTTAAAAATATAACCAGTTCCGTTTTGAAATATTCCTTGGTCTTGGTTTCAAATGCCTTGCCTACAATGGGTAATTTGGAAACACCTGGAATACTGTTTACAGAATCCCTCGCTTCATCCTGCATCAAACCACCTAGAACAGCGACTTGACCATTATTCATTCTTAGCATGGATTCCATCTCCCGTACCTGAATCACGGGTATTGGGTTTTCTATTAAAAGTGTAGGATTTGGGTCAAGTGCAAATTCACTTACGCGTGAAATTGTCGGACGGACATTCAGTATGATTGAATCGTTTGCATTGACCTGCGGGGTGACGCTCATAACGATACCAACAGGCACAGTTTTGGCTGTAGTATTTGTTGCGACTACCGGTTGTGCTCCTAATGCTCCTGCTGATATTTCCTGCTCGACCTCAAAATAAACTACATTATCAACAACCTTGAGTAACGCAGTCTGGTTGTTCAGCACCATAAGTTGTGGACTGGACAAAACCTTGACATCACCAAACTCGTCCAACAAACTGACTGTCAAGTTGAGTTTATCTTCACCTGCAACCTCATTGTCTTTGTATGACAACAATAACGATGTAAGTGTTCCTACGGGCCCCGTTAAAGCACCTGTTACTGAAGCTAGACTTATACCTGCAGAGGCATTCAAGAAGGACCAATCAATACCTGCTTGGTACTGGTCGCTTAAAGATACTTCAACAATCGTGGCCTGAATCATCACCTGACGATTAGCGCTGGCAAGAACACTGTCCAGAAGTTCCTGGATCTTTTCGTGCTGCTTGGAGTTCGCTTTAACTGTGAGAAAACCTGCCTCCGGGATGGGGATTACTGTATCAGTTGAAGCAAGACCTGCAGAACCAGTTGTGCTTGTATTGCCAAGAATAGCCATCACATTGGCAGTCAATGTTTCCCAAAAGCGGTTTTTCGAAATACTTGTTACGCTAGTCGTTGAGTTATTACTTCCACCACCGCCACCCGAGTCGCCACCAGCGGCACCTGTGGTAGCTATTTGGGTGGCAATAGTTATTGAACTGTCTGTATCACGCGAAATGTTCAAATAATCAACTTTGTATGTCTTGATGTATGGTTCATCTGGTTGAATAAACAGATTATCTCCCCTGAATTCATAACGCATGTCGATCTGGCGGACGATGCGATCGAGGATCTGGGGCAAGGTTTGATCAACCGCGTTGATAGTGACATTCCCATCGATGCGCGGGTCGATATCAACATTGATCCTGGCATCACGGGCCAGTGCAAACAGCAGTTCCTTGGCCGGCACTTCATTAACAACGACTGTGTATTTTTCCAGTTCCACAGGCGCTTGTGGTGCGGGCAGGATCGGGGTTTTCTGGACCAGTTCCGGAATTTGTCCGGCTGGTTTTGTGTCGCTTTTTATATGGCCAGGAGACGTTTCAAAAGGCTTGGGTTCGATTTCGGCACAGCCGAATACCAGTAGCGCAACAATGCCAATCAGCATCGGTTTTAACTTGTTCAACACAATATCCCCCCCACATAGTCCACTTACAGGCTATCTGATTATAATCTACAGAACATTAATCTCATATATATATGATGATCAAAGACTTTTATGTATTAATAATGGCCTGTATATAATTGATGTGCAAAGCTTGCATACCGTATCGGTACCGGAAAAAACCACTGACTCCGGTGGCAATAATCTTAACTGATCAATCAGTAACTTTGCCTCATCACTCGAAAGCGAAGGCTCTCCCCATTCAATGAGCTTGGCATAGTGCTCTTTATCAAGCAAATAATCTGCCAATACCTTACCGGTTTCATCCCCGGATGATGCTGCCATACTACTTTCAGAGATTACAGGTTCCTCAGTCTGCCCTGCCGGTGGCTGCCTCTGATGTTCCGCAAATAATTCAGTCTGTATTGCCAACTTAATCGCCGGGGTATCCGGAGTGTCTGTCATGGGCGACGCATCCACCCTCACCCTGTCTGAATATACAGTATCATGCTGTGGATGGTAGATAGTTTCAACAGGGTCCGCCGTGGTGGCTGTTTCTATATCGGGACGATCTGTATCCGCCTGATATTCCTGATGAGCGGAATCTTTCCCATCTTCTGGTGCCGAAACTGCTGTTGTCTTCCAGCCATTAAAGCTCTCCAGCAGTTGATTAAATGGCAGTAGCCAACCCGCCAAAAAAAGCAGGATGACAACCCCGGCAACCACCACAGAATAACGAAAATGTTGCCAACCGGCGACAAACTCACTGTCTTTTGCAGCAATGCTGACCTGTTTTGCAGAGACTTTGTGCAGGTTTGCCGCATAAGCAGCAAGCATGGCCTTGTCTGCCAATATGTTAATACGGCGCAGCAGTCCCCTGGAGTATCGGGCGATCACACGAATCGAGGCATCACTGAATACCTCGCCACCCCGGTATCCGCAGGCACGCAAGCGGGAATTCAGGTAGTCCTTAATCTCATTGTTGTTTAATGGATTGAGGTAAAAGCTGTAAGTAATCCGTTCCTTGAGTTGCCGTATATCTTTCTGGGACAACATATGGTCCAGTTCCGGCTGCCCGAACAGGGCTATTTGTAATAATTTGTGCTGATGTGTTTCAAGATTGCTCAACAACCGGATTTCTTCCAGTGTGGCCAGCGGCATACTCTGTGCTTCCTCGACAAACAACACTACCTGGCGGTTTTCGGCATGCCGTTGCAACAAATAATGCTGCAAACTCTGCATGACCCTGAGGCGGTCATCATGCGCATTGATTGCCAGCTTTAACTCTATGGCAATAGCATGCAGGATGTTGTCCGGAGAAAGTCTGGGATTGGCAAGATAGACTACCTCGACTTTTTCCGGCAGTTCGACTGCCAGCATCCGGCACAACATGGTCTTGCCGCTGCCAACTTCACCCACCACCTTGACGATCCCTTCACCACTGGTAATGGCATACATCATGGCATTGAGAATGGCGCCACGATTTCCTCCCGGGAAAAACAGGCTGGTGTCCGGGGTAATCCTGAATGGTGGCTGATCCAGACTGAAATATTCGTAATACACTCTATTTCTCCTCGCTGTTACCCAGACGTTCCAGCCTGCTATACAGTGTAGTACGGTTTACCCCGAGTAATCTTGCGGCCTGGCTCAGATTGCCGTTGCTCATCTCCAGTGCGGTATTGATGTAGTGCCTTTCCAGATCGCCAAGAAAATCGTCCAGTCTGAACTTCTGATCCAGCAGATTATTGCGTACCTGGTCCTCAATATCTTCATATTCACCAACCCCTCTATAAGGTGTAATACTCTCAAGTTCCGCCTCCAACTGTGCCCTGCTGACAGTTTTGCCTGGATATTTTGCACCAAGCCGGATAACAATATTCCGTAACTCACGGATGTTGCCTGGAAATTTATATTTCTGAAGCAGTTCTTCCGCCTCATCACTCAACGTATAGCGGCCGCCTGTTGACGAATATATTTTTATAAAATGATCCTGCAGGATCAGGCAGTCATTTCCGCGTTCATGCAAAGGTGGAACATTAATGGTGAGCACACTCAGGCGATGATAGAGATCCTGACGAAATGTTCCCTTCCGCACGGCTTCTCTCAGATCACGATTGGTTGCGGCAATGATACGTGCGGAAGATCGCCTCGGTTGTGTTTCACCGATACGGTAATATTCGCCGTTCTCCAGCACCCGTAATAATTTTGATTGCAGATCAACTGGCAGGTCGCCAATTTCATCAAGGAACAGACTGCCTTCACTGGTTTCTTCAAAAAAACCTGTCTTGAGTTTTATGGCGCCGGTAAACGCCCCTTTGCTGTGCCCGAATAACTGTGCTTCAAGCAACTCGGGAGTGAAAGCGGCGCAGTTAAGGGTTAAAAACGCAGACCTGACGCGTGAACTCAGATTATGCAGACTCTCGGCAACCAGTTCCTTACCGCTGCCGGATTCCCCTTCTATCAATACCGGGAAGGGTGAATCGGCAAACTGCCGGATAAGATCGCGCAGGGTTTCAATCGCCGGACTTTCCCCGATTAGCTTGTCCTTGTCTATTTCAATGTGTTGTTGTGCCCGTTCTGCTGTGAGCATCATGACCTGATGGGCCAGCCGTGTCTTCAACAAGGAGATATCACAAGGCTTGGGAATGAAATCAACAGCTCCCAGTGTGAGCGCATGTTGAATGTTGGCCTGTTCGTTTTGTCCGGACAGGATCAATATTTTGATATTACGGTTCAGATTCAGCAGATCACGAATGAGCGCAAAACCTTCTTCAGGTGAATGCGGTTTGGGCGGCAACCCCAAATCCACCAGTGCCAGTGACGGGATTTCTTCCAGGGTGTGTAACAGTTTATTGGCTTGAGTACGGGTTTCCGCCGGATATATAAGATAATCATCCTGCAAAACCATGCCAAGAGATTCAATAATCAGGGAATCATCATCGATCAGCAATAGCCGTATTCTGGTTTCAACACCGGATCCGGAGACATTGCTGGAGTTGTCAGACAAGCTTGCGACCTCTTCAGAGACCAATGATAATTAATTTAACCACGGTGGACACGGAGAAATGCAGGGGAATAAACCCAATAACAGAATTAATATCAAGGAACCTCTGAATAAATTATTTATGTCATTTCGACCGCCGGGACGACTCCACGGATGGAGGAGTTAGAGTTGCGCCCGGAGCGGCAACCGGGAAATCTGCCGCAGGCGTCCCGACCGAAGTGAGGGATCTCATTAAGATTTCTCGCTTTGCTCGAAATGACAGCTTTAAACAAAGTTTACTTAATTAATTTCCGTGTTCTCTGTGTTCTCCGTGGTTTCATTGTTTAATATTATAGTATTCCTATCCTGCCGATACCTTTTTCTCGCTTCGGCGCTTGCTTAAAATCAGGTTTTTCCAGATGGCCTCTGATGCCTCAGACTGGTTCATGGTATACATATGCAATCCGGGCGCGCCATGCCCCAGCAGGTTTTCACATAGCTGTGTGGTGACATCAATACCGAAATCACGGATTGCCTTTCTGTCATCACCAAATTCCTGCAACCTCTTGAGTATCCAGCGGGGAATTTCAGCACCACAGGCATCCGAAAAACGCACCAGTTGTGTACAGTTAACTATAGGCATGATGCCGGGCACGATCGGAACATCAATGCCCAGTCTTTCACAACTGTCGATAAACCTGAAATAGGCATCCGGATTGTAAAAATACTGTGTAATGGCAGAGTTGGCGCCCGCATCAATTTTGCGCTTGAAGTTCTCCAGGTCCTTTTTCGGACTGGGTGCCTGGGGATGAAATTCGGGATAGGCTGCTACTTCAATATGGAAATGATCGCCGGTTTCCTTGCGTATGAATTCGACCAGTTCATTGGCATAACGTAATTCACCATAACTCGCCAGCCCGGATGGCATATCACCACGCAAGGCCACGGTGTGTTTAATACCGGCCGCTTTGTAGATATTCAATACGTCCTTGATATCGGAAGTCAGGTAACCGATACACGAGATATGCGGTGCCGCTTCGATGCCGGTTTTTTCGCGGATATCCTGGACCGTTTCAAAGGTACGCTGACGCGTACTGCCACCGGCGCCAAAGGTAACGGAGAAAAAATCAGGATTGTATTTCGCCAGACTTTCCGTCGTCATCTGTAACTTGCCGGCGGCTTCAGGAGTCCTGGGCGGAAAAAATTCAAAACTGAATTTGGGCTCGTATTTCTTTTGTGATTCCATTACATCAGTGACTGGTGATTAGTGATTAGTGATTAGTGATTAGTGATTAGTGATTAGTGATTAGTAACGATAGTAATCCGGTTTGTACGGACCGTCGACGGACACACCGATATATTCCGCCTGCTCTTTTGTTAATGATGTGAGATTGACGCCGATCTTTTTCAGATGCAGGGTGGCCACTCTTTCATCAAGATGTTTAGGTAAAGTATAAACTTCGTTTTTATAATCTTTATGATTATTCCAGAGCTCGATCTGCGCCAGAACCTGGTTGGTAAATGATGCTGACATGACAAAACTCGGGTGACCGGTTGCACATCCCAGGTTTACCAGTCGCCCTTCGGCCAGCAGTATAATGCGCTTGCCGTCGGGGAATATCACATGATCGACCTGTGGCTTGATGTTTTCCCATTTGTACTTCCTTAGACTGGCGACATCGATCTCGCTATCGAAATGACCGATGTTACAAACTATCGCCTCATCCTTCATCGCCAGCATATGATCGTGGGTGACCACATTAATATTGCCTGTGGCTGTAACAAAAATATCTGCCTGGGCGGCCACATCATCGACCCTGACCACACGATAACCTTCCATTGCTGCCTGTAAAGCACAGATCGGATCAACCTCGGTTACCCAGACTGTTGCGCCCATGCCCGTCATTGCCTGCGCACAACCCTTGCCTACATCACCATAACCGCAGACCACGATAATTTTGCCGGCAATCATGACATCAGTGGCACGCTTGATACCATCAATCAATGATTCACGGCAACCATAAAGATTATCGAACTTGGACTTGGTGACAGAATCATTCACATTGAAGGCGGGCACCAGCAATGTGCCTTTCTTCATCATTTCATAAAGACGATGGACACCGGTGGTGGTCTCTTCCGAAAGGCCTTTTACGTCTTTCATCAGATCCGGATATTTCCGGTGCATGTGCAAAGTGAGATCGCCACCATCATCCAGGATCATGTTCGGGCGCCAGTTGTCCGGCCCGAATATGGATTGTTCGATGCACCACCAGAACTCTTCTTCCGTCTCGCCCTTCCACGCGAATACCGGCACCCCGGCAGCAGCAATTGCTGCAGCCGCATGATCCTGTGTCGAGAAAATATTACAGGAAGACCAGCGTACTTCTGCGCCCAGCGCAGTTAATGTCTCGATCAGAACAGCCGTTTGTATAGTCATGTGCAGGCAACCGGCGATGCGTGCACCCTTGAGCGGTTTCTGGCCCTGATGCTCTTCACGCAGGGCCATCAGTCCAGGCATTTCTTTTTCAGCAATCGCGATTTCCTTGCGGCCCCAGCCGGACAGTGTGATATCTGCGACTTTATAATCCGGTTTTAAATTCTTGACAGGTTGACTGCTCATACAGATGACTCCTGAAAAATATTCGTGGTTATGCGACTGCTTCTTTTACGCCCAGTTCAGAGCGCAGTGTCTCTGCCTTGTCGGTCTGTTCCCAGGGTAATTCCACATCTGTCCGGCCGAAATGACCATAAGCGGCTGTTGCCTGGTAAATGGGCCGCAACAGATTCAGCATGGCGATAATCCCCCTGGGTCTCAGATCAAAATGCTTGCGTATCGAGGCAACCAGTTTGCCTTCTTCAACCACACCCGTACCAAAAGTATCGATGTCAATCGATGTCGGTTCGGCAACACCGATGGCATATGAAAACTGGATCTCGCAACGCCGTGCCAGTCCAGCCGCAACAACATTTTTTGCGACATAACGTGCGGCATAGGTTGCAGATCGATCAACCTTGGACGGGTCCTTGCCGGAAAAAGCACCGCCGCCATGTCTGGCCATACCCCCATAAGTATCGACGATGATCTTGCGTCCGGTCAGGCCGCAATCACCATGCGGACCGCCGATCTCGAAACGTCCGGTCGGATTCACGAGAAACCGGGTGTCCTTCAGCATGTTGGCCGGCAATACTGGTTTGATAATCTCTTCTACTACCGCTTCCTTGAGTTTGTCCTGATTCTCGTTCATGGATGGGTCGTGCTGGGTAGAGATTACGATGGCATCGAAAGAGACAGGTTTGCCATCAACGTAGCGTACAGTCACCTGGCTTTTTGCATCCGGCCGTAACCATGCAAGCCTGCCGGATTTACGTACTTCTGACTGCTGCCGCATCAGCCGGTGCGCGTAATAAATCGGTGCGGGCATCAGGGTATCTGTCTCATTACAGGCAAATCCGAACATCAGTCCCTGATCACCGGCACCCTGGTTCAGATAATCATCTGAGGCGTGATCAACACCACGCTTGATATCCGGGCTCTGTTGTCCATAGCAAACATGCACCGAACAACCGTCCGCATCAAAGAGCATGGTTGGATCGGTATATCCGATCTGGCGTATGGTCTCACGTGCAACCCGGGCATAATCGATAGCAGCATCTGTGGTAATCTCACCGGCCAATAACACCAGGCCGGTCGATACCAGTGTTTCAGCGGCGACACGTGCGGTGGGATCCTGTTTTATAATGGCATCAAGCACAGCATCGGAGATCTGGTCTGACACCTTGTCCGGATGGCCTTCGGATACCGATTCAGAGGTAAACGAGTGATTTCTGATCATTGAGGTTCCCGTGATTGAAAATTAAAAGCGGTGTATTTTAACTTGTATAGGGAATAAATACAGCCAAACTATACAGCTACGTGAATTAACCCGAGGAGGCGCCAATGGCCCTGACAGAAACTCCCATTTGTGACTTCGGCAAAACAGCCCATGAATTTAATCTGTTGGGCATAGATGGCAGGCACTGGGGTCTCGCTGATTGCAGGGGTGATAAGGGCACTCTTGTGATGTTCATCTGTAATCATTGCCCTTATGTCAAGGCCATACAGGAACGGCTGGTGCGTGATACCCGGGAATTGCTGGAATACGGGATCAAGAGCGTCGCCATTATGTCTAATGACCCGCTTGATTATCCGGAAGATTCACTGGATAACATGAAGAAAATTGCAAAAAAGTTCGGCTACACCTTTCCTTATCTTTTTGATGAAACCCAGGACGTTGCCAGGGCCTATGGTGCGGTCTGCACGCCGGATTTTTTCGGATACAATGCAGATTTGAAACTTCAATATCGCGGCAGACTGGATACTAGCCGCATGGACCCGGCCCCGACCAATGCCCGCCGCGATCTGTTTGAGGCCATGAAACAGATAGCGGAGACCGGACAGGGTCCTGAAGAGCAGATAGCCAGCATGGGGTGCTCGATCAAATGGCGCAAGAACCGGTGATTGGTGATTGGTGATTGGTGATTGGTGATTGGTGACAAAATGATAAACCAGTGGATTTTGATTTCCAGTCTCTGAACCTCATTAACGAATCACTAATTAGTAGTCACCAATCACCAAGCTGCTTGCCCGGATGCGGCCACTGAGCGAGAATGCACGGCTTGCTCTGTACGTCGTTGTCCATAACCAGATAATCGTAAACTTGTGGAGAGATAAATGCTGTCCAGGTGTGAACTTGCCAATGCCATTCGTGCATTAAGTATGGATGCAGTGGAGAAGGCCAATTCCGGTCATCCGGGCGCCCCAATGGGCATGGCGGATATTGCCGAGGTCTTGTGGAATGATTTTCTGCGTCACAATCCTGCCAACCCCCACTGGGTGGATCGGGACCGGTTCATTATGTCCAACGGCCATGGCTCGATGCTGTTGTATTCAATCCTGCATCTCACCGGTTATGACCTGTCCATGGATGAAATCAAACGCTTCCGTCAGTTACACTCCAAAACGCCTGGCCATCCTGAATATGGTTGTGCGCCCGGAATTGAGACGACCACCGGGCCGCTGGGTCAGGGACTGGCCAATGCAGTCGGGATGGCAATTGCCGAGAAAAATCTGACCGCTGAATTCAATCGGGATGAATTTGATATCGTAAATCACTACACCTATGTCTCGGTCGGCGATGGCTGTCTCATGGAAGGGATCTCGCACGAGGCCGCATCTTTGGCCGGCACACTCAAACTCGGCAAATTGATCTGTATCTATGACAGCAACCAGGTCTCCATTGATGGTGATGTGCGGGGCTGGTTCACGGATGACACCGCAAAACGCTTCGAAGCATACCATTGGCACGTAGTCCGGAATGTCGACGGTCATGATCCCGAACAGATCAAAAAAGCCCTGCGCAAGGCGCGCAAGGTTACGGACAAACCGAGTTTCATCTGTTGTAACACCATCATCGGCCGGGGTGCGCCGAATAAACAAGGCAAGGCCTCCTGTCATGGTGCACCTCTCGGCAAGGACGAAATTGTCCTGGCGCGTAAACAGATCGGCTGGCAATACGGCCCGTTTGTGATTCCGGATGAATATTATGCTGCATGGAATGCCAGGAAACGCGGCAAGCGGATCGAAAAGCAATGGAATACAAAATTCCAGGCTTATAAACAGAAATATCCTGAACTTGCTGCAGAGTTTGAGCGGCGCATGCATATGCAATTGCCGGCTGCGTGGGAAACAACCACCAGTGCATTCATCAGCAAGTGTGCAGAAAAGTCCGGGAACATTGCCTCACGCAAGGCTTCGCAGAATACGATCGAAGCCTATGCCCCGGTATTGCCGGAACTGATCGGTGGTTCGGCGGATTTGACCGGCTCCAATCTCACCACCTGGTCAGGATCAAAGGTCATTAACGGATCCGGTGATTATGGAAATTACCTGTATTATGGTGTGCGTGAATTCGGCATGACCGCCATTAATAGCGGTATCGCACTGCATGGTGGTTACATTCCCTATGGCGGTACCTTCCTGATGTTCTCGGAGTATGCCCGTAATGCCTTGCGCATGGCGGCCTTGATGAAGTTGCGCAATATTCTGGTCTTTACCCACGATTCCATCGGTCTGGGTGAAGATGGTCCCACACATCAGGCGGTGGAACAGGCCGCGACATTACGGCTCATGCCGAATATGTCGGTGTGGCGGCCGTGTGATGCGATTGAAACGGCGGTTGCATGGAAATCAGCCATAGAAAAGAAAACCGGTCCAACGTCATTATTGTTATCAAGACAAAACCTTAAACATATTCTGCGCACGGATGAACAGATCAATAATGTCCAGCGCGGTGCTTACATCCTTATAGAGGGCACCAAGACGCCTGATCTGATTATCATCGCCACCGGCTCGGAAGTGGAGCTGGCACTGAACGTCTGCCAGCAATTAAACGGGCAGGGTCATCACATCCGCCTGGTGTCTATGCCATCCACTGATGTGTTTGATGCACAGGACAATACTTATCGTGAAATGGTTTTGCCTTCTGTGTGCCGCAAAAGGATTGCAGTTGAGGCCGGCATACCGGATTACTGGCGCAAGTATGTCGGGCTGGATGGCAAGGTATTGGGGGTCAATACTTTTGGCGAATCCGCTCCGGCGGGAGATGTGTACAAACACTTCGGCCTGACTGAAACCGGACTGATGGAGATGGTTAAATCCCTGCTGTAAAGATGTATTTGAATAAATCGGTAAATTTTATCGAATAAAAAACTGGAGAATCAGGAATGGCAATAAAGATAGGCATCAACGGTTATGGGCGCATCGGGCGCAATATTCTGCGAGCGCTGTTTGAATCAAACCGCACCGATGAAATCGAGATCGTTGCTATCAATGATCTGGGTGATGCTAAAACCAATGCTCATTTAACCCAATACGATTCGGCTCACGGTAAATTTCCGGGGACCGTTTCGGTTGATGGTGAATTTATGATCGTGAATGGCAAGAAGATCAAGGTCCTCTCTGAACGCGACCCGTCGAAACTGCCCTGGGGCGATCTGGGGGTGGATGTGGTGCACGAATCCACCGGACTGTTCACCAGCAAGGCCAGGGCATCAGCCCACCTCAAGGGTGGGGCAAAAAAAGTCATTATCTCGGCACCGGGCGGGGATGATGTCGATGCCACCATTGTGTATGGAGTAAATCATGACATTCTGAGATCTGATCATACCGTCATCTCCAATGCTTCATGCACCACGAATTGCCTGGCACCGCTCGTGAAAGTGTTACACGAACATATCGGTGTGCTGCGAGGTGTGATGACCACGATACATGCCTACACAAACGACCAGGTCCTCACCGATGTTTATCATTCTGATTTGCGCCGTGCCCGTTCCGCCACCATGTCGATGATCCCGACTAAAACCGGTGCTGCGTCTGCGGTAGGGCTGGTCTTGCCCGAACTGAATGGCAAGCTGGACGGTTATGCCGTGCGTGTCCCGATCATAAATGTATCAATGGTCGATCTGAGTTTTCAGGCGGCGCGGGAAACCAGTGTCAAGGAAATTAACGCACTCATGCTTGACGCTGCCAATGGTAATCTCAAGGGTATACTTGCCTACAACGATGCACCCCTGGTCTCGGTGGACTTCAATCATGATCCGGCCTCATCCACCTATGATGCTTCACTCACCAAGGTGATTGATGGCACACTGGTCAAGGTAATCGCATGGTATGATAATGAGTGGGGTTTCTCCAATCGCATGCTGGATACCACCATTGCTTTAATGAACGCAAAATAATCTGCAAACGTACGTGTCTGACCTGATAAAAATTACTGATCTTGATCTCAGCGGAAAACGTGTGCTGATCCGCGAAGATTATAATGTCCCGATCAAGGACGGTCAGGTTGAAGACGATACACGGATACGCGCTACCCTGCCCACACTCAATCAAATCCTGGAAGCAGGGGCCAGGATCATTATTCTGTCTCATCTCGGCCGACCCAAGGAAGGTGTGTACGATGAGAATTTTTCTCTGGCGCCTGTCGCAGAATGTCTGTCCCGATTGCTCGGCAGGGAAGTCCCGTTAATCAAGCAGTGGGTTGATGGAATTGATCTCGGTAAATATGACATTGTGCTGTGTGAGAATGTTCGTTTCGAAAAAGGGGAAAAAGCCAATGACGATGAACTCGCCCGCAAAATGGCCGCCCTGTGTCAGGTCTATGTCAATGATGCCTTTGCCACCGCGCATCGTGCCCAGGCATCCACTTATGGTGTTGCCAAGTATGTGCCGATGGCCTGCGCCGGTCCGCTATTGATCACAGAATTAAAAACCCTGTCCACCGTTTTAAGGGATCCGGCCAGACCCTTGCTTGCCATTGTTGGTGGTTCCAAGGTGTCCACCAAACTGACCATACTTGAATCTCTTTCGGAAAATATAGATCAACTCATCGTCGGTGGCGGTATTGCCAATACCTTCCTCAAAGCCGCCGGCCATAACATCGGCCACTCTCTGCATGAACCTGATCTGGTTGGTGATGCGAAAAAACTGATGGCACTCATGAAAAAACGCGGCTGCGAAATACCGTTACCCACAGATGTGGTCTGCGCAAAAAAATATGACGAAAATGCCGAAGCTACAATCAAAAACATCGACGCTATAGAAGACGATGATCTGATCATGGATGTCGGACCTGAGACTTCTGCCCGGTTTACGGAGCTCTTGGCCAGGGCCGGGACTATTGTCTGGAACGGACCACTTGGGGTATTTGAATTTAATCAGTTCAGTAATGGCACACGCACCCTGGCGGACGCGATTGCGAAAAGCAGTGCCTATTCCATTGCCGGTGGCGGTGACACGCTTTCCGCCATTGCGAAATTTGATGTTGCAGAACATATCTCCTACATATCCACCGGTGGCGGGGCATTCCTGGAATTTCTTGAAGGCAAAAAACTGCCGGCGGTTCAGATCCTGGAAGAGGCCGCCCGCGCCTGGACAGCCATGGAACGCGCTCG
>Ga0209640_10003576_pt1 | contig 13581 bp, 13 predicted proteins | sample RifCSP10_1_FD_184018 | JGI IMG/M metagenome (GOLD analysis project Ga0209640, IMG submission 184018) | Soil microbial communities from Rifle, Colorado - Rifle CSP2_sed 10_1 (SPAdes) (version 2) | ecosystem: Environmental > Terrestrial > Deep subsurface > Rock core/Sediment | place: Rifle...
GTCGCGCGTGATCGACGGGTTGTCCGCCTTGCGCGCGATCTTGTCCACCTCGTCGATGTAGATGATCCCGGTCTCGGCCTTCTTGATGTCGAAGTCGGCGGCCTGGATCAGCTTGAGGAGGATGTTCTCGACGTCCTCGCCGACGTAACCGGCCTCGGTGAGCGCCGTCGCGTCGGCGATCGCGAAGGGGACGTTGAGGATGCGCGCGAGGGTCTGCGCGAGGAGCGTCTTCCCGCAGCCCGTCGGGCCGAGGAGGAGGATGTTCGACTTCTGCAGCTCCACGTCGTTGTCCTCGAGGCCCATGCGCACGCGCTTGTAGTGGTTGTAGACCGCGACCGCGAGCGTGCGCTTCGACTCCTCCTGCGAGACGACGTAGTCGTTGAGGACGGAGTAGATGTCGACCGGCCTGGGAAGGTTGTCGAGGTCGAGCTGGGCCGGGGTCGTGAGCTCCTCGTCGATGATCTCGTTGCAGAGATCGATGCACTCGTCGCAGATGTAGACGCCCGGACCGGCTATCAGCTTCTTGACCTGCCGCTGGCTCTTGCCGCAGAAGCTGCACAGGAGCTGCTCGTTGCCCTCGCTCGCGCGCGCCACAGGTCTCCTTTTACTCCGATTTGACCATTAGGGGAAGGGGAAAACCGGCTAGCGGTGCTCGATCACCCGGTCGATGATTCCGTACTCCTTGGCCTCCTGGGAGGTCATGTAGAAGTCGCGGTCCATGTCTTTCGAGACCTTCTCGATCTCCTGACCGGTGTGCTTCGCCATGATCTCCTCCATTAGCCGCTTGAGGCTGATCACCTCCCGGGCCTGGATCTCGATCTCCGTCGGCTGACCGTGGAAGCCGGCGGAGCCCTGGTGGATGAGGATCTTCGAGTGCGGGAGCGCCGAGCGCTTCCCGGGAGTGCCTCCTGCGAGGACGATCGCGCCCATGGACATCGCCATGCCGACGCAGATCGTCTGCACGTCCGGCTTGATGAACTGCATCGTGTCGTAGATCGCCAGCCCTGCGTAGACGACGCCCCCGGGCGAGTTGATGTAGATCGAGATGTCCTTGTCCGGGTCCTCCGACTCGAGGTGGAGGAGCTGGGCGACCGTCAGGTTCGCGATCTGGTCGTCGATCGGCGTGCCGAGGAAGATGATCCGCTCGTTGAGCAGGCGGGAGTAGATGTCGAACGAGCGCTCGCCGCGCGACGTCTGCTCGATGACCATCGGGATCAGCGGCATGCCACTTCCCTCCCTTCGGTCGGGAAGTGGCTAGAACACGTACCGGGTATCTGGCTCATCGCTCCTCGTCTTTCTAGCCATCCCGCGAAGCGGGATGGCCTGGGGTCCACAGTTTCGTGTCCCGCTCGGTCTTTTCCTTGTCGGGGGTCCACAGCTTCTCTCGTGCGGCGGCGAGGTCGGGCGCGATCGGAGTGACGTCGGCGACGAGCCGGTCGAGGGCCGCGCGAAGGCGGAGGTCCTCCCGGATCGACTCCTGCTGGCCGTGCGCCCAGACGTCGGCGATCAGGCCGTCCACGTCCTCCTCGCCGGCCTGCTCGGCCTGCTCGCGGAGGTACGCCTTGACGTCGTCGTCGGAGACCTCGATCCCCGCCCGCTCGGCGAGCGCCTCGAGCGCGAGCTCGCGCGCCACCGAGACCGCGGCCTCGAGCACCATCTGCCGCTGCAGGTCGTCGGCGCTCGTCCCGCTCGCGGCGAGGTACGTCTCGAGCGAGACGCCGCGCCGCTCGAGCGAGCGGACGAAGCCCGTGAGCAGGTCGGTCGCGCGCGCCCGGACGAGCGGGAGCGTGGGCTGCACCTCCGACGCGCGGACGAGCGCGTCGACCGCCGAGACGCGGAACGTCCCCTCGATCTCGACATCGAGCTGCTCGCGCAGGTCGCTCTCGATACTCGCGCGGAGGTCGGCGAGCGTGTCGAACTCGCTGGTCGAGCGGGCGAGCTCGTCGTCGAGCGGCGGGAGCACCTTCTCCTGCACCTCCCGCACCGTCAGCTCGACGGACGCCCGTTTCCCGTCCGGCCCCTCGTACGCGACCGTCTTCGCCTCGCCGGGCGCCATCCCCTGAAGCGCCTCTTCGATCTCGCGGCGGACGAGCCCGGCCCCGAGCTCCACCACCGTGTCGCGCTGGGACTCGCCGCTCGCGTCGACGAGGTCGACGACGAGCGTGTCTCCCTCGCGGGCGAGGCGATCGCCTGCGGGGGCGAGCTCCGCGACGGTCTCGCGGAGCGTCTCGAGCTCGGCGTCGACCACGTGCTCGGGCACCTCCGCCTCGGGGTAGGGCACCTCCAGGGTGGTCCAGTCCACGATCTCGGGAAGGGGCTGCACGTCGACGGTCGCCGTGAAGCTCCAGGGCTCGTCGGCGCTGCCGGGGAGCTCGAACTCGTACTGTGGATCCGAGATCGCTCGCACGCCGTTTCGCGCGGCGGCGCTCCAGAACCAGCCGCCGATGTGGCTGTCCACCGCCTCGGCGTAGATGCGGTCCTTCCCGAGGCGCGAGACGAGCACGGGCGCCGGGATCTTCCCTTTCCGGAACCCGGGGATCTTGACGCTCTCCGAGAGGTCGGACATCGCGTGCTCGACGGCGTGCTTCACCTGCGCCGGCGTGACCTCGACGGTCAGGCGGACGCGGTTCTCGCCGAGCTCTTCGACCGTGGGGGACGCCATCGGAGCCATTCAACCAGCCTGAGACAGGGCTACGCCGGATCGAGCGGCTGGCGCCAGCGACGGCCGTCTTTACAGTGCCTGGCACTGTAAAGACGAAAAGAGCGCAACAACGTGTCCACAGAGCGCTACGACGTCGTCGTCGTCGGAGTCGGCGGGATGGGGAGCGCCGCCCTCTACCACCTCGCGCGCCGCGGGAAGAGCGTGCTCGGCCTCGAGCGCTTCGACCTCCTCCACGAGCAGGGCTCGTCACACGGGCTGACCAGGATCATCCGACTCGCCTACTTCGAGCATCCCGACTACGTGCCTCTCCTGCGCCGGGCGTACGAGCTGTGGCGCGAGCTGGAGCGGGAGGCGGGCGAGCAGCTCCTCCACGTGACGGGGATCGTCGAGGGCGGCGAGCGCATCCTCGACGGGGTCCTCCGCTCCTGCGCCGAGCACGACCTCCCGCACGAGGTGCTCGACGGACAGGAGGTCGCCCGCCGCTTCCCGGGTTACCGGCTCCCGGACGCGATGGAGGTCGCGTTCCAGCCCGACGGAGGCTTCGTCGTCCCCGAGCGCTGCATCGTCGCGCACGTGAGCGGCGCCCTCGCCCGCGGCGCGGCCCTGCGCGCGCGAGAGCGCGTGCTCGAGTGGCACGAGACGGAGAGCGGCGTCCGCGTCCGCACCGAGCGCGGAGAGCTCGAGGCCGACCGCATCGTCCTTACCGCGGGCGCCTGGTCCCAGGACGTCGCCCGCCTGCCGCCGGGCCTCGTGCACAGCGTGCGGCAGGTGCTCGCCTGGTTCGCGCCCTCCCGTCCGGACCTCTTCGTGCCGAGCCGCTTTCCCGTCTTCAACCTCCTCCTCGGGGGCGAGCACTTCTACGGCTTCCCCGCCTTCGGGATCCCCGGCTTCAAGCTCGGCCGCTACGACCACTTCGGGCAAGGAGGCGATCCCGATGCGATCTCCCGCGAGCCGACCCTCGCCGACGAGGCGCCGCTTCGCGCCTTCGCCGAGCGCTACTTCCCCGAGGGTGCAGGGCCCACGGTCGCGCTCAAGACCTGCCTCTTCGAGCCGAGCCCGGACGAGCACTTCCTGATCGGGCTCCACCCCGAGACCGAGCGCGCGGTCGTCGGTGCGGGCTTCTCGGGTCACGGCTTCAAGTTCTGCTCGGTCGTCGGCGAGATCCTCGCCGACCTCGCGCTCGACGGCTCGACACGCCACGACATCGGCCTGTTCCGGCTCGCTCGCTTCCCGTAGGATCGCGCGGTTCGCAACAAGGAGGTCGGTGTGGAACGCTCCACGGTGGGAGCGCTTCGCGGCTGTGTGCGGTGTCCTGTCCTCGTGGTCGCGGTGACCGAGGCGGGGCTTCCCGGGTCGGGCGCGAGCGACACCGAGGTCGTCGCCTACTACGAGGACGGCGACACCGAGCTCGAGCGTGAGCTGGGCGGGACCCTCGTCGGCTTCGCCGTGTTCCTACTGCGGAGCCGTTCGCCGCGTGAGAAGGTTCCGAGCCCTCCCGTTGCCATGCGGGCGGGAGGACTCGAACCTCCAAGGGCCTCACGGCCCAACGGGACCTAAACCCGTCGCGTCTGCCAGTTTCGCCACGCCCGCTTGCGCCGAAAAGTCCGAATCGCTCACGCGACGGACTTTCGCCGATACCCAAACTACTCCAGACCGCGTTGTCAGTAGCGGCCGACGAGGAGCGCGAAGGTCTCGCGGACGCTCTCGGCGACGAGCCCCAGCAGAGCGACGATGACGAGGACGGCCGCGGCACCGAGCACCTCGCCCGTCGCCGAGACGACGAGCAGCGCGGTGAAGCTGCCGAGGACGACGCACGCGACCGCGAGGGGCCGTCGGGTGTAGGTGCCGAGCCCGAGCCCGACGAGGAACGCGGCGCCGAACACCACGAACCCGAGAACCATGGCGGCAGGGTAGGACCGCCGCCGGACGTACAGGACCGCACGAGCTCCCGTGTTCATACTCGCCCCGTGCGGGGAGACGGAGCTCGGGAGCTGCGCGAGGCCTTCGCGGCCGGCCGGCGCGAGCTTGCTCTCTACCTCGCCGCAGGCGTCGTGTACGTGGCGATCGGCGCGGCCGTGCCCGAGTTCCTCTTCACCTGGGTCGTCGCCGCGGTCTATCTCCTGCTCTGCGTCGTCGTGCTCCCGGTCCTCACGCGCCGCCTCTTCCGGGCATGAGTTGGGCCGCGCACGATCTCGAGCCGTACGTCATCCAGAAGGAGCTAGGGAAGCGCGTGGCCTTCGTGCCCCTCCTCGTCGGCTCCTACGCCCCGGACATGATGTCCAAGTGGTTCGTCTACGGCGTCGGGCTGGCCGGCGTCGAGCTGAAGGCGGACAACCCGGCCCAGTTCCACCGCGGCTGGCCGGGCGTCGGGTTCACCCACTCGCTCGCGTTCGGCCTCGTCATCGGACTGCTCCTGTACGTGATCTGGAGGAACGAGGTCGTGGCGTACAGCTTCGTGATCGGACAGTGGGCGCACGCGCTCACCGACACGGGGGACACCGTCGGGACGATGCTCCTCTTCCCCTTCACGGACCACCTGTTCGCAGTCGGCGCGTGGGCGTACGCGGGCCAGACGGGGCGCTACGTCGACGCGGGGGCCTACTTCAGCGGGCTCGGGTTCGTGTGGGACGGCGTGTTCGTCGTCTGGGGGATCCTGAGCTGGCGCATCCTGACGCGCCGGTACTTCCGGGAGACCGTCATGGCCGCCGACCCGTTCTGGCGCTGGGCGGGCCGCTACGTGTCGGAGACGACGCTCGTCGCGCTCTACCGCGCCTCGTTCTTCTACGGCGCCGCCCGCTGGGCGGCGTGGCTCGTCTGGGCGCACGTCGTCAGGTCGTTCGCCTTCGACTTCCGCTGGGGAGGCCCGCGCTGGGTGCCCCGCGTGTACGCACGCGAGCTGAACGCGGCCCGGGCGTCCACCTGCAAGTGCCCCGGCTGCTGCTCGATGCGCCCGCGTCTCGGCTTCTACGGGATCGTCGCCGTCTGCGCGGTCGCCAAAGGGCGCTCCAGCTCGATTCGCAGCGCGCTCGCGGAAGCGCCGCGCGTGCGGCGGCCGCGGCTTCGCCGGCGCGGTGCTCGCGGCTGACGACAGGACGCGCTCTCGGCACTCAAGTGCGCGACCGTACGAGCCGACAACGAAGGCGATGCTCGGTTTGTCCGCCCCGGTGCGCTCCTACCCCATGATCGCGCTGTACGCGGTCGCTGCGCCGTTCTCGATCGCGACGCTCGTCTACGGGAGCTTCGGCGACGTCGGGCTCCCGGCAATCGCGGTGGCCGCCGCGGTCCTGATCGTGATCGTCGCCCGCCTCGCGATCACGGCCGCCGACGGGCAGCGGCTGAGCGAGCTGACTCACGTCGTGGAGATCACGGATCCCGTCACGGGCCTCGGCAACAGGAAGAAGCTGCTCGACGACCTCGACGCGCTCCTGAGCCAGGACGAGCCTCCGCCCAGCCTGCTCCTGCTCTTCGACCTCCAGGGGTTCGAGGACTACAACGACGACTTCGGCCATGCTGCGGGCGACGCGATGCTCGCCCGGCTCAGCCGGAAGCTGGTCTCCGTGCTCGACGGCAAGGGCGCCGCGTACCGCTCGGACGGAGACGAGTTCTGCATCCTCTCGCCGGTCGGCGAGGACGACGCCGAGCAGCTCATCGAGCGTGCGTCGGAGGCGCTCACCGAGAGCGGCAACGGCTTCCTGATCGGCTCCGTGTTCGGCGGCGTGCTCGTGCCGCACGAGACCACCGAGACACGCCAGGCGCTGCGCCTCGCGGACGAGCGCCTTCATGCACAGAAGCGCTCGAAGCAGGGCGTCCGCACGCTGACCGCCCTCGTCGAGGCGCTCTCCTCGCACGCACCGGAGGCGCCGTTCACCACGGAAGGCGTCGAGGCGCTGTCGGTCATGGTCGGACGGATGCTCGGGCTCGAGGGAGACGAGCTGGACGCGCTCGCGCGCGCGGCCGAGCTCCACGACGTCGGCAACCTGGCAGTCCCGGAGCGGATCCTCGCCAAGCCGGGCCGCCTCGACCCGTCGGAGTGGGACTTCGTGCGGCGGCATCCGATCGTCGGCGAGCGGCTCCTGCGGCTCTCGCCGGAGCTGCATCGGGTGGCGTCGATCGTCCGCGCTACGCACGAGCACTGGGACGGGAGCGGGTATCCGGACGGCCTCACGGAGGAGGAGATCCCCCTCGCCGCTCGGATCATCTGCGCCTGTCATGCGTTTCTCGCGATGACGTCCGCCCGGCCGTACCGCCCGGCGATGACCGTGGAAGAGGCGCTGGCGGAGCTCGAGGTCCAATCCGGAACGATCTTCGATCCCGGCGTCGTCCGCGTCCTCGGCGCGCTCGCGCGAGCCCGCCTCGAGGCCGCACGCGCCGCGTAGCTCCGGCCGCAAGCCCCCCTCATCCGGAACACGATCGCGCTACCGTGCGCGTGCCCGGCCCCGTAGCTCAGCGGATAGAGCGGCAGACTTCGAATCTGCGTGCGGAGGTTCGACTCCTCCCGGGGCCACTCCGATTGCGGGCGATCGTCAGATCCCGCATGAACACACGGGAAAGGCGTGCCAAGCACCCCGAAGCTGCACGCCGACGCGGGCCATTCGCACTGCTGATGGGACGCGGAAACCCGCATGAATCCTCGTAACGGGCGTAGGCAATCCCGAGGCCTGCGAGGCGGTGCATACCCCGGTGCTACCCCAGGATCTCGCCAGCGCTGGCGACAGGGTGTGGCTGCACATGCGATGCATAGCCGAACATCGACTCCAGACGCGTCACTTCGTCCCGATGCCGATGTTGACCGCGTTCGTGAGGACCGCTCGCCCGTTGGCTCCGGCGTGTTCGCGGAGCATGCCGTCGAGCACCTGGCGTAGTCGCGCTCGCTGGTCCTCGGTGAGGTCTTCGACCAGCATGCCCGGGATCGGGTTGCCGTAAAGCACCCAGTCCCACATCTCCTGCCCCGAGTCGAACGCCGGCCGCTCGGCCGTCCGCTCGACGCGGACATCCTTCAGTCCCGCATCGACCAGCCGCCGGCGCAAGACGTCCGGGTCGGACACCTGGAACTCGAGCGGCGGCGGATCGTCCGGGATGCCCGGGAACTCGGGAGCGACGGCCTTGAGCGCACTGACGAAGAACTGGAGGAACTCGAGCTCCGCTGGGAAGCCGTAGGCGATCACGACCACGCGCCCGCCGGGCTTCGTCACCCGAACCATCTCTTGGAGCGCTCGCGGCTGGTCGGGCACGAGCATGACCCCGAACTGCGACCCGGTGACATCGAAGCTGCCGTCCGGGAGATCGAGCGCGTGGCAGTCCATCACTCGCCCCTCTGCCTTGCTCAGGCCCTCCTCGTGGACGCACGCCTCGAAGCGCTCGATCATCGCCGGCGACCAGTCCGTGGCCAGGACCTCAGCACCCAGGCGTGCGGCTGGCAAGCTGAGACCGCCCGTCCCGGCGGCGACGTCAAGGAAGCGCTCGCCCGGCTCGAGCCCGACGAGCCGGAGCGCCTCGTTCGCCAGATCGATCTCCTGCGGAGCCACGTACCGGTCGTAGCCCTCCGCTATCGCGTCCCAGGCCTCGGGTGGCGCCGCGTGCGCTTCCGTTCCCGGCGCGTCCTGGCTCGTAGTCATCGTCTCCTCCTTGTCGCGCGGATGTCGCACCCGAAGGTACGGGCGAAGTGCCACTGCGACTTCGGACGAAACACCCAATTCCGCGATTTCGGGCCTGGGTAGTTCTGTGTAGCGGCGGCTACCGGGCGAGGCCGTGCTTGAAGGCGTACGCCGTGGCCTCGGCTCGAGACGAGAGCTCCAACTTCGTGAAGATGTTGCTGACGTGCCGCGCGACCGTCTTCTCGCTGATGACGAGCTCGGCCGCGATCGCGCGGTTCGTCTTGCCCTGAGAAACGAGCGTGAGCACCTCGCTCTCGCGCCGGCTCAGCCCTCCCGGCCGGAACGAGCCCGCTAGCCGAGCGAGGCGCTCGAGATCGGGACCCGCGCCGAGCTCCTCGAGCACGCCGCGCGCCGCCTGGAACTCGAGCTCGGCGCTAGCGGTGTCGCCCAGCTCGCGGCAGGCCACGCCGATCACCAGGCGGACGCGCGCCTCCTGATGCGGCGCCTCGAGATCGCGCCACAAGCGTTCCGCCGTCCGGAGCTGCGTCAACGCCGCTCGTGGATCGCCGCCGGCCAGTAGGACGGCGCCGGACGCGTGACCTGCAAGCGCGTGCAGGTAGGGGGCGTCGAACTCCGCCGCGATACGGGCAAGCTCGTCGGCCGCCGCCCTAGCGGCCTGACCGTCGTCCGCCTCGAGCATGATCTCGACGTACGCGGGGAGTAGCCGGGCGCGAGCGATCGGGTCCTGCGCTTCCTCCAGCACGCGGCGGGTGGCAGGGAGAGCAAGATCGATCCGCCCTTGCGCCAGGCGCAGGAGCGACATTCCGGGCTCCGGCTGTCGTCCCGCCAGGCTCGCGTTTCGGTACGACTCCTCGGCCTCCGCGAGCTCACCGCGCAACCGTTGGATCTCAGCCAGCTGGTAGTACGCCGACCCGAGCGTGTCCCACGCCGGTGGGCCGGCGAGTGATTCGCATGCTCGCTCGGCTTCGTCGCGGGCGTCCCGCCACGCGCCCTGCAGCTGGAATATCTCGCAGCGATGAACGAGACAGTTGCCTCGGAACGGAACGAGATCGGGTTGCGAATCGCACCAGCGCGTGAGCGCCTCCGTCCACTCCTTCGCGCGACGGAGGTCGAATACGGACTGGCAGAGGGCGATCACCTGGCAGTAGGCGAGCCCGGCGAGCATCGGCGACACCTCGTCTGCCGTGACGGACACCATGACCTCGTCCAGCAGCACCATCCCGTTGGTCGTGCGTCCTTGCAGGATGAGCGCGTACCCCTGGCAGAGCTGCGCGAACGTCGTCGCGTCGGCATCTCCGACGCGCTGGGCGAGCTCCGCCGCCTCGACGAAGACCGGGTGCACCGCGGCGTCTCCCTCGAAGAGGAGGGGCAGCGCCGTGAGCATCCGAAACCACGCCTGCTCGATGCTCTCGCCACGGTCCTCCACGATCCTTCCCCCACGCGCGACCCAGCCCGTGGCCGGAGCCAAATCACCCCTGAAGAAGAGCTCGAGCCCATGCCAGAACGCACACCGCGCTGCACGTTCGGGCTCGCCGCGGTGAAGCCATTCGCGATGCGCGGCCGTCCAGGCGTCTTCGCACTCGTCGTCCCTCCCAACCATGTAGGCGGCAGCCGCAAGCCGCTCGAGATCCTCGACGTCGAGCTGCCGCTCGCGATGAGCCGCCGACAGCTCGGCGAACGCGTCACCCCACCGTCGACGCACGAACAGCTCGCGGGCCCGCGTCTGCCGATTGGCCAAACTCATCGGATCCACAATAAGCCCGAGTCTTCGCTACGTCACTGCCACCGCTCGTCGAACACAGCCTTCGTCGTTCTGGACGAAGACCGCAGCCGACTACGCGTGCCCTCACTGGTGCGAAGCGTGCGAAACGTGCGATTTGTGCGACACAGTGCAGCCCCCGGTGCAGACCTCGCTGGCGAGAAGGTGGAGATTTGCAGGGCCCTTCGTATCCTCCCGGGGCCATCCCGCTCGGCATGAGCCCCGGCGAGATCGCGCGGGCTCGACGCACCGCCGGTGTGCACACCTCTTGAGCCGGGTTGACGATTGGTTGATCGCAGGGACATCATTCCCGAGGCGTGGAAGACTATGAGCTCATCGCCCAGGAGTTGAGCGACCTCGGGGAGAAGATCCGTAGCCTCGATGACCGTCTGGGCGAGGTCGAGAGAGTGAATGCGCGACTGGAAGACGCAGCCCTGACGACAGCTCGTGCCCTCGCAGAGATCTCCCACCACTGGGACGCGGTGTACGAGGCCATGCGCCGCGCAGAGCGGGTCGACAGAGAGGAAGCTCAGGAAGCCACAGGAGAGTGAGCGCGACTGCGCTGCGGGAAGTGCGCGTCACCAGGGCGGAGCAATGCGGCCGGCATCCGGATCGGAGCAATGCCGCCGGCATCCGGATCACTGAGGGGCTGCCCGCAACGAGGGCACGACTCCGCGAATCGAGCCGCCGGGCCACCCCCCACCGCGAAACGACCGAGGGCCCGGCAAGGCCGAGCCCTCCATCGAACGCGTCGCGGTCGAGTTACGCGACCGTGACCCCGTTGCTGTGAACGACGACCTCGCCGCTCGTGATCTTCGGCTCGTTCGGGATCAGCGACTCGAGCTTCTCGTCGCGGATCCAGGCAGCAGTGAGCTTCGTGGACTCCATGCCCTGCTCCGGTGTCTCGAAGAGACCGAGCGAGCTGAAGACGCCGTTGCCGGCCTCGATCAGGTAGTAGCCCTCGAACCCGGGCAGGTTGCGCAGCTTCGGGACGAGCATCTGGTTGACCTTGCTGGTCAGCTCGGCCGTGCGATTCTGGTCCACACCCTCGTACCGACGAATGGTCGCAAACATGTGATGCTCCTTCTGTCCGTCTTTCAGGGCAGGAGTCCGAACGAACCCCTGCAGCGCTCGGGCCGGGCGTAACAGTCGAAGAGGAGGGTAGAACGCCCCAGCGGCTTCAAGGCTGACCAACGCGCTGGAACCACCATAGCTGCGATTCGCGGGCGCCGCCGGGCCCTCGAAGACACGTCGGCTGCGTTCGGACGGGCGCAGGGCGCTCCTGGTTGTCGAACTCACGCAGCGGAAGACGCCTGCCGGTCGAGCGCAGCTGCTGCCCTCTCGGGGCTCGCGACAGTGAAAGCCACTCTCCCCATTGGCTCGTCCTCAGGACGAACTCCTCCGGGCTCGAGCTCCCCCGCCTCGCGCGTGCGTGCGTGGTTCAGCTCGAGAGCCGGTTAGCGCGGAGTCCGTTGGGAACACCCGAGCTCATGTTGGCGTCGTGTGGCTAACGCTTCCTGCCGAGCCTCAACCACTGGCGGATCTTCGCGATCAAGCGGGCCATGGACAAACTCTACGACCGTTCTGCGGTCTCGCCAAGCGATGCCCCCTGCGAGACGACATCCTGGACCCCCTGGCTTCCTCCCGCACAGCCCCAACGGTCAAGCCGACCTTCCCGAGACGTCGAATCTGCGTGCGGAGGTTCGACTCCTCCTGGGCCTTCCCGGGGCCACTCCGCAGAAGCCCCGCTCTCGTCACCGCCCCGGGGACAGCGGCTGCCACTGGGGCGAGTCGCCGGTCGTCGTGAGCCGACGCTTCCCGCCGCCGGCCGAGCGAACGACCCAGACGCCGTCGGGGGCCGCGCTGTAGGCGATCTCCCGGCCGTCGGGGGACCACGACGGCGGCGAGAAGTGCTCCACCGCGGGGTCGAGGCGCCGTCGGTTCCTTGCGTCCGCCCGGACCGTCTCCAGCCCCTTGTCGATGAACGCGACCCTCTTGCCGTCCGGCGACCAGGCCACCGCCCCCGTCCAGTTGGCGAGCAGGGCCAGCCGGCGGTCGCCCCGCCCGTCGGGCTGGACGATGCGGATCTCGGGCAGCGACGAGGCGGCCCACCGCCAGTACCCGATCCAGCGCCCGTCCGGCGACCAGAAGGGGGAGGCACCGGCCCGCCTGACGCGCCGCTGCGCGCGCCCGTCCACCTCCACGAGGCAGAGGCCGCACGAGCGAGAGACGAGCGAGATCCAGCGCCCGTCCGGAGACCAGGCCGGCGAGACCTCCGAGGCACCGCCTCTCGTCAGGCGCCGCGTGCCGCGTCCGTCGACGTTCACGACGTAGACGTGGAACGGCCCGTCGGGGTAGCGGTCATAGGCCGTGAACGCGAGACGCCGGCCGTCCGGCGACCACGAGAAGGAGTCGACGTGATGGACGACGTTCTTCGTGATCCGCCGAAGACTCGACCCGTTCGGGTTGACGACGTAGACGGCGAGCGGGCAGTCGGGCCCGTTTCCGTCCTCCAGCTTGCACTCGTGCCAGACAGGCACGGCGGCGTCGGAGAGGAAGGCGATGCGCTTCCCGTCGGGAGACCAGCGGGGCTCCCGCCCGTGGCGGACGAGGACCCGCGGCTTGCCGGTGGCGCTCTTGACCACGATGCCGCCCGAATCGAGGCTGTACGCGAGTGGTCGGGCAGACGCAGTGGAGGCGCGCTCCTGAACGGAGCCTGCGGCCAGAACTGCGATCGCGAGGACCGTGAATGTGACGCGCGCGATGATGCTCATCTTTCGCCCGGGCGCCCTGCGATCCTCTCCGCGAAGCAGCGCCGGATCGGCCGGCACGAGACAGTAGCAGCACCTGCGAGACTGGAGGCGTTGGGATCGAGCCTCGAGCTGGGCAGGATCGCAGGGATCCGGGTCGGGATCCACTGGAGCTGGCTTGTCGTGTTCGCGCTCTTCGTGTGGACGCTCTCCACGGGAGTCTTCCCCTCCACGAACCCCGACCTCGGGGAGGGCACGCACCTCGCGATGGCGTTCGTGGCAGCCGTGCTCTTCTTCACGTCGGTGCTCCTGCACGAGCTCGGACACGCGCTTCAGGCCCGGCGTGAGGAGATCGAGATCGAGGGGATCACGCTCTGGCTCTTCGGCGGCGTGGCGACCATCAAGGGGGCGTTCACGAGCGCAGGCACGGAGTTCCGGATCGCGATCGCCGGGCCGCTCGTCTCGCTCCTGCTCGGGATCCTCTTCGTCGCGATCGCGCTGCTCGGCGGCCCGGAGGAGGTCGGTGCCGTGGCCGCCTGGCTCGGCTACGTCAACATCGCGCTGCTCGTCTTCAACCTCGCTCCGGCCGTGCCGCTCGACGGCGGCCGCATCCTCCACTCCGCGCTCTGGCAACGGCGTGGCGACTTCGCCGCGGCGACCCGGTGGGCGACTGCCGTGGGGCGAGGGTTCGGCTACGTGCTGATCGCAGGAGGGGTGGCGTTCTTCGTCTTCGGGAACGCGTTCAGCGGAGCGTGGCTCGCGTTCCTCGGCTGGTTCCTGCTCGCGGCCGCGGGA
>Ga0209640_10003577_pt1 | contig 13581 bp, 15 predicted proteins | sample RifCSP10_1_FD_184018 | JGI IMG/M metagenome (GOLD analysis project Ga0209640, IMG submission 184018) | Soil microbial communities from Rifle, Colorado - Rifle CSP2_sed 10_1 (SPAdes) (version 2) | ecosystem: Environmental > Terrestrial > Deep subsurface > Rock core/Sediment | place: Rifle...
TCTTCGTGTGGGCGTCAAGGGCGGCGGCTGCTCCGGGCTCAGCTACACGTTCGCCTGGGAGCGCCAGCCGCGGCTCGGCGACGAGGTCTTCGACGGCCCGGACGGGACGAAGCTGTTCGTCGACCGCAAGAGCCACATGTTCCTGAACGGGACGACGCTCGACTACGACACCGCGCTGCTGACGAAGGGCTTCGTCTTCCACAACCCGAACGCGAAGCAGACCTGCGGTTGCGGCAGCTCCTTCGGCGCATGACGCGCCGCGGGAAACGCCCCGCGCATCCATGACTCCCGACCCGATTCCCCTCCGCGCCGCCTCGATGCTCGAATGCCGCAACTGCGGCGCCGGCGCTCCGGTCGACGAGCACTTCTGCCCGCAGTGCAATCGCATTCTGGCGCTCGGGCGCTACGGGGACTTCTTCACGTTCTTCGGCCTGCCGCGCCGCCTTGGGGTCGACCCGCGGGATCTCGAGCGCCGCTTTCGCGACCTGAGCCGCCAGTTTCATCCGGACTACTTCTACAACGCGCCGCCCGCGGAGCGGCTGGCCAGCCTCGAGCGCTCCTCGTACTTGAATGACGCGTACCGGACGCTGCGAAATCCCGCCGCGCGCATCGAGCACCTGCTCGCCGTCGAAGGGCTGCCTCCCGCGAAATCGGACGAGGGCGGCGTGAAGGTGCCGCCGGCGCTGCTCGAGGAGGTCTTTGCGCTCAACGAGGAGCTGGACGAGATCCGGGAGCTCCGTGAATCGGGCGAAGACGAGGCACAGCTTCGGGTACGGCTCGAAAAGGCGCGCGCGCCAATCGAGCGCAAACGCGAGGAGCACGAGCGGCGGATCCAGGAGCTGAGCGACCGCTACGACAGCCAGGCGGGATCGTCCGCCGCCGAGCGAAAGACGACGCTCGAGGCGTTACGGGAGCAGCTGCTCGAGCAGAAGTACATCTCCAACCTGATTGCCACGATCGAGCGTGAGCAGGGCGCAGGAAAGGTAGCCGGAGGCCTTCAGGCCTCCGGAGAACACCATGAGTAAGGTCGTCGGCATCGATCTCGGCACGACGAACAGCCTCGTCGCTTACGTGAAGGACGGTGTGCCCGTCGTCATTCGCGACGAGTCTGGCGACGGGTTGGTGCCGTCGGTCGTGTCGGTCGGCACTGATGGGACGATCTTCGTGGGCCGCGAGGCGCAGCGGCGCCTGCTGACCGCGCCGGAGAGCACGGTCTACTCGGTGAAGCGCTTCATGGGACGCGGCATCGAGGACGTGCACGAGGACGCGAGTCTCCTGCCGTTTGCCGTGGGCGGTGAGAAGGGCGGGGTCGTCCGGATCGGGATCGCCGGCCGTCAGTTCACGCCGCCGGAGATCTCCGCGTTCGTCCTGCGCGAGCTGAAGCGCCGGGCGGAGGATCACTTCCGCGAGCAGGGCGAGTTCGACTTCGAGGTCGATCGCGCGGTGATTACCGTGCCGGCCTATTTCAACGACGCCCAGCGCACGGCGACGCGCGATGCCGGCCGGCTGGCCGGGCTCGAGGTGCTGCGCATCATCAACGAGCCGACCGCCGCCTCGCTGGCCTACGGGCTCGACAAGCGCAACCGCGGCACCATCGCCGTATACGACCTCGGCGGCGGCACGTTCGACATCTCAATCCTCAAGGTCGAGGACGGCGTCTTCCAGGTCCTGGCGACCAATGGCGATACCCACCTGGGCGGAGACGATATCGATCGCCTGCTGGTCGAAGACGTGATTGCGGAAATGCCCAAAGGTCTCGCCCCACAAACGGTCCAGGCGATTCGAAGGGCGGTCATCCAATCCAAGCTGGACCTCTCCGAAACCGACGAAACGGCGATTCGCGTTGAATCCACGATCGGGCTGCCGACGGGATATTCCCGTCGCATCACGCGCGCGGATTTCGAGCGGATGATCATGCCGCTCGTCGAGCGCACCCTCGGGCCCTGCCGGCAGGCGCTCGCCGACGCCGGGCTCGAGCCGAAGGACATCGACGAAGCGGTGCTCGTCGGCGGATCGACGCGGATTCCGCTGGTGCGGCGACTCGTTCATGAACTGTTCGCGCGCAAGCCGCACTCCGATCTGAATCCCGACGAAGTCGTGGCGCTCGGCGCCGCGGTGCAGGCCGACATCCTCATCAGCGGCCGCCGCGAGATGCTGCTGCTCGACGTCACGCCGCTCTCGCTCGGCATCGAGACAATGGGCGGCGTGATGTCGAAGATCATCCTGAGGAATTCCACCATTCCGGCCAGCGGCCGCGAGATGTTCACCAGCTTCGCCGACAACCAGACGGCGGTCGACGTCCACGTGCTGCAGGGCGAGCGCGAGCTGGCGTCAGACTGCCGGTCGCTGGCGCGGTTCCGCCTCCGGGGCATCCCGCCGATGCCAGCCGGCATGCCGCGCATCGAAGTGCGGTTCCAGATCGACGCCAACGGCATCCTCAGCGTCAGCGCGCGCGAACTGCGCACGTCCATCGAGCAGACGATCGAGGTGAAGCCCTCCTACGGCCTCACCGACCAGGAGGTCGAGCGGATGCTCATCGAGTCGTTCGAGCATGCGGAGGCGGATTTCGAGGCGCGGCTGCTCATCGAGGCGCGCAACGAGGCCGAGACGGTCATCCTGGCGACCGAGAAAGCATTGCGGCGTTCTGACTTCGATCGGATTGCCGCTGAATCGCTGGAAGCAGGCGAGCGCGAACGGATCGAGGACGCCTTGGCCGACGCGAAGCGGGCGATCGGCAGCGACGACCGCGAGAAGATCCAGCGGAAGACCGAAACCCTCAACGAGGCGACCCGCCATCTGGCCGAAGTCGTCATGAACCGCAGCGTTCGCGAAGCACTGGCGGGGAAGAATGTGAAAGACGTCTGATGCCGAAGGTGACTTTCATCCACAAGGACGGGACGAAACAGACCGTCGAATTCGAACACGGGAAGCTCCCGTACCTGGGGCATGGGCTGCCGGAATCGTTTCTCGACGTCGCCATGAACTTCGGGGTTCATCTCGAACACGCCTGCGGCGGCAGCTGCGCGTGCACGACGTGTCATCTCATCATCAAGCAGGGGATGAACAACCTCAGCGAGATGGAGGACAAAGAGGCGGATCGCCTCGACACCGCGTGGGATCTGACGACCAGCTCGCGGCTCGGTTGCCAGGCGGTCATCAAGGGCGACGTCGTGGCCGAGTTCCCGATGTATACGCGCAACTACGTCCAGGAAGGCGGGGGCATTCAGCTCGGCCAGCCCGAAAAGACGGAAAAGGACGAGAAGACGGCGGGGGTGCGATCGTGAAATGGACGGATTCCGAGGACATCGGGATGGCCCTCTCCGAGAAATTCCCCGCAATCGACCCGCTGAGCGTGCGATTTACGGACTTGCGCGAGAAGGTCCTCGGGCTCGAGGGCTTCGATGATGACCCCAAGGTGTCGAACGAGCCGAAGCTGGAGGCCATCCAGATGGCGTGGTATGAAGAATGGAAGGAGAATCAGGTGTGAGGATGGCGCTCCCGGCTCTGCTGGCGCTGACGATGACGTCGGCGGTCTACACGCAGGAGGCGGTGGACGTCAGCCGGTTGCCCATCAACCTGGAACGAATTCAGCGCGCGCTCCGGCAGTCGTCGGAACGGGAAGAGCGCGAGGGCCTCAACATCCGCTACATCATCGACGTCTACGGCCAGGCACCGCCGATCGTGATTTTTGGTCCGCAGTTCGATCTTCTCTACGGCCCCGTGCCGAACAGCGCGCCCACCCACAGAGAAATGATCGAGCACGTCACGCCCAGGGAATACCGCGCGCCCGCCGCCGACTTCAGCGCGCTGCTTCGCTGGCTCGCTGAACGATCGAAAAAATAACGTAGGGGCCGACCTCAGGTCGGCCCGGGCGTAGGGGCCGACCTTGGTCGGCCCGCCTGTCTCAGCCCGCTGCGATCCCGCCGCCGCCCCCGAACCAGACCTCCGATCCGTCGGCCTTGGTGATTTTTCCCGCCGCGATGTTCCGGGCGCCCTCTTTGCGCGTCGGGTGCCCCTCGACCTTGACATTCATCCCCAGTGGCACCGTGTCAGCGTTCCAGCCCGCGCGAAGGATTCCACTGCCGGTGGCTCGTCCGGTGATGGTCCAGATCGTCTTCGTGCCGTTCGGCTCGGTCACCTCGACAATCATTTCCGGATGCGGATTGACCAGCTTCACCGACTTCACGACCCCGCTGATCTCAACGGTCTTTGTCAGGTCGAAGAACGACGTGAAGGAATGGTGCGCCTGTGCCGTCGCGGTCAGCATAGCGAGCATGCCGGCAAGCACGGCGAGACCCCGTAGCCTCATTGTGCCCTCCTGTCTAGCGTTCATTGAACTTCGCGGGTGTCGTGTCATCCGGATACGGGTTCTTCAGCGTCTGATAGAGCTCCTTGACCGCCACCTCGGGATCGCAGTCCCACGTGGCCAGCAGGAGCTCCTTCGTCTTCTTGAGCGTGCCCACGAACGTGAACGGCTCCTTCAGGAAGAGCGGATCGTCGACCGTAATCGACAACTCCATCGTTTCCTTGTCCTTGAGGGTATAGCGCTCCGTGAACCTCGCCATGTGCGACCGCGCAATGTGCGAGTGATCGTCGTAGCCGTCCGGGTCCCACGTGAGGTTCGTCGTTTCGACCACGAACGTCTGTCCTTCCATCCAGCCGAGCGCGTGACCGTGATAGAAGGCCTCGGTGGCTGGCGGATGCTTCCGTCCGTCCGTGTACACCATCCGGATCCAATTGGACTGATCGAAGTGCATCATCACCGCATCGGCATTCTTGTAGAACGCGCGCGGATAGGCCTCGGTGAGGACTGTGCCCAGGCCGGCGGCGACGCACGTCCATCGCGGCGAGATCGCATCGTCGGCGCCGTTCAACGTGAACGTCCTCCAGGCGCGGCCTCTGCCGTTCAGCACTTTCTCCAGCCGATCGATCGGCCACTGGCAGACCACGCGACCGTCGTCTTTGCCGTCGAAGGTCACTGGCTGTCCGTAGGAATCCCGCGAGGTGCCGCAGCTCTGGCGCGGCGTCGTCCAGTCCCAGTTGCCGACGAAATCGTTCGGCACCGGAGAGATCGTCGGTATCCGCGACAGGTCGTGAATCTGGGCCAGCGCCGTTGCGCCGCTCACGACCACCAGGACCAGGACTCTCGCAAACCTCATGACCGCCTCCCTCATAGCGCTGCCGGTTGAGCTCCCGGATGGGGCAACGTACGCTTCCCTGCCCCGATGTGTCAACAGGCACGTGATGTAGACTCGGTTCTTTGCCATGAAGATTACCGTCGCCCACAGTCCGGATTCCGATGATGCGTTCATGCATTACGGGCTCGCCAGCGGCAAGGTGCCGACCGACGGTCTCGAGTTCGGCCATCTCCTTGTCGACATCGAGACGTTGAATCGCGCGGCGTTCGAGGGCAAATACGAGGTCAGCGCGGTCTCCTTCAACGCCTACGCGCACCTCACCGACAAGTACCTGCTGCTGCCGCACGGTTCCAGCATGGGCGACGACTACGGGCCCATCGTTGTCGCCAGGAAGGACGGTCCGTCGACTCTCGAGGGCGTGACGGTCGCGGTGCCTGGCACGCTGACGACGGCGTTTCTCACGCTGCGGCTGTACGATCCCGGGGTGCAGCACGTCGTGATGCCGTTCGATCGCATCCAGGACGCCGTTCGGAAGGGTGACGTCGCGGCCGGCCTCCTGATACACGAGGGGCAGCTCACGTACGAGGACGAGGGGCTGAAGAAGATCGTGGATCTCGGCGAATGGTGGACGGCGCGCACCGGCTTGCCGCTGCCGCTCGGCGGCAACGTCATTCGCCGCGATCTCGGGCCTGAGACGATCAAGAAAGTGTCCCGTTTGCTCCACGAGAGCATCGCCTATGCGCTGGCGCACCGCGAGGAAGCGCTCGACTACGCGCTCCAGTTCGGCCGCGGCCTCGATCGAGCCAAAGCGGATGAGTTCGTCGGCATGTACGTGAACGAACTCACGCTCGAATATGGCGAGCGCGGCCGCGCCGCCGTCCAGCGCCTGATGGACGAGGCGTGGGAGCAGCGCCTCATCCCGAAGAAAGTAGTCGTCGAATACAGTTCGTAGAAAACGAAACCGGGTTTGGTTTTCGGCCGCCGCTTCTTCCCGAAAACCAAACCCGGTTTCCTCGAAGGAGAGCCAATGCGACGTCTGATAGCGGGATTCGTGACCGTCTGTGCTGCGGCGGCCGTGGTGGCTGACGCGCAGGCCCCGGCGCCGTTCAAGCTCGGGACCTTCGAGCGCAATGGCCGCCCCTTCGTCGGCATTGTCCTGCGCGAGTCGGTCGTCATCGACGTCGCCGCCGCTCACGCCGCGATCCGGACGCCCGCGTCGACCGTGGCCGCGCCGGCGGACATGAAGGACTTGATCGTCCGCTACGACGCGGGACTGCGCGCCCGCATCGGCGACATCGTTCGGAGCGTCGAGGCGGCGGGCGCCGCCCGTCCCGAGTACGTGTATGAGCTCCGCGCGGTGAAGATCCTGCCGCCGATCATGTATCCGACGACGATGCTCAACGTGGCGGTGAACTACAAGGAGCACGACCTCGAAATGGCGAAGCTGCGCGAGCAGGTGCCGGGCATGGGCGCTGCGACATCCGGCGCCGCGCTGCCGAACACGGTGAGCGCGCCCGGCATCTGGGAGCGCGCAGCGGATGACAAGCGCTGGAACCCGTACGTGTTCATGAAGTCGCCGGCCGCGATCGTCGCCGAGGGCGAGGCCATCCGGCTTCCGCCGGGCCGTACGCAGGTCGACTGGGAATGCGAGCTCGGCGTAGTGGTGAGCCGGCCGGCGACCCGCGTTCCGGCCGTGCAGGCCGCGAACTACATCTTCGGCTTCACGCTCGAGAACGACGTGTCAGACCGCGGCGGACGCGGCGACACGCGCTACGGGTCGGACTGGGTAGTCAGCAAGAACCACGATACGTTCGCCCCGCTCGGGCCGTTCATCACGCCGAAGGAGTTCGTCGCCGATCCGCAGAAGCTCGCGATCAGGTTCAGGCTCAACGGGCAGGTGATGCAGGAGGCGAACACGTCGTTCATGATTCACAGCGTGTACGAGCAGATTGCGTACACGTCGAACATCATGTCGCTGCGCCCCGGGGACGTCATTGCGACGGGTACACCGGCCGGCGTCGGATCCGCGCGCGTGCCGCCCGTGTATTTCAAGTCAGGCGATCGCTCCGAGTGCACATACGAGGGGATCGGGACCCTGACCAACCCCGTTGTCGGGTCGTAGAAATCACTTGAACGCTTCCGGGTGGAGCGCCCGAGCGAGCGCGTCGGCGGCAAGCGCGACGCGCGGTCCGGGGACGAAGAGGTAGTCGGCGGTCAGGAAGTGAATCCGGCCGTTCCTCACGGCCGGGATTGACGCCAGCGGCGCCCAGGCGCGCCGCTCGGCGGCGATCTGCGGCGGTGTCAGCGGGTTGTTCGCCCGCACTTCCAGGATCACATCAGGCGCGCGCGTGAGGATCGTCTCCTGCGACGGCTGCACCGACTCCCTCTGGACGTCGCCAAAGACGTTGGCGCCTCCGGCAATGTCGAGCAAGTCGTGGAGGAATCCGATGCCACCGCTCACATACGTCTGCTGGAGCGTCTGTGGCTGGCGGCCGAACACCAGCAGCGCGCGCGGCCGGGGATACGCGCGAACCCGGGCGCTCACGGCGTCGAGCTGCGCCTGGATCTCGCGCGCCTTGCGATCGCCCTCGGCAGCGTGACCGGTGGCGGCGCCCAGGTCGCGCAGCCCCTGCATGATGCCCGCGACGCCCGCGTGGCGGTAGCTGAACACCTTCATGCCAGAGCGCGCGAGCTGCGCCTCCAGCGTCGTCTGGGAACCGTAGGTCAGCACCAGGTCGGGACGCAGCGAGAGGATGCGTTCCACGTCGGGATCGAGCAGCGCTCCCACGCGCGGCAGCGTCTTCACCTCGGGCGGGAATTCGTCATAGCTGCTGACGCCGACAACCTGTGGCCCGGCGCCAACCGCATAGAGCATCTCAGTCAGCGAGGGGACGAGAGAAATGATGCGTCGCGGTGCGGCTCCGGAGACCTGACCACCTTCGCCAAGGCTACGGTGGTCCGCCGAAGCTTTACGCGAAGGCGGAAGGTTTCCGGCTACCGACGCGTCATGAGTCGACCGGTAGCCGGAGGCCTTCAGGCCTCCGGTGATCACGAGCAGCACAGCGAGCGCGATCAGCCTTTTCGGATGAGCAGCCATAGGAAGAACGGCCCTCCGAGCATCGCCGTGACAACGCCGACCGGCACTTCGACCGGCGCCAGAATCGTACGCGCCACGAGATCGCATGCGACGAGGAACGATGCGCCGAAGAGCGCCGACGCCGGCAGCACGATCCGGTGATCGACGCCTGTCATCAGCCGCACCAGGTGCGGCACCACAATGCCGACAAACCCGATCGGGCCGGCGAGCGAGACGGCCGCGCTCGTCGCCAGCGCCGCGCTGACGAACGCCACGCGCTGCGTCCGGCCGACGTCGACTCCGCGGGTGGCGGCGGTATCGCTCCCGACGCTGAGCAGGTTCAGCGACGAGGGGAGCGCCGCAAACATCAGGAACGCGATCGCGACGAGCGGCAGGGCGCCCACGATCGGGCCGAAGCTGCCGACGTCGAGGTCGCCCATCATCCATCGCAGCGTGCGGTAGGCGTCGGTGAAGTCCGCCATGTACTGGACGAACAGAATCAACGCCGAGAAGAACGCGTTCAGCGTCACGCCCGCGAGCAGCAGGATGGAGGTGGACATGGCCCGTCCCGGCCTCGTCGCCAGCGCATACACGATCGCCCCTGCGACGAATGCGCCGCCGAGGCTCGCGAGCGGCACCGGCGAGAACGGGCCGAGTGCCATCGCGCCGCCGAACGAGATCACGAGGATCGCGCCGAGCGCCGCGCCTGCAGAGACGCCGAGCGTGAACGGGGTCGCGAGCGGATTCCGCAGCAGCGCCTGGAGCACCACGCCTGCCGACGCGAGCGTCGCGCCCACGACCGCGCCGGCCAGTACGCGCGGCATCCGCGCAATGAAGAAGATCTGCGCGTCCACGTTGTCGGCGAAGGGGATCGACCGATCGAAGACGCGCGTCAGGCTGATCGTCGTGCTGCCGATGAGCGGCGCCAGCAGGCACGTCCCCACCGCGAGCGCGCCGTACGCGGCCATCGTCATCGCGAGGCGCGTACGAATCGGCCTCACCCCGGCGCCGACGCGGGCGAGCGTCGACTCGGAGGTCGTCATGGCGCGCGCCTGATCGGGACGACAGTGAGGTGGCCCGCGCCTTCATGAAAGCGCACATCCGCCTCGACGTCGTAGAGCTGCTGGATGAGAGTGCCCGTGAGGACGTCCCTCGTCGGCCCCTGCGCGAGCACGCGGCCGGATCGGAGCAGGACGAGTGAATCACACAGCGACGCGGCGAGATTCAGGTCGTGCGTCGCCAGCACCATCGTGACCCCGCGCTCGCGATTGAGCCGCGACAACAGCGCCGCGACTTCGAGCTGGTAGGCAAGGTCCAGAGACGCCGTCGGTTCGTCGAGGAGCAGCACGTCCGGCAGCTGCGCCAGCGCGCCGGCGATCACGACGCGCTGCTTCTCGCCGCCGCTCAGCGTCATGTACGGCCGATGGGCGAGATGCGCAGTCCCGGTCGCGGCCAGCGACTCCTGCGCGATCGCGATGTCGCGCGGCCCTTCGAGCTGGAAGGTGCCAAGGTGCGGATGCCGTCCCATCAGCGCCATTTCGAGCACGCTGTAATCGAACGCGGGGTGCGTCTCCTGCGGGACGACCGCCACGTGCCGGGCCAGCTCGCGCCGTGAAATCCCGCCAAGCGGACGGCCGTTCAGCGCGATTGATCCCTGGCGCGGCCGCAGCACGCCGGCCATCAGCCTGAGCAGCGTGGTCTTGCCGCACCCGTTGGGCCCGAGCAGCCCGGTCAGCGATCCGCGCTGCACCGGGACGGAGACGTCGTGCAGCGAGAACGCGCGCGCGGCCTCATCGCGGGTGTCGTACTCGAATGAAACGTGTTCGGCGGTAAGGGCCACGTCACCTGCCGGCGTCGTTCGCGCCGCAAAGGGGACAGGCGCCGGTGCAGGTGTCCTGGCTTGTCCGCCTTCGTCCGCCTTCGTCCGCCTTCGCCCTGGCGGGCTACGGCGTGACTACGGCGCGACTTCGGCGCAACTTACAGTGGCGGGACCGCGTGGGCGTCGCACCCACTTCCCCTGTTCACCCGGCGGTGTCGGTTTGAGACGCGCAGTATAGCACGCTAGAATTTCGAAAGGCTTCCGTGAACACACGCATCCAGGCCGCCGGCCTTGCCGGCATCGACGAGAAGCTCGAAGCGGGAGAACGCCTGAGCTTCGAGGACGGCGTTCGCCTGTTTGAATGCGGCGACCTGCTGGCGGTCGGGACGCTCGCGAACCGCGAGCGCGAGAAGCGGCACGGCGCGCGCACCTACTTCAATTACAACCTGCGGCTCGAGCCGACGAACGTGTGCGTCGCGAGCTGCCTGTTCTGCTCCTTCGCGCGGCTGAAGCCGTCCGACGCCGCTGCGTACACGATGTCGCTCGAACAGGCGTGGGACAAACTGAGGCGCCGCGCGCACCAGCCGCTGACCGAGCTGCACATCGTCAACGGGCTGAACCCGGATCTGCCGTTCAGCTATTACACGGACCTGCTGCGGGGGTTCAAGAAGATCCGCCCCGCCATTCATCTGAAGTGTTTCACCGCGGTGGAGATCGCGTTCTTCGCCGACCTGTACGGCATGAGCGACGAACAGGTCTTGCGCGAACTGATGGAGGCGGGGCTGGATTCGCTCCCTGGCGGCGGCGCCGAGATCTTCGCGGAGCGCGTCCGGAAGAAGATCTGCCACGACAAGTGCGGCACCGATCGGTACCTCGAGATTCACCGCCTCGCGCACGGCCTCGGGATGAAGACCAACGTCACGATGCTGTACGGCCACATCGAGACTGCCGAGGAGCGCGTGGATCACATGCTGCGCGCGCGGGCACTCCAGGACGAGACGGGCGGCTTCCAGGCTTTCATCCCGCTGGCATTTCACCCCGACAACAACCAGATGCGAAAGCTGCCGGCGCCGAGCGCGGCGGAGACGCTGAAGGTGCACGCCGTGTCGCGGCTGATGCTCGACAACATCCCGCACATCAAGGCGTTCTGGATTGCCACCGGCGTGGACGTCGCGCAGGCGGCGCTCTGGTTTGGCGTGGACGACCTGGACGGCACCGTGCAGGAGGAGAAGATTTACCACATGGCCGGATCGCCGACCCCCGAGGGGTTGTCGATGACCCAGCTCACCGCGCTCGTCCGGGCGGCCGGGCGCGAGCCGTTCGAGCGTGACACGTTCTATAACGTCAAAGAGACGATCTCCGTATAACGGAGGCCTTAAGGCCTCCGGCTACCACCTACCACCTACCGGCTACCAGCTGCCACCTACCGGCTACCGGCTACCGGCTGCCAGCTACCGGCTGCCAGCTACCGGCTGACGGCTGACCTGTCGGCAGACGAGCCAAGGCGATATAATCCCCTCAGGACCAAATTCCGCGGGGCATATGGGCCCAGCGCGCGGGTTTGGCCTTTTTCACGTCCCGACTTTGCGAAAAGTTTCACAACGTCGGCGTGAGCCTGAACTATGGCGACCATCATTCCGCTGCTGACCGACTTCGAGAAGGAGCACATCTCCGAGCGCCAGGCGCTCCCGGAGAAGTATCTCGGTCTGCCGGACGAGGAGATGGACGCGCGCATCGCCGCGGCGCGCCGGACGCTCGGCACGCGTCTGCTCATCCTCGGCCATCACTACCAGCGCGATGAAGTGATCAAGTTCGCCGACGCGACCGGCGACTCGTTCCGCCTCGCGCGCCAGGTCGCTGCGCGGCCCGAAGCGGATTACATCGTGTTCTGCGGCGTGCACTTCATGGCGGAAAGCGCCGAGGTGCTCGCGGCGCCGCATCAGCAGGTGATCCTGCCAGACCTCGCCGCCGGCTGCTCGATGGCCGACATGGTCGAGCCCGACCAGTTGGAGAACTGCTGGGAAGAGCTCACACAGATGGGCGTGACCCCTCGACAAGGCTCGGGGCAGGCCGGCGTCGTGCCCGTCACCTACATCAATTCGGCCGCGTCGATTAAGGCCTTCGTGGGCGAGCGCGGCGGCACCGTCTGCACGTCATCGAACGCGGCGGCGACGATGAAGTGGGCATTTGCGCGCGGCGAAAAGGTGCTCTTCCTGCCCGACCAGCACCTCGGTCGCAACACTGCGTACAAAATGGGCATCCCGCTCGACGAGATGGTCGTGTGGGACCCGAATGAGATTTACGGCGGACTCGACCCCGACCAGGTCGCGAACGCGAAGATGATCCTGTGGAAGGGGCACTGCTCCGTCCACACGCGCTTCTCCGTCGCGCAGATCCAGGCGATCAGGAATCAGCATCCCGGCATCCGCGTCGTCGTCCATCCCGAGGTCCCGTGGGAGGTCGTGCAGGCTGCCGACGACAGCGGCAGCACGGAATACATCATCCGGACGGTGACGAACAGCCCGAAAGGGTCGGTCTGGGCGGTCGGCACTGAAGTGCATCTCGTGAATCGCCTCGCGAACGAGCTCGCGCCCGGCCGGACGGTCTTCTCGCTGGACTCGTTTGGATGCCTCTGCTCGACGATGTTCCGCGTGTCGCCGAACCACCTGCTCTGGATCCTGGAAGAGCTGGTCGAGGACCGCGTCCACAACCGCATCGTCGTCCCCGACGACCAGAAATACTGGACGAAGGTCGCGCTCGATCGGATGTTGTCTATTCAGTAGCCTTCTGAGTACCATCGGGGATTGGTGATTGGTGATTTGTGATTGGTGATTTTCCAAATCGCAAATCACAACTCGCAAATCATCAATTCGAGGAGGACCGACCGATGGCGCACGAACTCCCCAAGCTCCCCTATGACTTCGCTGCCCTCGAGCCGCACATCGATGCGCAGACGATGCAGATTCATCACGGGAAGCATCACCAGGCATACGTGACGAACCTGAATGCCGCGCTGGAGAAGCATCCCGAGCTCCAGTCGAAGAGCATCGACGACCTCTGCCGGGGCATCAGCAGCGTCCCCGAGGACGTCCGGACCGCCGTGCGCAACAACGGCGGCGGCCACTGGAACCATTCGAAGTTCTGGACGTGGATGGCGCCCAAGGCGGGCGGCGCGCCGACCGGCAAGGCCGCCGACGCGATCACGAGCTCGTTCGGCAGCTTCGACGCCTTCAAGGAGCAGTGGGGCAAGGCGGGCGCGGGGCGCTTCGGCAGCGGCTGGGTGTGGCTGCTCAAGGACGGCGGGAAGCTCTCGATCACCAGCACGCCGAACCAGGACAACCCGCTGATGGAGGGAAAGACGCCGATCCTCGGCCTCGACGTCTGGGAGCACGCCTACTACCTGAAGTACCAGAACCGCCGGCCCGACTACATCAGCGCGTGGTGGAACGTCGTGAACTGGGCCGAGGTCAACAAAGCGCTGTGATCGGTGGGCCGAGCAAGCTCGCGGGCCGAGCAAGCTCGGCCCCTACCGCGTTTATCGCGTCGCC
>Ga0209640_10003578_pt1 | contig 13577 bp, 14 predicted proteins | sample RifCSP10_1_FD_184018 | JGI IMG/M metagenome (GOLD analysis project Ga0209640, IMG submission 184018) | Soil microbial communities from Rifle, Colorado - Rifle CSP2_sed 10_1 (SPAdes) (version 2) | ecosystem: Environmental > Terrestrial > Deep subsurface > Rock core/Sediment | place: Rifle...
CTCGGACAAGCCGACACAGGTCGAGGACTACTCCTACGACTTCCACTACGGCTCGATCGAGCGGCTTGCGGAGGAGCTCGACCTGCGGGAGGCGACCGTCGTCGTCCAGGACTGGGGCGGGCCGATCGGTCTCCGGCTCGCGGTCGAGCACCCGGACCGGGTGGCGCGGCTCGTGATCCTCAACACCGGGGTCGGAGCCGGGCGGGCGCCGTCGGAGGAGTGGCTCCGCTTCCGCGCCTTCGTGCGGAGGGTCGGAGCCGACCTCGTGCCCGGTCAGCTCATCCGCATCTCGTGCGTGAACGGCCTCGCGGAGGAGGTCGTCGAGGCGTACAACGCTCCGTTCCCCGTCCCCGAGTCGAAGGCAGGCGTGCTCGCCTTCCCGGAGCTCGTGCCGACGGAGCCCGACCACCCCTCCGCGGCGAAGATGCTCGAGGTGCGGGCGGGTCTCGAGCGCTGGGAGAAGCCCGCGCTCGTCCTCTTCTCCGACTGCGACCCGATCTTCTCGGTCGCCGCGGCAGAGCGGATGGCGGCGCGGATCCCCGGCGCCGGCCCGGCCGAGATCGTCCGCGGCGCGGGCCACTTCCTGCAGGAGGAGCGAAGCGAGGAGATCGCGGAGCGGATCGCCCGCTTCCTCGCAGAGACCTGAGGCCCGGCTGATCGAGGCGGGGGCGGCCGAAGCCGCCCCCATCCGCTACGTCACCGGCGCGGCGTGCGCTGCGGGCTGCTCCGCCTCCTGCCTCATCAGCATCAGGACGCTCGTGACCAGCACCCAGACGAGGAACACCAGGAATCCGATCCACTGGAACGCGCCGGTCGGCGAGAAGAACCCGCTGCTCGCGTACGCGGCACTTCCGACGAGGAACCAGAGGGCGGCAATGGCGCCGACCGCTCCGTACCACAGCGGAAACACCCCCGATTTGAATGCGGAGAGTGCCGTCGCCCCTGCGAGGATGGCCAGGGGGAATCCCATCCCAGGCCGCCGGCCCAGAGCACCCACAGTACACGCACCGTCTCCTCGTCCAGGTCGGTCGCGAGGCCCCAGGCGAGGTACTGCTGGAGCGAGACGGCGATCAGCGCGAACGTGGCGAGGACGAGACCCCCGCCGAGAGCGACCACGCCGAGACGCGCCTCGCCCCCGTCGCGCAGGCGCCGGTAGAGGCTCGCCAGGAACCAGACGAAGAAGACGAGCGCGAGACCGCTGATGTAGCCGTTCGCGAGGAGCGCCGTCTCATGCTCCTCGAACCAGGCGACCACGTCCGAGGCCGGGTCGTCGAGTGTCGGCGGCGATGCCGCCGGGCAGGAAGAACGTGACCACGACCAGAGCCACGAAGACGATCCCGGTCAGGGGCGCCCATCGATCCCAGTCGATGCGACTCATACGCTCCCTCCTGAATATGTGCCGTTTGCCACGCCCATTGTCGCGCGCAGCGGCGCCGGCGGCAAACGGGCGCCCTTCAGGGGCTCGTCAGGCGTCGACGGTCCAGGTGTCGCCCGAGTGGAGCAGCGCGGCCAGGTCGCCCTCGCCTCGCTCCGCGCGCGCCGTCTCGAGCTGCTCGCCCATGAGGTCGTCGTAGACCTCGCGCTCGACCCGCCGGAAGACGCCGAGCGGCACCGCACCTCCGGCCTCGAAGGTGATCCGGGAGAGCGCGAAGGCCAGGCTCGGCTCGGTGTGGCCGGCGTCGTGAACGAGGAGCGCCCCCTCCCCCACCTCGGCGGCGGAGACGACCCGCGCCGAGCCGTCCTCGTGCTGGACGACGCCCTTCTCGCCCTCGACTCCGAACCGGATCGGCGCACCGTCCTCGAGGTAGATGCGGTTGGCCTTCTCCTCACGCACGTAGTCGAAGGCGCCGTCGTTGTAGATGTTGCAGTTCTGCAGGATCTCGACGAACGCCGAGCCACGGTGGCGCGCAGCCGCCTCGAGCACCGCCGTGAGCCCCTTCTTGTCGGTGTCGATCGCGCGCGCGACGAAGGACGCCTCGGCGCCGATCGCGACAGAGAGCGGGTTGAAGGGGTGGTCGAGCGAGCCCATCGGCGTCGAGCGCGTCACCTTGCCGAGCTCGGAGGTCGGGGAGTACTGCCCCTTCGTCAGGCCGTAGATGCGGTTGTTGAAGAGGAGGATCTTGAGGTTGACGTTCCGACGGAGTGCGTGGATCAGGTGGTTCCCGCCGATCGAGAGCGCGTCCCCGTCACCCGTGACGACCCAGACGGAGAGATCGGGCCGGGACACGGCGAGCCCGGTCGCGATCGCCGGCGCGCGCCCGTGGATCGAGTGCATCCCGTAGGTCTGCATGTAGTACGGGAACCGCGCCGCACAGCCGATCCCCGAGACGAACACGATCCGCTCGCGCGTCAGGCCGAGCTCCGGCATGAAGCCCTGGATGACGTTGAGGATCGCGTAGTCACCGCAGCCCGGGCACCAGCGGACCTCCTGATCCGACTTGAAGTCCTTGGCCGTCAGCTGCACCAGGTTTCCGTTCCCCTCGCTCATTGGTCCACCAGCGCCGTGATCGCCTCCGCGAGCTCGGCGGCCCGGAAGGGGCGCCCGCGGACCTTGTTGTAGCCGATCGCGTCGACGAGGTACTCGGCCCGCAGCAGCATCCGCAGCTGCCCGAGATTCATCTCCGGGACGAGGACCTTCTCGTAGGCGCGCACGACCTCGCCCGTGTTGCGAGGGAAGGGGTTGAGGTACCGGAGGTGCGCGATCGCGACCTTTCGCCCGGTGGCCCGGACACGGCGCGCGGCCGCTCCGATGGCCCCGTAGGTCGAGCCCCAGCCGAGGACGAGCGTGTCCGCGTCCTCCGGGTCGTCGACCTCGAGCTCGGGGATGTCCGCCGCGATGCCCGCGATCTTGGCCGCCCGCAGCCGGACCATCAGGTCGTGGTTCTCCGGGTCGTACGAGACGTTCCCCGTCTCGTGCTCCTTCTCGAGACCGCCGATCCGGTGCTCGAGCCCGGGGGTCCCGGGGATCGCCCACGGGCGCGCGAGCGTCTCGGGGTCGCGCTTGTACGGAAGGAAGCTGCCGTCGTTCGGGGCGGTCGCGAACTCGGTCGAGATGTCCGGCAACGAGGCGACGTCCGGGATCAGCCAGGGCTCGGAGCCGTTCGCCAGGTACGCGTCCGAGAGCAGGAAGACCGGCGTCCGGTACTTGAGGGCGATCCGCGCGGCCTCGATCGCCGCGTCGAAGCAGTCGGACGGCGTCGCCGCCGCCACGACGGGGACGGGAGACTCCGAGTTCCGGCCGAACAGGACCATCAGCAGGTCCGCCTGCTCGGGCTTCGTGGGCATCCCCGTCGACGGCCCGGCCCGCTGGATGTCGACGACGACGAGCGGCAGCTCGAGAGCAGCGGCGAGGCCCACGGTCTCGGACTTCAGCACGACCCCCGGGCCGGCCGAGGTGGTCACGCCGAGCGCGCCTCCGAACGCGGCGCCGAGCGCCGCCCCCGAGGCTGCGATCTCGTCCTCGGCCTGGAACGTGCGAACGCCGAACTGCTTCAGCCCCGCCAGCTCCTCGAGGACGCCCGACGCAGGCGTGATCGGATAGGCGCCGAGGAAGAGCGGGAGCCCCGAGAGCCGGCTCGCCGCCACGAGCCCGTAGGTCAGCGCGGTGTTGCCGGAGATCTGCCGGTACGTGCCCGGCCGGAGCTGCGCGGGCGCGATCTCGTACGAGACCGCGAAGTCCTCCGACGTCTCGCCGTAGTTCCAGCCGGCCTTGAACGCCTTCGTGTTCGCCTCGACGATCTCGGGTCTCTTGGCGAACTTCGACTCGATGAACGCGAGCGTGCCCTCGGCGGGACGGTGGTAGAGCCACGACATCAGCCCGAGCGCGAAGAAGTTCTTCGAGCGTTCAGCCTCGCGGGAGGTGATCCCCTCGACGGCCTTCAGGGCCTCCACGGTCATCGAGGAGAGCGCGACCGAGTGCACGTGGTAGTCGGCGAGCGATCCGTCCTCGAGCGGGTTCGACCCGTAGCCGGCCTTCTGGAGGTTGCGCTCGTTGAAGGCGTCGGTGTTGACGATGATCGTCCCGCCCTTCGCGAGGTCGGAGACGTTCACCTTGAGCGCCGCCGGGTTCATCGCCACGAGCACGCCCGGCTGGTCCCCCGGGGTGAGGATGTCGTGATCGGCGAAATGCACCTGGAACCCGGAGACACCTGGCAGCGACCCGGCAGGTGCCCGGATCTCGGCTGGGAAGTCCGGCAGCGTGGCGAGGTCGTTCCCGAAGACGGCCGTCTCGCTCGTGAAGCGGTCCCCCGTGAGCTGCATCCCGTCGCCGGAGTCACCCGCGAAGCGGATGACGACGCGGTCGATCTGCTCGACGGGCTTCGACGTGCTCATGGTCGAGGTATAGCGCAAGCGGTGGGTGGTAGGGCGTTCGTCGAGCCGCGACGCCGGAGCCGCGAGCGCTTCCCGCACCGCGTCGTCGAACGTCGTGAGCTCGAAAAGGGGACGAGGGCGCGGATCCACTCGTCGATCAGCGGACGCGCCACGGCGACGCAGACCGGCGTGACGAGGTCGCCGCGAGCCGCGGCACACACTCAGGACGGCAGAACCGTCCGCCGCCCTCAGCTCAGGCGGTAGACGATGCGCCCGCGCGTCAGGTCGTACGAGGAGAGCTCGATGCGGACGCGGTCGCCGGGGAAGACCCGGATGCGGTAGCGCTTCATCCGTCCCCCCATGTACCCGAGCGCTTCGTGCCCGTTGTCGAGCCGCACCCTGAACATCCGGCTCCGCAAGGCCTCCACGACTTCACCCTCGACCTCGAGCTTCTCTTCCTTGTCGGCCATGCGAACTCCCTCCTCGGTGGGGGAGCCGTGGCCGCGCAGAGGCGGCCACGGCCGAAATCGACTGCTCAGCCGACGGGGACGACGTTCGTCGCCTCGGGGCCCTTCTGCCCCTCGCGCGGCTCGAACTCGACGCGGACACCCTCGGTGAGGCTCTTGAAGCCGTCGCCGGCGATGTTCGAGAAGTGCACGAAGAGATCCTTCGTGCCCTCGTCAGGGGTGATGAACCCGTACCCCTTCGCGTCGTTGAACCACTTCACGGTTCCGCTTGCCATCTGGAAAAACACCTCCCTCACACGCTCACGAACAAGTAAGGAAGCGCCCAGCGAAAGTGCAACGCGCGAACCGGACTCGCTCTGGTTGAACTCCCGCACGGTAGCAGCCGCGGGCTCCGGCCGCGGACGGTCCGTCCTACTCGGCCTCGGCGAGGAGCGCGCGCAGGTCGAGCGGACGCGTGAACATGCCGACGCCCCCATCCGGGTCGCGCGGCCACTCCTCGCGTGGGCGGTCGCGGTACAGCTCGACCCCGTTGCCGTCGGGGTCGGCCAGGTAGACGGCCTCGCTGACGCCGTGATCGGAGGCCCCTTGGAGACGGATGCCGGCCTCGAGCACGCGGCGCACAGCCTGCGCCAGCGTCCTGCGGTCGGGGAAGCGCACGGCCACGTGGTAGAGGCCCGTGTAGCCCGGGGGCGCCGGAGCCCCGCCCAGCGACTCCCAGGTGTTGAGGCCGATGTGGTGGTGGTAGCCGCCCGCCGAGATGAAGACGGCCTGGTCGCCGTAGCGGGCCTGCTCCTCGAATCCGAGCACGTCCCGCCAGAAGGCGAGCGCGCGCTCGAGGTCGGCCACCTTCAGGTGGACGTGGCCGATGTCCACGCGGGGATCGAGCGGGGGCGCTGGCACGCGCTCAGGGTACTCGCCGCCGAAGGTCCAGACGCGCGACGCCGACTCCAACGTTGGACGAGGCGGCGTGGGGGGCTTTCGCTCCCCACGCCGCCGATGCGCGAGCCCTGCCGGCCGTGCCTGCCTCTAGGGCTGCGGGGCCCCCGGCACGCCGACGTTCATCCGCAGCAAGGCGGGGCCTGCGCCTCCGGGCGGGCCGATCGCGAAGTTGACCAGGAAGGCCGCCTTCCGTTCGCCCATGCCGGTCCCGAACGCGAGGCTCGAGGTGAAGTCGAGACCGTTCGCGGCGGTCGCGAGCACCTCGGGCGGGCCGCCCCCTCCGGAGACGCGGACCACCGAGCTCTGGACGATGACCGCGACGTACACGTTGCCGTGCACGTCCAGCGCGAGCCCGTCCGCCCCGTACAGCAGGCCGTGCTCCGCGAGCACCTCGACGTCGCCCGCACTGCCGTCGGGCAGGATGGGGATGCGGACCAGGCGCGCACCCTCGGAGACGGCGACCACGAGCGAGCCGTGGTCGTAGGCGATGCCGTTCGCACCGATCGGGAACGGGAACCCGAAGGACCTGTCGCCCGCCAGGAGCTCGTGCTCGGCCCAGGGCTCCGCCTCGCCTCCCCGCGGGATGCGCCAGACGGCGGCGCCGACGGTGTCCGTCACGTACAGGTTGCCGCGCTTGTCGAGCGCGACCCCGTTCGGGAACTCGATCGCAGCCGTGCCCGGAAGGCGCGTGAAGCCGCCGTCGGGCGGGACGCGGTACACGCCGTGGGTCGCGGGGTCGTTGGTCACGACTGCGGCGTACACGTTCCCCGGCGCGTCGACCGCGAGCCCGAGCGGCCCGAAGCCCGGGACCGCGGGCAGCGTGGCGAGCGTCGACTGCGTTCCGTCAGGCGAGATCTTCCGCAGCTCGCCGGTGCTGGTCATGCTCAGGAGGATGTCGCCGGTCTTGCTGACGGCGAGGCCCTCGGGATGCTCGGTGGCCGGATCGAAGCTGATCAGCGTCTGTACGTGACCCGCCGCCGCAGCCTGCAGCGGGACGACGAGCGCCACGAGTAGTCCGAACGCGAGGATGCGTCTCATGTCTCCTCTCCCCTTTCCCTCGACAGAGATTCGCGCCGCAGTGTTGCAAAATCGCTGCAGCCGAGGTCGGCGCAGGCGGACTCGGGAGACGCGCTAGCACTAGCCGTCGACCGTCTCGCGCTCGGGCAAGGCGGCGGCTCCACGCGGAGGAGCGGTGACGGCGAGCCCGGCGGCGGCCCAGACGGAGACCGCGGGCCCCGCGAGGCCGGCGGTCGCACGACAGCTGAAGGTACCGGTCCGCGGGCCGCACTTGAATCGCGTCTCTCCAGCAGTCAGACTCCTGCTCGTCGAGAAAGTGGGAGAGGGGGTGATGCCGCAGGCTGATCCGCACCCGAGGTGCGCGTTCTCGTCTATCTAGAGCGAAGGAGGAAACATGTCCGTGCGTAGAGCGCGACGTCGCTTCGCCGTCGTGCTCGCATCGATCTTCTTGCTCGTCTGGGCTGGAGGAGCCTCCACCGCGACCAGCCCGGAGCACGTCCTCGGCGACGGCGTTGCCGACACCCCGCTCGAGGTCGACGCGGCATACCACCCAGGCGGACACCAGCACGGCGGAACAGGAGGCCACCTGCCGGCCTCCAGCCTGAACGTCGACCTGGTCGGACAAGTCACGGTCGGGGACGCCGCGCCCGGCCTCATCGCAGACGTGGGCGTTCTGGGAAACCACGCCTACCTGGCCCAGTTCTCACCCGGCTGCGCCGGAGACGGCGGTGGTGGCGTCTACATCATCGACATCTCCGATCCGACGAGGCCGACCGAGGTCGGGTTCGTGGCAACACCCGGTACGTACGTCGGCGAAGGCGTGCAGGCGATCAAGCTCAACACCCCCAGCTTCCGGGGAGACCTCCTGGTCGTGAACGGCGAGTCCTGCGGAACGATCCCGCACCGGATCGGCGGCTTCTCGCTGTACGACGTCACGAATCCCGCCAGCCCGGCGACGCTCGTCGAGAACGCCGGCGACGTCCGAACCGTGGGTGGCGTGACGCGCGCGAACCAGATCCACAGCGCGTTCGCCTGGCAGCAGGGCCGTAAGGCGTACGTCGTCATCGTCGACGACGAAGAGCTCCTGGACGTCGACATCTTCGACATCACCGACCCTCGGAGTCCGGTGTTCATCGCCGAGGTCGGGCTTCCAAGCTGGCCGGGCGCCCAGGACGCACAGTCGGCCGGGATCGGCACCTTCCGGGCCAGCTTCTTCCACGACGTCGTGGTGAAGAGGAACAAGGGCAACTGGCTGATGCTCCTGTCCTACTGGGACGCCGGGTGGATCGTTCTCAACGTGAACGATCCGGCAAACCCGACGTTCGTGGACGACTCGACGTACACCGATCCGGACCCCGAGACCGGGTTCAGTCCCCCGGAGGGCAACGCTCACCAGGCCGAGTGGAGTCACAACAACAGGTTCATCATCGGCACCGACGAGGACTTCAGCCCGTTCCGAACCAGCGTCGAGATCATGTCGGGTCCGTTCGCAGGACAGAACTTCCTCGCGACCCAGGGGAACGCCGTTCCGCAGATCACGCCCGGTGCTCCCGTGTCGGGCCCGACGTACTTCGTCGGGCTCGCGTGCTCCTCGTCCCCCCCGCCACCGGCACCCGCATCGGGAGCAATCGCCGTCGTCGAACGGGGCGTCTGCTCGTTCACCGAGAAGGTGACGAATGTGGCTGCGGCCGGCTACTCGGCCGGCATCGTCTTCAACAGCGCAGCGGCGGGCAACTGCGAGAACATCGTCAACATGGCGGCAGCCGGCCCGATCCCGTTCCTCTTCGTCAGCCGGTCGACGGGATTCAAGATCCTCGGCATCACGGGCTACGACCCGGCGAACTGTCCGAGTGGCTCGAACCCGCCCCTGCCGGCCCCGGGCACCGCGGGATCGACGGTCAACCTGTCCGCGGTCTTCGACGGCTGGGGCTACGTCCATCTCCTCGACGGGGACACGCTGCAGGAGATCGACACGTACGCGGTCGCCGAAGCGCTGAATCCCGCGTACGCCACCGGATTCGGAACACTCTCGGTCCACGAGGTCGCGACCGACATCGACTCCGACCTCGCGTACCTCTCCTACTACGACGCAGGACTGCGGGTAATCAGGTTCGGAGCGTCGGGCATCCAGGAGGTCGGCCACTTCATCGCCGACGGAGGCAACGACTTCTGGGGCGTGCAGGTCTTCAGACTGCCCGGGGACGCGACGAAACAGACGTACGTCGCGGCCAGCGATCGCGACAGCGGCCTCTGGATCTTCAAGTACACCGGCCCGTAGGCCACAGATCGGTCGAGTGGAGAGCCGCGAGGCTCTCCACTCGACCGGCGCCTCCGACGGAAGCGCCTCTTGAGACGCTCGACCCCGAGGCACCGCGCCTGAGGCGCGAACATCGCGCTCCTCGGCGCCGCAACCGGCCGCGCTCAGGGCTGACTCTCGGCTCCATGCACCGCGGGTCCCGAGGTTCTCGCCGTGACGGCGAGCCCGGCGGCGGCCCAGACACTCACGGCCAGCCAGTGCACGCCGATGACGTCGGTCTGGAGGCCGAGGAGGAGCACCGACGCCAGGGCCGCCGCGAGCCACGGCTCTCGCCGCCAGAGCGCAACCAGCAGGGAGAGGCTCCAGAGGACGAACGCGGCGAGACCGCCGACGCCCGCGTCGATCCCGAGCTCCGTGTACGTGGACTCGCCCGCCTTGATCTCGACGCCTGTTCGCTTGGCGACGACGCCCGCGTTCCCGAGGCCGTATCCCTCCGGATGGTCGAACACGGCCTCCACGCCGTCGCGGAGGCTCCTCCAGTGGCTCGCAGCGGAGGACTCCCTCGCCGAGAACGGGTCCGAGCTCGCATCGGGGTCCTGCGCCGCGTTCTGGCGCAGCCACTCGAGCTCCTCGGGCGTGTAGCTCGCCGAGGGGCCGACGGACGGATAGGCGAGCAGGAACGCAGCCCCCACGGCGACCGAGGCCACCGCGAGCACCGCCGGTGCCATCCGCCGCTGGGCGAGCGCGAGCACGACGAGCCCGACCGCGAGCGCGCCGAGGGCTGCACGCGTGTGCGTGAAGAGGAGCCCGGAGTAGAGCAGCACCGCGAGCAGCCCCCACCACCACCGGAACCGCCGGCTGAGGATGTAGATCAGCGAGACGACGAGCAGGTAGGCGGTCGCGAGCGGAGAGAGAAACGTCGACACGAGCCGCCGGATGGGGTTCTCCTCGTCTCCCGTGTTGTAGATCCAGTTCTCCGGCAGGCCCGAGAGCCCCTCGTAGTCGAGGCCGAGCTGCTCCCGGTACCAGCCGGGGACACCGGAGTCGCGCCAGGCCTGCAGGGAGATGAGCCCGAGATCGAGGAGCCCGATCAGCGCGACCCCGGCGGCCGTGAGCGCGACCACGCCGCCGAGGCGGAAGCGGCGGTGCCCCCAAGCCTCGGCGGCGAGCCGGCCGAGCGCGTACGCGGCCACCGGAAGGAGGTGGTGGCGCAGCGCGAGCACCTCACCCCGGGTCGTCGCGTCGCTCTCCAGCCAGTCACGAGGCACGAGCGCGTACACGAGGATCAGGACCGCGTAGGCGGCGGCGAGCAGGTCGACGGCCGTGACGGTCGGCAATCGACGCACGTTCCACGCGACGACGACGAGAGCCGCGAAGAGGAGCGCTTCCTTCCAGGCGGCGATCGCGTCCAGGGCGTCTCCACGCACGCCGATCTCCCAGAGGCCGGCCATCGCGGCGTTGTGCAGCGCGAGGCCGACGACGAGGGCGCCGAGCGCGAAGCCGGCGAAGCGCTGCGCGTTAGTCAACGATCGCCACCAGCGTCAACCCGAGGTTCACGACGCGTACGCGTCCCGGGAAGAGCGACTCCAGCGTCCTGCGGGAAAGGAGGTGGATCTCCGTCGCGAAGCCCTTTCCCGCCCGTCGGTAGAGCGGATGCGAGAGACGGCCGGGGAGCCAGTGCACGAGCGGAAGCCGCGTGTGCACCTCGATCGGGAAGCGGCGGTTCGGCGTCGTGATGAACGCCCGCCGCCCGACGCGAAGCGCCTCGGAGACGAACAGCCGCTGCCGCTCGCGGTCTCCGACGTGCTCGATCACGGCGTTCGAGAAGACGACGTCGAAGGCCCCGTCCTCGAAGGGGAGCGCGCAGGCGTCTCCCTGTACGTAGCGCACTGCGGGGTAGCGACGGCGGAAGTCCGTCCCGTCGTGGAGGCCGAGCGCGGTTATCCGCTCCGGCCACGGGTAGAGCTCCTCGAAGAAGTTGAGCGTTGTGCAGCCGTCGCCCTCGCCGAACGCGAGCTCGTCCGCGCCCACGTCGAGGACGGTCGCATCCGGAGTCGGTTCGAGCTCACGAAGGAAGAGCTCCAGCTTGTGCCGGCGCGAGCGCAGCGATACGGCGTCGACGAGTCGCACGGCGTAAGTATCCGGTCGGGACGGGCGAGTAGGGTGCCATCGTGATCGAGGCCACGATCCGTCCTCGCGGCCCGTACGCCCTCCGCCTGACCGCAAGGAACGAGACCTGGCAGGCCCGGCTGCCCGAGAGCCGGTGGGCTGCCGCCTCGCAACTCCCGGACGGACGCATCGTCGTCCATGCGTCCGACGAGTGGAGCGTGGAGCGCGCCCGCTTCATGCTCGCCCTCGACGACGACACGCGCGAGTTCCACACGCGGTTCGCACGGGATCCGCTCCTCGGGCCGTCCGTCACGCGGCTCCGGGGACTGCGGCAGCGGAGGAAGGCGACGGTGGCGCACGCCGCCCTGCGGGGGGTATGCGGGCAGCTCGTCCAGGCGGGAAAGGCGCTGGAGCTGGAGCGAGCCGTGATCCGCGCCTGCGGGGAGGATCCTCCGAGCCGCGATGCGCTCGCCGCGCTCTCGCCCGCCGCGCTCTCGGCCTGCGGGCTGGCAACAAGCCGGGCGGCCGCGCTCACCCGGCTCGCAAGGACGATCGACCTCGAGCGACTGCGGGCCGAGCCCGATACCGCGATTCGCCGGCTCGGCCGCGAGCGTGGCATCGGGCCGTGGACCGTGGGCGTGATCGCCCTCCAGGGGCTCGGGCGCTACGACGTCGGCCTCGTCGGCGACCTCGGACTGGTGAAGCTGCTCGCGTCGCTCCGCGGATCGTGGCCCGAGCCGGACGAGACGGCGGACGTGCTCGCGCCGTACGCCGAGTGGCAGGGCCTCGCGAGCGTGTTCCTGCTCGCGGGCCTGAAGCGCGGACTCATCCCGGGAGCGAGCCTCGACCGTGCCCGTAGCGTTCGACTGGGCGCTTCGAGCGGAGCTCGAGAGCGCCTTAAACTGCGACGGTGATCGACGAGCGGAAGATCGCGATTCTCGGCGCCGGCAAGATCGGCGAGGCGCTGATCTCGGGGCTGCTCTCGTCCGACTGGCGGAAACCCGGCGAGATCGCGGCCACGGCGCGGCGCGAGGAGAGGGTCGCGGAGCTGCGTGAGCGGTACGGCGTGGCCGCGACGCTCTCGAACTCCGAAGCCGTCGCGGGCGCCGCGCTGGTCGTGATCGCGGTCAAGCCGCAGGACCTGGAGGCGCTCCTGGGCGAGATCGGCGGCCTGGTCTCCGCCGAGCAGACGGTCCTCACCATCGCCGCCGCGATCCCGACCTCGCAGATCGAGAGCAGGCTTCCGAACGGCGTCCCAGTCGTCCGCGCCATGCCGAACACGCCCTCCACCGTCCACGAGGGGATCGCCGGGCTCTGCGCGGGGGCGCTCGCGGGAGACGGGCACCTCGATCTCGCAGAGGAGGCGCTCTCCCACGTGGGCGCCGTCGTCCGGGTCCCGGAGCAGGCGATGGACGCGATCACGGCCGTCTCGGGCTCGGGTCCCGCCTACTTCGCGCTGCTCGCCGAGGCGATGATCGAGGCCGGGATCCTCCTCGGACTCTCGCGCGAGATCTCGACACAGCTCGTCGTGCAGACGATGCTCGGGACGGCGAAGCAGCTCCGCGATGAGAAGATGCACCCGGTGGAGCTGCGCGAGATGGTCACCTCCCCCGGCGGCACGACGATCGCCGCCATCCGCGAGCTGGAGAGCGCCGGTGTGCGCGCCGCGTTCCTGAACGCGATCCAGGCGGCGATGGTCCGCTCCCGCGAGCTCGCCGCCGGCGAGCAGTAGCGCTCTTTCACGAAGACGTAGCTTCTGCGTAAGTCCTTCGCAAGCTCTTCCGGGCAGCCTGGTCCCGTCAACGGGCGAAGGGAGAGACAGATGACCAGAGTGCTCATCGCGGCCGTCGTGGTGCTCGTCGCGACCGTTGCGGTCGGAGCCGCGTCGGGCGCGGGAGCCGGCGGCGTCAGCGGCCCCGCGTTCTACGTGGACGCCACGCTCTACCGCACCGTCGGGACGCCGACCGACCTGAGCGGGACCGGCGCACCGGCACACTCGTTCGACACGATCTACCAGTTCTTCGGCGCCCAGCCGAACGTCGCAACGGCCGCCCCGGGTGACGACGGCTACAACGGCGGCCGCTGGCGAGTCCAGCTCCTGTCGTTCCCGATGGGGTACGCGGCGGCCGTGGACTCGGCGGACACCAACTCGAGCGGCGACATCGACTCCGACGAGGAGCTTCACGCCGCGTTCTCCGCGGGCACGGCGAGCGTGTCGGGAAGCGGCCCGTCGTTCGTCTGCCCGGTGATCCCGCTCCCGCGCGGCTGAGACGACGCTCATCACGAGAGGCCGGGGGGTGTCGCCTCCGGCCTCTCCCGTCCGCGCCGGCAGGAACGCACTGCTCCTCCCGGTCCGCCGGCGCCCGGAAGTATCGTCTCCTCCGATGGCGCGCGAGCTCCACGAGGTCGTCTACGTCGACGGCGTCCGCACCGCCTTCGGCCGCGCCGGCGAGGGCGGCCTCTTCTGGAAGACCCGC
>Ga0209640_10003579_pt1 | contig 13576 bp, 15 predicted proteins | sample RifCSP10_1_FD_184018 | JGI IMG/M metagenome (GOLD analysis project Ga0209640, IMG submission 184018) | Soil microbial communities from Rifle, Colorado - Rifle CSP2_sed 10_1 (SPAdes) (version 2) | ecosystem: Environmental > Terrestrial > Deep subsurface > Rock core/Sediment | place: Rifle...
TACTGACGGGAACCTACTGAGGGGATCCCAGTTTCGCCACGAGGTCGCCGGGGGTCTTGCATCCCTTGAACAACTCATCGACGTGGGCTTTCGTTCCCCTGAGCGGTTCCATCATGGGGATGCGCTGGAGCGGGTCGCCCCCGGTGTCCAGGATGAGGCTGTCCCAGTTGGCCGCCACCACCGCGTCGGGCCACCGTGACAGGCAGGTGCCGCGGAAGTAGGCCCGGGTGGTCTCGGGCGGGTGGTCCATCGCCCGGACGACATCAGCCTCGTCGAGCAGACGCTCGATGCGGCCCCCCCGGACCAGCCGCTCGTAGAGCGACTTCTCGGGACGCACGTCGTGGTACTGGAGGTCCATGAGGGCGATCCGCGGGTCGTCGAAGTCGACGCCGTTGCGCTCGGCGTACCCCTCGAGCAGCGCCAGCTTCGTCACCCAGTCGAGTTGCCCGTCCATCGCCTTGGGGTCGGTCTCGAGCGCCGTCAGCGCCTGCTCCCACTTGGTGAGGATGAGCGATCCGACGTCATCGTCGCCGATGGACTCGAAGCCCGACTCGTCGGCCCACTTCTCGGCGAGGCGGAAGAACTCCCACTGGAGATCGACCGCCGTCATCGACGATCCGTCGGCCATCTCGATCGTCTGTCGCAGGGTCGGGTCGTGGCTCACCTGGCGGATCGCCGCCACCGGTGCGTGCAGCGAATAATCCTTGTCGATGAACCCGTCCTCGATCATCGAGAGCACGACGCTCGTGGTACCGAGCTTCAGGAAGGTCGCCACCTCGCACAGGTTGGCGTCGCCCACGATCACGTGGAGCCGGCGATAAATCTGGGCGTCGGCGTGGGGCTCGTCGCGGGTGTTCACGATCGGTCGCTTCAGCGTGGTCTCGAGGCCCACCTCTTCCTCGAAGAAGTCGGCCCGGGAGCTGAGCTGGAACGGCACCGGCGGCGCGCCGTGCTCGCTCCCCACCTTGCCCGCTCCGGTGAACACCTGGCGGGTGACGAACCACGGGAGGAGCACCTTCACCAGCTCCCCGAAGGGGACCTCGCGGCTCAGCAGATAGTTCTCGTGGGTGCCGTACGAGTTGCCCTTGCCATCGGAGTTGTTCTTGTAGACGACGACCTCTTGGCCCGGATCGAGCAGCCGCGGCGCCGACGCCATCGAGCGGGCGAGAATCCGCTCCCCCGCCTTGTCGAACAAGGTGGCCTGCAGGGGGTCGGAGCACTCCGGCGTCGAGAGCTCCGGGTGGGCGTGGTCGACGTAGTAGCGCGCCCCGTTGGTGAGCACGGCGTTGACGAGGTGGGTCTCGACCTCGGGAGCCATCGCGTCGTCGCCGGCGTAGCCCCGGGCATCCCGGCCCGGAGACTCATCCTCGAAGTCCCACCCGATGCGCTTGTCCTCGACGTACGCGTTGATGAGCACCGACGACGCCAGCACGGGGTTCTGATCGGCGCCGCGAAGAACGATCCCGTACTCGGTCTCGATCCCGCAGACCTTGCGGATGGCCACGCCGAAAGCGTACCCGTCACCCGTTCCAGGGCATGCCCAGCCCAATGCCTGCGGCCCCTCAACCGTGTGAGTGCTGGCCCGGCCATGGCCGGGCCAGCACTCACACACTTAGAGGTACTGGCCGGTGGTGACGCGCTCGATCGAGCGGCCGCCGTGGGCTTCCTCGCCCTTCGAGATGAGCGTGCGCACGTAGGTGATGCGCTCGCCCTTCTTGCCCGAGATCTTGGCCCAGTCGTCGGGGTTCGTGGTGTTGGGCAGGTCTTCGTGCTCGCGGAACTCCTGGTGCACCGACGCCAGCAGGTCGTCGGTGACGATCCCCTTGTCGCCGCCGGCGATCGTGCGCTTGATGGCCAGCTTCTTGGCCCGCCGCACGATGTTCTCGATCATGGCCCCCGACGAGAAGTCCTTGAAGTAGAGGATCTCCTTGTCGCCGTTCTGGTAGGTGACCTCCAGGAACCGGCTCTCGTCGTCGGTCGAATACATGGCCTCGACCGCCTTGTCGATCATCCTGGCCACGGCCTTGGCGACGTCACCTCCACCCTTTTTCATCTCGGCCTCGCCGATCGGAAGCTCGGCCGTCAGGTACTGAGAGAAGATCTGCTTGGCCGACCCCTCGTCGGGCCGCTCGATCTTGATCTTCACGTCGAGGCGCCCCGGGCGGAGGATGGCCGGGTCGATGAGATCCTCCCGGTTGGACGCCCCGATGACGATCACGTTCTTCAGGCTCTCGACGCCGTCGATCTCAGCAAGGAGCTGGGGCACGATCGTCGACTCCATGTCCGACGAAATGCCGCTCCCCCGCATCCGGAAGAGGGAGTCCATCTCGTCGAAGAACACGATGACCGGGACGCCCTCCTCGCTCTTCTCGCGGGCCCGCTGGAAGATGAGCCGGATCTGCCGCTCCGTCTCACCCACGTACTTGTTGAGGAGTTCCGGACCCTTGACGTTGAGGAAGTACGACCGGGTGTTCGAATCACCCGTCTTCTCGGCCACCCGCTTGGCCAATGAGTTGGCGACGGCCTTGGCGATCAGCGTCTTCCCGCACCCTGGCGGCCCATACAGAAGGATGCCCTTGGGCGGCTGGAGCTTGTGCTCCACAAACAGGTCGGCGTAGAGGTACGGCAACTCGATGGCGTCCTGGATCTGCTCGATCTGGTCGTCGAGCCCGCCGACGTCGTCGTAGGTGACGTCGGGGACCTCCTCGAGCACAAGCTCTTCGACCTCGGGCCGTGGGAGCCGCTCGATGATCAGGCCCGACCGGCCCTCCATGAGGAGCGAATCGCCGGCCCGCAGCTTCTCGCCGATGAGCGACTCGCACAGCTCGGCGACCCGTTCCTCGTCGGCCCGGCCGACGATGAGCACCCGCTTGCCGTCGTCCATCAACTCCTTGAGCGTGACGACTTCGCCGGATTGCTCGCTCCGGCGGGCGAGGATCACGTTGAACGAGTCGTTGAGCACCACCTCGACGCCCCGCTCGAGGGTGCCGGGGTCGATCTCGGGGTGCAGGGCCACGCGCATCTTGCGCCCGGAGGTGAAGACGTCGACGGTGCCGTCCTCGTTCACGGCGAGGAAGGTGCCGTAGGCGGACGGCGGGGTGGTGAGCTTTTCCACCTCTTCGCGCAGCGCCGCGATGTGCTCCCGGGCTTCTCTGAGCGTCGCCGATAGCTTCTCGTTCTGCGACAAGGCCTGCGCGAGCTGGCCCTTGGTCTCGAGGAGGCGCTCCTCGAGCGTGCGAACGCGCTTGGGTGCGTCCTGGAGCCGGCGGCGGAGGACGACGACTTCCTCCTCGAGCGCCTTGGCCTGCTCCTGGAGATCGGCCACCTCGAGCTCGTACTGTTCGAGGCGCTTTTGATACTCAGCCGGACCCTCGGTCGCCGTCGCCATCACCCCCCTTCCACGGGCGGCGGACTCTCTTCGCGCACACTACACCGCACCCTGTGACGCCCTACGTCATCGATAGGCATATCTCCCGTGCCTCTTGCCGGCGCTTTCATCCGGTCCTTCCGCGGCCTCGATCGAGCGTGCTTCCGTGCGTCTTGATCGGTTCTATCGGCACTTCGGTCGGGCGACGTGACCTTCGTCACGGCGAAATTCGAACCGACGAGGAAGTTGGATTTCCACGGCCATTCCCGGGTAAACTCTGTCTCGAACCCTTCCACCTGACCGAGGGAGTCACGAGCACCCATGAAGGTTTGGATCGATCAGGACCTCTGCACCGGCGACGGACTCTGCGAAGAGATCGCGCCCGACGTGTTCACGTTGCTCGATGACGGACTCGCGTACGTGAAGGAAGGCGACAAGGTCTACGCCACCGCTGCCGGCAATCCCCAGGGTGCCGAAGGCCTCGCCGTCGTACCCGCCGGACAGGAAGAGGCCACCATCGAGTCGGCCGAGGAATGCCCCGGGGAGTGCATCTTCATCGAGGTCGACTGAAGGCGTCCTCGTCGGTGCCTGACTCCCTCGGCAGACGAGGCCGGGGCCGTCAGGCGAGACAGGGGCCGGTGTCGACCGCGAATGACGCCACGTTCGCGAGCACGGGCTCGAGTTCCTTCTCCGTGAGCGCGTAGGCCGTGTTCGACCGGTCGGGTGCGATGGCGAACGCCACGCCCACCACCGCTCCGTCACGGTTCACAAGCGCCCCCCCGGAATCACCCGGCCGAAGGCGCGAGGCCAGAATGAAGACGTCCCGCCGCGTCGCGTGACGGTCGTAAATGTCGCGGCCGAGTGCTGTCACCCGATCGCTGATGGCGGCCGGCGCAGCACGCAGCTCGCCGCCGCCGGGGTGGCCGTACACCGCGCCGACGAGCCCCTCTTGGCCGACGGCGATCGGTAAGGGCGCCCGAGCGATGCCCGGAACCCGGAGGACCGCAAGGTCGCGATCGGGATCGAACGCGATGACCGTCGCAGCAAGATTCCGGCCGTCAGAACGCTCGACGCTGGTCTCGTCCTCCCCCGCCACCACGTGGGCGTTGGTGACGACGAGGTCTGCTCCGGCGACAAACCCGGAACCCTCCTGGATCTTTCGGCACGCCTGGCCGGTGATCTTCACCGTCGAATCGACGATTCGTTGGTGCACCTCAGGCGAGATTTCCGTGTTGACGGGCGGCGGTCCGACGTCGGAGTGTTCGCCGCCATTGCTGAAGACCTGCGGGCCGAGGTAGTCGCCGAGAATGTTTCGCAACGCCTTCACGGTGTCCGGCGGCTCCGGCGTGAGGTCCGAGATGACGTTGAGCAACACCGAATCGTGAGCGGCCTCGGACGGCCACCCCTCGACGTTGGCGAGCGCCGGCGTCAAGAGCCAGAAGATCGAGATGATCCCGATGGCACCGAGGGTTCCCCCGGCGGCCCGGTCGTACTGCCGGAACCCCGGTCCCACGGGCAACGAAGCGTGGAGCGCGGCACCGAGGGCGAGCCCGAGGCCCTGTCCCAACATTCCGGCCGCCAGGAGGAAGGCGACCGAGGCGAGCAGGGCGACGCCCGGCTCGGCCTCCTCGAAGTAGCGCGCCACGTCGTCGAGAAAGACCACGCCGACGGCGATCCCCAACGCCAAGCCGGCCCACGAGGTCACCCGGGCGAGAAAGCCGAGGCGGTACCCGCCCACGATCGCCGAGGCGAGGCTGAGCAGGATCAAGAAATCGAGCGACTGATCGGCGAAGAAGTTCACGGGCGGGACCGGTTCGCGTCAGTCGCCCGGCGCCAGGAGGCGGGCGTGCGTCAGGAATCCCGTGTGCGCCACCATCCGATGATCGGGTCGAACGGAGGGATCCTTGACATGCCAGGTGCGCTGGAGCACCTCGAGCGTCTCGACCATGGCGAACCTCGATCCCTCCAGTTCCTCGCCTAGCCGCGCCACCTGCCCGATCGTGGGCAGGTAAGAGAGAAAGATACCGCCGGGGCGAAGCGCCTCCTCGGCATGCTTGACCAGCTGCCATGGCTCCGGAAGGTCGAGCACGACCTTGTCGAGGTCGCGCTCGTCGATCCCCTCGTAGGAGTCGCGCAACTCCACGGTGAGCGGGACTTCGGCGGATCCGACCGGAGCGTCGAAGAACTCCTCGATGTTCTGGCGGGCCCGGCCCGCGAAGTCCTCCCGCATCTCGTACGCGACGATGCGACCGGTCGGACCGATGGCCCGGAGCATGGCGATGGTGAGCGCGCCGGACCCGATCCCCGACTCGAACACGCGATCCCCCGGGCGGATGTCGGCCAGCATGAGGATCGGGCCGATGTCCTTGGGATAGATCACCTGTGCGCCCCGGCGCATCTTGATCACGTACTGCGCGAGCGTCGGGCGGATGACGGTGATGCGCGCGCCCAACGACGTGCGCACCGTCGAGCCCTCAGGCCGCCCGATGATGTCGTCGTACGGGAGCGTTCCGGTGTGGAAGTGATGCACTTCGCCTGGCTTGAGCGACACCAGGTGGCGCCGGTTCTTGTGGTCGATCAGCAGCACGCGCTCCCCCGCCCGGAACGCACCAGCGCTCATGTGCCGCTCCGCGCGCCGGCCGCCGCCCGCTCCCGGAGGCGGCAGAAGGCGCACACCTCGAGGGGCGTCGGTGCGCCGCACTGCTCGCATGCGGCCAGCGTGGCGCGCTCATCTTCCACGTCGGCCGCGAACCGGGCGTGCACGCGATCGAGGAAGCCGAACACGAACGCCGCCTTGGACCCGGGCGAGCGATCTTCGAGGTCGTTGAGGACCTCCTTGTATCCGAGGTGCCGGTTGCCGTCGGCCATTGGACACTCGTCGACGATGTAGTCGATGCCCTGAATGACGCAGTAGGCCGCCGTCTCCCGCTCCGACAGGCGCACGAGGGGCTTCACCTTCCGGACGAACCCTTCCGAGGCGGGCAGCACCGGGTACTGCCGCGCGAGGTACGACTCGTTCCAGCGCGTGACGTTGCCGAGCAACACCGCGGCCTCGTCGTCGAGGTTGTGGCCGGTAACCACAACGTCGTACCCCCCGTCTCGGGCGGCCTGGTTGAACAGGTGACGCTTCGACAGCCCGCAGGCGCTGCACGGCACCCGCCCCGCCGCCCGTGAGCCCGAGGGGATGTCGTACCCGTACGCCGCCGGCACGTCGATTTCGATGAGATGGCCACCGCGCTCCTGCGCGAAGCCCCGTGCATACCGCAGCGACTCGGCCGAGTAGTCGCCGATCCCCAGACCCACGTACAGGCCGTCGGCGTCGTATCCAAGGGATCGGAGCACGTCCCACGCCATGAGGGAGTCCTTGCCTCCGGACACGGCAACGAGCACGCGGTCGTCCCGTCGCAGCATCGAGAAATGGTCGATGGCACGCCGCACCTGTTCCTCGCAGTGGTGCACGAAGCACGGGCCGCAGAACGCGGCGTTGTGGCGACGGACCTCTATGACGGCTGCCCCTCGGCAGCGAGTGCACTTCACGGACGGCGCGCTCGACCGGCCCCGCCGGAAATCACGGGCCGAATTTCCACGTGGTCGTCGTCCGCGAGTTCCTCTTCCTTGGTGGCAAGCGTGTCGCCGCGGATCACAAGGACGCTCTCAGGGTTGATGTCGAGACGACGCAACAGCGCGAACACCGAGATCGGACCTTCGATCTCGACCTCGCGTTTGGGATTCCTGAGCAGGACCTTCACGGACCGCGAGCCTACCGGGCGGGGTTTCTCAGTTGGCCGGCTCGCGCACGCGCACGATGAGGCCCTCACCCGGTTGGAGTGTCCGCTTCATGACGGTCTCGGGCTTGTTGGCCGCGGCGCGTCGCACGATCGTGAAGACCCCGGCGGCAACACCCACCGCCATCCACGGGCGCGAACCCTCGAGCACGCCCTTGCGGAGCCCCTTGCGAACCAGCTTCGGGAGCATCGGAGCGTCAGACTCGTTGGATCTCGATGACGGCGCGCCGCTTGCGCCCTCGGCGGCGGCCGAGGAGGTACGCGCCCACGACCGCCGCGGTCACCACGGCGACGCCGACGGCGATACCCACGCCCTTGGCGCGTTCGGCTCCGTCGCCCACGCTTCCCCGGATCTCGCTGAGCTTGGCCTCGATGTCCGCCCGCGTCACCGACGTCGGCGCGGGCGAGACGGCTGACTTGGGTTCGGGCGTCACGGCCGGCCCTCCTGCTTGATGGGCTTGGCAGACTTCCCAGTCTTCGCGGGCTGGTCGGTCTTGGTCCCACGGTCGATGGCGGCCACGGTCAGGCCGCCTCCGATGGCGAGCGCCGCGAACACGATGAGGTAGGGCGCCCACGACCAATTCCCCGTGAAGGTGGTGTCCGTCTCGGTCTGGAGGATACGGAGCACGGCGACCGCCAGGAAGACGACGCCCATCCCGACGAGGAGCGCGCCGGCGACGCCAAACGCGACCCATTTGCCGACGCCCTTGATCGGATCGAGCGTCTCCTGGCGCACGTAGGCGCGGATGAGCTCCCACAACTCGGACAGCAGTTCGGGAAGTTGCTTGTCGTGCGACGTTCGGGTGCTCGGGACCTCGGGCATGGGTGCGTGAGACTACCGGCTCGATGCCCGCCGGGCGGCCGGAGGCCCGAGCACGGTTGGATCCGCGGACGGGAACGGATAGGCGTCGAGGGTCTCGGCGATCGCCTCCTGCAACGCCGACCCGTTGGCCGACGAGCCGGTTCCGTTGGCCATGAGGGCGAACGAAAGGTCGGGGCGCCCGGCGGCGCGCCCCTCGAGGACGCCGACGAGCCCGACGACGTCGTTGAGGGATCCGGTCTTGGCCCGGAGCCGGCCCTCGAGCGCCGTCCCGTCGAACCGCTTGTGCAAGGTGCCGGTCCGACCGGCGACGGCGAGTCCGGCGTCGAGGGCCGCAAACCGGTCGTCATGCCGTAGGTCGAGCGCACCGAGCGCCGATCCGCACGTCGCCCGGTTTCCCCGATCGAGGCCCGAGCCGTCGATGAGCGCAACGCCCGCGACGTCGATGTCGAGTTCGCGGAGCACGTCCACCATCGCCTGCGTCCCCGCTTCGGTGGTTCCCTCGCCCGTCCGCGCGAGCCCGATCTCGCGGACCAGCAACTCCGCCATCAGGTTGTCGCTCTCGCGGATCATGGCGGCGACGAGTTCTGCGACCGGCGGTGATTTGACGCTGGCGACCTCGACCGCGTCGCTCGGGGTCGTTCCCGAGGTCCCTCCGCCCGCCACGGTGACGTGACGCTGCGCGAGCACGCGCGCCAACTCACCCGCCGCGTTGGCGCCCGGATCCGACGCCGTGACCTTGACGGGGTCCCAGGCGCTCCACCCGCCGTTGACCGTGAGCGCCGAGAGATAGGCGACGTCGTGATCACTGATGTAGGTCGACCGCCACGACGGCACCGTCAGCCCGCCCGTGTGGCGGGACGCGTCTCCGACGATCGGCCCCTGCACCTCTCGCACACCGGCGGCGGCGAGGGCGTCGGCGAGGCCTTCGAGCGGCGTCACTGGGTGCCCCATGGTCAGCGGATCTTCGTCCAGCGACGCCTTGTACTCCGCCGCCATGAGCACCGGGTCGCCGCCCCCCACCAGATACAACCTCGACACCACCCCGCCCCGTGGCTTCGCAGGCGCGAGGACCGTGGTCTCGAACCGATGATCCGGGCCGAGCACGGCGAGAGCCGCCGCCCCCGTGAGCAACTTCTGCGTCGACGCGGGGATCTTCGGCTCGGTCGGGTCCATCGAGAACGTCAACTTCCTGCCCTCGCGCATGACGAAGCACGCGTCGGCCTCGTCGAGGACCTCGTGGAGTCGCACGGGGAGCTTGGCCGCGCCCACGGCGTCCGCGAGCGCGACCGGCACCCGCCGGGCCGACCACACCGCCACCACCGGAACCGGCCCTTCGATCCCCACGCTCGGACTCTCCTCGGGTCGGAGCCCGAAGCCCGCGCTCACGAGCGCGGCGATTCCGAAGAGTGCGGCGGGTACGCGCGAGGCCAACTCAGTCGCGATCGGTGTACACGTATGTCGACGTCGCGCGAAGCACGACCCGCGCCTCGTCGTCGACAATCTCCGCCTCGAGGAACGCCACCCGCTTGCCGCCGCTGAGCACGCGGGCGGTGCACGTGAGCTCCGACCCGATCCGAACCGGGCGCAGGAAGCTCACCTTCAACTCGGCGTTGGCGACGAAGGCCTTGCGTCCCTCGAGGAAGGTGACCGCTGAAGCGCCCATGGCCGAATCGGCCAGTGCCGCCACGAAGCCCCCTTGCATGATGCCGGCGGGGTTAGCGAACTTCTCGGCCGCGGCCATCCGCCAGACGGTTCGCCCGGGCGTGCCCTTGTCGAGGCACACCATGCCGAGCGTGAGATCGCAGTTGGGTGGGACTTGGATGCGGTGATCGGTGGGCGGCATGCGTCAACCGTGCTTGATGCGTCGGTCGGTAGCCTACCCGGGTGTCCCGGCCCTTCGAGGTGCGTGGCGTGGTCGAGGGGTTCTACGGAACCCCGTGGACGCTCGACGCACGATCCGACGTCGTCGACTTCATGGCGGCGCACGGCATGAACGCCTACGTCTACGCACCCAAGGACGACCCCTTCCACCGGAAGCGCTGGCGCGAGCCGTACCCGGACGACCTCGCGGCGGGGCTGTTGGCCACGGCGGAGCGCGCTCGGTCCCAAGGAGTCCGGTTTGGGTACGCCGTCTCCCCGGGTCTCGACATCGACTACGGCTCGCGGGCCGATCGCGAGGCGTTGTGGAGCAAGCTCGAAGGCTTCGTCGACGAGGGCGTCGACTGGATCGTCCTCGCGTTCGACGACGTCCCGCTTCGGCCGGGGTCGGGCGCGGCGCAGGCCGACCTCGTCACTTGGCTCGCCGGGCGCACGGAAGCGCACGTCTCGGTCGTGCCCACGGACTACGTCGGCTGCCGCCCCAGTGACTACCTCGACGCGCTGTGCTCGCGATTGCCCGTTGACGTCGATGTCATGTGGACGGGCGTCACCGTGGTCTCGCCGCAGATCACCGCGGCCGACGCCAAGGAACGTCGCGCCGCCACCCACGACCACCCCGTCCTCATCTGGGACAACTATCCGGTCAACGACGCCTTCATGGCCCCATCACTCCACCTAGGACCCCTGGTCGGTCGCGATCCCGGGCTTTCCGAGGTGTGCGTCGGACTCCTCGCCAATCCGATGAGCGGCGCCCACGCGTCGACCATCGCCCTCGGAACCATCGCCGACTACCTCCTCGATCCAGCCGGATACGACCCCGTGGCCTCATGGACCCGAGTCCTTCAGGACGTGGGTGGGGACGACGTCGCGGCGCTCACCTCGCTGGCCCGGGCGTGCGCCGGATCGCTCCTGGACGAGCGGGTTCCCCTCCACGACCTGATCGATGTATGGGAGCGTGCCGGATCCACGGCCGGTGCGAGCCTCGACGCCATTCGGGTCGAACTCGAGGCGGCCGCGTCGCTCCCCGACGGGCTCCCGCCCGTCCTCGTCGACGAGGTGCGGCCGTGGGCCGAGCAAGCATCGCGCGAGGCGAGCGCAGGGCTTGCCGCGCTCAGCGCGCTCGCAGCGGCGTCGCCCGCACCGACCACCGACCCATGGTCGGCGGTCATGGGCGTGATGCGCGCGCTCGTGATGTGGAGCGCGGCCCGCGCCGCGTCCGATCGGGTGGCGTTCGGAGCCCGGTTTGCCTGCTACCCGGGCATCGTCATCGACAAGGATGGGGACGTGGCGATCGATCCCGACCTCTCGCTCATCGAGGATGCCAACGCCATCGATCGCCTGTGTCGGCTGGCGCTCCGCAGTGCCAAGGCGTCGTCTTGAGGATCTCGGTGATCATGCCCGCCTACAACGAGGAGGCCACCCTCGAGCCGTCGGTGCGGGAGGTGGTCGCGGGACTTCGGATTGCCAACCGAGATTTCGAAGTCATCGTCGTCGAGAATGGCTCGACCGACCGCACGCTCGCCATGGCGCGGCGCCTCGCGGCCGAGATCCCCGAGCTGGTGGTTGTCGAGTTCCCCGAGGCCGACTACGGACGCGCCCTGCGCGCCGGCTTCCTTGCCGCCGATGGCGACCTCGTCTTCAACTTCGACGTCGACTACTTCGACCTCGAGTTCCTCGCCGACGCCGCCATCATGATGAGCGGTCCCGACCACTCGATCACCGACGCCGGTTCCGCACCCGAGCCGCCGGTCGTCGTCGTCGGGAGCAAGCGCAGCGCCGGCGCCGTCGACCGCCGCGGGATCAGCCGGCGGATCGTGACGGCCGGGTTCTCGTTCGCGCTTCGCACCCTCTTTCGCATGCGGGTTTCGGACACCCACGGCATGAAGGGCCTGCGGCGGGAAGCGATCGCTCCGATCGTCGAGCGGTGCCGCTTCGGGACTGACCTCTTCGACACCGAGCTCATCCTTCGGGCCGAGCGCGCCGGTCTGCCCGTCGACGAGATCCCGGTGGAGGTCACCGAGCGGCGTCCGTCGCGAACGCCGATCATGCGTCGCATTCCGCGGTCGGTGCTCGGGCTGCTCCGGCTCCGACTCGTCTTCTGGCGCGAGGGTCGAGGCGCGTCCTAACTACGCTGCTGCGTCGTGCCCGACGTCGCCCTCTTCGTCACCTGCATGGTCGACAACCTGACGCCGAACGTCGGCGTGGCGACGGTCAAGCTGCTCGAGGCCGCGGGCTGTTCGGTGACCTTCCCTGAAGCCCAGTCGTGCTGCGGGCAGCCCGCCGTCAACAGCGGGGAGCCTGAGGCGGCCAGCGCGCTCGCCCGCCACTTCGTCGAGGTGTTCGAACCCTTCGATGCGGTGGTGTCCCCGTCCGGATCCTGCGCGGCCATGGTTCGCCACTGGTATCCGCAGCTTCTCGACGGCGCGTGGAAGCCCCGGGCCGACGCCGTCGCGGCCCGGACGCATGAGCTTTCCTCCTATCTCGTGGACGTGCTCGGCTGCACCGATCTCGGCGCCCGAGTGCAGAGCCGCGTGACCGTCCATGACGCGTGTCACGCGCTCCGCGTCCTCGGACTCAAGAGCGCGCCTCGGCGTCTGCTCGAGGCGGCCGGCGCGGAGGTCGTGGAGATGAGCGAGCCCGAGATCTGCTGCGGCTTCGGAGGCACCTTCGCCGAGAAGCACCCCGAGATCTCCGGGCCCATGGCGGACGACAAGCTGGCCCAGGCTGCGGCGACCGATGCGGACGTCCTCACTGCGGGCGATACCGGATGCCTGCTCCACCTCGAAGGGCGGCGACGCCGCAGCGGCGTGGGTCCTCCCGCCGTGCACTTCGCCGAGATCCTGGCACGAGGCCTCGAGCCTTGACCCGGCTGTCCGACCGTGCATCGGCGGCGATCGCCGACGAGAACCTCCAGACCTCACTCCGCACGCTGACGAGCGGCCTGCGCTCCATCGCGCGCCACGTCGGCCAGGACCCGGCGGTCGCCGACCGGCGGGTGGCGGCGACGCACATCCGCCAGGAGACGGTCGCCGATCTCGACCACTGGGTCGACGAGGCTGCGCAGAGCCTCACCGCCACCGGGTGCACCGTGCATCACGCCGCCACGCGCGACGACGCCGTCCGAATCATCCGCGGCCTTGCACTTCAGGAACAGGTCCGCCTCGTCGTCAAAGGCAAGTCGATGGCCACCGAGGAGATGCATCTCAATCCCGCACTCGAGGCCGACGGGATCGAGGTCGTCGAAACGGACCTCGGCGAGTACATCGTCCAGCTCGCGCACGAGCCGCCGTCGCACATCGTGGGTCCGGCGCTGCACAAGCGCCTCCCCGAAATCACCGAACTCTTCTCACAGGTCGCCGGCCGCCAACTCGCCGAGGACCCCCAGGCGCTCTGCACGTTCGCCCGGGTCGAGCTGCGCGACAAGTTCCTCACCGCGGGGATGGGCATCACGGGGGCCAACTTCGTCGCCGCCGACACCGGCACCATCGTGCTCGTCACCAACGAGGGCAACGGGCGCATGTGCTCCTCCCTCCCCCGTATCCACGTGGCCGTGGTTCCCGTGGAGAAGGTCGTCCCTCGCCTCGCCGACATCCCGACGCTCGTTGGCGCGCTGGTGAATGCGGCCACCGGACAGCCACTCACCACCTACGTCTCCATGATCACCGGGCCGCGGCGCGCCGATGACGTCGACGGGCCCGAGGAACTCCACGTGGTCTTCTTGGA
>Ga0209640_10003581_pt1 | contig 13572 bp, 11 predicted proteins | sample RifCSP10_1_FD_184018 | JGI IMG/M metagenome (GOLD analysis project Ga0209640, IMG submission 184018) | Soil microbial communities from Rifle, Colorado - Rifle CSP2_sed 10_1 (SPAdes) (version 2) | ecosystem: Environmental > Terrestrial > Deep subsurface > Rock core/Sediment | place: Rifle...
CATGGGGTGCTCAGGGGCTTTGCGGCTCTTCTCACTCGCGGCCCTATTTCTTTCCGCCTTCATGACCTTACCCTCCTCTTGAGATGTTGATTGGGGAATAGACGAGCCTTGACCTGTACCTGGCAGACAGCCGAGTGGGATTCGGAAAGGTCCGATTCTCTCGCCGGGCGTGGGCCTTCATCGCAACGCCTCCTCACGGAGTCTTGCAGCGGAAGACCGCCCTTCAAGCCTCACGACCGGTCTGCCCTCATACCCAGACCCTTGGCGTGAAACCTGGAGATGACGTTAGGAGTGACGGTATTATCAGCTTTCGCCCGACAAATGTCGAGCGCTTTTATGGAAGCCAAGGGGACCCGGGAGGCTGCGTGGAATCAGGCACATTTCCTGCACTCTCATCGGGCTTGTTCATGGACCCCGTCACCCTTATATTCGAGCCCCCTTCCACTGCCATCGCCCTCCCCGCTTCCTCCCCTCGGATTCCCGCCGACGGGAGCTTTGCCGACAGCCTCGCAATAGCCCGGAAAGACGTGGCGCCCACGTTCGAGGCCCAATCCCCATTTCCAGCGATCGCAGGCGGATTCCCCTCCTCATCCCTGTCCCTGGCCCCTCAGCCCTTAGGACCTCGCTTGAACGAGACCCGGCCCGGTGGGCAATATTTGCCAGCCCCGCCTCTGGTGGAACGGGATAAACTGCCCATGGCAGCCTCTGTTGTGACCCGCCTGTATGACACCGCGGCGCAGGCAAGTCAGGCAAGGACCGAGCGAGCGACCGCCGCCCTGCTCCCATCCGCGTCCATGTCGGCCGGGGCCGTGGAGACTCAAATGGCCATGTACAAGGAGGACCAGCTCCTGGCCTACCCGGGAGGCGACTACTATTTCCTGGACCGTTCCTCCGGAGTCTACGCGCCCGGCTTCGACCGCAGCCGGTTTGAGAACCGGGTCGGCAAGGATCTGGCGGATGTGGGGGAGAACCTCGAGAATATGATCAAGGACCTGTTCGGAGGGACGGCGTACAAATACGTGGGCGCGGACGGGGCCATCACCGAGGGCCAACGGGTGGGATTGATGCAGACCGTGGCACACTTCTTCGACGATGTGCTCTCCGGCCTGACCTTCGGGGCCTACACCCCCGCCGGGGAAAAAGCCCCTGAGGGACTCCAGGAATCGGTGGTCCACTTTTTCAAAAAGATCTTTTATGACGGACTCGTCAAAGATCTCATGGTGGGCGTGCCGCACAGTGCCATCAATATCGGCAAGGACTCCGCCATGGCGGCAATCAATTTGTTGCAAGTGGTTCCCGACTCGATCATCGGCAACTTCGAGTGGGGACAGAAGCTGACCACCGCGGTGTTCGATAACGCTCAGGTCGCCGTGGCCTACCTGACGGATATCATTCCCTCGGGCAACGCCTGGCTGAGGGTCCACGCCATGGGCAACCCCGGGAACCAGGAGCTGCCGGTGCTCTATAATCTCCACACCGCTGAAACGGGGGTCGACGATCAGCGCTGGGCCGCCGTCCGCAATACGCCCTTCCGCAAAACCATCGAGACGATCGGCAGCTTGTTGGGAGACGCCGCGCTTGGCCTGGCGCTGAGCGGGCAGTTGCCGGACATCTCCGCCGAACGGCGGCAGTAGGAACCCCTCCAGCCCGCGGCGCGGGAGCCGCGCTAGACCAGTCCTTCCAGGTACATAGCGGGATTGATGCCGAAGGCGGAGGGGTCGAGGACGGCCCGGATGGACCGGGGCGGATCGACCGAGGGGTCCGACAGGTCCACCACCGGGCAGGGAGGGGGAATCCGGTTCCGATCTTTATTCATGACGATCATGACCCGGGGCGCCAGCAGTTTGTAATGATTCACGGACAGGACTATCCCCCGCTCCCCTGAATCGAGCTCCACCAGACTGCCGATCGGATAAATGCTGGTGCACTGGATGAAATTCTGCACCGTAATGTGATCGAGCTGGCCTGACTCGCCCAGTTGGTAGAGATAGCGGAGGATATCGTACGGCGTCTTGGCCTTGTGGTACACCCGGTCGGTCGTCATGGCATCGTACACGTCCGCGATCTGTGTGATGAGCCCGAACCGGCTCATCTCCGGCAGCTTCTTCTTATACGGATACCCCGTCCCGTCGCCCCGTTCCTGATGCTCCAGGGCCGGGAGGATTGACTCCTCCGCGATGCCCGGGGTCTTTCTCAGAATCTCCGCGCCGGCCTCCGGATGCTGTTTCATGATCTCATATTCGTTCTGGGTGAACCGTCCCGGCTTGTTCAGGATCGACAGGGGGATCGTGACCTTGCCGATGTCGTGCAACAAGGCGCCCGCGCCCAGGCGAATCAAGTCCTCCTTGGGATACCCCTGCTGCCGCCCGAGCGCGGTCGCCAGGATCCCGACGTTGACCGAGTGGAAGAAGGTGTACTCATCGAAGCTTTTGAGCCGGCTCAGCCCCGCCAGGGCGTCCCGATTGCGGAACAGGCTCTCCACCATTTCATTGGCGACCTCGGTGACGGCCCCCGTGTTGATCGTACGCCCCATGCGCACCTCTTCCATGGAGTCTTTGAGGATCGCCTTGGCTTTCGCATAGACCGCTTTGGCCCGAACGAGCTCGACCTCATAGGGAACGGGGTCCGGCCCCTCCGTGTCGGAAACGGGGGCTTCAGGCGGCAGGTCCGGGCCGTCGTCCGGTTCCCCCCGATCCCCATCGTCCGTCAGGATGTCGACATGCCGCACGCCGCATTCACGGAGCTTGTCGATCTGGTGCTCATCCTCGATCGTCATCTCGTGACGCAGGAAGGGCGACAGCTCCCAGGGTATGTCCAACCCGGCCACGTGCATGCCCGGCCTGAGCTCCCCTATCGGAATCCGTGTCTTCATCCGGTCCTATTCAGCCTCCAGCGCTCGATTGGGGGCGATGATCCGGCCCTCACCCCCGACCTGAAGCGGCGGGGTCTCCTTCAAGAGGTCGCAGTGGACCCTCAGACGCAGCGGGTCGGAAGGCCCTCCATCTTTTCCGAGCAACGCCAGGGATTCGCCGAATCCGGCCTGGTCCAACGCGGTCACGACCTTCACGCAGGCCGCATCATACATGGGGTCCCCAGACCCGCTCACCAGGTTCGGCGCTTTCACCGCCCCGGTCTGAATGACGGCGGCGACCAGGGCGGACCGACGGGCGCTCGGGAGGTATCCGGGACCGGGCACCCGCTCCCAGACGGGAGGATTCCAGACCCCTTCCATCCACCGTTCGAGGCTCGTGCGGACTTCATCGGCCCGCTGTTCCCAGGCTTCCGTGGCCCCTTCCGCCTTTCCGCTCCTCCCCTGCGGGCGGGGGCTGAGGATCATCTCCCGCCCGTTTTCAATCGTCCCCACCAATTCGACCTGCAGCACGGCTTGCTCGCGCGGCACGGGTTCCAGGCTGCCCCGGATCTGGGCCCGGTCCGCGAGTCCTTCGGAGGGCAGACCCGCTAAGGAGATTTCATCAAACACCCGCCGCCGCCCGTGCACCACCACCCGGCCGTCCGGGCCGACGGCGACCCATTCCGATCCCCGCCATTGCCGGAACTGGGAGTACACCGCCAGGCGTCGGCCCTCCGGACCCACGATATGCAGAAAGAGCCTCCTGGGGAGCGCCACGGCCTGGGCAAACGCGGCATGGACATCGGCATCCGCCGAGGCGCGCACCAGCAGGAGGTCGCCCTCCTCCTCCACGGACCCGCCCAGCCGTCCGACCGCCTGACGCAAATCCAGCAAGGCCTGCCCGGCAAAGAACACGGTGACCCCGATCCTCCTCCCCCTCGTTCCAACAGGGCCCCGCTCCGGGTTGACCGTCGTCATCTCCGCGCGAATCCCCTGCCTGAGAAAATCATCGGCCAGGCGGGCCGCTACCCGCTGGCGATCCACCCGTGTTCCATCCCGCGCCGAGGCGCGCGCCCACAGCGATTCGGTGTCGACCGCGAGCAACGCCCGCTCATAGTCCCGCCGCGCTTCCTCGTAGCGGGGGTCCTTCCCCAAGGCCGCTTCGAACTTGTCGAGGGCCGACGCCACATCGCCCCGCTCAGCCGCCTCCAGCCCTTCGTAGTGAGCCGCGGCGGCCTCCTGGGAACGCGTCTGGAGCCGCGTGATCTGGGAGCGTGGGCGGTCCCCGGCCCCGGCGTCGAAGAGCGCCAGGATCCGCGCGGCCAGTTGTTTTTCCATCCCCAGGAGGTCGCCTCCCCCGCCCTCGACCGCCACGGCCGCGATCACGGTTCCCCGTTCCACATCCAGGAGGTGCGCATCCATCCTCAGGCGGTCCCCGACCCGTGCCACGCTTCCGGCCAGGATCACGGTCGCGCCGGTGAGGTGGCCGATGCGGACGGCGGTCCGGTCCGCCACCGGCCCGCCCGCCTGGAGCGCCTGTTCACGCAGGATGGCGTCAAGCCGCTCGCGCTGGACCATTTGGACCCCGGAGGCCCGGCTCAGGTCCGTGGTTAGCAGGTCGGCGAGCCCCCGCCGCAGCCATCGCAATTCCGGCAGGTTGGTCCGATCCTCAAACGAGAGGACGGACACGACGAGGGGAAACGGGAGCGCCCCCGGACCGGGAGCCTCCGGATTGTCCGGCTGCCGGACCATGGCTTCTGAGGAAGGCGCGTCAGGAGGATGCACGTTCGAGCACGCCGAAAGGCAGCCGAGGGCGAGGATCGCCCGGGAGAGCGTCGTCAGGATGGATGGGGGCATTGGCACCGCATCGCCCCTGCACGCCATCAGGGCGACGCAGGAAGGTTGGGATCTCGCCGATCGCGTTCCCGGCGCCGGAACAGGTCGGCCTGGCGTTGAACGACATACCGGATAATCTTCTCCCGGTCCATGTCCCTCATGTTCTTGAACCGCACCACGACGGCATGGGCGGCTTCCGGGAGGGGCGAGACGGGTCGGGTCTGGATGACCTCCCCCCTCACCTCTAAGGGAATGAACGGGGGCAGCACCATGCGCAGGTCCATGAGATCCCCCACCGCCAGGGGGCTTTCCGGAATGAATCGGATGGCCTCCCCGCTGATGTTCACCTCCATCAGCCGGGGCGCGATGACCCGTTTCGGGGATTGATGCTCGAGGGTCCGGAGGATCGCGTCCAGGGTCCACTCGATCTTGCTCATCCACTGCGCCATGAGCGGATCGAGGCCTAGTCCCTCCACCACCTCGGGCGATCCGGCCAGGGGAACCTGTGAAAAGCGGGGGAGCTGGCCGTGGCTGTAGGGCACGTCCGCGACCGGCCAGTACTCGAGCAACAGCCGGTCGTCCACGCGCACGCTTGTACGCCGGCATTCCGGAGGACGGACCTGACCCGCCAGGATGCGCTGGACTTCTGTCGGCTTCATGGTCTTGGCCACCGCTGCCTTCGACTTCGAGGCGGTTCTCCTTACCGGGACAAGGACTGCGCGGAGGACGCGGCCAAGTGGAGCGCCACCCCGGGGAAGCCCGCCACCTTGATCCCGTTCCGACCGCTGGTCTTCGCCTGGTACAAGGCGAGGTCCGCATCCCGGACCAAATCATCAGGGGTCGTGGCGGTCTGCCCTTTGTATTGCGCCACCCCGATGCTCACCGTGACGCGATAGTCCCGACATTCCGGAAGGAACGTGTGCCCCCCCACCAATTGACGGATCCGTTCAGCCGCGTAGAGCGCCTGGCCCCACGCCGTGCCGGGCATGATGACGGCGAACTCATCGCCCCCGTACCGGGCCCCCGCGTCCACGGTCCGGATCGACTGGCCCACGAAGGCCGCGAGTTGGCGCAAGACGCTGTCCCCGGCCTGATGCCCGAAGCGGTCGTTGATCTCCTTGAAGTGATCGATGTCGATCATCAGCAGCCCGAGGGGCTGCGCGTACCGCACCGCCCGCTTGAATTCCCGGTCCAGCGCGTTGGTAAAGGCCCGGCGATTGAGCAAATTGGTCAGCGCGTCCATCACGGCCAGGCTCTCGGCCTCGTGATGGGCGTCGGCGCCGCGCAAGGCGAGGGCGAGCGAGTTCGCGAGCGCGCTCAGCACCTCAATCTCGTAGGCATCGAACCCGGGCCGGCCGGGATAGCGCATGATCCGGAGGAGCCCCATCCGCCGGCCGGAGACATTCAGCGAGATCTCGATCTCCCGCCGGTCCTCCCGCAGGATCGTCTGCCGCACCCTGCGAGGGTGTTGCGCGGCGAGCAACCGGGCTCGCTCCTGCGTGGTCTGCTGATAGGCTCCCAGGACGCCGTGTTCCCCTAGCCGGGAGGCATGGCCCCAGACTCGATCGCCGTGTACCCAGGCGAGGGCCAGGAGATCATACGGCACGAGGTCGGTGGCCTTGCTGATGGCCCCATTGACGATCTCGTCGGCGTGCAGGGTTCCCAGGAGCCCCTGTCCGATCTTATTCAGAACGCCGAGGTCGTGATTGCGCTTCATCAGGAGATCACGCTCCCGCTCGAGGGACTCATTCTGCTCGCCCAGGGCTTGATTGGCTTCCTTGAGCCTCTCCGAAAGGCTCATGATCTGAACGAAGGACCGGCGGTTCTCGATGGCCTGCTCGACCGCCTCCAGGAGTTTTTGGGAGGAGACCGGTTTGAAGAGAAAGTCAAACACGCCGGCGCGCAGAACCTCAATCGCCTCCTCAGGGGTCGGCCGCTCGCCGATGAGGATCACGCTGGCGGGCCGGGTCGCTTCCTGCGCTCGGGCGAGCCAGTGGGATTCCTCCCCAACCGAGAGGTCCCGATCCAGCAGGATCAGGTCACAGTCCGGCCGGCCTGCCTGCTCCAGCACGCCATCGAGCGATCCCACCGGCACGACGGGGTAGCCCTGTTCCGACAGGACCTGCTCGAAGGCGGCCCTCTCAGGGGTGGCAGGAGCCACGAGAAGAATGCGCGGGCGGTCTTTGGGGGCTCGATTCATCGATCGGATCCTCTCCTGCGCCGCTGCGTGCCGATCCTTCATAGTTGGTTAAATATTAGGCAAGCCGTGTGCCAACCCTAATATCAATAAGGGCAACGGATTATTGGCCTCCTGGATTTTTTGCCGGGTCAATTTTTGCCGATTGCTCCCGCCCTTCTTGAGAGATCGTGACGGGGTCTTGCACCCCTCCCCCCAGCCCTTTCGTCGCCAGGGCCTTTTTAAAGGTGCGGATCACCCGCTGGACCTGAGCGCTGGTGGGCCCCTCTTCGGGAGGAGGGATGGGAGGCGGGCCTGAAACTATCGGACTCATCGGGTTCCTAAGCCTTCCGTTCCACCAAGAGCGGACCGGTCGGGGGCGGGGTCGCGTACCCGCGAACGGCCACTGATCCTTTTTGAAGCCTTCCGAGGTCTCCCTTGGTTTCCTCAATCCATTGGGTGATCCGGACCTGGTTCCGGTTGACCCGGTCCAGAGCCTGGCGAATCGTCGCTTCCAGACCCGCCGCGGTCTCGGGGTCGGCGGAATCGCTCCCGGACGAGAAGGGGAAGGTTTCGATCTCGGCCACGAGACGCCTAACCAATTGGTCCAGCCGGGCGACCTCGTCCAGGTCCTTCCGGTCGAGAGCCTCATCCGTGCGATCCATCAACTTCAGAAAACTGTCATAACAGGCGATCATGCGGTCGGCTGGCATGGGAATCTCCCGTTATATCCTGACGGCAAGGCGGGCCGGCGCGGGAGGAGGGGGGTCCGGCGCCGCCGAGGGGCTTTGCTGGGTGGACATCGTCTCCAGCACTTCCTTGCACTGTTTTGCAACCTCCGCCCAGGCGCCGCGCAATTCATTCAACACGCGTGCCGCCTCATCCAGGGGTTCGGTTCGATGCTCGAGAAGGGACTTCACCAGTACGTCGTAAATGTACTGGTATAACCGGTCCAGATTGGCCGCGATGTCTTTCCCCTCTTCCAGATTCAGCGATTTTCTGAGTTCGGCGATGATCGCCTGGGCCCGGGCGACGGCGATTCCTCCGTACACCTTGTCCCCTTCGAGGAATCGCTGCCTGGCCTGGGCAATCCGCGACAGCGCGCCGTCGTACAGCATGACGATCAATTGCACCGGGTCGGCATGGGTGACCTGACCATGTTGGTACGTGGTGGCGACTGCCTTCCCGTTATGTCCCTTCACCGTGGTTTCCCTTTGCCTGAGTCCCGCCGATGTGCGGTCATCGATTGACCGTGGATGAGAAGGTCGGCAGCTTGCTCAGTTGGTTGGTCAAAAAGTTGCTGGTCGCCTGGAACTTCCCGAGGGTGATTTCCAAACGTTGGAGCTGGCCGCGCAGCCGGTCCCCTTCCCTCGTGATCCGGTCATTGATCTTGGTGATGTCCTGGGAAATGCGGTCCACGTTGCCCTGCAGGGTATTCGTCTTGCCGATAAAGATCCCGCTCGTCGGGTTCGTGTACGCGTCGAGCGAGGCGGCCAATCGGTCCCCGACCCCACGGGACACCGCGATCGTGCCGAAGAGCCCGGTGGTCGTGGACTCCGTGCTGATGCTCAGGCCTTCCTCCCCGAAGCCGGAACTGCTGGTCAGGATCTTGCCCTTCCCCGTGGCCGAGTGCCCGTTGATCAACCCGGCGATGTCCGTCCCCTGGGCCGTCAGGCCCACTGCGCCGATTCCGGTTTGCGTGGACCCCGCCTGATCGGAGACGACCGTGAACCGAATGTCCTTGCCGTACTCCGTGGAGGTGAGCTTCAGCCGCCCGCTGTCGTTCGAGGCTGAGAGTCCCACCTTCTGGGTGGCGAACGCGCTGTTCAGGGCGCTCACGACGTCGTTGATCTTCGATCCCGCCGTCAGCGTCACGGCGAACGACGTCGTCGTCGGTGAGGTCGCCGTGTAGTTGCTGCTGTAAGTGAACGAGAGGACCTCCGCATTGGTCAGGCCGGTGGTGGACAGATCCTGGAAGGTGGCATCCCCTGAGCCTCCGAGAGTCGCCTTGGCGGGCGCCACGGTGAGTTCAATGCCGTAAGTCCCGGCCGCGGTCTTGGCGGTCAGGCTGGAGAAACTGATGGCCGAATTGGTGGGCGTGCCGAGCCCCAGGAACAGGCGCCGCACGCCGTCCGGATCGGAGGTAATCGCCGCGGACAGCTTGGAGTCGTCCACCGTAAGCGTGCCGGTTTTGCTGTCCGAGGTGATCCCGATCTGGGAGAGGTTCGACTTGCCGCTGGTCAGACCGGGAATGCTGCCGCTGACGACGTCCTTCAAAAGTCTTTGGACAGCCCGCACCGACGAGTCCGCCAGCAGAGCGCCGGCCTTCTTCACCTTGGGATCGAAGGTGAACTGGTCGGTCAGGAACTTGTTCACGTCGTTATAGGCCGTCACGAAGTTCTTGATCTTCTCGCTGAGGCCGGCGGAATCCGACGCCACGCTCAGGGTCACGGAATTGGAGGTGTCGGCCTGCGTCAGGTTGAGGGTCACGCCTTGAATCGCGTCCGTGATGGTGTTGGAGGACTTCGTGACCGTGGTGTTGTCTATCTTGACGACCGCGTCCTGAGCGGATTGGAACGTCGGGTTGAACACATCAACGGTGAAGGTATCGTCCGCAGCCAGGGTGCCGCTGCCGAAGGCGATCTGGACGCCCTCGTTCGTGGAATTCGACGCCACGGCACTGTCGATGTAGTTCGTGAGGGTGCCCTGCGTGGTGATCGCGTTGGACCCGCTGTAGGCGGCGCCGTTCGCGCCCAGGTAGTTGATGCCGCCGTCTATGGAGTACTTGTAGGTGGCGACTCCCGCGTCCCCGCTCGTCACGATTTTCACCATGAAGGTCTTGTTCGTGGAGCCGGTGTAATTGTTTCCGGCGTTGGAGGAGACCGTCCCCGCGAAGCTGTTGGTCGTGAAGGCGTAGGCGGCCTCGACTTTCTTATTCGTGAAATCGAGGGTCGTGTCGTTGTTCGTGATCGTAATCGTATTGGCGGACCCCTGGCTGTTGGCCGCCAGGACCAGGCGGTAGGGATTGGATCCGGTCCCGTCGTTGATGATGGACGCGGTGACGCTCCCCCCGGCCGAATTGATCGCGTCGCGCAGGCCTTGCAAGGTCGTGGCCGAGGACACCGTGGCGCTGTACTCGGTCCCCGAGCTCCCGACCTTGAACTTGAAGGTCCCGTCCCCGCTCGCGACGGCGGTCGTATTCTGGTCCACGAACCCCTGGGACGCCTTCTTGTTGGCCTGGGCGAGCTGTTGCACCGTAAGGGCATAGGAGCCGATGGTGGCGGTGCTGTCCGCAGTGGCGGTCAAGAGGGACACGCCGGCCGAGGTCTTGGTGACGCTCGCGGTCCGGGTGTTGAAATTCGCCGGGTTGTTGACGGACGTCGCCACGGCCAGGAGGGTGGATAGTTTGGAACTTACGTCGAATAAGCTGCTGATTTGTTTCTGAAACGTCGCCTGGCGGGTCTGTAACTGAACGATGGGCCGGCGTTGCACATCCTGGATTTGGGAAATAAGCGAATCGATATCGATGCCGGAAACGAGCCCTGTGGCCGGGGTGATCGCCATTACGTCTCCTAACTATGAGATTTATCGGAAGTCTTGGACCAAACTTGAGGAAGGTCCGGGTCAGGCGAGCTTGTCCACAAGCTGCCCCAGGAGGGCGCGGATCACTTTGGCCGCCGTCCGCATTTCTTCCGGCGGGATCTCGCCGATGACCTTGTCGGTCTCCCGGTCTCGAATCACCGCAATGACTTCGTGGGTGTGGTCGTCCACCCGCAGGGTGATCGAAGGACCCTGGGTCTCCACGCGCGGGGCTGGCGGGGCGGCAGAATTGTCCTCGCCGGAAGATCGGGCCTTTTCTGGAAGCGGAGGCGGGAGGAATATTCCCTTGTCCCCGTTAACATTAGTGATCATTGCCGACCCTCATATTCGATGAGGGGAGGCGCGGGCCTCATGACCCGCGCCTCCTCCCACGTTCGCTTACCGCTGCAGGAGCTGCAGGGCGATCTGATTCGCGGTGTTGGCCTGGGCCACGATGGCCGTCCCGGCCTGCACCAGGATCTGGTTCCGGGTAAACACCGACGTCTCGTAGGCAAAGTCCGCGTCCCGGATCCGCGATTCGGCGGCCGTCGCATTCTCGGCCGACACTTGCAACGATTGCACCGTCAGCTCCAGCCGGTTCTGCAACGCGCCGACGTCGGACCGCAGCTTGCTGATCTGCTTCAGCGCGGCATCCAACGACGTGATCGCCGTGTTGGCTCCGGTTTGCGTGGTGAGGTCGATCAGGCTCACCGAATTCGCGAGATCGGCCGTGAAAGGCGTCGTGGTCCTGGCGGCTCCGATGTCGGTCGTGGCCCCCTCGAAGCTCACATCGTCGAGCGAGGTGAATTTGACGGCGCCCCGATAGACGCTCACTCCCGCGTCGATCCCGGTGATACTGTAGGCATTGGCTGAGGAAAAGACCGTGATGTTGCGCCCATCCCCCGCCGACAGCACCAGATACCCGCTGGTGTTGACGTTCGCGGTCACGCCGGTCGAAGAAGTCTTGGCGTTGATCGCCGCGCGGAGCGCCCCGTTTCCATCGCTGGCCGTGATCCCCGAAGTGGCGGCAATGGCCGTCCCGTTGATGATCAGGTCGTTGGACGACAGCCCGCCGGCCACCACCGCGGCGGCCGTCGAGATATCGTTCTGCAGGGCCGTCGCCGTCACCGCGGACTTGGTCTTGATGCTGTTGATGGCCGCCGCCTTGGCGATCGCGCTGGACTGGCCGTTGTAGGTGCTGATCTCACTTGTGGCGTTCCCGGAACCCACCACTTGACTGACGAGACCGACAGCGCTGAACACGGAATAGAACCCCGTGGCGGTTTGACTCACCGAACTGTAAGCAAGTTTGACGTCCGTCCCCTTCGTGGCCAGGAGGGCGTACGTGGACCCATCCACGTTCTGCCTGGCGGTCACGTTCGTGATCCCGGCCGCGTTGATCTTGGCCACAAAGGCCGACACGAAGGAGCTGTTCGTGGTATAGGCCGCACTGTCGCCCGAATGGATCGAGGCTCCGCCGGCGTTCGCCAGGCTGGTGATCACCGTCCCGTTAATGTACAGGCCGAGAAGCCCGTTCGCCAAGTTAATCGCCACATTGGTGCTGATCAAGCTGCCGACCGCAGCGGACCCGCCGCCGTTGGCCACGCTGGCTGAAGCCGTCGCCCCGGAGAGGCCTACCGTGCCGCTGCCCAGGGCTAACGAACCCGCGCCGACGCCGGCCGCTTTGAAGGACAGCTCCAGCACTGCTACCTGGTCGTCCGTCGTGGTGGTCGCGCCCACCAACTCGCCGTTGATCTTGAACTCGCCGGCCGTGAAGTTGCCGTAGCCGCTCTGCTGGCTGCCACCGACGGAGCCGATGCCGTCGTCGATGTTGACCGAAAAGGCCGCGAACTTACCGAGCTGCGATGCCCGGATGTCGCCCAGAGAGAAGGAGATCGTCTGGTCGGCGTTCGCGCCCACCTGGATCTTTCCTGAGATGAAGGACCCGTCCAGCAACGTCGCGCCGTTGAACTCCGTGGTGGTAGCCAACCGGGTCAGCTCCGCCACAAGCAGATCGGACTCACCCTTTAAGGTGGCCCGATCTGAGGCGGTGTTGGTGTCGCTGGCGGACTGCACGGCCAGTTCACGGAGACGGCCGATGATATTGGTCGCGACGTTGAACCCGCCTTCCGCGGTCTGCACCAACGACGCGGCGTCCCCTGCGTTTCTGACGGCCTGATTGAGGCCCCGGGCCTGGAAGTTCAACTTGCTGGCGATGGACAGCCCGGCGGCGTCGTCGGCCGACCGGTTCACCCGGAGACCGGATGACAGCCGTTCCAACGACTTGGCCAGCAAGTTCGTGTTGATCCCCAAGTTTCGCTGGGCGGTCAAACTTGCAAGGTTGGTATTGACTACAAGTGCCATCTGAAATCCTCCTTGATTGGTCTACGGTTTGTCTGCCCGTCCCCGCGGCTTCCCGCCGCGTGTGTGATCACCGACTCTGTTTTACAATTTCTTGAGCCCTCCTCGGGACCTCCGAGTCTGCACCTCCTTTCATTTCATTTTCCGGAGTGCCTGCCCTAAGCCCTCGTCGGAGGGCCAGCTCTTGCAACACGTATCGGCAGCGCCCGGAGGAGACTTAAATAGGAATGTCTATGAAAACAGCGGCTTGCAGGATGTTGCTCGTTGTTCGCCTTTGTTCGATCCCGCGATCGGTCCTGCGCCTTTATTGGCTCAGGATATTCGCGGCGAGATAGCGTTTGGAGGGCCAGGAAGGGTCGAAGCTATAGAACACTATCATGACCTGACCGCCATCGAGGTTCAGAAAGGCGGGATAGCCGGCATCGAATTCGTGGCCGTACGAATATCCCTTGGGATCTTCCAAAAGCAGGTGACCGGTCCACGTTTCCCCGCCGTCGTGGCTCGTGCTGAGGCCCACACCCGGCGCGGTCAGGCTTTGCGGATTGCCGAGATGATTGCGGTACCCGAGCAGCACCTCCCCGGACGTCACGAGGTGCAAAGAAGGCGAGGTTCCCCAGAGCGGAAGGCGGGCGGGCTCCGCCCAGGTCTTGCCTCTGTCCGTGGAGATCGAGCGATAGAGCTCCCGCCTGCCTTCTGCCACGCCTTGTTGGCGAAGGATCGCCAAGATCCGCCCGTCCGGAAGCTCGAGCAGCGTCGTCTCGTTGAATCC
>Ga0209640_10003582_pt1 | contig 13572 bp, 14 predicted proteins | sample RifCSP10_1_FD_184018 | JGI IMG/M metagenome (GOLD analysis project Ga0209640, IMG submission 184018) | Soil microbial communities from Rifle, Colorado - Rifle CSP2_sed 10_1 (SPAdes) (version 2) | ecosystem: Environmental > Terrestrial > Deep subsurface > Rock core/Sediment | place: Rifle...
CTTGCCTGGCGAACGGCGACGTACGCACCGAACCCCTGGGCCGCAGGTGCCGGGCTCGCCGTGCTCTGCGCGCTCCTGACACTCGCCGGAGAGTGGGCTTCTCTCGGGATCGTCGCGGGTATCCCGCTCCAGGCAGCGACGTGCCTCTTGCTCGGGCTCGCTGCGGCAGGAGCCGCGACCGTCGAGGAGGAGACCGATGTCTGACCCGCGTCTCGACCCGCCCCGCTCCATGCCCACGTACGCCGTGCGGGCGCCGCTCGTCCGGTGGCTCGGACAGCAGGCTCGTGACGCCCACAGTGCTCTCGGGAGGTACCGCGTCCTCGACGTCGGCTGCGGGGCGAAGCCGTACGAGCCGCTCTTCTCCCCCTACGCCGCTTCGTACGTAGGGGTCGACCCGGTCGAGAACCCGCGCGCCGAGCTCAAGGCGTCGGTCGAGGCGCTTCCCGTGGAGGACGGAAGCTTCGACGTCGTCCTCTGCAACCAGGTGCTCGAGCACTGCGACAGCCCGGCGAAGGCAGTGTCCGAGCTCCGGCGGGTGACCGCCCCCGGTGGGCGCGTGCTCGCATCGACGCACGGGGTCATGGCCTACCACCCGTCCCCGACCGACTACTGGCGCTGGACGCATGCCGGCCTCGAGAAGCTCTTCTCGGAGAACGGCGCCTGGGCGTCCGTTAGGGTGACGCCGGCCTCAGGAACCACCGCCTGTCTCGGAATGCTGCTCTCGATGTACCTCGACCTCGCCTTCCGCCGCCTTCGGCTCGGTGTCGTCGCCCGGCCGCTTGTCGCCGGGATCAACACCGTCGCGGGAGCCGTGGACAGGCGCTCGACGCGATTGACGGAACCAGGCCCGGGATCCCTGTTCGCGAACTTCCACGTCGTCGCCGAGGTCCCGAGATGAAGGTCCTTGTGACGGGTGGGGCGGGGTTCATCGGCTCGAACATCGTGCGCGCGCTCCTCGCGCGAGGTGACGCCGTGCGCGTGCTCGACAACTTCTCGACCGGGAACCGCGGAAACCTCGCGGGGTTGGAGAACGACGTCGAGCTGGTCGAGGGGGATCTCCGCTCCTACGAGCGGGTGCATGCCGCAGTGCGCGGTGTCGAGGTCGTCTTCCACGAAGGAGCCCTCCCGTCCGTCCCGCGGTCGGTCCAGGATCCCCTGACAACGACCGCCGTCAATATCGAGGGGACGCTGAACGTCCTCCTGGCGGCTCGCGATGAGGGTGTCCGCAGGATCGTGAACGCCTCGTCCTCTTCGGTCTACGGGAACACCGGCGAGCTGCCACGAGTCGAGTCGCAGGCACCCGACCCGATCTCGCCATACGCGGTGGCCAAGCTCGCTGCGGAGCGCTTCTGCACGAGCTTCAGCCGCGTGTACGCGATGGAGATCGTCTCGCTTCGGTACTTCAACGTCTTTGGGCCTCGCCAGGATCCTGCCTCGCAATATGCGGCCGTTGTCCCCCGCTTCATCCGCGCGGTCGCAGAAGGAGAAGCCGTGACGATCTACGGGGACGGCGAGCAGTCACGCGACTTCACATACGTGGACAACGTCGTCGCCGCAAACATGCTCGCCGCCGGTGCAGCCGAAGCAGGCGGGGAGATCCTCAACATCGCCACCGGAGGATCGATCACGGTGAACGAGCTGGCAGACGCGATCGGCGGCTTGCTCGGTCGATCGGTGGAGAAGGCGTACGAGCCGGCGCGGAAGGCCGACGTGCGGGCCTCGTGGGCCGACCTCGGTGAGGCCCGACGCCTCCTTGGCTACGAGCCGCAGGTCGCCTTCGAGGAAGGCCTGCGGCGGACCGCGGACCATCTGCTCGACGAAAGGGAGTAAAGACCGTGGCGCACAGCTTCGGATCCATCGACGGGCTCGGCGAGGGGTACGGCTTTCGCAAGATACGGCGGGAGCTGGGAGTAACGGCGTTCGGCGTGAACGCGATCGTCATGCCGCCCGGCTACCTCGGCTTCCACCACTACCACGACACACAGGACGAGCTCTACTTCGTCCACGCCGGCTCTGCACGCGTCGAGGTCGATGGAGAGGATCGAATCCTCGGTCCGGGCGGGCTCTTCCATGTCGAGTCGACAACGCCACGCAGAGTCTCGAACGCGAGCGAGAGCGAGGATCTCGTGCTCCTCGTGATCGGAGGCAAGGACGGCTACGTCGAGCGGGACGGGCACATGGTGGACGAAGCCGACAGCGAGCGGCGCGCCGGCTTCGGGCGCTGACGAGTGATGCCGTGAGATCGCCATCTCCGGGGCGTGAGCTGGCCGCTCGGGGGCGCGACAGATCGCGCATCCGGACGCGCGAGATCGTGGCATCACTCATCTAACGCCGGCCGCTGAAGACGAGGTCGCGGGCGAGCAGCCGCGGGTGCACGCGCCGGTAACGGCCCCCGACGTAGGCAAGTCGAACGTCCTCGAAGGCGCTCAGAAGCGCGCGCAGCGCAGCCGGCGAGAACATGTGCAGGTGGGTCGGATCGTCTTCGGGCGGGCGCCCGAACAGGAATCGAAGCCTGCCCTGCAGCCGGTAGGCGTTCGGAACAGAGCCGACGATCACGCCTCCGGGACGAAGGACGCGGCGTATCTCCGCCACCAGCGCGTCCGGGAACTGCAGGTGCTCGAGCAGCTCCCCGGCGACGACCGCGTCGAAGCTCCCGTCCTCGAACGGAAGCGGATCCTGGACGTTCGCCTGGACCGGCTCGATCCCGAGGGCCTCCGCCTTGGCGAGAGCCGATCGGTCGACGTCGAGTCCGACGACCTCGTTGCCCTCGAGGAAGTGGCGGGTCAGCGCCCCCGAGCGGCAACCGAGATCGAGGACGCGCTTCCCGTGTCCGATCGCTGCCTGGAAGAGCGGGATCCGCTCCGGGACGAAGACGAAGTCGCCCTCGGCGCGTCGCTCGCGGTGATGTTCCTCGTAGCGCTCGCCGAGATCGGTCACGCGGAGCCGACGGCGGCCTCGTGCCCGAGCGAGGCGATCGTTCGCCGTAGACCTTCCTCGAGCACGATCTCCGGGCCCCAGCCGAGGATCTGCTTCGCACGCGTGATGTCCGGCTGCCGAACCTGTGGGTCGTCCACCGGCAGCGCCTCGAAGACGATCTCGCTCGAGGAGCCGGTGAGCCCGACGATGGTCTCGGCAAGCTCGAGCAACGTCTTCTCGTCAGGATTGCCGAGGTTCACGGGGAAGTGCTCCTTCGACTCCGCGAGCAGGATGATTCCCCGAATCAGGTCGTCCACGTAGCAGAAGCTCCGCGTCTGCGAGCCGTCGCCGAAGACCGTGACGGGCTTCCCGTCAAGCGCCTGGCGGAGGAACGTCGGGATCGCCCGCCCGTCGTTGGCTCTCATCCGCGGTCCGTAGGTGTTGTGGGCCATAACCCCGGTCCCGGCCCAGAAGTTCTCGAGCCCTGGCACCGAGAAGTCGTAGACGAGAGCCGTCGGCTCGATCTCGCGGATCTCCCGGATCGGCGCCCATACGATGTCGCCTGAGCACCGCGTGCCGAGTCGCTGCTTAACACCACTATCCCAGTCGAGCGGGCTCCATGGCGAGACGTTTGGAAGCGTGAGTCGCCAGAACGGGTATCGGCGATCGCCCGTCCGCTGGCGAAACGTCGTCTCGTAACGGCCGACCGATGGGACAAGCCCAAAGCGAGCGAAGAGGACGATAAGGTCGTCCTTCAGCTCTTCGTGGACGGTCGAGAACTCGTGCCTGGTTCCTTGCTCCAGCTTCTTCCCAGAGTGGACGCCATCACCTTCGCGATATCCCTCTATGAACCATTTCAGCCGGTCGAGAGGAAGTCCGAGAATCCAGCCGGGAATTCGCCTGCCCGGGTGTCCGAAGCCGAGGTACTCCATGAGCCGGAGCAGGAGCTTCGAATGGACGAAGATGCTTGCTGATCGCGAGCTGCTTGCCTCGGCCCACACGATGTGGAGGCCGAACTCCCGCTCTATGACGGCGGCAGCTCTGATGAGCAGATGCTCGTCGCCGCTGATAGTCAAGAACGCATTCCCGCTTGACTCGTGCCACGATCCCTCAGCGACCCACAGCCCTAGGAGCCAGAGCACGTCGTCAGTTAGACGGACCGTGATAGGCATCGGAACGGCTCTCCCGGGTGATCGGAGACGGGTCCGCGCGCCTGGGGGGATCGGAAGGGAGAGACGGCGGAGCACCGGCAGCGGCACCCGGTCGGACTCGCGCATGCGGATCAGCTTCGTCCATGCGCCGTTCCGCCAGTTCGGACCGTTGTTCCGGTGCTCGGTGACCAGGAGGCCGAAGAGGTCGTGGCGCCGCGTCCACGCGGCAGCGCCGAGACCAGGCGCCTCAACCGAGAGGTACCACGGATCTCCCTCCGCGAACGCCCATACGTCGAGCATGCTGACCTCGGTGCGATCCCGCTCCGGAACCTCGATCCGCCGGGCGATGGCGATCCGCTCGCCCTCCTGGAGGTCCTTCGCCTCGACCGGGAGCGGCTCGCCGTCGGGACCTTCCACGAAGACCGAGTGGCTCCCGGTGACCCGCACCGAGCGGCCGTAGCGGGTCCGGATCTCGAAACAACGCTCCGAGGTCGGATGGGCAATGAGCGCTGTTGCCGAGGCCGGCACGAGCTGTGCGCCTCGTGCGAAGGCGGGCACGGTGATCCCATCGAGCGGATACTCGAGTGCGGCCGAGAATCCGGAGTCGACGACTGCAAGGGTGTTCGGCGTGGCGCGAGGCACGAAGCCCGCGGCGACAGCGTACGGCGTCAGCCGAGCAGCCAGCTCCGAGACCTTCTCGCGATGAAGCTCGCGCCCGTCGTCGAAGAGAACCTGCTCGTCGGCGAGGATGGAGTTGAAGATGCGCACGATCGCGGTGTCGACGCCCTGCTGGCGGTGGTACGCCATCGCCAGCGCCTCCGCGTAGCGCTTGGCCTCGTCGTAGACGCCGCGCGGACCGATCGGGTTGACGTGGCCCCAGTAGGTCTCGGGCTGCGGGTGTACCTGCGGATCGCCGTACACCTCGCTCGTCGAGGCCAGGAGAAAGCGGGCGCGCTTGACCTTCGCGAGCCCCAGCGAGTGATGCGTTCCGTAGGAGCCCGTCTTGAGCGAGTGCAGCGGCATCCGCAGGTAGTCGATCGGGCTCGCGAGAGCGGCGAGGTGGTAGACGACGTCGACGGGCTCGCCGACCGCGATCGGCTCGATCACGTCGTGGTTCACGAACGTGAACGCGTCGTCGCGTAGGTGGCCGATGTTCTCGAGCGAGGAGGTCTCGAGGTTGTCGACGCAGATGACCCGGTGACCGCGCTCGAGCAGCGCCTCGCAGAGGTGGGAGCCGAGGAATCCGGCGCCGCCGGTCACCAGCGAAGTCGGCATCCGGGCGATGGTAGCTCGGGCGGCGGCGGCTACGTGAGCCAGTTCTCGACGCGGAGGCCCGGCACCCGCTCGAAGTGCCTCACGTTGCCCGTGACGAGAGTGAGGTCGTGCGCGAGGCAGATCGCGGCGATCCGCAGGTCGGCATCCTCGAGGCGCTGCCCCACGGCCTCGAGCTCCACGCGAATCTCGGCGTAGGCGCGTGCCGCCTGCTCGTCGAACTCCACGATCGACACCTCGCCTTCGACGTACTCCTCGATCGTCCGCAGAAGGGACGGGTTTCGTCGCTTGACGGCGCCGTAGAGCAGCTCGGCGAGCGTGATCGCAGTCGTGAAGTTGCTCTCGGCCGTGAGCTCAGCAAGCCGGCGCTGCGCGGCTGGCGGAGCGCCGGTCCTGAGAAAGAGGCTCAAGACGTCGGTATCGAGACAGATCACGCGTCGTCGAAGTAGGGCATGGGGCGCGGCGGGTAGTTCTTGCGATCGGCGACGATGCGCTGCATCTCCTCGTACCACTCGTCAGCGCCCTCGACCCCTTCGAGAACGCCCATCAACGCGAGGAAGCCACGCTTCCTGGGAGGTGCGCTCTCGTCGACGGCAGCCTCGTGGGCGGGCACGAGGGCAAGAACCGGCCTCCCCCGCCGCGTGACGAGGAACCGCTCCCCGCGACCAACCCGCTCGATCAGTTCGGAGAACCTCCGCTTGGCGTCGGCAACACTCACGGTTTCGGTCATGATGACATCATGACGCTCAGATGTCATCGTGTCCACTAAGGACGCGTCTCAGCGCAGGTCCTTGTTGGCCTCCATGTCGAACCACATCGCGAACAGCGTCATCTGGAGCCCCGCGATCAGCAAGACGGCCACGAGGACGATCGTCGGCGTCGTGATCTGGTTCCCCAGGATCCGCAGCACCGCCTCGATCGCGCCAAGGACGAAACCCGCGAGCGTCATCAGCACCCCGAACGCGTAGAAGAACACGAGGGGGTGGAAGTCGCGGATGACATACTTCTGCCCCATCCGCCACCAGAACGCCTTGAAGAGGAGCCAGGAGATGCGAGGCACGACCGCGCGCAGGCGGATTCCCGACTGCTCGCCCACGTCGTAGATCGGCCGCGAAGGAATGTCGCGGACGCGGGCGTTCTGGACGTTCAGGTGGACGAGCACGTCGTTCGGGAAGCCGTAACGCGGGTACAGGCGGTCGAGATCCAACCGGCGAAGCGCGTCGAGCGAGATAGCCGTGTACCCGGCCTGTGAGTCGGCGACGTGCCAGTAGCCGGATGCGATCTTGGTGAGCAGCGACAGCACCGCATTGCCGAGGTAGCGCGTCCGAGGGATCACCTTCCAGGCCTCGCCGGATACGAGTCGGTTCGCCTTCGCGTACTCGATCTCGCCGCGCGCGACCGGCTCGACGAGCAGACGCAGCTCGGCTGGATCCATCTGGTTGTCGGCGGCCATCACGCACGTGACGTCGATCTCCTCCTCGAGCGCTCGGCGATACCCGGAGACGATCGCCGCACCGACCCCGGAGTTCTTCTCGTGCCGGATCAGTTCGACGCGAGGCTCTCCGACGGCGCCGGCTTGCTCGGCAGTGCCGTCCCGCGACGCGTCGTCGACGACGTAGATCCGGTCGACGAAGTCCGGGATCCCGCGAATGGTCTCGCTGACGAGGCGCTCCTCGTCGAACGCGGGCACGACGACCGCGACCCGCTTCCCCTCGAGCATCAGGCCGAGACTGAAGCCGCCCCGCGCCGGCGAGCGGCGATGGGGTCGGCGGCGAGCGCTGCGACGGCGCCGACGAGAAGGCCGATCAGCGCACCGATGAGGAGTGACGTCCGGCTCGAGCGCGCAGTCGTCTTGCTCGCGGCCGCCGGCTCGACGACACGGCTCGACTCGACGCTCTCGGCCAGGTTGAGGAGCTGGCGCGCCTCGAACAGATCGTCCTGAAGTGCGGCGCGCCGCGCATCCGCAGTCGTGATCACGGAGTTCAGGTTCGCGGTGAGGAGCAGCCGCTGGTCGAGAGGCAGCGACCGGTCGGCGAGCACGTCCGCCTGCTGCTCCTGCGCGGACTCGATGCGTTCGTTGACCACCTCGAGCTGCGCTTCGCTCGTGACGACCTGCTGCTTGAGAAGCGTGGTCTTCTCCGTGACGTACAGGGAGACGCGCTCGACGACGTGCTCGGCGAGCTCATCGGCTGCATGCTCGACTCGGGTGGGGCCCGAGCCCTTCACCGCGATCTCCATGAGCGGGTTGATGCCACGGAGCTGCCCTGCGGCGAGGAGCTCGCGCGTCGAGATGGAGGACCGGAGCTTCGACACGGGAATCCCGGTCGCCTCCGAGACCTGCTTCAGCACCGACTCGGAGCGGATGATCTCGCCGACCGTTCGCGGGTTCGTCGCCAGGCTCTGGATCTGGCCGCCGCCGAGCGGTGCGAACGGCTGGCCGAGATAGACGATCGTCTGCGCTCGCCACACCGAGCCGCCGGACAGCGCGAGGGCCAGTCCGACCACGGCGCCCACGACGAGGCCGCCGACCGGAAGCCACCACCGAACCTTGAGGCGTTGCCAGGCGGAGGAGAGGTCGACTTCCTGCTCGTCCTCGAGCTCAGGAGCCGCGAGACGGTCGTTCATGCGGCCGCGACCCTATCAGCGGCCCAGCGCCACTGAGCGGCGAGACCCTCCTCGAACGGCGTCGCGGGCGCCCAGCCGATAGCGTCCAGAATCCGCGATGTGTCCGCCGCCGTCCGCGTCGCGTCTCCCTCTCGACGCGGCGACCGGACGATCTCGAGCCGCCGCCCGGCGATGGCCCCCAGCGCCTCGATCGCCTGGAGCATCGAGACCTCGGTGCCACCGCCGACGTTGAAGACCGATCCGGACGCGCCCCCCTCCATCGCCGCGATGGTCGCCTCGACGGCATCGTCGACGTACGTGAAGCTCCGGGACTGCGTGCCGTCTCCGAAGAGCTCGAAGGGACGACCCTCCGCAAGGCACGCGACCATGCGCGCGAAGGCCATGTCCGGTCGCTGGCGCGGCCCGAAGATCGTGAAGTAGCGCAGCGTCAAGGAGTCGAGCCCGAACTCGTGGCGATACGCGTAGGCGAGATGCTCGCACGCGAGCTTCGTGATCCCGTACGGTGAAAGAGGCCTCGGCACGGTGTCCTCGGGTGTCGGGTACGAGGCGGCGTCTCCGTAGATCGACGACGAGGACGCGAAGACGGTGCGCGCGCCCGCCGCCACGGCCGCCTCGAACAGGCGCCGGCTGGCGAGCACGTTGTGTCGAACATAGACCGGGAACACGTCGCCGAAGCTCTTGACGCCCGGCTGGCCGGCGAGGTGGAAGACACCGTCGACGCGATCGAGGTCGAGCACGTCCTGGGCGAGATCGACCCTCGCGACCGGCAGGCCGCGTGCGTTCTCCTCCTTGAGAGCCGGGTCGTAGTAGTCGGTGAAGGCATCCCAGCCCGTCGCGTCGTGCCCCCGCTCGAGGAGCGCGCGAAGGAGTTGGGAGCCGATGAACCCGGCCGCGCCGGTGACGACGTAGCGCATAGCTCGGGAATGCTAGAGGTCAGAGGGAAGATACTCACGCAGCGACCGCGAAGCGGTCGCCTTTAGGGAGGCGGCGAAGCCGCCTGTCCGCCTTAGCGGACCAGTGGAAGGGGTCCGGGGGAACCGGGAGGTTCCCCCGGCGAGCGGATTTCCGGGCTTGTACACAATTCAGGGGAGCGGGAGGAGAGGCCGGAGCGACCCGTCGCCGTCGCGCTCCAGGCAGACCTCGGAGAAGTAGCGCGTCATGAAGACGCCCTCTTCGAACTCGCCGAGCCGCGGCTCGGGGTGCTCGCCGCGAGCGAGCGCGAGCGCGAGCTCCGGATAACGGCTTCCGGACGCGAGCGGGAGCGGGAAGCCGCCGCCGAACCGGGTGTTCACGTCGGTGACGGGCAAGCTGCCGTCGGGCTCCCGAAAGCACTGGATGTTCGCCGGGCCCTTGATCCCGACGGTCTCGGCCACACGGGCACCGTGCTCGATCAGCTCGCGATCCTTGATCGACGCGCCCTTGATCGACTCGCCGCCCTTGGACAGGAGCATCGTGCGCGGGATCGCGTTGAGGCAGCGCCCGTCCATGTCCGAGAGCACGTCGATCGAGAACTCCTCGCCGAGACAGCGCTCCTGCACGAACGACGCCGCGGTCGTATACCGAAGGAAGAAGTCGAGCTGCTCGGGATCGTCCGCGCGGTAGATGTGCCGCGAGCCGAATCCCTCGCGAGCCTTGACGAGCAGTGGGTAGCGGGCGTCAGGGGGCACGTCCTCCGGCAGCCAGCTCCGAGGTGACGGGATCCCGTTCTCGACGAAGAAACGGTGCGCCTCGAGCTTGTCGGACATGCGGGCGCAGACGTCCGCGTCCGGGAGGAGGACGAGTGCCGGCGCCAGCGCGTCTCGCGCGTGCGCGAGAACCGGGTGGTCGAGATCGTTCAGCGGCACGACGAGACGGACGTCGTGCTCGCGTACCAGCTCCACGAGAGCGGGGACGTACTCGGGATCGGCGATCTTCGGCACGATGGCCTGGCGGTCGGCGTGGTAGAGCGCAGGCGCGAGGGGATCGGCGTCGGCGCCGAGCGCGACGGCTCCAGCGCCGCGAAACGCCCTCACGATGTCGACGCGCTGGCCCGCGCAGGTGAACAGGACGACCACGAGCGAAGAGAGTACTCGGAGGACTTCGCAGCGACCCCGCTAACGTGAGATGCCGTGCCCTCGGACCCGATTCGTGTGCTGCGCGTCATCGCTCGCCTCAACATGGGCGGTCCGGCGATCCACGTGGCCAACCTCGCCGCGGGGCTCGAGACGAGGGGTTACCACACCACGCTCGTCGCGGGCAGCCTCGCACGCGGAGAGGACTCGATGGCCTTCCTCGCAGAGCGCCTCGGGGTCACGGTGGTGAGCGTCCCCGAGATCCAGCGCGAGGTCTCGGCGCTCCACGATGCTCGCTCGGTGCGGCGCCTCACCTCGATCATCCGCAGAGAGCGGCCGCACATCCTGCACACGCACACGGCAAAGGCCGGGGCGATCGCGCGTGCGGCGGCGGTGCTGGCCGGCGACGCGCGGCCCCCGATCGTCGTCCACACCTTCCACGGGCACGTCCTCAAGGGCTACTTCGGGCCCGGACGCACGGCGTTCTTCCGTCAGGTCGAACGGACGCTCGCGCGAAGCTCCGACGTTCTCGTTGCGGTGAGCCCCGAGGTGCGGGACGAGCTCGTCGAGCACGGCGTCGCGCCGGCGGAGAAGTTCGCGGTCATCCGTCTCGGCATCCCGCTCGAGGAGCGTCTCGGGGACCCGACCGCCGACGTGGACTATCGCCGCCTGTACGGGATTCCCCGCGACGCGTTCGTGATCGGCTGGGTCGGGCGCATGACCGGCGTGAAGGACACCGGTGCGGTTCTCCAGATCGTGCGGGCGACCCGCGAGCGCGGCGTCGACGCGGTCGTGTGCATGGTCGGCGACGGCCCCGACCGCGAGGGACTCGAGCAGCTCGCACACGATCTCGGCATCGCGCGGGCGAGCTACTTCGTCGGCTACCAACCGGACGTCGCGGGCTACTACCGGCTCTTCGATGCCTTCGTCCTTCCCTCAGTCAACGAGGGCACCCCGGTCAGCGCCATCGAAGCCCTCGCGTCGGGGACGCCGGTGGTGGCGACCCGAGTGGGAGGCGTGCCCGACGTCGTCCGAGACGGCGTGGACGGGTTCCTCGTCGAGCCGGGCGAGCTCGAGACGGCAGCGGACCGGCTCGCGCAGCTCGCCGCCGACCCGGAGCTCAGAGTCCGGTTCGGCGAGTCCGGGCGGGCGCACGTGTTCGAGCGCTACTCGGTCTCTCGCCTCGTCGACGACGTGGACCGGCTCTACAGGTCATTGCTCGCCGCGAAGGGACTTGGTGGGGTCGACTTGGTGGGGTCAAACGAGGACATCGCGTAGGGGCGAGATATATCTCGCCCCTACGACCGCCAGCCGCCCGTCGCGCCGCGGTACGTTCCGCGGAAGAGCGCGAGCGGCGTCCGGAGGAGGATCTCGAGGTCGATGCGCGGCGAGCGGTGCTCGACGTACCAGACGTCGAGCTCGATCCGCTCGGCCCACGGCAACGAGGCCCTGCCCTGCACCTGTGCCCAGCCGGTGAGCCCCGGCCTGATCTCGAGCCGACGCCGCTGTTGGGCGTCGTACTGCTCGACCTGATACCGGAGTGTCGGCCGCGGGCCGATCACGCTCATGTCGCCACGAAGGACGTTCCAGAGCTGAGGAAGCTCGTCGATCGACGTCCGCCGGAGCAAGCGACCGACGCGTGTGATCCGTGCGTCGCCCTTGTCCACTGCGAAGCCGGCGCCCAGCTTCTCGGCCCCGGCGACCATCGAGCGCAGCTTCAGGACCTCGAAGTCCTTGCCGTCCTTGCCGACGCGCGTCTGGCGGTAGAAGACCGGCCCGCCGCCCTCGAGCTTCGTCGCTAGCGCGGCGAGGCCGAGAACGGGGCTGGTCAGCACGAGCCCGGTGCCTGCGAGAAGGACGTCCAAGACCCGGTTCACCGCGTGCCTTTGGCCTTGTCCCACATCTGCGGCGTCCCGGAGCGGAGATAGCGGACGAGCGCGGCCACAGTCGCCTTCGTGACGACGTAGTAGTAGTACGCGAGGCGCGCGCCGGGGATCGGCATGCGAGCTCTTCCGGCGGCCGCCAGGCCGAGCCCGCCCAGCTGGAACGCGAGGAAGAGCCGGTAGAACGGGGCACGGCCGAAGAGCGCAAGGTTCGACATGAGCAGGCCCACGTGCAGCAGGCCGGTCGAGTACCGGAGCACTCGGTGCGAGATCAGCTCCGCCAGGTAGAGCGGCCGCGTCCGCCGGAACATCCGGCCGGTGAGGATGTGGCCGAGGGCGCGAGCGATCGTGCGCACCTTGCGGCCGTACTCGTCCTCCGGCTCGGACGCAGGCTTCTCCACGGCGACGGCCTCGGGCTCGTACACCGCCCGGCGACCCGCCTGCTCCATCAGGTACGGGAAGCCGAAGTCGTGGCCGAACTTCGGGTCGTCCTCCACGTACGCGTCCCGCTGGACCGCGTAAATGGCCCCGTTGCCCGCCGTGATCGAGCTGCACGCGGACTCCTGCGCACGTACCCACATCTCGTACCGCCAGTAGCTGCCCTCCATGTTCGCGCCGTCGGCGCTCTCGAGCCGGAGCTGGCCGCAGACGTAGCCGACCTCGGGGTCGGCGAGATTGCGCACGAGCATGCGCAGGGCATCCGGCCTCCACTCGGTGTTCGCGTCCGTGAACGCGAGCACGTCGCTCGAGGTCTCGCGCACCGACCGGTGCTGCGCAGCGACCTTCCCCTCTCGTGGGCATTCGAGAAGGTGCACTCGGGGCTCGCGAGCCGCGATCTGACCGACGATCGCGTCCGTCTCGTCCGTCGACCCGTCGGACGCGACGACGATCTCGAGGCGCTCGGGCGGATAGTCGAGCTCGAGGAGGTTCTCGACCCGCCTGCCGATGACCGCCTCCTCGTCGTGGGCCGAGACGACGAGGGCGACCGACGGCGTGATGTCCTCGCGTCTGACCGGCCTCGGCCGGAGCTTCGCGAGCACGCCCATCGCCGCCGGGTAGCCGGCGTGTGTCCATGCCAGCGCACCGAGCGAGCCCCAGAACATCACCCTGGCGATCACGCGGCGATTGTAGGGGCGGCTACCGGAGCGCCTACGCCGCAAGCATTTCTCTCACCAGAGCTCGATAGCGCTCCATCGCGACGACGCGATCCGCTTCCTCCTCGACGTACGCACGCCCACGCCGCCCCATCTCGTCGAGCTCGAAGGCCCCATCCGCTGCATCGCGGATCGTGCGCGCAAGCAACTCGGGACGCGCCGGCGGGATGACGACCCCGCAGCCGACCTCCCGGACGAGGCGAGCGGTCTCGCTGTCCTCGTCGGCGGCGACGATCACCGGCCGTCCTGCCGAGAGGATGCCGTACAGGCGGCTCGGCACGACGTAGCCGGCAAGCCCCTTGGCGAGGCCCACGACATGGACGTCGGCGCTCGAAAGCGACAGCGGCAGCCGCTCGCGCCTCTGGTACGGGAGGAACCGCACCGCGTCCTCGACCTCGAGCCTCGCCGCCAGAGCGACCATCTCGGTATGCCTCGCGCCGAAGCCCGCGATCACGATCCGGAGGTCGTCCCGGTCCCGGAGGAACGTCGCAGCGCGCACCAGGCTGTCGAGATCCTGGGC
>Ga0209640_10003583_pt1 | contig 13571 bp, 18 predicted proteins | sample RifCSP10_1_FD_184018 | JGI IMG/M metagenome (GOLD analysis project Ga0209640, IMG submission 184018) | Soil microbial communities from Rifle, Colorado - Rifle CSP2_sed 10_1 (SPAdes) (version 2) | ecosystem: Environmental > Terrestrial > Deep subsurface > Rock core/Sediment | place: Rifle...
TCGACTCGCCCCGCTCGCTCAGGGTCTACCGAGCGGGTGCTCGTTGTCGGCCTGGGAGGCGGCTCGATCCCCAAACGCTTCTGGCGGGACTATTCCGACATGGCGATCGACGTGGCCGAACTGGACCCCATGGTGGTCGACGTGGCGAAACGGTTCTTCGAGGTGCGGGAGGACCCGCGGCTGCGGATCGTCGTCCAGGACGGGCGGCAGTTCCTCCTGCGGTCAGCGCGAAAATACGACATCATCATCCTGGACGCCTACTTCGCAGAATCGATCCCCTTCCCCCTGACAACGGTGGAGTTCTACCGGCTGGTGAAGTCCCGTCTGGAACCTGGCGGAGTTGTCATTTCCAATGTCATCGGCGCGCTGGAAGGCCCGCGGAGCCAACTATTCCGAGCGATGTACAAGACGCACGGCCAGGTGTTCCCAGGCCTGTACCCGTTTGCGGTGGCGTATCGGCCGTACCTGGACACCGACGGCATCCGCAACATCATGCTCGTGGCGACTGATGAGCGGGGCCTGTCGCGCAGCCAGATCTTGGCCCGAGCCAGACAGGTGGCCCCGCGCACGACGTTCCCGAGGTTCGTGCAGTACGCGGGGGATTACTACGATGGAACAATCGCGACGGGCGACGTCCCAATCCTGACCGACGACTACGCGCCGGTCGATACGCTGATCCCGGTCTACAATTGGACGCCGGTACGGCGGCCCTGAATGATGGTCGGCTCAGATGGGTCAAGCGTGGGGAATCCTCCATGTGGTACCATCGTGAAAGTGAGGATCTGAGCATGAATCGTCCGAACGACAATAGCGAGATTATTTTTGTCGTTGAACAGGCGCCTGAAGGCGGCCTCGTAGCCCGGGCTTTGGGACACTCGATTCATACTCAGGCTGAAACGATCGACGAATTGAAGATTGCACTTCAGGATGCTGTGCGCCTCCATTTCGATTCTCAAGAGATGCCTCGTCTGATCCGACTCCATGGTGTGAAGGACGAGGTTATCCCTGTGTGAAACTCCCCAGAGACCTCTCCGGAGAGAACCTCGCGTCTCTCTTGCGTAGATACGGCTACTCATTCAGTCGTCAGTCGGGTAGCCATATTCGCCTGACCTCGTCCTACACGGGAGAGACCCACCACATCACCATTCTGCGATATGCCAGTCTGAAAGTGGGGCTCCTGTCGGCTATCCTCTCGGAGGTGGCTGCGTACATCGGCGTTGAAGGGGACGATCTGATCCAAACGCTGTTTGGCGACTAGGGCAAAGAGACCACTCCGAAGTCATTGCGATCGTAGCGAAGCAATCTCGGAACTGGGATTGCTTCGTCGCTTCGCTCCTCGCAATGACGGTCAAGGAGAGGGCACTGCGCTCCAGTGCTGAGATTGCTTCGGCGCTTCGCGCCTCGCAATGACAATCCCAGAGGAGTAGGGCGAGGAGGAGTGAACCGGACACAGCGGGTTGGCCCATGCTGCAGCGTTCCCTACAGGGATTTGACTTCGTCGAATACCCTGGGCCACGTGCGGACGGAATACCCGTCGTGGCCCTGCACGGGCTCTTCGGCGACCCGGAGAACTGGACCCCGGTTGCCCGCAGCCTGTGCCGCACCACGCGCGTTCTGGCTCTGCGCTTCCCGTTAGATGGGTCAGACCGGAGCCTGGACTCGATCCAGAGGCTGTCGGCCTACGTGCGGCGCTTCCTCGATGTCGCCGGGCTGAGACAGGTGGTCCTCTGCGGGAACTCCCTGGGTGGTCATGTGGCCATCGACTGCTCCATCACGCTTCAGCACAGGGTCGCCCGTCTTGTGCTCACCGGCAGTGCCGGGCTGCTGGAACATAGTCTGGCAGGTGGCTCCTTCCCAAAGAACACTCGTGAGTTCATCCGCGCACAAGCCACGCAGATCTTCTTCGATGCGCGCCATGTGACTGATGAAATCGTCGAGCGCGTGCACGCGATGCTGTCATCCCGCCCAACCGTCAGGTACCTCATCCGGGTGGCAAAGGCCACGCGCGACGACAATGTGCGCGCTCGCCTTTCGCGGTTGACCACACCGACGCTCATCGTGTGGGGCGCAGACGACCGGATCACACCTCCGCACGTCGCCGAGGAGTTTCATCGATTGATTCCCGGTTCAAGGCTGACGATTATCCCGCAGTGCGGTCATGCTCCGCCCATCGAACGGCCCCAGCAGTTCGCCGCAGCCGTCGACACGTTTCTCCGGATGCCTTTGGCTGAGGCGGCGCCGCTCGGACGCGATTAGGGTAGATGTTCGTCCAGGAGAACGAAGCGGCACGGGAGCTTCGCGGATTTCCACCTTGCATCGTTGGTCACGATAACCTGAGCTTCGCCTTCGAGAAGTGAGGCCACGATGAGCGCGTCCGGGAGCGGCAGGGAAGTGTTTCCTCTCAGTTCCGCTGCGGCGGCCGCCGTTTTCAAGGTAACGTCTTGAACCGTGAGTCCCGGCAGGGCTTGGATCCCCTCCTCCATGATCCGGGCGCGGTCTGCTTGGTGTTCTCTCCAGGGTCCGGTTAGTATCTCCGCGATGGAAATCGCGGAGACGAGCAAGCGTGTCCCCGCAGTGACCGAGCCAAGTATTCTCGTTGTCAGCTCGGCGTACGGGGAGACGTCTTCGAAGTGATAGATAAGTACGGGTGTATCGAGACCAATGCGGGTCGTCGTGGCAAGAATGCGCTCGAGACCATGGACATCTACTCCTTCCAAGACTGACGCTCGCCTCGAACGTAGGCATCGACCTCTTCACGGGTCCGCCCGTACAGACCCTTACCAATACCGCGCAGTCCTTCGGCGTAGCGCCGCGCCTTCATGAGGATCGCTTCGTCATCTCCGCCGACAATGACCAGATTATCGCCCGGCTTGATCCCAAGACGCTTCCTCACCTCAAGCGGAATGACCACCTGCCCCTTCGTGCTGACTTTTACTGTCTTGCGCACCATCTCAATGCCTCCAACATGGTTCCTTCGACTTCTTTCTTACCATACTATTCGGTTTTACCATCGTTGCCAAGTAGGTCTTGCTTGGCAACGTCCATCATGAGATTGCTTCGGCCCCTACGGGGCCTCGCAATGACAAGAGGAGACACTCAAACCTCGAACAGATCGGCGATAATCTGGGGCACCTTCAGGTAGTGGACGTCGGTTGTGAGAACGCGGAGGCCGTGCTGCATCGCGGTGGCTGCGATCCAGATATCGTTCGTCGGAATGGGTGTTCCCGCGTTGCGAAGCGTATTGAGGATGACGGCGTATCGCGCAGCCGTCTCCTCGTCCAACGGAAACACGCTCACCCGAGGCGAAGAGAGAAACGTCCGCAGTTCGGACTGGTTCTTTGCGCGGTGCCTTCCTCTCATGAATCCGGCCAGCAATTCGCCGATGACAACTGGGTTCAGATGGATCTCGTCGGCCAGCCGAACTGCAGTTCTGACATCCTCATGACCGCGCATGAACGCAGCATAGGCTGACGTATCCAGCAGCACGCGCGTCACTTCCACAGATCCTCATCGATCCCGCGCTGTTCGCGCAGCGCCACCCCGAACGCAGCGGCCTCCTCGCGCGTCCACTTGCCGCCCAGATCGTCCAGGTCCTCATAAGGAGGTCGCTTCCCGGCGGTCTTCTTGACGCCGGCAGCCTCTTCAAGGAGCTCGATGGCGGCCTTGGTTAGGCTGATGCGCCTTCGTTCCGCACGGGCCTGGATCGCTCGCTTGAGGCTTGGAGCAAGATCTCTGAGTGTCAAGGTTTTCACATTTGTCTCCGCTGAATCTTAGTGCATCATTATGAATCATCATTGCATCATCATCGGGACTTGTCAACCGGGATTGCTTCGGCCCCTACGGGGCCTCGCAATGACAAAAGAGAATGGGGCCTCGCAATGACCTAACCCGGTTCGCGTGGAATTATGGGATTGAACAAATGAGGAAGGCATCGAACCTCGCCCATCGGACCATCGGGACAGTTCTGGTCGTTGCCTCGGTGCTGGCCCTGAACGAGGCGTTCTTAAACGGCTCGCGGAGCCTGCGGATCGCGTGGTCGGGGCTGGTCACGGTCATCGGCGTGCTGTTCGTCCTCTCCCTACTCTTCCGTCACGAGCTGCGGCTGCTGCCGGGCTGGCTGGCAGATCTGGCGGAAGATCCGCAGGAGCGGCAGCACCTCATCATGGGGCTGTTGCTGACAGCAGGCGGCCTGGTCGAATTCACGCACGCCAAGGGCTGGACGACTGCCCTGATCTGGCACTACGCGTGGCCGGGCGTCCTGCTCGTGATCGGGGTGATGTTTGCGCTTCATGCGCAGCACGGGTCCCACGATGCCGCGATGCGGGCCGTACGGTTTCACCGGCTGCTCGGGGGCACGCTGATTGCGGCCGGTTTGCTTGCGGCAGGTCACGCGCTGTGGCGGAGTTTGTCTTGGGCCTATCTGTGGCCGATTGCGTTGCTGGTAGCCGCGGTGCTGCTGATTTCGTATCGGGAGCCTGAGGGGGGTTGGGAAGGCTGAGATTGCTTCAATGACAGAGAGAACCGTGCGGGACGCGGGCGCGCTGGTGGCTATGCTCGGGCAGGGTAGAAAGTCGCAGGAGTCACGCCAAAACGCTTACTCAGGCGCTCGATGTGCTCACGGGAAAGCCTTCGCTTCCCCCGCAGAATATCTGAAACTACCGGCTGGCCCCCAAGCTCCTCCGCGAGATCGTACTGGCTCAGTTCGTGTTCCTCCATAAAGAACCGCAGTACTTCCTCGGGCGATGCCGACCCAATCGGGAACTGCTCTCTTTCGTACTCGTCAATGAACGGAATGACGGCGCTGAGATACTTGCCCACCGCTTCACGGTCGGCGGTATCCAAGCCACCGGATTCTCGCTCACGCATTAGGATGCGAATCGCCTCGCTGTAGCTACGGTACATCTTCCTGGTCTTGATCGGCTGCGGCGGCAGATGTAGGTAGAGCCACCGGAGAAGCCCTCCGTCTACCGGCATGCCCAAAGGCTTAAGCTTCTTCTCCAGCGTCTTAACCGTCATCGCGCCCTCCAGCGCTGCTTTTCGTACTCTTCGTGCGTGAGTACGTCTTCGACTGACACCGTCTGCAGCTGATACTCCACGATGTAGATTAGACGGTACTTATCCCCAGCAATATTGAAGACCGACCTGAACGCCTCCTTCAGTTCCACAAAGTGCCTAAAGTTATTCGCCTCGATGACCTGCACCCAGGTACGCAGTGAGGGTCTGGAGTCGGGATGTTTCCGAGCGAAGGCACGGATCAGATCCCGTCCAAAGAGCCTCACATACGAATAATAGCAGATTGCTATTACACGTCAAGGGACTCATCTAAGCTAACTCGTCTGGAAGGCGGCGAGGCGGTCGGCTTCGTCGTCCAGTTGTTTTCGCACGGCGCGCGAGAGGCGGGCGAAGGGCCACAGGTGCACGCGTCCCTTCTCGTACGTCCAGCCGCCCGCCACCGCACCGTCAACCAAAAAGGTCCCCAACGACTGCGGGTTCTTGGTCGTGAAGATCAACGGGCGATAGCGTTCCGGTAAGATCTGGGTGCGGCGGGCGTGGACCAGGAGGTTGGCATCCCAGGTCGGCAGGAAGCGGACCGGCGCGGGGGTGTCGGGGTTGGGGAGCGGGGCGCCGGGCAGGTCGAAGAGTTCGCCGCCGCGTTCGTCGCGGAAGCGGCTCAACTTCAGGCGCAGGACTACCGGTCGGAGCGTGGTTGGCGATAAGCCGGCCCAGCCGGCGATGTCGTCGAGGGAGGCGGGGCCGAAACCGCCCAGGTAGCGGCGGACGACGTGCTTGAGGCCCTCATCCTCGGTGGCCTTGGACGGACCCAACCACCAGTCGGCCAAGCCCAGCAGGTCGGCACGGCGGCGCTCCCAGGTACCCGACGGCGGGACGCGGACGAGGTCGACCCACAGCCCGGCGCCGGAGAAGGCGATCGGCGGGAAGCCTTCTTTGCGGAGGAATTCCTGGAGGTCGGGCGCGCGGCGGGGACCGTCGGCGAGGAACTTCTGCACCTTCCCGGCAACGGCGTCCATATCGAGATTCCCAAGTGCTTTCTTCTGGGCGCGGAGCCACCATTGGCGGCGCGCGTTGCGGACGCCGGCTGCGAAGAGAAAGAAGTCGCGCTTGGAAACGACGTGGATGGTGACGCGCATGAGGGTGGCCTGGACTGCGCGCTTCTCCTCGAGAGCCTTGGTCAGCATCTCTCGGCGGAAGCCGTCCAGGCGGGTCCAGAGGCCGATGTAGGCCGAGGGAGCATACTGGGTCTGGAGGCCGGCGATCTGTTCGAGGGCTTTGACCAGCGGGGATTTTGAGCGTCCGAGAAGGAGCTGGCGGGCGAGGAGGGCGTGGTTGAGTTGGCGGGCGGAGAGGACGCGTTCGGTCATGCCTTAACGTTTCTTCAGGTGCCTCTCGAGATCGCGGTAGAAGTTCTCGTGTTGTCCGATGTCAAGGAAGATGAGTACACGATCCTTCTGGTCGATCTCGTAAGCGAGAAGGTACTGGTCGTTTCCTGCCTTGAACTTCTCGACCCAGACATCCGCAAGCGCTCCGTGCTTCCTCTCGCCTTCGGAGGGATCTTCGAGTATCTTGTCTTCCTCCTTGGTCAACAGACGGCGGATGTCAGGACCACGCTTCTTGCGGCGACGATTGTAGCGAGGAGTTGCGAGGCCTTTCCAGGCCATGTCAACGAGTAGAGCGGTCCAGTTCCTCGACTAGCCCCGCTTCGACCTCAGCTCGGGCCTCTAGAATCCCTTCAATGAAGGAAAACGGGAGGTCTGGGTTTTCCTCCGCGATCATGGCAATCTCCAGATAACGCCTGGCCTGATCGCTCGGGGATCTATGCTGACCTTTTGCCCGAGCCTGAAGCTTCTTCTTCAGTTTCTCTTCTACGCGCACGTTCAAGGTTGTCTCCATCAGAAGCTCCCGTGTCACAGTGTAATACTTCCGAACACATTGTGTCAACAATGTCCGTCAGTCCGTGATCGCTTCGGCGGCCAAAAGCCGCCTCGCAATGACACTCCCTCATCCTAAGGCATCACTTCAGGGCGGAGCGGATGGCTTCGGCGGCGGAGTCGAGGTCGGCGCGAGGCGGCCTCTGCGAGTACCGGGCGGGAAACTTCAAACCAAAGCCGTCGCCGGCGTGGCGCGGGATGACGTGTAGGTGGACGTGGAAGACTTCTTGCCCCGCGGCTTCGCCGTCGGCGAGAAACCAGTCGACTCCCTCGCATCGGAGGCCTGAACGGTAGAGGGCAGCGGTCAGTTTCTGGGCGAGGGTGAAGAGGTGGCGGCCGTCTTCAGCGTCCAGTTCCGCGAGATTCGCGGCGTGAGCGACCGGGACGATGAGCAGGTGGCCGGAATTGATCGGCTGGATGTCGAGGAAGGCGGCGGCGCGGTCGTCGCGATAGACGAAGCTGGCTTCGCCTTGGCCGGCAACGATGGAGCAGAAGAGGCAGGTCTTCAGGTTGTCACTCCAGGGCTGCGATTGCTTCGTCGCTGCGCTCCTCGCAATGACAAGCTGCTACCTGATGTAGGCGCGGATGGGGACCCAATCTCCACTGACGACGTTGGGGACGCCGCGCAGTTTCTGGTTCTTCCACCGGGACTCGCTCCAGATGAACGGCTTGCCATTGAAGACGGGGGTGCCGTACTTCATCCAGAAGGCCTGTTTGCCGGCATTCACGTCAAAGACGCCTCGCAGGCCGCGCACATACCTGGTCATCGACGCCGTCATGGCCTTGGCATCGATGGAGCCTTCGGGGATGGTCTTCGGCTTCGGGGTCGTGCCAAATCCAAGATCCCAGCGGCCGTAGATGGAGAGAGGTTCACCCGGAGCCGTGTAGGTGATCAGCGCCCTGGCAGTCTCGATGTCCTTGACCGTGCCCATCCGGGCAAGGAACTGCGCGCGGCGCATCGGGCGGTTCTCGACCGCCTGGAGTTCCTGCCGGATCTGGAGCGACGCCGGGAAGTTGACACCGATGATGACGTCGGGCTGAACAAGTTCGTGATCGTATTCCTTGGAGGCATTGGCGGGGATGGTCACAATCCGGTAGCCACCCTTCCCGTCCGACTTCCAGTACATGGCCGTCTTCCATGACATCTCCACGAGTCCGATTTCTCTGGTCTTCGTGTCGACGATTCCGTAGCCGTTCATGTAGGTTCCGGAGAAGTCTAGGGCAACCAGGCGGTAGAACTCGTCGAGCGAGCCGGCGAACTGTTCGGCAAGCGTCCCGCGGAAGAACTGCCACAGCGCATCCACTTTGGGCACGTATTTCGCTGAATACAGAGTCGTTTCGTTGAACAGGATGCCCTTGTCGTTGTATCCGAAGTCGGTATCGCTGCCAATGTTGCCGGGGGTGAGCGCGTTCACGGTGAGGAAGCTGCCATTGATCCAGTATGTGGTCGCACTGCTCTGGTCCAAATACCCGAACCAGGAGTTGTGGGCGAGGTAGATTTCGGTCGGAGTCCGCTTGATGAACGCTGAGCACCGCGTCGAGGGTGGCGGCTCGTCGTCGACCACATACATCAGATCGGCTAAGGCATTGATGAAGTAGACGTCCATGAATGATATGGCCGGCTTCTGATAGTTCAGCACGAGTTCGTTGGGCTTGAACGAACTGAGCGTCGGCAGCCACGTGCCGTCGAACCTCAGGGCCTGCGGCGTGCTGCGGGTGGCGCCATGATAAATACCGAGCAGCCGGAAGACCAGGCGGGTCATCCGCGTCCGAAGCGTGCGGTCGGTCACCTTGCTGATGTAGGAGAGGGTATAGGCGTAGTTCTTGGTGAGGGCCTGGTAGGAGTCATCCATCTCCACCTTGCTGGGTGGAATGCTCTTCGGAGTGCCTGGATCGACCAGGGCGTAAGTGTCCCACAGATTGTCGCGCGTATTGGCAAGCAGGTCTTTCTGCAACCGGCCCTGGATGAACCCGGCCTCATACTCGGCTTTCAGGACGTTCGGGTCGTTGGAAACCACGCCGAGGCTGTAGAGGTTGCCGAGCTTCTCCAACCAGCCCGCCGAGTCGCGGTCGAGACGGTACACAATCCAGGTCTGCTGTTGAGGTGTGGCCGCCTCCGCGCCGACGTGAGGAATAATGCCCGCGACTGCGATGATGAGAAACACGATGCCGAACCTGCTCAGACGCATGAGCCCCACGCCTCCCTAAATAGGAGATTGGGACGGGGATTCTCTAATCCCCTCACCCTATCCCTGTTACCAATTGGATGCACGGCAATGGTAATCTGTTGAGCAAGATGGGTCGCGCGTATCAGCGTCTGCCATTCTTGACGCGGTTCACCCTGGTGAGCCTGGCGGTGACGATCCTGATCGCCGTCGGATTCACCCTGCTGCTGGAGCGCCAGATCGTTCGGTCGACGCTGGAAGCCGCCGCCGACACTGCCGCCTCTGCGGTGACGTTCATCATCTCCCCCGAGGTCTATGCGAAAGAGTTCAGCGGTCCCACGCCTTTTAACGTTGCGGTGTGGGAAGGTCGCGTCCAGCGCATTCTGGGCACCGCGAACATCGTTCGGGTGAAGATCTGGAGCAAGACCGGCCAGGTCATCTACTCCGACAACCGGTCAATCATCGGCCAAACTTATCCGCTCTCAGAGAACGAAGAACTCCGCGAGGCACTGCAGGGGCGAACCGTCATGGAAGTCAGCGACCTCTCGCGGTCCGAAGACGTAGGCGAACGTCACTTCGGCCGGCTGCTCGAAGTGTACGTCCCGATCGAACCCGCGGATACCAACCAGGTGGAAGGTGTCTACGAAGTCTTCACGAGCTACGTGCCGCTGCAGGCCCGGATCAGCGACCTGCGGCGGGTGATCTGGACGGGCTCCGGGCTGGCCTTCGCCCTGCTGTTTGCCTCGCTGTTCGTGCTGGTCCGCGGCGCGAACCGAAAGCTCAACCAGCTGGCGTCGTACCCAGAGCTCAACCCCCATCCCATCCTGGAAACAGACGGGGGCGGTCGGCCGACCTACGTGAACTCAGCGGCGCTGCGGGAGTTCCCGGAACTGCATTCAGGTAAACCGGCTGAACTGTTCTCCGCCTTGACCGCCAGCCCCGCGGGGGCGTCAAATGATGCGTCCTCAGTGCGTGAGGTGAAGATTGCGGACTCCCACTTTCAGTTGATTAGCTACCCGACGAGTGACAATTTGATCCGGTCCTACATGTTTGACATTACCGAACGCAAGCACGCCGAGCAAAATACGCAGCGCTACGTGCAGCGGTTGTCCGTGCTGCGGGCCATCGACCTGGCCATTACCTCGAGCCTGGATCTGAGGGTCACGCTCAACGTGTTTGTCGATCAGGCCATCGCGCATCTGGCGGCCGACGCGATTGCAGTTCTGCTCCTCAATCCCAACACGAACATCCTCGAGTATGCTGCCGGGCGCGGGTTCAAATCGCGGGGGATCGAACAGACGCGGCTGCGACTCGGCGAGGGGCTGGCGGGGCGGGCGGCGCTCGAGCGGACGACCGTCAACGTGCCGAACTTGGCCGAGGCCGCCGCGGATTTCGTGCGCGCGCGGATGATCATGTCGGAGGACTTCGTGTCCTATTTCGCCGCGCCCCTGATCGCGAAGGCCGAGGTGAAGGGCGTCCTTGAAGTCTTCATGCGTACGCCGTTCTCCCCCGGCCTGGAATGGATCGACTTCGTCGAAGCGCTGGCCGGTCAGGCCGCCATTGCCGTCGACAACAGCCGGCTCTTTGACGGCATCCAGCGGGCCCACCTCGATCTGACCCGGGCGTACGATGCGACCCTGGAGGGATGGTCCAGGGCGCTCGACCTGCGCGATCGAGAGACGGAAGGGCACACGGAGCGAGTCACCGAGCTTTCCGTCATCCTGGCCGAGAGCATGGGCGTCAGCGGCAGCGACCTGGTGACCATGCGCCGGGGGGCGCTCCTCCACGACATCGGGAAACTGGCTGTGCCAGACGGCGTCCTTCTCAAGCCGGGGCCGTTGACCGACGAGGAATGGGACACGATGAAGCGGCATCCCGTGGCGGCCTACGAGATGCTTTCGGCCATCGCGTACCTCCGGCCGTCATTGGACATTCCATACGCGCATCATGAGAAGTGGGACGGCAGCGGTTACCCGCGGGGCCTGCGCGGTGCAATCATCCCTCCCGCGGCTCGTATCTTCGCGGTCGCCGACGTGTGGGACGCCCTGCGGTCGGACCGGCCATACCGGGGGGCCTGGACTGAAGAACAGGCCAGGGCGTACATCAAAGAGCAGAGCGGGAAGCACTTTGACCCGGAGGCCGTTGAGGCGTTCTTCCGGCTGAACCTCCCAACCAGGTAACGGCGGATACGGTGGAGATCGCTTCGGCCCGCTGCGCCTTTGGCGCGCGGGCCTCGCAATGACTGCCTAGGAATGCTATAACTCCGAAGTATGAAACTCAAGGATTGGGGCGCGTTCTGGCTGCTGGGCGTGATCTGGGGATCCTCGTTCCTCTGGATCAAGATCGGCGTCGCCGAGATCGGACCGATCACGTTGGTCGCGTTCCGGCTGCTGTTTGCGCTCCTTGGGCTGATCGTCTTCCTGCTGCTACAGCGGCGCGCCCTGCCGCGGGATGCGAGGACCCTGTGGGCATTCGCCTTCATGGGGGTCTTCAATACCGCGGTCCCATTCGCCCTGATCTCGTGGGGTGAGACGCGGATCGATTCGGCGCTGGCATCCATCCTCAACGGCACCGTGCCACTGTTCACGATCGTCATCGCGCACTTTTGGCTGGCGGACGAAAAGATCTCACTGACGCGCGTCCTCGGGTTGATTGTGGGTTTCTTCGGGGTCGTCGTGCTGGTGAGCCGGGATTTCGGACCGCAGGGACTGCACTCGAGTATTCTCGGGCAACTGGCGGTGCTGGCTGCCTCGGTGAGCTATGCAGTATCCGCGACGTTCTCGCGGCGTCACCTCCGCGGAGTGCCACCGGTCATCCAGGCGACGAGCATTGTCTTCATCGCGGATGCCCTGGCCTGGGCGGCCGTACCGATCATCGAGCGGCCGTTTGTCTTACCGCAGCTTCCGATCACGTGGTTTGCGCTGGTCTGGCTAGGTCTGCTCGGATCGTGCATCGCGTATCTGCTGTACTTCTACCTCCTGAACTCGGTCGGCGCCACGAAGGCGACGCTGGTGACCTATGTGTTCCCGGTGATCGGACTGCTGCTGGGGATCATCTTCCTCGAGGAATCGGCGGATTGGCGTCTGCTCGCGGGGTCGGCGTTGGTCGTCGGCGGGATCGGAGTGGTGAACGTGAGGACGCAACCGCGGGAGCCGGCGCCGGTGGCGGTGGAGGTACCGCCCGAACCATGATGATCAGGTTTGTCTGGGATTGCTTCCTCGCCTACGGCTCCTCGCAATGACAAGGGGAAACGAATTCCTCGCAGGAGTCAAAGCGGAACTCCCCATCCTGCTGGGCGTTATTCCCTTCGGTCTGATCTTTGGAGTCGTCGCCCTACAGGCCGGGCTGCCGGCGTGGCCGGCGATGGCGATGTCGTCGGTGGTCTTCGCGGGCTCGGCGCAGTTCATCGGCGTGCAGCTGTTCGGGCTTGCCACGCCCGCCGTTGTGATCCTGCTGACGACGCTCGTGGTGAACCTGCGGCACCTGCTCTACGGCGCCTCCTTGGGTCCGTTTCTGAAGCCGCTGCGGCCGGCGTGGAAGTGGCTGCTGGCATACCTGATGACGGATGAGGCGTATGCGGTGGCGATAGTGCGGTACGCGACGGAAACCGGAAGCCGGAAACCGGAAGCCGTCACTGACACGGGATTGCTTCGTCGCTTCGCTCCTCGCAATGACAGAACAGGCGAGCGGTTGGATAACCGGCACTGGTTCTTCCTGGGGGCCGGCCTGACGCTGTGGGTGGCGTGGCAGGTCAGTACCGCCGTGGGAATCCTACTGGGGGCGCAGATTCCGCAGAGCTGGTCGCTGGACTTCGCCCTGCCGCTGACATTCATCGCGCTAGTGCGTCCCACGCTGACCGATCGCCCCGCAGTCCTGGCCGCAGGCTCGGCCGGTGTGATCGCCGTGCTGGCGGTCGGTCTTCCTTACAAACTCGGTCTCGTGCTCGCCGCAATCTCAGGGATTGTCGTCGGGCTGGTGAGCGAACGTGAGTAACACGGCAATCTGGATGACGATTCTCGGGATGGGATTGATTACGTACGCCCTGCGCCTCCCGATGATCGTGCTGTTGGGCCGTCTCGAGATTCCTCCGGTCGTACGCCGCGCCCTGCGGTTTGTCCCGCCGGCGGTGCTGTCCGCAATTATCCTGCCCGACTTGGTACTCGCCGGCGGGGCCCGCTTCGCAGCCGGCATCGTTGCCGCGGCGATCGCGTGGCGGACGAAGAGCGCCTTCGCGACCGTCGCTGGAGGTTTAATGACACTGTGGATTCTGCAAGTACTGCGTTACTGATCCTCGTTGTGGGTAAAAAGAGGATAGGCATGTATACCGTTGCGGACATCCTCATCACGGATGTTGTCGCCGACGCGCGAGTTCTCGATTCCGACCAGACCATCTCCGTTGATCTCTCCCTCTGGGAGGCAGCTGAGAAGCTCGCGGCCGCCGGGAGGCGGGCCCTGCCCG
>Ga0209640_10003584_pt1 | contig 13570 bp, 11 predicted proteins | sample RifCSP10_1_FD_184018 | JGI IMG/M metagenome (GOLD analysis project Ga0209640, IMG submission 184018) | Soil microbial communities from Rifle, Colorado - Rifle CSP2_sed 10_1 (SPAdes) (version 2) | ecosystem: Environmental > Terrestrial > Deep subsurface > Rock core/Sediment | place: Rifle...
ACCTAATGGAAAAGATCAAGCTTGTTGCGGCTGCTGTGGATCGAAGCGTGGATGTGGAGGTGGCGTGAGCGCGTGGGTGAAGCAACGGCTGACCTCGTACTCCTTTCCCGATCATCAGGGATACTATGGTGCGTATGGGGGGAAGTTTGTACCGGAGTCGTTGATGGCGGCACTCTCCGAGTTGGAAATGTTATACGCTGCGGCGAAGGCTGACCAGGTGTTTCGCGCTGAGTTCATCCAGATGCTGGAGGAGTATGGCGGACGTCCAACCCCGCTTACTGTTGCTGAAAGATTGACCGAACGCTATGGTGGGGGGAGAATTTACATGAAAAGGGAAGACCTCTGCCACACCGGAGCACACAAGATCAATAACACCATCGGACAAGTCCTTCTGGCAAAGAGGTCGGGGAAGAATAGAATCATCGCGGAAACTGGCGCAGGGCAGCATGGAGTCGCGACGGCAACGGTAGCGGCAAAGATGGGACTTTTGTGCTGTGTGTATATGGGAGAGGAAGACATGAGCCGGCAGAGACTCAACGTTGAACGGATGCGGATGCTTGGTGCCGAAGTCATTCCCGTCAGTTCCGGCAGCCGGACACTCAAAGATGCCACCAGCGAAGCGATCAGGGATTGGGTCACCAACGTACGCGATACATTTTACATCATCGGATCGGTCGTCGGTCCGCACCCTTATCCAATGATGGTCAGGGATTTTCAATCCACAATTGGAGCTGAGACGCGCAGGCAGGTTGAAAAGAAGGAAGGACGCTTGCCGGACGTTCTGGTTGCCTGTGTCGGCGGCGGAAGCAATGCGATGGGGCTGTTCTATCCTTTCCTGACATCGGATGCACGAATGATCGGAGTTGAGGCAGCAGGGCTAGGAATCGAATCGGGCAAGCACGCTGCCACGCTGACGAAAGGAATGCCCGGTGTTCTGCACGGTTCATACAGCTATTTGCTTCAGGACGAGAATGGGCAGGTGGAACCCGCGCATTCCATTTCCGCCGGATTGGACTACCCGGGAGTGGGGCCGGAACATAGTGCATTGAAAGACCTGGGTCGCGTTGAATACGTGTCGGTCACTGACCAAGAGGCACTGGACGCGGCGTTTCTTCTCGCCCGCACCGAAGGGATCATCCCTGCTCTCGAATCCGCTCATGCATTTGCCTACCTCAATACTCTTATGCCAACAACATCAACGAAAGACATCGTTGTCGTTTGCCTTTCTGGACGGGGAGACAAGGACATCGCCACGTTTGCAGAGCGCGGGGCACGTTGATTTCCCACCAATGAACCGGATCCATACATCGCTTGCGGAACTTGCAGCAAGAAAAGAGAAGGCCCTTGCCATCTTTCTTACTTCAGGATTTCCACACTTGGAATCCACCGTCGGGTTGGCGCACGAGCTCAGAGACGCAGGCGCCGATCTCATCGAACTCGGCATGCCGTTCTCGGATCCGCTTGCCGATGGGCCTGTTATTCAACACAGTTCATCGGTGGCGTTGCGGAATGGCGTGACGCTGGCAACGATTTTCCGGCAGGTGAGAGAAATCAGAGGGTCGTCATCGATACCAATCATACTCATGGGATATCTCAATCCTGTCCTCCGGTACGGCACAGAGAAGTTCTTTTGTGATGCAAGAGAATCAGGTGTTGATGGATTGATATTTCCTGAACTGCCGCTGGAAGAATCCGGTCGCTTCAAGAACCTGATGGAGACAAACCGGCTTGCGAACATCCTTCTTGTAGCACCAACCAGCTCGCCTGCACGTATCAAGGCATGCGATGAAGCGTCGAGTGGTTTTCTCTACTGTGTCTCCACCACCGGTGTAACGGGTTCATCGAATTCCAACGCCGACCATATCGACAGGATACGTCAGTACGTCAGTAGGAATCCTCTCCTCGTTGGATTCGGGATTGCGACCCCTGAAGATGCGCAGATATTCTCGACCAACGCTGATGGAGTTATTGTGGGAAGCGCGCTGATCAAGAAACTTCAGTCAAAAACGCCATTACCGGAACTGAAGCAATGGGTCCGCTCGCTCAAGAACGCGATGAATCCATGACAGGGAGCGTCACTTAATTAGTAACATCTGCCTCCCGACCTGAACCGCTCCCGTCTCCAGTCTGTAGTAGTACACACTGCTCGACAGACCTGCTCCTCGCTCGGGTTGAACTGTGCAAGTCTTGGCAATCAAGACCTTTTTTTGTACATTGTCCGGGGCTTACTCTCCGGACTCAGGCCTTCTTTAACAGCCTTCGTAGCTCGCTCATTCATCAGTGTTCAGGGATGTCCGATCAAGCGACCAACCTTCCCGTGGTACGTGTTCGTTTTGCACCGAGTCCCACCGGCTACTTGCATGTCGGCGGTCTCCGCACGGCGTTGTACAACTACCTTTTCGCTCGCAGGAACAACGGCACATTCGTTCTCCGCATTGAGGACACGGACAGAGCTCGATACGTAGAGGGGGCGGTGGGTAACCTGATACAGACCCTTCGCTGGGCCGGAATCGATTTCGATGAGGGACCGGGGAAGGGCGGACCGACGGGGCCATACGTGCAATCGGAGCGACTTGAGTTGTACCGACAGTATGCACACCAGTTGTTGGACTCGGGGAAGGCATATTACGCGTTCGACACTGCCGAGGAACTGGAAGAGATGCGGAAAATGCGGGAGACAATGCGGCTTCCTCCCAAGTATGACCGCCGCGCATTGAAACTTGCGCCCGGCGAAATCAAGGAAAAACTAGTTTCAGGTTCTCCTGCAGTCGTCCGGATGAGGGTTCCAGACGACACCATCGTTGGTTTTGATGATGTCATCCGTGGCCGCGTGGAATTTGCCAGCGACCAGGTGGACGACCAGGTGCTCTTGAAATCCGACGGCTATCCGACCTATCACCTCGCAAACGTCGTTGACGATCACTTGATGGGAATCTCTCATGTCATCCGCGGGGAGGAATGGCTTTCCAGCACACCGAAGCACGTCCTGTTGTATCAGTACTTCGGTTGGCAACTTCCGACATTTGCCCATCTCCCATTGTTGCTCAATCCGGATAAGTCGAAGCTGAGCAAGCGTCAGGGAGACGTTGCGGTGGAGGATTATCGGCAAAAGGGGTACCTCAAGGAGGCGCTTGTCAATTTTGTAGCGTTGTTGGGTTGGAACCCGGGCGATGAACGCGAGATTTTCCAGCTCGAGGAGTTGGTGAAAGAATTCTCTCTTGATCGCGTTGGCAAGTCGGGGGCCGTCTTCAATATCGAAAAGCTGGATTGGATGAACTTCGAGCACCTTCGGAAGAAATCAGATGCTGAAGTGCTGGAGATGCTCAAAGAGTATCTGAAGGACTCGCCAGTACGCGACGCTCAGTTTGATGATGACTACCTGATGAGGGTCATCGGCGCCATGCGCGACAGGGTGACGTTTGTGAAGGATTTCGTCGAGAAAAGTCCTTACTTCTTCCAATCACCAACCAAGTTTGATCCGGATGTTGTGAAGAAGAGATGGAAACAAGAGACGGCGGATCATCTCAAGAGTCTCCTCGAGGAATTTTCACGGCTTGAGCACCCACAAAAGAGCGACTATGAGGTCGTTCTCCACCGCACAGCGGAAGCGTTGAAGATCAAGAATAGTGATTTGATTCATCCGTTGCGGCTGGCGGTCTCAGGAATGGGGGTTGGTCCGGGCCTCTATGATATTCTCTTCATTCTCGGGAAAGATGAAACCATCCGTAGAATCAGATCTGCTATCGAAAGCATACGACTGCCATGAGCATAGACAACAGCGACATCAAGGCAAGCGGGGATACCCCGGTACGGACGAATTTCATCCGCGAGATCGTCGATGATGACCTGACGACGAACAAATACGGCGGCAGGGTTCACACACGCTTCCCGCCAGAACCAAACGGGTATCTTCATATCGGTCATGCAAAATCCATCTGTCTCAACTTCGGGTTGGCAAGAGATTACAATGGGCTCTGTAACCTCCGCTTCGACGATACGAATCCAACAAAGGAGGAACAGGAATACGTTGATTCAATCATGCAGGATGTCCGGTGGCTCGGTTTTGATTGGGGAGACAGGCTGTACTATGCGTCGGACTATTTTGAACAACTTTACGAGTATGCTATACGGTTGATTGAAAAGGGAAAAGCATACGTTTGCGACCTGACGGCTGACGAGATCAGAGAGTATCGCGGCACGCTGACCGCACCGGGGAGGGAGAGCCCGTACCGGAACCGGACTGTCGAAGAAAACCTCGACCTCTTTCAGCGGATGCGCAAAGGAGAATTCCCGAATGGGTCTCGCACGCTCCGCGCAAAGGTCGACATGTCGTCGCCCAACCTCAACATGCGTGACTCCGTCATGTACCGCATCTTGTTTGCCACACACCATCGGACCGGGGACACATGGTGCATCTACCCGATGTACGACTGGGCCCACGGGCAGTCCGATTCAATCGAGGGGATCACACACTCGATCTGTACCCTGGAATTCGAGAACCATCGCCCGTTGTACGATTGGTTTCTTGACGAGCTTGGCATCCACCATCCCCAACAGATTGAGTTCGCGCGATTGAACCTGACATACACCATGATGAGCAAAAGGAAACTCCTGCAACTCGTCGAGGAGGGGCACGTCAATGGATGGGATGACCCGCGCATGCCCACAATATCAGGGTTGCGCCGTCGTGGATTCACGCCGGAGTCTATCCGTGCTTTTGCAGATCGCATCGGCGTTGCAAAGAGAGAGTACATGTCGGAGGTCCTGCTGCTGGAGGAATGTCTGCGGGATGATCTGAACAGGCGTGCCCTCCGGGTGATGGCGGTTCTTCGTCCGTTGAAAGTGGTCATCGACAACTTTCCTGACGGCACGGTTGAAGAACTTGAGGCCGTGAACAATCCTGAAGACCCCACTTCCGGTACGCGCAAGGTCCCGTTCTCCAAAGTCCTGTACATCGAACAAGACGATTTCCGCGAGAATCCACCGAAGAAGTATTTCCGCCTGTCGCCTGGGACGGAGGTCAGGCTGCGTTATGCATACATCATCAAGTGCGTTGGTGTGATCAAGGATGACAACACGGGTGAGGTAACTGAATTGCGATGTACATATGATCCTGAAACACGAAGCGGTTCTCCCCAGAGCAGCCGAAAGGTGAAGGGGACAATTCACTGGGTGTCGGCGGCACATGCTGTTGATGCTGAAGCACGCCTGTACGACCGTCTCTTCACCGTCGAGAATCCAGGCGGTGGCGACTGGAAGGAGTCCATCAACCCGAACTCGCTGGACGTGGTGCGCCATTGCAAGGTGGAGCCTGGCCTGAGGAATGTCCGGTCGCAGGATCGGTTCCAGTTTGAGCGACTCGGATATTTCTGCGTGGATGATGATTCAAGCGAGAGCTCTCTTGTATTCAATCGGGCTGTGACACTACGGGATACATGGGCAAAGATCGAAAAGGCATGATGTTCGATGTTGCGTTGGAGTTAGTGCTTGTGGTGAGTGACCCTTTGAAGGATTGATTCTTCCTCGGGCAATGTATATATTTTTTGGGCCTCGAACATCATGACTGAACTCAACCACATCAGAATCAAGAACGCCGTCTTCTACGCATACCACGGCGCGCTGGCTGATGAGCAGAACCTCGGCGGGAAGTTCGAAATCGACGTTGACATGTACTGCGACCTTTCCGCGGCCGTGGAGAGTGATTCACTGAAACGGACAGTGGACTACGAGAAGGTCTACAGTTACATCCAGAGTCTTGTCCTTGCCAAGAAGTACCACCTCATTGAAGCACTTGCCAACACCATTGGAAAGGGGTTGTTGCGCGAGTTCTTTAACATTGAAGTAGTGACCGTGAGAATCAGGAAGCCTCATCCGCCGGTGAAGGGGGTGGTGGACCATGTGGAAGTCGAAATCACACAGAAACGATGAAGACATACAGAGTTTTCGTGGGCCTCGGGTCCAACATGGGCGAGCGGGAGCTTCAGTTGAACAATGCCACGCATGCTCTCCAGAAGCTGGAGGCGGTAAAGGTGATCTGGACATCCTCTATCTACGAAACCGATCCGTTCGGGAAGGTCGACCAGCCGAGGTTTCTTAACGCCGTGGTCGAGCTTGAAACAACCCTTGCCCCGGAGGTCCTCTATCCCCGGCTCAAAGCAATCGAGCAGGAATTGGGCAGAACGGCATCTGAACGTTGGGGCCCGCGCGAGATCGACATCGATATTCTTATTTACGATGGGCACGTACATGATGACGGGAATGTCACCGTCCCGCATCCAGAGATGGAACAGAGGAAATTTGTGCTTGTTCCACTCAATGAGATTGCGCCAGATTTGGTTCACCCCGTGAACGGAATGACTGTCGCGGAAATGGTGGCAACATGCCGGGATACCGGGAGGGTAGTGAAGTCGCTTCATCATATCAAGCTGTAGTTGGTCAATTATCTGGATGCCGGGGCACGAAGAGCACAATCCAATGTGGGAGGTTCCGGCAACCTGAATGCGGGCGCGAATATTCTTGGAGTCTCATTGTCGCAACGGGAACCCTTCGCTTCACTGATCGAGAAAACAGACCTTCGCCACATAGCCATTGAGGGAGTAATCGGCGCGGGCAAGACGACACTTGCTGCCATGTTAGGAGAAACACTGGGGGGGAAGGTCGTCCTTGAGAAATTTGAAGAGAATCCGTTTCTCAAGGACTTCTACGGAGACCCTGAGCGCTACGCGTTTCAAACACAGATCTTCTTTCTGTTGACGAGGTACAAACAGCAACGCGACCTCTTCCAGGCAGACCTGTTCCATCGCTTTCTTGTCACGGATTACATTTTCGAGAAGGACAAGATCTTTGCCTATCTGAATCTGCAGGATGAGGAGCTGAAGTTGTACGAAACGCTGGTCACCAGCATCCAGCACAACATCCCGACCCCCGACCTCGTCGTGTACCTGCAGTCAAGTGTTCCCCGGTTGATGGAGAACATACGGAGAAGAGGGAGGACATTTGAAAACGAAATGTCGGAAACATACATCAAGGATCTCAACGAAGCGTACAACTACTTTTTCTTTCGATACAAGGCTACGCCGCTTCTTATTGTGAATGCCTCGGAGCTGGATTTTGTTGCAAACAAAGACCACTACAACGAGTTGCTGGATGAGATTTTCAGGCCGAACAGGGCGGCGGTGGAGTACTACAATCCCATCAGGCAGCAATAGGATGTCATGAGATTTTTCCTCTGGATGGTTCTCGGCTATGTTGTTTGGAAGGTAATCCAGATCGTGATGCGGACGATGAGCAGTTCACGGCCCCGCGAGGATGTGTTCACCAACCAGACACCGCCAAAGAATGCCCCGAAGAAGTTCTCCAACGTTGAGGATGCGGATTTCGAGGATCTCCCGCCTGAGGAAAAAAAATAATTGATTCCGGCTTTCAGATTCATTTGCGGTGTTCTCCTTGTTGAGACGTTTCGAACAATACCTCAAGCACATCCTCCGGTCGTTCCTTCGAATTATCCTCCATTCCAGTCGGTCACCCCACCTTGATCCGGGCTCCATCCGGAGAATACTCGTCGTTCGCCAGCACAATCAGCTTGGGGATATGCTCTGTGTTGTTCCGCTTCTTCGCAGTCTCCGGAGCAGATTCCCCAATTGTCAGATTGGGCTGATCGCCAGCCCGGTGAATGTCGACGTCATGGCCAACAACGCGTATGTCGACCGTGTCATCAACTTCGACAAAAGGGAATTCCTCGGGAAACACTCTCTCAAGCTCCAGCGGCTGATTGCATTCATTCGTCAGTTGCGCGATTCCGGTTTTGACCTGGTGATCGTCCCATCCACAGTCTCGACGTCCTTTACCAGCGATCTCCTGGCGTTTCTCTCAGGCGCCCGGTACCGGATCGGTGCGGGAGGTATCGACGGACTTGAGAATCCCAGCAGTTTCTTCTTCAATATTCCTGTACACCTTGACTGGCGAAGTGCTCCGCATCGTCACCAGACGTTGAGGAACCTCGACATCGCGACATCGCTTTCTTTGGAGATCGACGTTCTCTCATCCGAAATCACACTAACAAGACAAGAACGGGAAAGAGCGAAGGCCGTTGCTGGCAGAACGAAAGGAGAGAAATCCACCATTGTTGCTCTTCACCCCGGGGCAGGAAAGACCCCTAACAGATGGCCGGCGGAGCGGTTTGCCGCTGTGGCAAACCGTCTTCACCAAAGCGTCAATGCTGCCGTTGTCATCACCGCCGGACCAATGGATGGCGAGCCTGTTGCAGCCTTGAAGACCGGTATCAATGGGCCCTGTGACCTGATCGACAATAAGCCAATCAGGGAAGTAGCGGCGATACTCTCGCACGTGGACCTTGTCATCTCAAACGACACAGGTATCATGCATGTGGCGGGTGCCGTGGGGACCCCGGTTCTCTCACTCTTTGGTCCGACCGATCCCGAACAGTGGGCACCAAAAGGTCCACAGCATCGTTTCATAAGAGGGAAGGAAGGAAGGATCGACGAGATCAGTGTCGAAGAGGTTTTCAAAAATGCACAAGAAATGCTGATGGTGCGGTAGCGGGCGTCATTCCATTAGATTGCCCGGGAAAGCAAAGCGGAGCACGTGCAGTGTAGGCGGAATGTCATTCGAACTTACACGACTCTTTTCCTTTCTTGTGTTTTCATCCGGTTGTTCATAAGTTTGCAGTGGGAAGAAAACAGACAATGTTACTGACTGAAGAGAGAGCCACAGAGACGCCGGCAGGAATCGATCTCGCCGAAGAAATTGCAAGGCTGAAGCAGGAGACGAACGCCGTCATCCTGGCGCATTACTACCAGGAATCGGAGATCCAGGACGTGGCCGACATTATTGGCGACAGTCTTGAGCTCTCCCGTCGTGCGGCAGAGACGAAGGCGGATGTGATTGTGTTTGCGGGCGTCCACTTCATGGCAGAGACGGCGAAGATTCTGAACCCGCATAAACAAGTGCTGCTTCCCGATCTGAACGCCGGATGCTCGCTTGCCGAAGGATGTCCCGCTCCGGCATTCAAGGCATTTCGCGCGGCGCACCCGAGCCACGTCTCCATTACATATATCAATTGCTCCGCCGAGGTGAAGGCGGCTAGCGATATCATCTGCACCTCCAGCAACGCGGAGAAAATCATCAGGCAAATTCCAGAAGAACAGCCGATCTTCTTCGCACCGGATAGAAATCTCGGGCGATACCTCGTCAAGAAGACCGGTCGCGATATGCTTCTGTGGGAAGGCTCGTGCATTGTGCACGAAACGTTCAGCATGAGGAAACTAATCCGGTTGCAGCTCGAATATCCGCGAGCTGAGCTGATTGCCCATCCGGAATGTGAAGAGCCCATCCTTGCGAAGGCGTCGTTCATTGGTTCTACCAGCGGGCTCTTGAAGTATGTACAAGGTGGCCCGGCCCGAGAGTTCATCGTTGCAACCGAGGCCGGAATCCTTCACCAGATGCACAAGCACGCACCGCAGAACACGTATCTCCCGTTACCGCCGGAAGAAGCATGCGCCTGCAACGAATGTCCCTACATGAAGCTGAACACGATGGAGAAGCTCTACCTCTGCATGAAGAACCGGACGCCTGAGATCACACTGTCACCTGACATTATACAGCGGGCGCTCATTCCGATACAGCGTATGCTGGCCATGAGCTAATTCTGCTGCGGTCAAGGCTTTCTGGACCCCGTTCGGTATTGTGCCGGACGGGGTTTTCTGTTTGTCCGCAAGTTGACTCTCGTTTTATCGAAGCGTACCTTATTCTTGTAGAGCCGTTCCCTGATTCCATGAACTTTAAAGTCAAGGTGTCAGCAAACGGCTTGTGTCGTTTTGGGCAAGAAAGGAGGGCCTGGATGAAACTTATATCATGGTATCTCTCTCTGGTGTTGATCGCGTCCAATGGCCTTGCCAAAGGCTGGAGATTCATTGGGCCCGATTCGACCCACTGGCGAAGAGCGGTGCAGATGGATGTCTCGTTTCGACAAGGAAGACCGCCATATATCGGTGTTGGCTCTTTGGAGGGCATCTGCGCGAAAACGGGGGACAACTGGAGGTACGTCCTCATCGATCAACACGGCAACTTCTTTCCTCCGGAAGACATCATGTATCGTTCTGTCTATTTCTCTCCGTGGAACGACTCTGTTGCTTTTGCTGGATTCAACCTTGTCTATGTTGGGGAACCCGGCTCGAAGGGGGGGCAGGTTCCAAATATTCACTCATCGTTCTGGGGCTTTCCATGGACGATCGGGGGAGGATATATTGGCCACAACCCCTCACTCTCATTTGAGTTTTCCCCGCATCATCCGGGGCGTGTGTACTCGTGGATCATCGATCTTTACAAAAGCACTGACAATGGGATTTCGTGGAATCCCCAGCAGCTCTATGATAGCTACGGCGCGCTCTTCCTCACATTTGACATGAGTGGGGATTCGGTTCTCTACGCAGCCCGCAATCTTGGTCAATCGTTTTTCAGCATCTATAGAAGCACAGATGATGGTGCTTCTTGGGCCTTCGTATGTCCACTGTCGTTCTCACCATCTTACCGATTCCAGAGGACTGCGGACTTCCTTGCGAACGGAGACACACTGGTCATTGCTACAAATCGTTTTCCGTACGGGGCCGATTCAACTTGTGGGATTTCCGTGAGCACTGACTACGGGACAACGTGGTCGGTTGTCCTTCCCAATACCAACGTGCAAAAGGTGTCGCGAGACCTACTTAATGCAAACGAGATCTACGCCGCGACGCAGTCCGGCATCTATCGCAGCCTCAACGGCGGTGTCGGCTGGGAGCTCTACACGGATTCATTGCCGTCGCTCAACCTCGTTGACATCAGGAAGGATCCGTATTCAGATACGTTGTATGTGGCAACGAGCGATTCGGGCGTGTTTCAGGTCTTTGAGACGTCAGTCGGTGTCCGGGAAGAAGCGCAAGAGCCTGGCGAACATAGACTTTTGCAGAACTACCCCAACCCCTTCAACTCGAGCACGACAATCAAATTCCAAATCCCAAGCTCGAGCTTTGTCACGCTCAAAGTCTTCGATCTGCTCGGCAGAGAAGTGGCAACGTTAGTGAATGAGGAGATGGGGCCGGGGAGCTATGAGAGGGTGTTTTCCGCCAAAGGCGGATCCGCCTCCGGCGGAGATGGGAGCTGGTTGGCGAGCGGGGTGTACTACTGCCGAATGACCTCTGGCAGCTTTTCAGTAACGAGGAAACTCATCATTCTCCGTTGATACCCCTTAGGAGAAAGGAACGGAAGATGAAACGAACAACTTTCTTGTGCTCCCTCATGCTCATAGCTTTGGGTCTCGTTGCACAACCTCAATGGAGTGTGCCGATCCAAATCACGTCTGGCAATACCAATGATATCCATCCTGCATTCATGACGAGATATGCCTTCTCCAACCCTCAGGAGGAATGGTTGGCGTTCAGCCGTAACGGGCTGAATGTGTGCGTCATAAGAACTGCCGCATCAGGAGAGCAATGGGATTCGATAGTTGTTTCAATTACCACGGATGCGGGAGATCATGACTATCCATCCTTGGCGGGCATTTACAATCCAGCCAAAGCGATGTTGTTGTGGCAGGGCCGCGCAGGGAGCAACCTGAAGATCCTGTACAGTGTCCGTCAAAATGATCAGTGGAGCGCACCACAATCGGTCAACCCAGATCGCGTCGATGAGCGGTATCCTTGCGTCGCTGTTTACGATACCACGTTCGGTGCTGTATGGGAACGTGGAGGAAGAATCGCTTATGCCGAATACAGGAATGGTTCGTGGTCATCAACGACATTTACTACCCTGGCCGGAGACAGTCTGAACAGTTTACCACAACTGACGTACCTATCAAGTTCGCCGAACACTCCTGTCGTTGTATGGACCAGCAGACGACCTTCCGACAGTACTTCTGTCCTGAAGTTTTCCTACCGCCGCGGCGGCGTATGGATTCCAGCGGAAACACTATATACCAACGGTGACAATCGTCGACCAAGGTTTTCCAATTCAATCGGGGCTTTCGCAACACTGAATTGGGAATCCAAGATGGACACAAGATGGCAAATCTATGGCACGCTGACCTATTGGGATGCTTGGAGCAACCGTCTGGTTTGGTACCCATCCAGTCCACTGTTCCCTCATGCAATCGATCAAGCGAGTGGATCATTCAATAGTTTCTCCATAATCACAGACAGCCCGCTTGATAACTTGAGGGCATTTTACTATTTGGCGGGAGCGTGGGAAAGCTGGTTTGCAGGGGACGATAGCATCACGCTTTCTTCATATGGGGGACAATACGTCCGGAACATTGTCGCCGCACCTTCTTCCTCGGATCGTGGTCCGGTAATGTCCACAGGAGTCTTTCCAGGTAGTGGTGACATGCTCATATGGACTGTTTGGCAGAACAACTCCACGGGACAATGGAAGCTCTACGGAACGAAAGCGAGACACCAGATTGCCGAAGTGGAAGAGGATGTTCCCCCACCGTTCTCCTTTGAGCTGGCCCAGAACTACCCCAATCCCTTCAACCCAACAACAACCATCAAGTTCGATATACCAGGCTCTGGCTTTGTGACTCTCAGAGTCTTCGACCTGCTCGGCAGAGAAGTGGCAACGCTGGTGAATGAGGAGATGAGGCCGGGAAGGTATGCGAGAGTGTTTTCCGCCAAAGGCGGATACGCCTCCGGCGGAGACGGGAGCGGGTTGGCAAGCGGGGTGTATGTGTATCGATTGCAGGGAGCGGATTTCGTGTCCGTAAGAAAAATGTTGGTTGTCAAATAGCCGCGCACCACTTAACCGGTTCATTGTCCGGTTGCAGAACTTCAAGACTCGATACTCTGACAATATGCGAACGCCAATGAGGGCTCACGATCTCATTCCTTACACTTCTGCCGCTGGTCAACATTCGCTTTATTGACCCTCTCTCATTTCTTTCCTATATTGGCTCACCGAATTTGTCACGTTTTAGTTCAGTTCATCGGTTGAAAGGTATTCATGACGCGTATTTACATTGAGGATTTGTCCAAACACATTGGTGAAGAAATCACACTCCGGGGATGGCTTTACAACAAGCGGTCGAGCGGGAAGATCAGGTTTCTTGTGATGCGGGATGGGACCGGATTGGTACAGGGCGTGGTGGTGAAAGCTGCAACCACCCCCCAACACCCTTCTCAGGGAGGAGGGGGAGGAGTGGGCGAGGAAGTGTTCAACAAGTTTGACCTGTTGACACAGGAGTCGTCTTTCAGCATGACGGGGAAAGTCCGCAGGGAAGAACGTGCCCCGGGAGGGCACGAACTCGATGTGACGGCGATCGAAATCATTTCCATCGCTAAAGAATACCCCATTACCCCCAAAGAGCACGGTGTCGATTTCTTGATGGACCGCCGCCACTTGTGGCTGCGCAGCCGCCGCCAGCACGCCGTGATGCGCGTGCGCCACGAGCTGATCCGGGCCGTGCGCGACTATTTCGATAACAACGGCTTCACGCTGGTCGATACGCCGATCCTCACCCCTGCGGCTTGCGAGGGCACCACGACGCTGTTCGAGGTCCCCTATTTCGACGAAGGCAATG
>Ga0209640_10003585_pt1 | contig 13570 bp, 11 predicted proteins | sample RifCSP10_1_FD_184018 | JGI IMG/M metagenome (GOLD analysis project Ga0209640, IMG submission 184018) | Soil microbial communities from Rifle, Colorado - Rifle CSP2_sed 10_1 (SPAdes) (version 2) | ecosystem: Environmental > Terrestrial > Deep subsurface > Rock core/Sediment | place: Rifle...
TCACCCAGTCGTACCTCGACGCGCTGGCCCGCGTGATCGCCGTGGGCCGCGAGCGCAAGACCCTCCGCGGCTTCCTCGGCGGCTCGGTCGTCCCGGCCCTCCGCATCGACGCCTGGGCCTTCACGGGCGCCACGGAGCACTGACCCGGCGGCTCCGCGACGGCTCGCGCCTCGAACTCCGCCCGCCGTGCCGCCACCCAGCGCCACCCTCGTGCCGCCGCACAGCCTCGCCTCGCGAGTCATCACGTGTCTCCGACCGCCGGCAGACTCGCCAGGCGAGCCACTCGTCGTCTGGGAGGCCCCGACATCGCCATTTCACCCGCGGCTTGAGCCAGATCGCGCTCGCAGCGCCGAGATGACTCGCCGCGCGGTTGTCCGAACGTGCTGGGCCGCCACTGCCAGCCGTCCTGTTGAGCGGCCGATAAGCGTGTCGCGTAAGACTCGCCCATGGCCTCGAAGAGCGAGCTCGAGAACCGAGCTGCGTGGTTGGCACGCGGCATCCGGATCACGCTCGGCACCGAGATCAGGGACGCTCGGCTCAGCAGCGGCCTCAGCCAGGATCACGCCGGCGCCGCGGTCGGCATGTCCGGCTCGCAGTTCGGGCGCATCGAGCGCGCTGAGATCCCCGGACTGAGCGTCGAGCAGGCCGCTCGGGCCGCGGCGGCGGTCGGCCTCAAGCTCGTGGTGCGCGGCTATCCGGATGGCGACGCCGTCCGTGACGCCGCTCAGCTGCGGCTGCTCGATCGGCTCCGCGCACATATGGCGCCGGGTGTCGGGTGGGAGGTCGAGGTGCCGCTTCCGATCACCGGCGATCGCCGCGCGTGGGACGTTGTCGTGACGGTCCCAGCGGCACGGATCGGCATCGAGGCCGAGACTCGCCTTCGCGACGTCCAGGCCGTGGCCCGGAGGCTCCATCTGAAGCAGCGCGACGGCGGCGTCGATCTCGTCATCCTTCTCATCGCCGACACGGCGGCCAACCGGCAGGCCCTCGCCGAGCATCGATCGGGCCTGCGGCAAGCGCTTCCCCCAGATGGCCACGCGATCCTCCGAGCCCTTCGGTCGGGCCGGTCCCCGGGCGAGTCGGGGATCGTGGTGCTCTGACTCGCCCCACGCGTCGAGTGCGGCAGATAGCATCCCGCCCATGTCGATCGTCGATGGGTTCGAGTTCGAGGCCATGGTCGGGGACCCGGACAACCATCGACCCGGCAGCGAATGGGCGCTCGTGGTGGATCCAGGTGGCCCCGAGGGGCGCGTCGAGGGCCTCGCCGTCATCCTCGAGCACATCGCGCCGGGCGATCGCATCCCGGCCCACGTCCACCGTGTCGACGAGGTGATCCTGCCCGGCGGACCGGGCCGGCTCCGGCTCGGCGACGACACGCGCGCCGTCGAGGACGGGGCGGTCGCCTTCATCCCGGCCGGCGCGGTCCACGGCCTCGGGGCATTCCCCGACAACGCCTTCGCCCTGACCGAGATCGTGGTGGGGCCGCAGGGCGTCTTCGAGGTCGCCCGGCTCACCGGCACGAACCTTGGTCCGTGGGCGGGCGCGCCGCCGAGCGGCCTGCCGATGGACCTGGAGGTCTTGATCCTCTTCCCCTGGGATCCCGTCGCCCAGCGCTTCGGCGGCGAGCGAATCTGGCTCGGTCGGGGCCTGCCGGCCGAGGGCTGACGAGCCGTCGGCGGCGGACTACCACTCGACGAGCTTCCAGATCTCGGGCTCCAGGTCCCCGGGGTGGCCGCCGACCTCAGCAAAGATCGCCACGGCGAGCTTCAGGTGCGCCATCGACTCGTCCCGGCGACCGGCTTCATGGAGGAGGTCCGCGAGGGGGTTCTCGAGGACCGCCTCGACGTGCCGGTCGCCCAGCCTGCGGCCATCGTCGAGCGCCTCCCCGGCGAGGTCGATGGCTGGGTCGAGCTCACCGGCTCGTGCCGCGACGAGGGCCAGGGCGTGGCGGGTCGCCACGGCGAGCGGGAGGTCCGTGGCAGCGGCCGTCGCCAGCGCTCGCTCCAGATGCCCGCGGGCGACGTCGAGGTGGCCGTCCGAGAGCGCGACCATCCCGAGGACCTGCAACGGCCGCGCGGCGCGGGCGGGGGGGTCGAGGGCGCCAGCGTCACCTCCGACCATCTGGAGCGCCCGATCCGCCAGAGCGATCGCGGCCGCGCCGTCGCCCGATCGATGGGCGACGAGCGCGCGTTCTGAGAGGACGCTCGCGAGGTCGTCGCCCCGATCGGCGCCGGCTGCGGTCAAGAGCTCCTCCGCCGCCACGAGGTGGGAGTCTGCGGTCGCGAGGTCTCCGCGACGGGTGTGGACTCGGGCGAGGCGGAGCTCGATCGCGGCGAGGCGCGCATCCGTCGCCAGCGCGGCCGCCGTCTCGAGCGCGGCGACCGCGCCGTCGTAGTCGCCGAGGGCCGTCCGGGCCTCGCCGAGCGCGAGATGCAGCTCGGCCACGTCGGGGTGCCCAAGGGCCAGCGCCGTCTCGAGGTGGGTTGCAGCCTCCCGATTGGCGTAGACGGCACGTGCTCTCGAGGCGGCCTCGGCGAACGCGGTCGCGGCCTCGCCTTCACGACCCGCCGCGCGCTCGTGTGTCGCGATCTGGACCAGCCGGCCGAGGTCGTCGCGGCTGGACCCCTCCGCCCGGAGCAGGTCGGCGGTCCGACGGTGGAGGAGCCGCCGACGGGCCAGGCTCGTCGCTTCGTAGGCCGCCTCGCGCAGCTTCGCGTGGGCGAAGTCGAGGGCCGCGCCGCGACCGGCCTCGAGCTCGCGAACGAGCCCGCGTCGGACGAGCTCCTCGACGGCGGCGAGCGTCTCGTCCTCGGACCGCCCGCTGGCCCCCTGCACGAGCCGCAGGTCGAACGAGCGTCCGATCACGGCCGCTGCGGCCAGGACCTGGGTCGCGGTCTCGCTGACCGTGGCGAGTCGTTCCCTGAGGAGCGTCCGAACGGTCCGGCCCGAACCTTCGGGACGGTTCGTGCCGGCGGCGATCGCTTCGACGAGGTAGAGGGGCAGACCCTCCGATTCCGCGAGCAACGCGTCCAGGTCGAGGTCCGCTCCCCCGGCCGCCTCGGCGGCCTCGACCAGACGCTCCACATCGTCACGGGCCAGGCGTTGGAGGGTGACGGTCAGCGACCCGGGAACGGCCTCGATGGTCGAGGCAAATGAGGCTCCGAGCTCGTCGAGATCCTCGGGTCGCCACGTCAAAAGGAGCAGGAGCGGGCGCCCGCTGAGCCGCCGCGCGAGCCAGGCGAGCGTCTCGCGAGTGGCCTCGTCCGCCCACTGCAGGTCCTCGACCACGACGAGCCCCGCGACCGGGCCTTCGGTGAGCGCGACCAGGGCTGATCCGATCGCCTCGAGGAGCCGCGCCCGTGCGCCCGGCTGGTCGCCGCCCATCCCGATGGAGCGACCGGACGCCGCATCGCGTGCGACGCCGTCGGGGAGCGCTGCGAGCCGCCCCAGCTCCCGCAGCGTCGGGAGAGAGAGCCCGTGCAGCCGCTCCGCTGCGTCCGGCCGGGCCATGCCTGCCCGCAGGAGCTCGACGATCGGGCCGTAGGCGATCCCGCCCTCGGCGGCGAACGCTCGAGCACCGAGGCTCCGGCCGCCGGCGGCGAGGACCGCCTCGGTGACCGTTTCCACCAGCCGGGACTTGCCGATGCCGGCCTCGCCCACGACCATCGCAACCCGGCCGTCCGGAGTCGCCGTGGCGAGTGCCGCCTGTACGGCCGTGACCTCCGCTGACCTGCCCACGTGCGGCAGCCGGCCCGCGGATGGCGGTTGCGATGCGACCTCGACGGCCGCCGCCGGCTCGGCGCGCGCCTCCCGGATCGCCTCGTAGAGCTCGGTCGTCTCGGCCAGAGGCGCCACACCCAGCTCCCGCTCCAGAACCGCGACGCAGGCGCGGTAGGCACGGATGGCCCCACTTCGATCGCCCGAGCGAGCGAGCACCGACATCAGGCGCCGCTGGGCCGGCTCGTCGAGCGGATCGAGGTCTACGCGCTTCGTGGCAGCGGCAACCGCGGCGGGGATGTCGCCCTCCGCCTCGGCGGCGACGGCCAGGCGGTCGAGCAGATCCGCGACGGCGCGATCGACCGCGCTGGCCTGGATCGCCCGCCAGTCGTCGAAGTCGGGCGCGTCCCGGAGCGTGAAGCCGGCGAGGAAGGCCCCCCGGGCGAGCTCCGCCGCGAAACCGAGGGAAGCCGCATCGGTGATGCCGGCCGTGCCGCGGAGGGCGACGAGATCGACCCACGTCCCGGCCGGATCCAACGTCACCGAGGCGCGATCCACGCGGAGCCAGCGATCGCCAAGTGATGCCCGCAGGACCGACAGGGTCCGCCGCAGCGCGCCCCGGGCCGACTCGTCGTCGGCTTCCGGCCAGAGCATTGCGGCGAGCTCGTCCCGAGCGAATGGGCGGCCCTCCACGGCGAGCAGCGCGAGCATCGCCAGGGCCTTGCGGGTGTCCACCATGAGCGGGGCCCCATCCACGTGCACCACGAGGGGCCCGAGGACGCGGATCGTGAGACCAGTCGGCGGCTTGCCCGGCATCGCGTAACGGTACGCGCTCGCCGGCCGATCCCGTAACGTTCCCCGAACGATGACCGGCGATCCTGAGGCGATGCGATCCCTCGGGTTGGCGGCGCGCCTCATGAGCGTCGGCCTCGTGATGGGCGCGGTGGTCCTCTCGTTGACCAGCCCACAAGGGCCGGCCGGTATCCTGCCGCTGCCCTATGCCGTGATGGGCGCAATCCTGGTCATCCGGCGGCCGCGGACCTTGATCGGCTGGCTCCTCATCGGCGTTGCCCTGTGCTTCGCGCTGATCTCGGTGCCGACAGGGGGCACTCCCCAGGAGTTCGCCGATGGGAGCATCGCCCTGCCGGTCGCCCTCTTCGCCGTCATCCACAGCGGCCTTCCCACGACGGCTTTCTTCTTCCTCGCGGTCCTGGTGATGGTCTTTCCGTCCGGCAGCTTGCCGGGTGGCCGGTGGGGTCGACTCGGTCGCGCAGGACTGGGTCTGGCGCTCATCTTCACGGTAGCGGCCTACGTCGTGCCCGAAGTCATGGCCGGCTATCCGGACAGCGCGTGGGTCCGAAACCCAGCTTCGGTCCTGCCGAACCTCGTGATCTGGAGGGCCATCAACGCGACCACCGTCATCCTCCCGGGCACGATCGTCATGATCGCGGGGGTGATTTCGCTGGTCTTCCGGGTCCGGCGCGCGCGCGGGACGGAGCGCCAACAGCTTCGCTGGATCGCGGCCTCGTTTGCCGTCCTCGTGTCGGCCGTGATCAGCGGCTTCGCCCTCTCGGCGCTCGTGCCGGGCTCGGGGAACGGTCCAGCGTGGATCCCCGCGATGGTGGCGTTTCCGACCATCCCGATCGCCATCGGCATCGCCGTTCTCCGCTACCGCCTGTACGAGATCGACCGGATCATCAGCCGGACGATTGGGTACGCCGTCGTCACCGCAGTCCTGGCCGCGGTCTTCCTCGCGACGAACCTCGGCCTTCAGTCCTGGGTCGCGACGTTGACGGGCGGCGGCGGGACGGTAGCGGTCGCCGCATCGACCCTGCTCGTAGCGGCGCTCTTCCAGCCGCTGCGCCGCAGGATCCAGTGGCCGATCGACCTTCGTTTCAACCGCGCGCAGATCAACGGAGAACGGACCTTGGCTGCCTTCGGCGATCGAGTCCGCGAAGAGGTGGACCTGGCCAACCTCAGCGGAGCGGTCCTGGTCACGGCCGACGAGGCCGTCCGGCCGGCGGCCGCGGGACTATGGCTTCGATGATGGCCGCCGCCGAACCGCCCGATTTGCGGTCTGGATTGCCCGAGCGTGCCGGAACGGCAGCAACAGCACTACGGAGGTGACCTGATGCGACCTCGCAACGTTGCGCTTGTTGGAGCGGCGCTGGGCGCGGGATTCGGTGTCGTCGGGCTGATCGTTCCCGAGTCGCTCGCGGCGCTCTTCGGTGAGGGCATCCCGCTGGACGCAACCGCGACGGGCCTCGTCCGCCTGCTGTGCGCTTCCTATGTCGGTTTCGGCGTCCTGAACTGGGCGGCTCGCGACCTGAGCGACGGGGCAGCATGGCGGGTGCTCGCGGTCGGCAACGCAACCAGCTGGGCGATCAGCGGTGCGGTAGCGGCCATTGCCCTGGCGTCGGGCGTGGGCAATTCGGTCGCCTGGGTCGTCGTGGCGCTCCAGCTCGTGATGACCATTGCGTGGCTCAGCGTATTGCGCGGAGCCGCCGATCGGACCCTGGCGCAAGCAGTCTGGGGGTACGCGACGCCCGCCCATGACCCTGCTCGGACGCGTGCGCAACGAGATCGACCTGTGGACGCTCTCCCTCTGGCTCGGGCGCCGGGGTCGCGGCGTCGTGGTCGCTGTGGCGGATGAGGCCGTCCGGCCGACTGCGGCCGGGCTGTGGCTGCGGGGGCCTGCCGCGTGAGGCGCAGGATCGCGATCGCGGTTGCCTGGTTCACGTGCCTGGCCGGGGCGATCGGGCTCGTCGTCGCCGCGACCACGGGCGGTGGCCTGGCGGATGACAGCGCGGGCTTCCCATTCATCTTCGTCGGGCTGGCGCTGGTGGTCGCAACCGACGCCACGGTGGGCGCCGTGCTCATGGTGCGGCGGCCGGGGAACGTCGTGGGCGTCGTCCTGGTGCTCGCGGCTTTCGTCGTTGCGGCCACGTTCCTCGCGTTCATCTCGGCAGCCGTCCTCGTTGAGGCGCATGGCAAGCAAGATGTCCTCGCCGGCCTCGTCTCTGTCCTCGCGGGTCTGGGGATCTATCCGAGCGTGATCGTCGCCGGGCCACTGCTCGCTCTCGTCTTTCCGGACGGGAGACTTCCTGGCCCCAGATGGAAGCGGCCGGTTGGCGTTGTCGTGGCGTTCCTCGTCGTCGGGTCGGCCATGGTGGCTGTGCGTCCGGGACCGACCGGGGGCAGCCTTGCGGACAATCCCCTGGTCATCAACGGGCTGCCTGGATCCGACGCCTTCTGGGCGATGGGCGAGGTCATCGTCGCGGCGGCCATGCCGCTCTCGCTGCTCCTTGCCCTGGCAGCGGTGATCGTGCGTGTTCGACGCGCCGGGGAGGTCGAGCGGGCTCAGCTCAAGTGGTTCGTGGGGGCGTACCTGGCCGCGGGCTCCCTCATCGCGGTCAGCTTCGCGGATGGCAGCACCCAGACGCCCATCGACCTCCTGTCTCCCTGGTCCCTGTCCCTCCCCGCGATCGCCGTTGGGATAGCCATCCTCCGGTATCGCCTCTTCGAGATCGACCGGATCGTCAGCCGGACGATCGGCTGGGCCACCCTCACGGGCCTCCTTGTCGCCGTCTACCTCGCAGCGGTGCTGTTCTTGCAGTCCCAGCTGTCGGGGATCACCCAGGGCCAGACGCTCGCTGTGGCTGCCTCGACACTTCTCGCCGCAGCCTTGTTCCAGCCCGCCCGTCGACGGATCCAGCGATTGGTCGATCGGCGCTTCGATCGCGCCCGGTACGACGGCGAGCAAACCGTCGCGACATACACCGAGGACCTCCGTGACCAGGTCGACCTCGGGGCGATCTCGGTGCACACGGTGGCGGCCGTCGACGCCGCGGTCCGGCCGAACGGCACGTCGCTGTGGCTCCGCGAGCCGGGACGATGAGGGCCGGCGGGGCACGACTCGGTCGTCGGGTCGGGTTCCTGCCCCCTGCGAGGACCGCGACCTCGCTCGCGCTCTTCGCCGCGGGCGTCGTTGTCGCCGCGATCGCCGAGAGCGCGCTCATCATCTACGTCCCGTACGCGGCGGTCGGCGCGATTCTCATCAGCCGGCAGCCCGCGAACCGCATCGGTTGGCTGCTGACCACGATCGCCTGGTCGTTCGCGATCGGCTTCCTGCCGGTTCGAGCGACGCCCGAGGCATTGCAGACGCTCACGGCCCCGCCGCTCGTGCTCGCGGTCGCATGGTTCAAGTCGTCGTGGAGCTTCCCGTTGACGATCAGCCTCATCGCGTGTCTGGCGATCGTCTTTCCGACGGGCAGTCTGCCCATCGGTCGCTGGCGGCGACCGGCCGTACTGGTCCTGCTGGCGATGGGCGCGATCGCGCTGGGCGCCGCGGTGTGGCCTCTGATCGAGGTGCTGCCCGAGGGCGCCGACGACCCGGTCGTGATGCCCAATCCGCTCCGCCTGCTGCCGGCCTGGCTCGAAGACGGATCGGGCGCCTTTCGGTCCGTGGCCGGCCCGCTCGCGTTCGCGCTCTTCGTTGCTTCGATCGTCTCGCTTCTCGTTCGGTTTGCCAGATCCGACGGCGTCGAGCGGCTGCAGCTGCGATGGCTCGTGACTGGCCTCGCGGCGGTCGTGATCGCGGTGCCGATCGGGTTCGCCCTGTTCGCCCTGTTCGGGCCCTCGATCGAGGGTCTCGCCTGGCTGCCGGCGATCATCGCCTTCACCTTGCCACCCATGGCGATCGGGATCGCCGTGCTCCGCTACCGCCTGTACGAGATCGACCGGCTCATCAGCCGGACGATCGGCTGGGCTCTCGTCACGGGGACGCTACTCGCCGTGTTCGGTGGAGCCGTCATCGGCCTGCAGGCTCTGCTGTCCGATGTCACCCAGGGCGAGACGCTCGCCGTCGCGGCGTCGACGCTCGTCGCGTTCGCGCTCTTCCAGCCCCTCCGGCGGCGCGTCCAATCGACCGTGAACCAGCGCTTCGATCGCGCTCGGGTAGACGCCGATCGAACGGCCACGGCCTTCGCCGATCGCCTGCGTGACCAGATCGACCTCGGCGGGCTTGAGGCGGACATCGCGGGGACCATCGAGACGGCTCTTCGGCCGACATCGACCGGCGTCTGGATCCGCGGGGCACGCGGATGAGCGCCGCTCGGTGGGCAGCGACCGCGATCGTGGTCGTGACGCTGACCATGAACGCGGGCACGTTGTGGGTTCTGTTCGCCACGGAGTTCCTGAGCCGGTTCGGCGATCTGCCCGAGTTCTACGACGTTGCCGCCTACCTGGCGGTCGGCGGCTTCGTGGCCGTCTCGACGAGCTACGTCTTCGTGGGCTTGTTGCTCTCCGGTCGGCGCGGTGCGGGCCGGATTGCCGCGGTGCTTCTCGCCGGTGGTGCCCTCCTCGCGGCGACCCCGTTTGGCTACAGCGTGGGCGGCCAGCTCGCCTTCCAGAATCCTGCCAGCCCGCTCGCGAATGCACTCTTCCTCATCGGGCCCGTCGCCTTCGGCCCGGCGTTCTCGCTGATCCTGCCCGGGCTGGCGCTCGTGTTCCCGACGGGCAGACTGCCAGCGCGCCGTTGGCGCCTGCCCGTCGCCCTGGTCATCGCCGCGATCGGCGGCGGGACGGCGCTCGAGCTGCTCCGGCCAGGGCTGATCACGGGAGCCGAGGGGTCACGCAACCCCTTCGGGGTCGACGGGATCGCTGTCGGCCTCCTGGATGCTGCCCTCCCGCTGATCTCGTTGGGGATTGTCGGAGCCATGATCCTCGGCGTGGCGGCGGTCCTCATCCGCTACCGGCAGGGGGACGGGACGCTGCGCCAGCAGCTCCGCTGGTTCGTCGCCGCGGCCCTGCTCGTGGCGGTGCCGCTGCCGCTGTCGGCCCTCACCAACGAAGGGGGGCCTTTCTGGGGAGCGCTCGCCTGCGTGGGGCTCCTCCTGGTGCCGGTCTCGGTCGGCATCGCGGTGACCCGGCATCGCCTGTATGAGATCGACCGGCTGCTCAGCCGAACGATCGGATGGGCCCTCGTCACGGGGCTCCTGGTGGCCGGGTTCGCCGCGATGGTCGTCGGCCTCCAGGCGGTCCTCGTCGACGTCACCCAGGGTCAGACGCTCGCCGTTGCGGCCTCAACGCTCGTCGCCTTCGCGCTCTTCCAGCCCGTGCGCCGGAAGGTCCAGTCGGCCGTCGACCGCCGCTTCGACCGCACGCGGTACGACGGGGAGCGGACCATTGCCGCGTTCACAGGCCGCCTCCGCGACCAGATCGACCTCGGGGGCCTGCAGGCCGACCTCGCGACGACCGTCGGTGCTGCCCTCCACCCGACCTCGACCGGCGTCTGGGTCCGCCTCGCGAAGGGCGACGAGGCGCAATGACCCGCCGCGGCGCCCGGCTGCTCCTCGGCCTCAGCGGGGCCGCGTCGATCACGGGAACGGCCGTCTTCGTCGTCGTGAGCACATCGGAGGGACGGACTCTTGCGCCGGGCACCGTGCCGTGGGTGGCGTTTCCGAGCGTGTGGTGGACCGTTGGCGCGACCATCATCAGTCGCGCTGGAGGTCACCCGGTCGGGCGCCTCCTCACGGTCGTGGGCGCCCTCGCCGGCGCCCTCGTGGGTGGCCTCGGATTCCTTCTGAACACGGCACTTCCCGCTGAACACGGCACTTCCCGCCGCCCCCTGGGCCACCCTCCTCGTCACTGCCGCCTACGGGCCGCTGTTCATTGCCGTGATCCTCGGCAGCATGGTCATGTTCCCCGACGGCCGGCTCCCGGGCCCAAGATGGCGGGCGCCCGTGCTGCTGCCCGTCGCGATGGTCCTGATCGGGACCCTGGCGACGGTTCTCAAGGCCGGACCCTTCGCACCCGGGCTTCCGGACAACCCGATCGGGATCGAGGTGCTGCCGGCCGGGATCCTGGCCTTTCTCTACGTCCTCATTCCGCTGGGGATCGCCGTGCTCGGCGTGGTGGGCGCCGCTTCGGTGATCCGGCGCTTCCGACGAGGTGACTCGACCGTCCGCGCCCAGCTGAAGTGGCTCCTGGCTTCGGTGCTCCCCGTCGTGATCCTGACGCCGTTGAGCTATCTGGCGCCTGTCGATCCATCGACGTGGAGCCCTGCCGGATTCCTGTCGGCTTCCGCCCTCCTGTTGGTGCCCGTCGCCATCGGCGTCGCGATGACGCGCTACCACCTCTACGACATCGATCGGCTCATCAGCCGCGGCCTCGCCTGGGCCACGCTGACCGGCCTCGTCTTCGGGGTCTACGCGACGGGCGTCATCGTCCTGCAGTCTACGCTGGGCGCCGTCACCCAGGGAGGGACACTGGCCGTTGCGGCGTCGACGCTGCTGGCCACGGCCCTCGCTCAACCACTTCGCCTTCGGCTGCAGCGCGCGATGGACCGACGGTTCGACCGGGCGCGCTACGACAGCCACCGCGTGGTCGGCGCCTTCAACGAGCGGCTCCGCGGCCAGATCGATCTCGACTCTCTGTCGGCCGAGGTCCGACGGGTGGCGGGCGAGACCGTCCGGCCCACGTCGACCGCTGTCTGGCTCAAGAACGTCCCGGATCGTCGCGCGACGACGATTTCGTAACGATGTCCGAACGCCCGTCTCGGAGGATGACGCCGATGACCGCTCTTGCCCGCCCCATCCGCCGCCTCCTCGGACGCTCCGAACCGGACCCAACGCCAGGGGCCGCCGTCCCCGAGCCGTTGCCCGCCCCGGTCGCGGAGCAGCCCGGCGTCGCGATCGACATCCCCGAGACGGACCCGCTGTTCGCCTTCCTGCAGGCAGCGCCGGCGCCGGTGGACCTCACCCACCTCGAACTCGCCTCGCCCGCACTCGACCAGCTCCGCGCCGCCGGGGTCGCGCTCGTGGTTCCCCTGGTCACGCAGGGCGAGCTCATCGGGACCCTGAACCTGGGCCCGCGCCTCTCCGAGCAGGACTACTCGTCCGACGACAAGCGGCTCCTCGCCACGCTCGCCGCCCAGGCGGCGCCGGCCATCCGGGTCGCGCAGCTCGTCCGCGAGCAGGCCGCCGAGGCCGCGGAGCGGGAGCGCTACGCCCAGGAGCTGAAAGTGGCGCAGCTCATCCAGCAGCAGTTCCTGCCGCGCCACCTTCCGAACCTCCCCGAATGGCAGGTCGCGGCTTACTACGGGCCAGCCCGGGTCGTCGGCGGCGACTTCTACGACTTCATCGACCTCGACGAGGGTCGGATCGGGCTCGTCGTCGGCGACGTCACCGACAAGGGCGTTCCCGCGGCCCTGCTCATGGCCCGCACCCACTCGATCCTTCGCGCCGAGGCCCCGCGCCTCGTGGCTCCGGGCGCCGTGCTCGCGCGTGCGAACGACCTCCTCGCGGAAGAAATGCCCGACAAGATGTTCGTCACCTGCCTGTACATGGTCCTGGAGCCAGCCACGGGCCGCGTCGTGTACGCCAACGCCGGCCACAACCTGCCCTACGTTCGAACGGCCGACGGGGTCGTCGAGTTCCGGGCCACGGGCATGCCCCTCGGACTCATGCCCGGGATGGCCTACGAGGAGCGCACCTCTCACATCGGCCGGGGCGACAGCGTCCTCCTCTACTCGGACGGGATCGTCGAGGCCCACGATCCGGCCGGCGAGATGTACGGCTTCCCTCGCCTGAAGGCGGACATGGCCACCGAGCTCGCCGGGACTGAGCTCCTCGACGAGCTCCTCGATCGGTTGCACGCCTTCACCGGCCGGGGCTGGGAGCAGGAGGACGACATCACGATGGTCGCCCTGCGCCGGTCGCCCGGCGATGGGGGCATGGCAGCGGCTGCCGCCGCGACGCCCGAGATCGCCACCACGTCCGAGGTCATGGCCGAGTTCGAGCTCCCCGGGGCCCTCGGCAACGAACGGCTGGCGATGGATCGCGTGGCCGCGACCGTCGCGACCCTCGACCTGACGCCCGCCCGCCTCGAGCGCCTGAAGACGGCCGTCAGCGAGACGGCCATGAACGCGATCGAGTACGGCTCCCAGGGCGATCCCGCGGTGCCCGTCCGGGTCTCCGTCCGGCGGACGCCGACGACGCTGCAGGTGCGGATCGCGGACGCCGGCCTCGGCGGCGCCGTCCCGAGCCCGGGCGAGGCCGAGCTGCCCGACCTCGACGCCAAGCTCGCCGGCCTCCAGAAGCCGCGCGGCTGGGGCCTCTTCTTGATCCAGCAGATGGTCGACCACGTGGAGGTCGTCCGCGAGGGCGAGCGCCAGACTGTGGTCCTCAGCTTAGACCTCGGAGGTGCCGGCGATGGCCAGCCCGCTTGACGCGCACGTTCAGCCCGAGGCGGACGGCGCCCGCATCACCCTCAGCGGCCGGATCGACCGCGACGGCGACGCAGCGATGACCGCCGCCTACGCCGCGGCCCGGACGACGGGGGCCGGGCCGATCGTCCTCGACTTCGAGGCGACCGACTACATCAACAGCACCGGCATCGCGCTCATCGTGCGGCTCCTCGCCGACGCTCGACGCGACGGCCGCAGTGTCCGTGCCAGCGGGCTGTCGGACCACTACCAGGAGATCTTCCGCATCACCCGGCTCTCTGACTTCATCGCCCTCGACGACGACGGCACAACCCCATCGCCACGGAACAACGGAGGAGCTCGATGATGACGGCAGGGACACGGATCGACGTCCGGACGACCGACGCGGCGGACGCCAGCCTGCTCCTGATCGAGGGCGAGATCACCTCGGCCAGCGAGCAGCCTCTCATGGACGCCTACATGCTCGCCACCGGGCGGGGAGCCAAGGCGATCATCCTCGACTTCGGCGCCCTCGACTACATGAACAGCGGCGGCATCGGCCTCCTCGTCACGCTCCTCGTCCGGGTCCAGCGCGGGGGCCAGCGGCTCCTCGCCGTCGGCCTGAACGAGCACTACCGCCAGATCCTC
>Ga0209640_10003586_pt1 | contig 13565 bp, 9 predicted proteins | sample RifCSP10_1_FD_184018 | JGI IMG/M metagenome (GOLD analysis project Ga0209640, IMG submission 184018) | Soil microbial communities from Rifle, Colorado - Rifle CSP2_sed 10_1 (SPAdes) (version 2) | ecosystem: Environmental > Terrestrial > Deep subsurface > Rock core/Sediment | place: Rifle...
CCTCTTCTGTTGTTTCTGGCGAGAGATTACCGACATGTATATTCATCACACAACTCCTTCCTTTAATTAATACTAAAACAGAGCTATGAAATCAAACGCAATATCAAAAAACTAAAAACAAGTTAAGGGATATGATTGAGAGTTACTAATGAAAAAAGAGGTGTAAAAAATTTTAATTGATTGTACATAGAGCGAAGTCGAAGCCTCCCTGTCGACAAACAGGCGTGATGGAAGAATTTCTAAATTACAAAGCCGCTCATCGAGCGGCTTTTTTTGCACCATCATTTAATCTAATTCACTTTTTCCTTATTCATCATCATCCAATTCTCATGCATTCCCATAATGTTTTTCTCCCACTTTTTAATGGGGAATATTTATAAAATCCCCTCTGAAAGAGGGGTGTCCCGATTTATCGGGACGGGGTGTATATCTACCTTTGTTCAAATTTATTTTTTATCTTCCCTCTATGAAATCTTCCAACCATATATACTACAACCCTGCACTAAAGCAAAAAGCAAGAGAATTGAGAAATAACAGCACTCTTTCCGAAGTTCTTTTATGGAATGAACTTAAGAAGAAGAAAATAAAAGGATATGATTTCCACAGGCAAAAGCCGGTTGATAATTATATTGTTGATTTCTTTTGTTTCAAATTGATGCTGGCTATAGAGATTGACGGAATAAGCCACGCAACTAAAGAAGAGGAGGATGAAGCAAGACAGAAGGAATTAGAAAACCTGGGAATAAGATTTTTAAGGTTTGATGATTTATTGGTAAAGATGGATATGGAGAGCGTTATAAAAACAATTGAGAAATGGATAGATGAAAATCACTAAAGTACACACCCCGACCCGACTTTGTCGGGTCACCCCTCTTTTTAGAGGGGAATAAAAAAAATCAGTCAGTCCCTTGCTCTATTTACAATCATATCTTTTTTGAGCTATGTTTAATGCAGGTATTAAATTTTAAAAGGAATTTTCATCCATGAAAAAAATTTTATTGTTTGCTATTCTAATGGCTTTTGGTTTTACCGTTAACAGTATTTATGATGAGAAAGTGAAGAACCTTCTTGCACAGCTAAAGATTTCTGAAGATAATGCTGAGCAAACGATTTTCTCTAATATTTCAGGTCCTTCTTTTTATATTCTTGCTACAGCAGAACTTAAAAAAATAGCAGACGGGGAAAGATCTTCGGTCGTAACAGTTGCTGCAGAATATATAAAAGAATATTCGTCTTCACAGGAATTCATTAACAAGTATAATGAATACCGTGATACGAAGAAACCAATTCCTCCGCAAAAGCCACAGACGGTAGCTGAGATGAAAGAGAATTATAAGAAATCAATCGAAGAAGGTATAGCCAGCATGGAACAATTGATAATTCAAATGCCCGACCAGAAAGCAACATTTGAAGAAACAATAAAAGCCTACAAAGAACAACTTAAGGAAGTCGATAATCCCGATAACCCGATGTTCAGTCCCGATATGGAAAAAATGATGATGGATGGTTACAACCAGCAGATGGAAATTCATAAACAGGAAGTTGCTGAATGGGAAGAAGAGTACCCCGCAAGCAACCCGAATAAAATGGTTAGAAAATGGCTTACCACTTTCTTAGAATCTTCTCAGGATGTTGATTTCAATGCCAGGCTAAAGCCGGGATCAAACGACAAAATTGTATTTGCTAATCCCGATTATGAAAAAAAATCTTATCTCTGGAAACTTTGCTTCAGGTCTGGTGAAGAAACATTGCAGGCAGCAAGAACTTCTGCACAAAAGTGGCTGAAAGAATTAAAATAAATAAATGAGGTTGTCTCGAAAGTCCAATTTTGTCAGTCTGAGCTTGTCGAAGACTCTCGATTCAGAATAAATTCACACTTCGACCTGCCTTGCCGGCAGGCAGGCAAGCTCAGTGTGACACTAAAAATTACCTTTGAGACAGCCTCATTTCCCTTTCTCCACTAAATATAAAACGTGAGATTCTTCTCCCTCTAAAGCGGAATCAGAATGACTTCAATGACTATTGAGTTTCTTAAACAACTTCCTTAATCTCAACCTGTTTTTTATTTGCTTCAACAACAGCTATTGCAGTCATATTAATAATATCATCAACTGTAGCTCCACGCTGAAGCACATGCACGGGCTTCTGCATTCCCATTAGAACAGGACCAATTACTGTTGCCTGCCCGATTCTCGCCATCAGTTTATAAGCAATATTACCTGAATTAAGATCGGGAAATATCAGCACATTAGCTCCCCCTCTTAAATTGCTGAAAGGAAAATCCTTTTCAATAATATCCGGAACAACTGCTGTGTCTGCCTGCATTTCGCCGTCAACAATTAAACCGGGGCGGAGTTTTTTAACTATGTCAACAGCCTGTTTCACTTTAAGTGATTCGGGATATTTTGCGCTACCAAAGTTACTGAACGAGAGCATAGCTACTTTGGGTTCTACATTAAATTCTTTTACGCTATCGGCAGCAGAAATTGTAATCTGTGCAAGTTCTTCAGGATTAGGATTAACATTAACCGTAGTATCAGCAAAGAAATAAACTTCTTTTTTAGTAACAACAATGTAGAGCCCCGATACAACTTTCAACCCTTCTTTTACACCGATACATTCAAGCGCAGGTCTTATTGTAGCAGGATAATGAGTTGTAAGCCCGCTTATAAGTGCATCCGCTGCACCTGATTTAACCATCATACAACCGTAATAAATTGTCTCTTTCATCAGGCTCTTTGCTTGGTTAAGTGTCATACCTTTCCTTTGCCGAAGTTTGTAAAACTCGAGCGCATAGCCTGCAGCATCTTCATTTTTAAGCGGATCTTTTATTTCAAATTCAGATTGATCATAACCGAGCGACCTTATCATCTTTTTAATGTTTGTTTCATTACCGAGTAAAACAGGTCTTACAATATTCTCATCCCTGGCAACGTGCGCAGCCCTGATTATTTTTTCTTCCTCGCCTTCAGGATAAACAACACGTTTAGGATTCTTCCGGGCTTTATGGATCACCACTCTGATTACTTCTTTTGATAAGCCGAGCCTCTCCTTTAATTCTTCAATATAAGCATTCCAATCCTCGATTTTATATTTTGCTACCCCGCTTTCAATTGCAGCTTTGGCAACAGCAGGTGCAACATGCCACAACACCCGCGGATCAAAAGGCTTCGGAATTATATACTCCTTTCCAAAATCAAAATCTTTTCCTCCGTAAGCATTGATTACAATCTCAGGTACTTTTTTCCTTGCAAGCGATGCAAGTGCCTGAACGGCAGCCATTTTCATTTCTTCATTTATTGCAGTTGCTCTTACATCGAGTGCCCCGCGGAAAATGAACGGGAATCCCAGTACATTATTTACCTGGTTAGGATAATCGCTTCTGCCGGTAGCCATAATTATATCTTCCCTGACTGAAACTGCATCATCATAAGTTATTTCAGGATCGGGATTAGCCATAGCAAAAACAACAGGATTTTCTGCCATACCTTTAACCATCTGTTTTGAGACAACTCCCCCTTTTGATAATCCGATAAATACATCTGCCCCTTGCATTGCTTCAAGAAGAGAAGGATACTCTTTATCTGAAGCAAATTCTTCTTTGTATTTATTCAGATCTTTCCGCGATTTGGAAACGCACCCCTTTGAATCAAACATAATAATATTTTCAATTTTGGCTCCCGCACTTACATAAAGCTTGCAGCAGGAAATAGCTGCCGCCCCGGCACCATTTACTACAATTTTTATATCGGCTAATTTTTTTCCTGCAACTTCAACAGCATTGATTAATGCAGCACAGGAAATTATAGCCGTGCCATGCTGATCATCATGAAAAACAGGAATGTTCATAGTTTGTTTGAGAGTTTCTTCTATTTCAAAACATTCAGGGGCTTTAATATCTTCAAGATTAATGCCACCAAACGTTGGTTCTAAAAGCTGCACGACACGGATTACTTCTTTCGGGTCCTTGCTCTTTATTTCGATATCGAATACATCAATATCAGCAAATCTTTTGAACAAAATTCCTTTCCCTTCCATTACGGGTTTACCCGCAAGCGGACCTATATCACCTAATCCCAATACTGCAGTTCCGTTTGAAACTACTGCAACAAGATTTCCTTTGGCGGTATATTTATATACATCCTCGCTGTTCTTCGCTATTGCCAGGCAGGGCTCGGCAACTCCGGGCGTATATGCTAAGGAAAGATCGCGGGAAGTGAGGCAGGGTTTGGTTGCCACAACTTCAATTTTTCCTTTTCGCCCCATACTATGGTATTCAAGCGCTTCCTCTATATACTTTTTCATTTTTGTTTTTATTCTCCAGCCATCAATTTGATAGCAATTAAATTTATTTTGTCATCAAGGGAATTACAAATTACTATTCCTGATCTTTATTTTTGTTTACTTCAAATAGTTCAGTATCTGTTTGTTAATCAAAAAGAATTATTAACTATTTAATTATTTTTCCGCCTTAAGTTTATTTCTTGAATAAATAATTGAAAGTAAAATAAGTACTATACCCAAAATCAGAAAAGAGACTATTTTATAAGTTGAACTTGAACTGCTTATACCAAGTATAAAAACGTAAACTACTGTAAGCAGTAATGTTAGTAATGCCATCCAGCGATACTTCTTGTTCTTAAGAATAATGTTTAACGCATAATAGATTATGGCAACAGCCAGCCAGGATAAACCAACAAATTCCGGGGGTAATACATTGTATAGAGCATAAGGAATTATCAGGAGTGCTATAAGGAGATAAAAGTTCCTCATATACTCAGTCTTCAATTCAAGTTTATCTTTTTTCCAGTTCAGGATTCTTGCACTTAATAAAGCTACAACACCATAACTAATGCTAACTGCGTTTATTTTCCCCTCGTAAACAAGGTAAGCGATAATAATCAGCAAGTAGATAATGAAATTAGCTGTAACAATGAACCTGGATCTAAACCAGACAGAAGTTGATAACACCAACAAGCTCTGCCAGCAAAGCCAGATGAAAAAATTGGGCAATTCAAACTGAATTATTATTGCTACACTTAGTGCCAGGTAACCCGTCATTGCAAGAATAAAAGTCGAGTACTTGCTTTTGAATTTAGTCCAGTACAGCACAGAGAACATCAGGAATATTATTGAAGCAGTAAGATGATAAAAACCTATTACAGAAGAATATTGAATAAAGGTGATCAACAAGAATAACCCGTATGAAAAAACTATGCTTAAAGCATTACTGATAATTGTGTGGTAGTCTTCGGAGGTTTTTTCTCCCATATAATTACCAAATAAAAATATAGAAGCATACAACAAGAGAAAGAGCACATTGATATCCGGTGAAGACACTAATTGAAAAGTTTTACCGATAACAGGATTATTTAAAAACCAAAGTAAGTGTGTAAAGAAGGCTAATACGATACCATAGATAACCAGGTTCTGCCATTGGAATTTAATCTTTAAATAAATGACCAACGCTGAAAGAAATGCCGTCACAAAAAAGAGAAAGAATGAATTGTCACTAACAATTGCCGTAGCAAAGGCAAAGGTCAGGCTTAAAGCTGAAAAATAAACTGAACGTTTCTTAATAGAATAAGCAAGTGTAATTGCAGAGATAATTAAAAGAAGTATTATCTCAAAAAAAATATTTCCGAAGATTGAGGTTAAACTAAAGAAATGTAGCCGTAGTGTTGCAAAATATAATAATACAAAAGCTCCGCCTGTTAAATAGGAACAAATGTATGGAAAATTATTTTTCCCGTAGCGGGAAAGTAAAGCCAGACTACCTGCTAATAAAAAACCTATCAAGCTCGGTATTCCAAGCGGGAAATTTTCATAAGGTAATGTTAAAAGAAATGCGAAGCCTATGATTAGGACAACTATTCCAACTTTTGCCAGCCAAAACTGCCCGATTCTGAGTTCCAGTTGATCTTCATTCTTTTCTTTTGCCAGAGTTTCATTCGAATTTTCCGATCCAGGAGTTTCGATAGTAGATTCTTCACCACTAAAAATCCGCAGGCGGTTTTCTATGTTTGAAATTCTGTTTTCAAGTTTATTTAAATATTTAATTATTTCTTTTGTACTAACATCTTCAGAGAGAGTTTTCATAGAGCCTCCTCAAAAAGATTTATTTGTAATACACTTTTCAAGCTTATTACTTTCTTTCAATACGTTTTATATAAAGAAAAATCATAACAGCTAAAAAGCTGATTATTAAAACTGAAACACCTAAACCTACTCTTCTGAAATAAAACTCATCAATTGCATTTTTTGCTTCAGCAATAACTTCATTCGTAGTAGCTAAACCTTTACCATCAACAATTTCTTTGAATTTTTCTTTGTTGAAGGAGTGAACCATTGTACGTGCCTGCAGCTTTGCCTGATGAGCATCCCTAAGCTTAAATTTAGCTTCCGAAATTTCCATACCCTTTTGCTCAGCCTCATTAATCAAATTCAGAGCAGATTTTTCAGACTGATCCAGGCTATCTATTAACAAACGCATCTTTTTTGCAACCAGGTAACCTTTTACATTTTCATTTTCTTTATGGCATTTACTGCAAACAGCCTCTTTAGTTACTCCAAGTAATTGATTAGTTGCAGTTATTATTTGATGATTACTATGGCAAGTTTCACATTCAGGATAATTATGTTTATCAAAAGCTTTTTTATGCGGGCTTGAAGAAAACAAGTCGGCATTCAAAACATGACAACTACCGCATACTTTCGAAATAGATTCAACACCGGGCGGCACAGCTCCATGATTTCCATGACAGTTATTACAGGAAGGAGCATTTAAATCATTGTTTTGAAGTAGAGCGATACCATGAACACTATTAGAAAATTTTTCAAACTGTTGAATTGGAATTTTGTATTCCTTCATATAATCAGCATTACTATGACATTTTGCACAGGTCTTTGGTAGATTTATGGCATAAACACTTGAGTTAACATCTTTAACAGGAAGTATATCATGAGATCCATGACAATTTACACATTCAGCAGTTTTTGAATCTCCCCTCGAATTTCTTAATCCATGAATGCTTGTTCTGTATTTATCAAGCTGATCCACGGGTAAGGATGGATTATAGGTTCTCATTAACAAAGGATTACTATGACATTTTGCACAGGTGCGGGGAACATTTAAAGGATGTACAGGCGAAGATGAATTCTTTACTGAAACAATCCCATGAGCATTATGACACGTTGTACACTGCACAATCCGTTCTTTTCCATTTATAGATAATCTTCCATGAACGCTATTTGTAAGAAGATTCATTTGATTGACCTGTAGAGGAGAATTGTATTTTTTCATAAACTCGGGATTAGAATGACAAGTGGAACATCTTTCTGAAATTCCATTTCCTTTTGGAACTCCAATGAATCCTGCATTCTTACTCATAGCCACATCTATATCATCCGTTTTATTATCGCCGCCATGACATGCACTGCAGGAAATTCCTTTCAAATAATGAATATCATTTTTATATAACTGAGACGGTTCATCACCTAAAGCATCATGACAGTTTAAACATTCATCATTATCTGAAGGTGTATAACCGGAGAGTGAAATACTACAAATTAATATCAGTGCTGCTGTAGTTTTTTTCATGATGCCCATCCAAGTATCGTTAATACAATTATGTATATAACAGCGAAAATTCCCGAATAAGTTATTATTCGGTTTCGTTTACCTTTAGAACTTTTAACATCCCAAAAAGGTATAAGGAGCCATAAAATTCCAGCTACTCCGAATAACAAAATTCCCAAAACTTCCCCTTCAATAAACCACATATGACCGGGAAAATATTTTAAGGTTTGGAACATAAACAGGAAGTACCATTCCGGCTTAATACCGGCGGGTGCGGATGCAAAAGGATCTGCCTTTATTCCAAGTTCTGCAGGGAAAAAAACTGCAAGTATGGCTAATAAATTCAAAACTATTAACCATAATAATAAATCACGCATCATAAAATTCGGGAAGAACGGCATTCTTTTCTGTTCAGTTTTTTGTTCAATCTCTAATTCGAGAGGTTCACTCATACCTTGCCGCTGAACAAGGAGCAAATGAATAACAAGAAGAACTGTAAAAATTCCTGGGAAAAGCGCTACATGAAAACCAAAAAGACGGGACAAAGTTGCACCGGTAACATCATCGCCACCACGCATAAAAATTTTCAATGGTTCTCCTATTAAAGGTACAGCTCCAACTATATCCGAGCCGACTTTAGTAGCAAAGAAAGCCAGTTCATTCCAGGGCAGCAGGTACCCGCTGAATCCGAAACCTAATGCCATAAAGAACATTATTATACCTGTAACCCAGGTTATTTCACGCGGCTTACGATAGGCTCTTTCAAAAAGCACGCTGAACATATGTATGAAAACTGAGAGAATAAAAAGATTAGCAGCCCACCCATGAATTGAACGAATAAGCCAGCCAAATTCCACTTTCGACATAATGTACTGGATGCTCTCAAAAGCAAGATCAGAACTGGCTTTATAATAAAAGAGTAACAATATCCCTGTAATAACCTGGATAACAAACAAGAATAATGATACTCCTCCGAAATAGTACCACACTGAATGACTGTGAATAGGCACATATTTTTTACCGAGAAAGTTTTCCAAATCATTCAACTTTACTCTTTCATCAATCCAGAGATAAATTCTCTTTAAAAAATTTTTCATACTTTACTCAGGTTTTTTTTGAAACGTAAATTTCTTCCCCTTTGATAACCACTCTGAATTCCTCAAGTGGTTTTGGCGGTGGACCCGAAATATTCCGACCGTTGAGATCATATTTACCGTTATGACAGGCACACCAAATTAGGCTCATATCCTTCCTAAATTGTACAGTGCAATCAAGATGGGTACAGGTAGCAGAAAAAGCCTTAAAATTATTTTCTTTTGTATTGATAACGATAACAGGCTTATTTCCAAACCTTATTATTTTGCCGCTGCCCTTTTCAAAGTCGGAAGTTTTGCCTGCAAGAACACTTGATACCTCAACTTCCCGTTGCTTTGGGGGTTTGAGATATTCAATTAAAGGATAAAGAATAATACCGGCAAATCCTATTAAACCACCAGAGAGCAGGTATTTTAAAAAATCCCTTCTTTTGTGACCACCTGAATGATTAACATTCATTTTAACGGCTCCTTAGTTTTTACTGTGACAATCGCTACAGTTTATTTCTTTCCAGGAATTTCCAATATCTACCGGATGCTCATATTCAACACCTTCAAGAGATACCCTAAGTGAACCATGCTCATATTGCTGCGCAAGAATGGTATGACAAACATTACAATCTTTTGATAAGACTACACCATCGTCAGAAATATGATTTCCATCGTGACATCTGAAACACCCGGGGGAATACATGTGTCCTATATGATTTGGGAATCTTTTCCAGCTTACATTCATCTCAGGGAAGTAATTTCTGGAATAAATGTTTTGGATTTCCTTAATCGATTTTTCGATTGATTTCTTTTTTTTCTCTGCTATCAGTGGATAATTATTCTGATAAAAATCATTTATAATTAGTTTAATACTATCAAGAGCAATTTCTTTTTCCGTGTATAACTTTTCCAGGGCTGTAACTCCTATACTCTTTATGTAAGGGAGATCGCTGTCAATTGCGCCGATAGACATAAAGCGATTTATTGACTTGCGCGAAGGATGATATATATGTGAAGGTCTGTTATGGCAATCAATGCAATCCATCTTTTTTACAAAACCATTTAATAATTTCTCATCGGAAAATTTATTATTTCTCTCTCTGTAAATTCTTTCCTTTCCGTCTCTGGATTTCACCTTAACCCACGGAATTTCCAAACGGCTTGAATCCAGGGTTGCATAAGTTATTTCATTTGCAATATTCATGTGCCAATGTATTCCTGAGGTAACACCCGACTCATCATTACCCCCTCCAATTTTCATTAAAAGATCAAAAGTCCACTTAGTATTTTTTTCATCGGAAATATAATACGTGTTCAATATTTTTTTCTCAAAATAAAAATGCTGAGGCCAGTGGCATTGTTCGCAGGTTTCCTGGGCAGGACGCAGATTTTCAATCGGAGTGGGTATAGGCTTAGGATAAACATTTGCTAAAACTGCGTATACCTGGTAAGCCCCGGAAAGTTTTGAACGAACAAACCAGGTTGCACCGGGACCAATATGGCATTTTACACAACCTACTTTTGCATGAGGCGAAAATTTATAAGCTGTATATTCAGGTTCCATTACCTTATGACAAACTGTTCCACAAAATTCATCGGAGTCTGTGTATTCATATGCCTTAAAACTACCGAAGGCACTAAACACTAAAAGTAAAATTGTTCCAACAGAAAAAATTGTAAATACTAACCTGTGGCGGGGGTCGTTCAAATCTATTCTGGGTAAACGATGTTTATGAGCTATCCCCAATCTTTCTCTTCGATGTTCCCTGAGTATTCCAAACATTACCAGCGCTAACCCTATTAATAAAAACGCAGGCAAGATCACAAAGGCAATAATCCCCATATATGGTTTATGTTCATTACTAAATGTTTCAACGACAGTTAAGAAAAGTATTAGTCCAAAACTGACCAGGGCAATTGCCGCTCCTGTAAGAGTAACGGGATTATAAAATGATAATGGAAATATTTTTTTCATCAAAGTATCTGATAAAAAGTAATAACAAACTTAGTAAATCTACCTGTATGCAAAAATCATTGCATAAATTATCCAGATAATAATACTAAATCCTATTGTCAATGCTGTCCATCCAAATATTTTTATTGTTCTTATAACAATCGGAGGATAGGGTTCAACCAGATGTTTCTCTAATTCTCCTTTTTCCACCATTTCATTATATTCTTTTGGTCTGTCAAGTTTAAATTCTTCTAATGAAACCCTGCCTGAAAAGATTACTATGTCCATCGGAAATTTTTCCGGGCGTAGATGAGTATTGAAAAAATGGACTGTAAAAATAAATCCCGTCGCTAATAAAGCTTCATCACTATGAATAATTGTAGCTACGTTAATAACCCATCCGGGAACAAACTGAGTGAGAAATTCGGGAAACCATAGTGTTAAGCCTGTTGAACCAATAATAAAAATTCCCCAGAATACAGCAAAATAATCGAACTTCTCCCAGTAAGTCCATCGTCCATATTCTGGTCGCTTACCCAAGCCTATAAACCATTTGATTGAACCGATAAAATCTTTCCAGTCATTCCTGTTAAATAACATTGAGTCAAACCCGAATATAAATTCTTTAAAAGATTTTTTTTCTTTCCGCTTAATTCTTACCAGATCAATAATATGAGTTATAAAAACGATAAACATAATTACAGCAGCAAACCGGTGTATGTAGCCAGCAGATTCAAAACCGCCAAATAATCCAGAGAGAAAAAATGCCCACCCGGTATAGGAAAATTTTAAAGTCATACCGGTTAAAGCAAGACTAATAAAACTTATAATCATAGAAATATGAAGCACTCTGTTTAAGCGGGAAAATCTCTCTACTTGTGCTTCTGCTCTTTCAGCAATTTTAGGTGAACTAGTGTTATCACTAAGTCCTTCAGATTTTTCATGTATCATAACTGCTCTTGATTATCATTTTTATCTGTATTGATTGATTTTTGCCTTTTTAGCTCGCGTCTCCACTGCAAAGATCTTGGAAGCCAAAGAAGTGTATGTATGCCCGCGATAACAAAAGTAAATATTAATAAACCTGTCATCCCCCAGAAAGTCCAGAATAGCCATGGGTATTTTTCAGGATCATGATGAGTTGCATGTGTAAAGTAACCGGCAAACTGTTTATTTGCGTTAGTATGACACTTCTTACAAGTTTCCACAATATTTTTTCTATTCAAATGCGAAACAGGATTTTCAACAGGCATAATATCATGGGCTCCATGACAATCATAACATTTGGCAGTTTTTGTATAACCTAATTGAGAAACTTTTCCATGATAAGTATCAAAGTAAGTTTCAGCAATTGCTTGATGACATCTGCCACATTGATCCATAATTTTCAATTTAAAACCTTCAGAATCAGCCCTGATTATTTTATGCGCTGTATGGCAATCCTCGCAGGTTGGTAGTTCTTTATCTGTCTGAGTAATCTTTGTCGAGTGGATACTCTTCTCAAATTGTTCCTGTATACCATGGTGGCAATTGCCGCAGGTAGAAGGAATATTTGCGGGATTAACACTTGATAATGAATCACTATGTGGTAATTCTCTATGAGCTGTATGGCAGCCGGTACATGTAGCTGTTACAGTCAAACCACTTTTCATTAAGCCTTTACCGTGAATACTTTCAGTATAATTTTTTACAATATCAACCTCAGTACCTTTATACCTGACTGCTGCTGACTCACCCTCCCTGTGGCATTTTGCACAAAGAGCGGGAATGTTTATCGGGAAAATGGGACTTAGCGGATTGGTTTTACCAAGAACGTCATGTGTTCCATGACATTCAGAACACTCAGGAGCATTAAGATCATTTTTAGCTTTTAGTTTTCCGTGCGTACTAAGCTGGTATTCTTCTCCAACTTCAGCATGACACGAAGTACAGTCAACTTTTTGAACAATACTGTCGCAAGGTCTAACATGTGAGGGAGACACCTGAGAATGACACTGGCTGCATGAAATATTTGTATGACGTGAATCTTTAAGCCCGGAATAATCAACAAATAATGAACGACCGTCAATTGAAGCTTTGATATTTTTCCGGCTATGACAATCAAGACAATCCTGATCAGCCATTCCCTGATCGTAGAATACTTTTCTTGCTTTATGCGGCTGATGGCAATCAACACAAGCAGGAAGAATGTTAGCTTCTTTTTCCCAAAGAGCACCTTTAATAACTTTCCTGTGAACAAGTTCAATTTCAGCATGACATTTTGCACAGGTATTTGCAATATTTTTTCTTGCAATTGATGATTTAGAATCTGTATGCGATAAAATATCATGAGCTGTATGGCATGATACACAGGTTGCCGTAACAATTAACCCTTTCTTAAGTAAACCTTCACCATGAATACTTTCAGAATAATTTTCCAAAATATGAGTTTGAGGAATATTTCTTTGTAACTGCACCGGTGACCCTTCTTTATGGCATTGACCACATAAGCCGGGAATGTTTATAGGAGCTACTTTAGATTTTAGATTCTTTATAGGTACTATATCGTGAGAACCATGACAATTCTGGCATGCCGGCGCTAACTTATCTCCCCCTGATAATGCTTTACCATGAAGACTTTTATCAAATTTTGCCTGTATATCATCATGACATAAATTACATTTTGCTTTTTCTACATCGTCATCGTGAACATCAGTTCCCTCAAGATCCACATGGCAAGAAATACAATTGACACCTTCATGTACAGATGAAGATAATTTTTTTTCATTTACAAAAACCGAAATTGTTTTACCGTTCCTTGTGCCGGTTAAAGAATTATCCTCATGGCACATCAGGCAATCACTATTATCCTGAGGGTATAAAGAAGAAGTAAATAAAAGAAATAAAAAAATACTGAGGAAATTTATTATAAAAATCTTCTTCGGTTCGCTAAAACTTCCTTTCAAGT
>Ga0209640_10003587_pt1 | contig 13559 bp, 11 predicted proteins | sample RifCSP10_1_FD_184018 | JGI IMG/M metagenome (GOLD analysis project Ga0209640, IMG submission 184018) | Soil microbial communities from Rifle, Colorado - Rifle CSP2_sed 10_1 (SPAdes) (version 2) | ecosystem: Environmental > Terrestrial > Deep subsurface > Rock core/Sediment | place: Rifle...
GGCGGCGAGCCCCTGGCGGTGGCTCGTTTCTCGAGTCACTCGAATGTACGGGAACGCAATAAGGGGCTCGGGCTGGCGTGGTCGCCGGACCAACGCTATCTGTTCTTCGTCAAGCCGGAGGGTGGCTCCGGCGATGGAAGTAAAGCCGTGTGGCGAGTGCCGCTCGCCGGAGGCGAAGCCGAGAACATTGGCATTTCCATGAACAGAATTCGCGGTCTTCAAATCCATCCCGACGGCCGTCGGCTTACGTTCGACTCGGCGATTAGTGCCCCACAAGAAGTGTGGGTCCTCGAGAATTTCCTGCCCAAGACCACCGCATCGAAGTAGAAACACCACATGGGATGGGTATGCGCCGGACTGTCGAGCGCACACCCGTCCGGCGCCGGAGAAGGGCGTCGTCTTTTGACGCCGTGGCGGCCGATGCACTACACTGTCGTACATGGAGAAGACAGAGGTCTACAGCTGGCGGCTCGACCCGGAGCTGAAGGGCGCGCTGGAGTCCGTCGCCCGAACGGAGGGCACGAGCCTGGCACGCCTTCTCGACCGCATCGCCGGCGAGTGGCTCGGACGAGAGGTCACCCGCGATTCGCTCGACGAGCAGCGGCGGATCCGCGCGCGGGCTATGCGTCTGGTCGGGTCGATTCGCGGCAGCGACCCCGGTCGCTCGCGGAACGCCGCACAGCTGGTCAAAGGATCGCTCGCCCGCAAGCATGCGCGTCGTCGGGCTGATTGACACCGGTGCGATGCTGGCCCTGCTCGATGAGGCCGACCGCTGGCACGCGGCTTGTGTCGCGGCGTTTGCCACCGTCAGGCTGCCACTTGCCACATCGTCAGCCGTGCTGGCTGAACTCTTTCACCTACTGGGGCCGCACCCGCGAGACGTAGTGAAGGCGTGGCGCTTCCTGCGATCAGGAGCGGTGGTCCTGTTGCCCCTCACCGACGCGGACGTTCCCGATCTCGAACGGCTGATGAGGCGATACGCCGATCGGCCCATGGATTTTGCCGACGCGACGCTCGTGCGGCTCGCGGAGCGTGAGTCGCTGTCGACGATTCTCACCGTCGACCACGACGATTTCGACACCTATCGCATCAAGGGCCGCACGAGGTTTCGAGTCGTGCCCGGTCGCAGGAGCTGAGCCGCGGTCCGATGCCTGCGGGTGGTGCGTCGCCTCCCGCGGTCAGGACAGCGCCGCGGCCGGAGGCAGCCGCACCTCCACGCGTGTGCCGTCCCCGGGCACACTCTCGATCGTGAGTGAACCTCCGTGCGCCACGGCGATCTGGCAGGCGATCGGCAGTCCGAGGCCGGGTGCCGTCGGCCTTCGTGGAGAAGAACGGGTCGAACACGTGCTCGAGATCAGCCCGGGAAGAAACCGTTCAGCGTCGCTGAGTTGATGGCGGTGCGCCGGACGGCCCAAGCGCACACCCATCCGAGCTGAAACCAGCGCTCAGCCATGAGCCCGATTCACGGGTCTCTAGGCGTCAGACGACGTGTCCGCGTCATCACCGAGACGGAATAAACCGGCCTCCGCCGAATCGAGCAGCGTACGTGCCTGGTCAGCATCGGCCTGTGCAACGAGGATCTCGACGGCGCCGAGGCCGTCGACGGTCAGTCCGTGCGTGTGGCGTAGCGCCTCTCCGCGCTGGACCGCGGCCATGCCGGCCGCCTCGAGAAAGTCCAGAATCTGCTGAGCGTGCATTTCACCGTTCGCGACGAATACGGGACGCAACTGCGTATCCATAATGCTCCTGGCCCTACGGACCCAGCATGCTCGCGCAGACGATCTCTGCCATCTTCTGCGCAAGGGGGTCAGGCATGCGCGTATCGCACTTCAGGAACAACACAATCTCCTGCGACCGGCGCAACGTCTCCCCGATGTTCACGGGCGACCGCCCAGGTGGCAACGCCGGGTCAACGCGGAGGGTGCCGACGACCTGCGCACCTTTCGCCTCGTCCACCCCGTCCACCAGGATGACGTTCTGGTCGCGGACCTCGATCTGCTTCGTCTGGATTGTTGCGAGTCCAGTCTGTGGATCGAGTGGCGCCCGTGAAATGGCCGCGCGTCGCGCTTGTGAATCGAACTCGAACTGAAGCTGCAAATCACCGCCGATGGTGGCGTGGTAGAGGCGGCAGTCTCCACCGCCGGACGATCCGTTACCCGAACCGCGCGCAAACCAACCCGGTGATCCACGCCAGAGCACGAGGAAGACCAGTGCTCGAGTGCCGTCACGTTCAACTCGTGCCACCCATGACGCCATCGCTACCGGGGACACCACCTGGTTGCTGCTCTGGGTTCCGCACTGGGTTGAAGTGCTCCCTGGCGGACGAACCGACCGCGGGGGCGGACCCTGGGCCGTCAGCGTCGTCACAAATCCCAGCGCGCATAGCAGTACGACGCCTGAATGACGCGCGCATCGCGTCCCGGGCTGTCCGCTGCGGCCTCGATCGCACATGCTGGCCCTCTTCACAACGTTTTACACGATCCGGGCCGTTTCTGCGATGAGCGGCCGCGCCCACGCCGCTCACTCGCTGTAAGGTAACCGGCATGCAGAGTCAGGTCCGCGCGTGGGCCAGCCGCCCGGCTGGCCGTCGGGGTCGTGTCGATCCTGCTGCCGGGACTCCTCCTCGCCTACGTCGGCGTGCAGTCGCTTGCCGAACGATCGAGCAGCCTCCGCGCGACGTACACCGCGACGACCGCGCTTGTCAGGGACCGGCTGGCCACGGAACTCACGAATCTCGAATCGGAACTCGCGATTGAGGTTGAACGACCGGCGGTCCGACTCGGCGAACCGGCCTCTGCACGAGCGTGGCTCCGAAGCCTCGTCGCCTCCGGGCCGTGGCTCGCCGATCCGTTCCTGCTCCGACTGGAAGGTGGCGCCATCACCACGAGCCTCGTCGCCGGCGGGTCACGTCGCAACCCGCTCGCGGCACAACCCAGGATGACCGCCGCGATCCGTGAGGCCGAGGCGGCGGAGTTCGCGGAGGGCCGTCTCGAAGACGCGCCCGCGAAATATCGCCAGGCTCTTGGATCCGCCTCGTCCGACGCCGCCCGCGCCTTCGTGCTCATGAGAATCGGTCGAACGCTCTTCAAACTGCGACGGTTTGAAGACGGGATCGCGGAGTACCGAGCGGTGCTGGCGCTTCCGGCCGGGACGATCGATCCGCACGGAATTCCGTACGCCGTCAACGCGCTGATGGAGATCGTTGACGGGCTCGACGCGCTCGGACGCGCGACCGGGAAACCTCCGTATCAGATCCGGCTGCTGCAGCTCATCGTCGAACATCCGTGGGCCGCGGATGACGGATACGGCTACTATCTCTCGCGCGCGGTCGAATCGGCGCCGGCGTCGGCGACCGAGCTGCGAACCCGCGGCGCCGAGTTGATGCGCGCGGCCGCGAGCATTCAGTGGATCCATGAGGAGATCCGGCCGCGCGTCGATCCATCCGGACGGGCAGCAGATCGCTTTTATTGCGTCACCACCCGGCAGCCAGTCGGTCTGGGCGCTCGACAACTTCCTGCCCCAGGCCCGCGCCGCACGGTAATCCGCGCCGACGTCATCCTGCGGCTCCTCTTCGTCCCTCCGACGGAGAGGAGCCGCAGCGGATCTACAGCTTGAACAGCTTGCGCGCGTTCTCGCCGAGAATGTTGCGCTTTGCCTGTTCGCTCAGGAACGGCAGTCCCATGAGCTTGCCCGGGACATCGAAGTCCCAGTGCGGCCAGTCCGACGCGAACAGCAGCTGCGTCTCGGCGTGGATCGCTTCGAACGTTGCCTGCAGCAGCTTCATGTTCGTCCGCTCCATGGGCTGCGACGTGCTGCGTCGGGCGAATGGGCGACCGACCGGCAACCAGGTCCGGCTGGATGTTGCGCATCACACGCCCGAGGGTGAACCGAACGGAGGACTGCGCCAGGCGGAGCCCGTGATACGCTCCGTGCGCCCCCGCGTTCGTCCCCTCGCGTTCGGCGAATAGAGGTGTGGAGTGCCCTTCGCGTTTGGTCGTTTCGCCGGCGTGCGACCCTACACTGCCCGCCGCACGCGTTTCGGTCTCTCAGGGATTGCTCCGTTGCCCAGAACCCTTGCCGCGATCGCGCTCGGGTGCCTGCTGGCCGTGGGATCGGTCCGGGCGCATCACAGCATCAACGCCGCCCTCGACATGGACAAGCGAGCCGTGCTCAGCGGGACGCTCACGGCGATCGACTGGCGGAACCCCCACATCGAGATCACGATCGAGGTCAAGGGCGACCAGGGCCGGGTGGAGGTCTGGCGGTTGGAGGGCGGCCCGCCACCGAGGTTCAGGAATCGCGGCGTCACCAAGGACGTCTTTCTGAAGGCCGTCGGCCAGTCGGTGACCGTCGAGGCTTTCCTCGCGAAAAACGGGGCTCGTCGCGGTCACATGCAGACGATCACGTGGCCGGACGGGACGACGATTCCGGCCCGATAGGAGACCGATAGGAGAAGAGAGATGGGTCTGCCCAGGCGCTTCCACGGGGCGAGGACGAGCACGACTGTCGCAGTGTCTGCGTTCTTGCTGTTCGCGTCCGCGCGCGGGCTCGGCCAAGCGCCACTCGACGCCGAAGCGACAGCAGCCGCTGCCGCGCTCGCCAAAGCCAACTTCGACGCCAGCGCGAGCGTGCTCACGCTCTACGACAGGCAGGGAAACTTCCTGCGTACGGTCGGCGATCGCGCGGTCTACTCTTGGCCGGCGTTGTCGCCGGACGGGACACGAGTCGCCGTGCAGAAGCGGCGCGAGCCTACGCAGAGCACCGACATCTGGGTCACTGACCTCTCGACTGGCGCGAGCGCTCGCCTCACGTCCGATTCGGCATCCGTGCATACCTCGCCGGTCTGGTCCGCCGACGGTCTCCAGATCGCGTACGCGTCCAACTTAGGCGGTTCGCCCGGGCTGTATCGGAGCGCGGCGGACGGCAGCGGGAGCGCAGAGCTCCTGTACCAGCATCCCACCGGGCTCGACCTCACGGACTGGTCGCGGGACGGGCGCTTCATGACCTTCCACGACGCGACGAACCTCTACCTGCTGCCGCTCACCGGCCCTGGTGAACGGAGAGCCGTCACGATCACTCCTGTTCCGGGCCGCGCGGCCGGAGGGCGCTTTTCTCCAGACGGCCGCTTTCTCGCGTACGCGTCGACTCAGTCGGGACAATGGGAGATCTGGGTCCGGCCAATCGAATCATTCGTCGCTGATGGGACCACGCCCGGCGCGGAGCCGAGACAGGTCTCAGCCCAGGGTGGCTTGTGCACGTGCGCCTGGCGCCAGGACGGCAGGGAACTGTTCTACCTGACCCCCGACGGCCACCTGATGGCGGTAAACGTCGGCATCGCTCCTGCGCTGACATCCGCAACGCCGAGGGGGCTCTTCAAGGGGCCTGACGCCATTACCCAGAATCCCATTTCCAAGATCGCCATCAGTCGCGACGGGGAGCGATTCCTCGTCAATGTCACCCCGAAGCCCCGAGGCACACCGTTCCTCCGGCAGCTCACCGTGTTCGACCGCCAGGGAAATGTCGTCCGGACGCTGGGAGAACCCCTCGCCGACTCCACCGAACCCTCACTCTCGCCAGACGGGACGCACCTGGCCACCGCGAGGAACGACCGGATCCAGGTGGTGAATCTCTCCACGGGCGCGGCCGTGCCGATCACGGCGTCCACCCCAATCGTGAGATACCAGGGCGCCCCAGTCTGGTCTCCCGACGGCCGCGAGCTCGTTTCGTTTTCCCAACGCGAGGGGTGGAGCGGTTTCTACCAGCAGTCTGCCGACGGATCGGGAAGCGACACGCTCCTCTACAAGGAGGAGTTCGAAATCTGTCTACCGCTCACGGATTGGTCGCCCGATGGAAGGGTCCTGGCCTTCGGCGGCGGCGGTGTCCTGTGGACCGTGCCCGTCAGTGGCGAGCGGCCGGCCAGCGAATTCCTGCGTGAGGAGTTCAGAACCATGGGATTGCGGTTCTCGCCCGACGGCCGCTATGTCGCGTACGCGTCGGAGGAGTCCGGTCGCTATGAGGTGTACGTCCGGCCGTTCGTCACGACTACAGGAACCGACGGAGGAGAGAAGTGGCAGATCTCCACAACGGGTGGTCTCAACCTGATCCAGTGGCGAGGGGATGGTCGAGAACTCTACTACCTGGCCCCGGATGGAACCGTTATGGCGGTGGATGTCACGACGACCGGCCCGACGTTCCGGGCAGGACCACCGACCCCGCTGTTCCGGACGCCGGCCACGGTGGGAGCGCTGCTGGTCGGACGCCCGCTCGGGCATCCGACGGCGTGCGGCCAGCCGGGTGCGGGTTGCGGCCTCGATCAGATGGGCAGCATCAGCCGCAACGGCCAGCGATTCGCCTTCGATGTGCCGGTGGCTCCGCGTGCGGTCACGCTGGCGCGCAGCGTCCTTGACAGATACGCGGGCACATGGCGCCAACCAGGAGGAGCGACTCGGCTCGTGGGCAACACCGTCGTGGTGACAGTGGAAGACAACAAACTCATGGTTTTGACCGACTATCCAAAGGACGCATTATTCGCCTTGTCCGAGACAGCGTTCTTCCAGATGCGGGGCGACGAGTACGAGTTCGTGAAGGACAAGGCCGGTGACGTGAAGTATCTGTTCGTATACGAGGGCGGTGCTCCCGTAGTTTTGGTTCGCCAGTGAGCGTCAAGACGCAGGCCGATACAGCTGGATCAGGTTGCCGCACGTGTTTGTGCCGAGGGAGAGAGTGACGGGTGGTCACATCGGTTGATCTGATCTGGTGATCTATGAGAACACTGCAAATCGCTTGGATGCTCCTCTGCGCGACCACCCCGTGTCTGGCGCAGGACACCGCGCGCATGGAACAGGTGATCCAGTCCTACGTCAAGGCCGGGACGTTCATGGGCACGGTCCTCGTCGCGCGCGACGGCACTGTCGTGCTCGACAAGGCGTACGGGTCGGCAAACGTCGAATGGGACATCCCCAACACGCCAACGACCAAGTTCCGCCTGGGATCGATCACGAAGCAGTTCACGGCCGCGTCGATCCTGCTGCTCGACGAACGCGGCACACTCAAGATTGACGACACGATCAGGACGTACCTTGCCGACGTCCCGGCCTCGTGGAACGGCATCACTGTTCACAACCTGCTTACGCACACATCGGGAATCCTGAACTTCACCGCCCTGCCGGAGTACCGCACGGTGAAGCTGAGCGCGACGCCGGTCGACACGGTGATCGCCACGGTGCGCGACAAGCCGCTGGACTTCGCGCCGGGCGAGCGCATGAGTTACAGCAACACTGGGTACCTGGTGCTGGGATCGATCATCGAGAAAGTCACGGGCGGCAGCTATGGCACCTTCGTGCTCGACAATATTTTCACGCCGCTCGGCATGCAGGACTCCGGCTACGACTCGAACACCGCGGTGATTGCGCGCCGCGCAAGTGGATACGTGCGCGGACCGAACGGGCTCTCCAACGCCGGCTACGTGCACATGTCGATTCCACACGCTGCGGGCGCGCTGTATTCGACGTCGGCGGATCTGCTGAAGTGGGAACAGGCGCTCTTTGCCGGCAAGGTGGTGTCTCCGGCGTCGCTGCAGAAGATGACGACGCCGTTCAAGAATGACTATGCCTTCGGGCTGACGTCGCGCGAGGACAAGGGACGACGCGTAATCTGGCACAACGGCGGCATCGACGGCTTCAACACGTCGATGGCCTTTTATCCCGAGTCGAAGACGGCCGTGATCGTGCTTTCGAACGTCAACGGACCGGTCCCCGACGTTCTGGTGCCGCAGCTGGCCGCACTCATGTTCGGCGAGACCGTGACGCTCAACTCCGAGCGCAAGGAGATCGCGCTGCCGGTCGCAACGCTCTCGAAATATGTCGGTGCCTACGGTCTTGCGCCGAACGCGATCATGACGATCGCGCTCGAGGGCGATCGCCTGATGGCGCAAGTCACCGGCCAGGGCCGGAACCCGATCTTCGCCGAGTCGGAGACGAGGTTCTTTCTGAAGGTCGTCGACGCGCAGATCGAGTTCGTCACCGACGGCACGGGCGCCGTCACGCATCTCGTCCTGCATCAGAACGGAAGGGACGTCAAGGCGGCGCATAAATGATGCTGTGCCCGACGGAATCCCGTCCCACTTCAACTGGAGGCAGACGGCGTGATGCTCCGGATCGAGCCGGCGGAGTAGAAGATCAAATCCCAAATCCCAAATTCCAAACCCAATCCCAAGATGGGATGAACACGGGAGTTGGGAATCGGGCGGGAATTGAACGCGACACACCCACCTGCTGATGCTTGCTCCTGGCGCCCGGGTTGGCGGCTACACGATTCTCGACCTGCTTGGCGTGGGCGGGATGGGAGAGGTGTACCGCGCGCGCGACGAGCGGCTCGGCCGCGAGGTGGCACTCAAGGTCCTTCCGGCGCAATATGCGTCCGACCCCGAGCGGGTCGCTCGCTTCCAGCGCGAGGCGCACCTCCTCGCCACGCTCAATCATCCGCACATCGCCTCCATCTACGGCATCGAGGACAGCGGCGGCACGAGTGCGCTTGTTCTCGAACTGGTGAAAGGCGAGACGCTCGCCGACAGGGTCGCACGCGGGCCTGTGCCGTTCGACGAGGCGCTGACAATCACGCGGCAGATTGCTGACGCCCTCGAGGCCGCTCACTCCCAGCGGATCATCCATCGCGACCTCAAGCCGTCGAACGTCGTCCTGACCAGCGACGGCCGCGTCAAGGTGCTCGACTTCGGCCTGGCCAGGCTGACCATGCCGGCGGCGGATGACCGCCCGGTGGCGTCGCTGTCCCCGACGATCTCGCCGCCGGCGCGCATGACGAACGTCGGCGTGGTGCTGGGCACCGCGGCATACATGAGCCCCGAGCAGGCCAAAGGGATCGAGGCGGACGAACGCAGCGACATCTGGGCGCTGGGCGGCATGCTCTACGAGCTGCTCACAGGCAGAAGACCGTTCGATGGCGACTCGGTCGCGCAGGTCCTGGCGCGTGTCCTCGAGCGGGATCCCGACTGGCAGCTTCTCCCTCCTGCGACGCCACCGGCCATCCGGCGATTGATCGCCCGCTGTCTGCAGAAGAACCGTGACCGTCGGATCCACCACGTCGCCGACGTGCGCCTCGAGATCGACGACGCAATGGCCGGCACCGCTGATAGTGACGCGGATTCCGTGCGCGCCACCGAACGGCCGGCGCGCGTCCCGATCCTGTGGCTCGTCGCGATCGCCGCGCTCTGCATCGTCAGCACCGCGGTAGCCGTCACGGTTTACCGGTCGCGGGAGCCTCGCCCCGTCGTGCGGTCGACGCTCGTCACGTTTCCGCTGGGAAGCGGCAACAGAGGCGGCATCGAGGGGCTTGCGATTTCACCGGACGGACGCTTCGTCGCATATGCCGCGGGCGGCGTGCAGCTTCGATCGCTGGAGCGCATGGACGTGCAGCCACTGCGTGGCGCTGAAAACGGCGTATGGCCGTCCTTTTCACCTGACGGCGAGTCCGTCGCCTTCTTCGTGCCGGCGGAGTCAGCGATCAAACGTGTCCCGGTCGGCGGAGGCGATCCGGCGATGGTCGTCCGGACAGTTGGCGGTCAGCCGCGCGGACTGACCTGGTCGCCCGACGGGACCATCGTTTTCGCGACGGACACCAGCGGCGGGCTGTGGCGGGTGGCGGCAAGCGGCGGGGAACCGGAGCGTCTGACGACGTTAGTCGAGGGGGATGCGTCCTCGCACGAGTATCCAACGGCGCTGCCGGACGGTCGCGCGGTGCTCTTCACCAAGTTCCGTGGCCCGACCTCACGGATTGCCGTCGTGGCGCTCGACACGCGTGAGGTCCGCGATCTGGTCCAGGTTGGTTCGTTCCCACGCGTCTCGCCGTCCGGGCAGCTCCTTTACGAATCGGATGGCGCGCTGTGGGCCGCTCCGTTCAGTGCGGACAGGCAGCAGCTTGCGGGCAGCAGCCGCGTGAATGTGGTCAACGGCATCGCGGCTGGGCTGGCCGCGCTGTCGACGGAAGGGGCGCTGGTCTATGTCACCGGTCCGCCGCGCTTCGACCGCGCGTCGTTGGTCTGGCTCGATCGCGAGGGACGGGAAGAGGCGCTCCCCCTCGACTCGCGGCCGTATGGAACGGTCCGCGTCGCACCCAACGGTCGCGCCATCGTCGCTGACGTGCGGGACGGTGACAGCGCGATCTGGGTGTCCGATCTGAGCCGGCCTGGATGGTCGAGGATCACGGCGCCTGGCCCGGATGAAGGCGACTGGTTTCCGAAGTGGACACGTGACAGCGCGCGTGTCGTCTTCGCGCGCTACGGCGCTGGGGATCCGGCTCTGTTCATGGCAGCCGCCGACGGAAGCGGCGGGGCCGAGCGCCTCTTGTCTCTGAAGGGAAATTCGTTCATCGATCCACGTCTCTGGAGCCCGGACGGGCAACTGCTGTTCTCATACGGCAATCCCACTGCCGTCGCCACAGGGATCCTGTCGATGCCGTCGACTGACGGAAGCGAAGGTCCCGGGCGGTCGCTGGCGGAGCGACCGGGCGGCGTCTGGGCCAGCGCGATTTCGCCAGACGGCAAATGGATCGTCACCGAATCGCCAGTGTCGGGCCGGAGGGAGGTGTACATCGAGAGGTTCCCGGAGCTTCGTGATCGGCAGCTCGTTTCTGTCGGCACTGGCGGTGAGAACGCTGTCTGGTCTCCGGACGGACGGGAGCTGTTCTACCGCGTCGGATCTACCGGCGCGATGATGGCCGTGGCCGTCCAGACGCAGCCGACGCTGTCACTCGGCTCGCCACGCACGCTCTTCGACCTGCCAGAGAGTGTCGGCCGCATCATCCAGTCGCGTGGGTGGGACATCGCGCCCAACGGGCGGTTCCTGATGATCAAGACCAAGGCGCCGGCCACCACCGGCACGGACCGTCACCTGGTGCTCGTGCAGAACTGGACCGAGGAGCTGACCCGCCTGGTCCCAGGCAACTGAGCAAATCCCAAATCCCAAATCCCAAGATCGTGCGATTTCTGCTGGGTCTCTTCGTCGTGGGACTCCTCGCGCAATCCGTCGACGCGCAGACCGCCACTTCGCCTGCGCTCGATCCCGCGGACGTCGAGGCGTTCCTCGACGACGCGTGGACGACGACCCTGAGGCGCGACGGCGTCGTACCCGGCGCCGCCGGGCGATCGTCCTCGAGTTCGATGGTGCGGCCGGCGATTGGCGACACACGGAAGAGATCGAAGAGGTCTCCACTGACCCAGGAACCGTCCAATCGGACAGGCTCGCCTCCCCCAACCAGGTTCGCCGAATACGCAGTGAACGCGGCCATGTCGGCGAAGGACGCGTTCTCCGCCGTTCATCCACGAGCCGACGGGCATGCCGGAATCCGTGCATAATCCATGGCTCCGGCTTCCCGCCCCTGTCAGGAGACGCGTATGAACGGAATCATCCGGCCCGTCGCCGTAGCCGCCCTTGCCGTCCTCGCCGTGCCGATGGCGGCTCAGCAGGAAGTGCCGATGCGCGGTACCACGCCCGTCGCACCGCAGGGCATCAAGATTCCGCCGCTGCCCGACGCGCCAGTCCGCTACGAGACGGCGGAGGGACAGACCATCCGCGTCAGCGTGTACGCGCGCGGTTTCACGAACCCCTGGAGCATGGCGTTCGTGTCGGATGACACGATCCTCGTGGCCGAACGCGGCGGGGCCATCAAGGCCGTGCGGAACGGCGTGGTCGATCCCACGCCGGTGCCCGGCGGGCCAGTCGCCCGGGGGCAGGGGCTCTCGGGCACGGACCTGGCGCTGCATTCCGACTTCGCGCGCAATCACCTCGTCTACATCAGCTACACCAAGCCGCTTGACGAGCAGCCAGGCGCCGCCCCCGCCCCGCCCCCAGCCCCTGCAGGCCGAGGTGGTCGAGGCGGGGCGCAGCGGACGACGCTGGCAGTGGCGCGTGCAGTCTGGGACGGCAAGGGGTTCACCGACACGAAGGACATCTTCGTCGGTGAGGGGGGCGTCGGCGGTCCGATCGCGTTTGGCGGCGACGGCATGCTGTACGTCGCGCAGGGCGGTGGCGGGGGTGGCGGCGCGGGTGGTGGCGGCGAAAGCGCCACACAGAGGCTCAACACGCTTGGCGGCAAGATCCTGCGCCTCACCGACGAGGGCAAGGTGCCGCCCGACAATCCGTTCGTCGGTCGCCCGGACGCGAGGCCCGAGATCTTCACCATGGGCCATCGCACCTTCCTGCGGATGGCGAAGCACCCGCTCACCGGCGCGATCTGGCAGATCGAAAACGGGCCGAATGGCGGCGACGAGGTGAACATCCTGTCGCCCGGCGCGAATTACGGCTGGCCGCTCGTCAGTCTCGGGCGCACCTACGCCGGTCCATGGCAGGGGCCGTTCACCAAAGAAGGCTTCCGCGACCCGATCATCTACTGGATGCCCGCGATCGCCGTGTCGAGCATCACGTTTTACACGGGCGACCGCCTGCCGAAGTGGAAGGGCGACGTCTTCGTGAGCGGCATGCGCTACGGTGAGATTCCGGGCACGGGGCAGCTGCACCGGATCTTAATCAACAAGACCCTCGAGGAGCTGCGGCGGGAACCGCTGCTGCAGGATCTTCGGCGCCGCATCCGCGACGTGAAGCAGGGGCGCGACGGCCTGCTCTACCTGGTCACGGACGAAGCCGATGCGGTGATGCTCCGGATCGAGCCGGCAGACTAAGCGCGCTAGAGAGTTGATCACGTAAGAGGACTCGACATTCGCGCGGCGGGTCCTGTCGCCGGACAGCCCCACCCGTGCTCGGCGCCAAAGGCACGGGTCACGGGAGTGGCGCCTGCGGCGCGGGCGGGGCGGCCCCGTCCGGCGCCACCCGCGAGAGCGAATGTCGCCCGGCCTGCACAGGGGGATCGACTTGCCGATCGGTGTGTGATCTGATGGGCGCATGCCTACACCCATTCGTTGGCAGGTTCCGATCGAGCTGAGCCCTGAGGAAGCGCGTGTGGCGGCGGTGCTGCACCGCACGGGAAAGTTCTACGTGTTCTTACGGAAGGTCCGCGCCGAGTTGTTCGACGACGCGTTCCAAGCGGAGCTGGCGACGGTCTACCAGCCGCGGGGCACCGCGCCGTTGCCAGGGGCCCTGTTAGCCATAGTGACCCTGCTCCAGGCCTGCACCCAAGTCAGCGATGCGGACGCGGTCGTGGCCGCGCAGGTCGATCGGCGCTGGCAATTGGTGCTGGGCTGTCTCGGGGCGACCGAGGCGCCCTTCTCCCAGGGCGCGCTGGTGAAATTCCGGGAGCGGATGATCGCGCACGACTTCGATCGGGCGCTGCTCGATCGCACCGTGACGCTGGCCAAACAGACCGGCCACTTTGGGTGGCAAGCCTTGCGGGCCGCGCTGGATTCGTCGCCGCTGGTCGGCCGTGGCCGCGTGGAGGATACGTGGAATCTGCTCGGGCGCGCGCTGCGAACCGTGGTGATGTGCGCGGCGACGACGCCGCGGTGCGGGGGACGTCTCCGGTTGATCGCGCTCATCGACGAGCCAGGAGTCATCCGACGGATCCTGGGGCATCTCGGCCTGCTGACGGAGGTG
>Ga0209640_10003588_pt1 | contig 13557 bp, 15 predicted proteins | sample RifCSP10_1_FD_184018 | JGI IMG/M metagenome (GOLD analysis project Ga0209640, IMG submission 184018) | Soil microbial communities from Rifle, Colorado - Rifle CSP2_sed 10_1 (SPAdes) (version 2) | ecosystem: Environmental > Terrestrial > Deep subsurface > Rock core/Sediment | place: Rifle...
CCAGCAACGCGGTGGCCGCCGAGGAAGTGGTAAGGGCCATCGAGTCGGGGGGAGGGCGGGCCATTGCCTGTGGCGGCGATGTGTCACAGGAAGACCAGGTCGAGGAGATGTTCGGCAAGGTGAGAGCGGCCCTGGGCCCTGTCTCGATTCTGGTCAACAACGCCGGGATCACCAAGGACAACCTCCTGCTCCGGATGACCCCGAGAGACTTCGATGCCGTCATCGACACCAACCTGCGCTCGACCTACCTATGTACCAGGGCCGCCCTCCGTGGGATGCTCAAGATGAAATGGGGTCGGATCGTCTCGATCGCCTCGGTGGCAGGAATCGGTGGAAACGCCGGTCAAGCCAACTACTCGGCGTCGAAGGCCGGGATGATCGGGTTCTCCAAATCGATTGCCAAAGAGATCGGGTCGAGGGGGATCACGGTGAACGTGGTTGCACCGGGGTTCATCACCACTGATATGACCGTCGATCTCGGTGACGGGGTCAAGCAGGGCATGACCGACTCGATCTCACTTCGGCGCTTTGGGGCTCCTGACGAGGTGGCCGCGGTCGTCGACTTTCTCGCATCAGAGGGCGCCTCGTACATCACCGGCCAGGTGCTGCCGGTGGACGGAGGGTTGGCCCTGTAACTTTTTCGACGCCTCGGACCAACGAAAGGGAGCAAGGAATGGACAGAAGCGAAGTAGCCGAGCGTCTCGGTGGCGTGCTCGTCTCGGAGCTTGGGCTCGATGAGGCCAAGATCTCCGAGGACGCACATTTCGAGGAAGACCTCGACGTCGACAGCCTCGGCGTTGTCGAGCTGCTCATGGCGCTCGAGGATGAGTTCGGGGTCAAGATCCCCGACGAGGAGGCCGAGTCGATCATGACCGTCGGCCAGGCCATCGACGTCGTCCACGGCAAGCTGGGAGGCTGATCCTTGATGTCACCCGAGCGACGACGAGTCGTCGTCACCGGGCTCGGGGCGGTCACGCCAGTCGGCCAGGACGTCGCATCGACCTGGAAGGCGATGCTCTCGGGAACCTCAGGTGTCGGTCCCATCACTCAGTTCGACACCAGCGGATACCGGACCACCATCGCCGGTGAGGTCAAGGAGTGGGACCCCGCGCAGCATTTCGAGCGGCGCGAGGTGCGGCGTCTCGACCGTTACACCCAATTCTTCCTGGTAGCGGTTCGCCAAGCGTTGCAGGGAGCCAGCCTCTCATTCGAGCAGGACGACGAAGCCGCAACCCGGGCTGGGGTGATGGTGGGTGCCGGCTTCGGTGGAATGGGGTCGTTCATAGAGGAGATAGAGATTCTCATCGAGCGAGGGCCGGATCGGGTCAGCCCCACGGGCGTTCCCCGGATCATCCCCAACATGGCCGCGGGTCTGGCGTCGATCGAGCACCACCTCCTCGGCCCGGTCTCGTGCGCGGTCACTGCCTGTTCCGCCTCGGCCAACGCCATCGGAGACGGGGCTGAGTGGATTCGGCGTGGAGCCGCCGATGTGGTCGTGGCCGGTGGAGCCGAGGCGGCAATCACCACTTTCGGTATAGCCACCTTCGCTCAGGCGAGGGCGCTGTCGAGCCGAAACGGTGAGCCCACCCGGGCTTCGCGGCCATTCGACGCCGGGCGGGATGGCTTTGTCATGGGGGAGGGTGGTGCCGCCCTCATTCTCGAGGACGAGAGCCATGCCCGGGCCCGCGGGGCCACGATCCTCGCCGAGTTGACCGGCTACGGAATGTCAGCGGACGCATATCACATCACACTCCCGAGACCCGGAGGCACGGGTGCGGCTCGTGCCATGACGGCTGCTCTCGCCGACGCCGACCTCGAGCCGTCCCAGGTCGGGTACATCAACGCCCACGGCACTTCGACGGAGGCCAACGACTCGACAGAGACCGCTGCCATCCACATCGCTCTGGGTGCCGACGCCGATCGGATACCGATCTCGTCGACCAAGTCGATGACCGGTCACATCCTGGGTGGGGCCGGCGCGGTCGAGGCGGTTGCCTGCATCATGGCGTTGCGCGACCAGGTCCTGCCTCCCACCATCAACTACGAGGTGCCTGATCCCGAATGTGACCTCGACTACATCCCCAACGAGGCCCGACCGGCCTCGCTGGACCATGCGATGTCCAATTCTTTCGGGTTCGGCGGGCACAACGTCTCGTTGGTCTTTTCAAGAGTCTGATTGCCGCGTCCGCGGGATGGCCCCCCTCCGGCTTCGCCGGCTCTCCCCCCAACGTCGCTTCGCTCCTGGGGGAGAAACGCGCCGTCAGCCTTACCTCTCCTCTTTCCACTCCGCGATCGAGCGATACACCAGCGCCAGGATCAGCACCATCCCGATGGTCACCAGGAGAAACGAGACGATCGACACCGCCGCCGCCCATCCGATGCAGGATGAGACCTTCCCGTCGGCGTCAGGGGTCTGACAACTGACACCGGTGACGATCCAACCCAGAGCACCCGCCAGGGCCCCCATCAGCAGTGCGGGGATCGCGATCCACGGATTCGGCCTTCGCCTCATCGGCGGCGGCCCTTCTCATCGAGCTCGGCAGCGTCGAGGATCTCCTTCGGGACCAACTCGGGCGGGATCGGATATCCGCGGCCGGTTTCCCGGGGCGGGTGAAATGCGACCTCGACCTCGGGTCGCCACGCCATCGCAAGGACCACGATCGCGGTCACCACCGAGACGATGGCGACGGGGGCCGGTTGAAGGAGGGCCAGGCCGGTGGTGATCAGCGGCCAGATGATCCTGACCGCGTAGAGACCCCCGGGAAGAACCCTCGAGTACCAGAGGGCGGCAAGGGGGGCGGTGAGCCCGACAATGACGGTGGCGGCCGTGGGCCTGTCCCAGGCCGCGAAGCCGATCGCGGCCGGTGTCCCCGCCAGGATGAGAGCGACCAGCACGGCTTCGGACGGTGGGCCGATGGCCGAGGGGAGCTTGCGGATCCGCCGGGTGACGATGGGGAGGAACAGGAGCACTCCGGCCGTGATAGAGGCGCCGAGCGCCACAAACCAGATCGGATCGGTAGGCCGGATCACCGCAACCGGGAGCGTGGCGAACACCGTCGCCGCGCCGGTGCGCAGAGCCCAGCGCCCCCCAACCACGATCATCCCGATGACGCCGACGGTCGCCATTGTGAGCAGCCCCAAACCGACCAGGAAAACGGACCACGGAGCCAGTGGACGCGGGTCGACGAGCAGGGCCGCGGTCCAGAGGAGGGCAGCAAGAAGGGGAGACGCGGAGGCGATTGGAACCCTCACGCCGGGAGTTTCGCATCGGGGGCGGTCAAGCCGAAGTCGGGTCTGCCGATTCCTCGTGCCGGTGGAGCACCCTCAACCCCTGGTGGTGGGCGACCCTGGTCGACTCGCCTGGCTCCCACACCGTTTCCTCACGCCAGACCTCGCCTGGGCGCAAGGTGACCACCGCCCCGTGACCTGGTTTCTCCTGATGCAGCCCGGCGAGCGGCGACCCGATGAGCCGAAGCCGCCCAGCCTGGATCGGGTCCTGATGGGACACGATCACCACATCGCCGTGTGGGTGCTCCGTGTCGAGCCGTCGGGCAGTGGCGGCCATCCGCTCTGCCAGGTCGTTCAACGACTCTTCCGCGAATTCCAGATTTTCCGGGTGCTCGAGATATGCCTCGAGCTCACCGGGGAAACTGTCCGGGAGATCACCCCATGTGTGCCCACGCCAGCGGCTGGTGACCAGCCATTCGGTGAGCCCGGGGTCGACCTTCACCGGGACGCCGGTTCGGCTCGCGATCTCCTCCGCGGTGCGCAGGGATCGTTCCAAGGGCGAGGACCAGATCGCAACCACCGGTCGGGGCCCGAGGTACCGCCCGACCCGACGGGCCTGTTCGAGCCCGCTCGGGGAGAGCCCGAACCCGGGAAGGTCGGAGTAGACGAGATGCTCGGGATTGTCGACCTCGGCGTGACGGACCAGATGCATGAGGGCAGCCATTGCCACCAGTTTGGCCGTTGCTGTCACTTGTCACGGGTAACTTGGCCCGGGTGTGGACCGAACCGATCCTCCACGTCGACATGGATTCCTTCTTCGTCGAGGTAGAGCGGCTGGAGAACCCCGCGCTGCGCGGCAAGCCGGTGGGGGTCGGCGGAGGAGGGGCGAGGGGCGTGATCGCCAGTGCCTCGTACGAGGCGCGGGCGTGTGGCGTGCACTCCGCTCAGCCGACGGCCATAGCCCTTCGCCAATGCCCGGGGCTTGTCGTGGTCACCCCCGACCACAATCGATATGGCGCAGTATCCGAGCAAGTGTTCGAGATCTTCAGGTCGTTCACGCCGTATGTGGAGGGTCTCAGTCTCGATGAGGCCTTCCTGGATGTCGCCGGCTTACGGTTCCATTACGAGTCGCCGATTGCGGTGGGCCAGGAGATTCGCTCCCGCATCAAGGGCGAGCTCGGGTTGCCGGCATCGGTCGGAGTGGCGTCCACGAAATTCATGGCGAAGCTCGCCTCCGAATCGGCCAAGCCCGACGGCTGTCTCCACATTCCCTTGGCCGAGCAGCTCGACTTTCTGCATGCACTGCCGGTCAGCTCGCTGTGGGGAGTGGGCCCGGCCACTTTGGCCGGTCTCCAGAGGTTGGGAGTGGCGACGGTCGGCGACCTTGCCGAGCTTCCCGAAGCCGCGGTGATCTCGGCCCTAGGCCCGGCCAACGGGCGACATCTCCTCGCCCTGGCTCGGGGTGTCGATGACCGGGTCGTGGAACCCGATGTCGAGGCCAAGTCGGTCTCGGTGGAGGAGACCTACGAGGTCGATCTCCACGGCCGCGACGTGGTCGAGACGGCGCTTCTGGCACACGCCCAACGGCTCTCCACCAGGCTTCGGAGAAGCGGATTAGCGGCGAGGACCATCACCATCAAGGTGCGTTACCAAGATTTCACAACAGTCACCAGGAGCTTCACCGGCCAAACCGCCCTGGACGTCTCACGTGATCTGTATCGGGTGGGGCTGGGGCTGCTCGAGAGTGTCGACCTCGACAGACCGGTCCGTTTGTTGGGGTTGGGTGGCTCGACCTTGGAGGACGGGAGCGAACCGAGACAGTTGACGATCGACGCCAAGGAGGACTGGGACCGTCTTGCAAATGCGATATCCGGGGTCCGGGCCAGATTCGGAGATCATGCGGTCGAGCCCGCCCGTCTTGCAGAGCCACCGGTCGTTGGGCGGGGAACGGAGCCGTGAAACTGTTATCGGGTGACGTGTATTGTTTCACCCGGGCTTGGATCTAGCTTGAGGAACGAGGTAGCGATGCCCCTCGATGATCACGAACAGAAGATCCTGGCGGAGATCGAGCGCCAGTTCTACGAAGAAGACCCCGAACTAGCCCGAGCGGTCCGCGACATCAGCCGGCCCTCTCGCATCGGGGCCCGCCTTGCTGTGCTCGGGATCATCGCCGGCCTTGCCATCGTGATCGGGTTCTTCACGACCAACACCCTCGTCGCCATCCTCGGGTTCGCACTCCTGGTGGTTTCGGCGACCGCCCTCGTGACCGGGATACGCTCTCGCGGGTGGCAGGTCACCGTGGCCGAGCCCGACGACGACTGAACCGGCTCACTCCACCCCGACTCGTCACGCCGCGCCAGTCTGCAAGCGGCTAATGTTCCGGCCCCCGGCGGCTTCCCAGGGAGGGTAGGGACGTCTCCAAGGAGGAGGACACGGCCCCACCATCAGGGTCGTCGCTGATTTGTAGGAAGGGACGAGTGGAGCAGTCATTCACAGCCGAGCAGGCGTGCCGGCTCACTAATTGCACGCATCATCAGCTTCGTTATTGGGACCGTGTCGGATTGGTGAGTCCTTCCGTGCAACGCACCGGCGGCCGACCGGGGGTGAGACGGCTCTATTCATTTCGCGATCTCGTTGCTCTTCGGGTTGTGCGAAGCCTCCTCGACAACGGGATGTCGCTGCAGCGAGTGCGACGGGCCTGGGACTATCTGCGTCGCGAGGGCGAGATGGAGAATCATCTCGCCGACATCAAGCTGGTCACCGACGGTCAGACGATCTTTCACGTGGGATCCGACGAGGGCGAGCTGATGGATGCCCTGCGTAAAGGTCAGTTGGCCTTCTTCGTCGCCATCGACGAGATCGCACGGGAAGTCGAAGAAGACGTCACCCGTTTCGAGCTGGACCGGAACCGCTTCCTGGACATGCTGCGCCGCGTCGAAGACGACGTGTCAGACGAGCAAAGAGCGGCCAACAGGTAGCTCACGGCTGGCGGTCGATCAATGACCGCAAGCTGAAGGCGGCCCGCGCCCGTTCCCCGCCCTCGTAACGGAGTTTCAGCCATTGTTCGAAGTGGCGGAGATCCGATTCGGTGGCCTTGCCGTTGCGGCCTCCGTAGACCGCGGCCGTGTACGACCTGGCGATCGGCACCAGCACCCGGTCCCGTGCATTCGCAAATTCGAGCGGTGTCTGATGCTCAGGGACCGGCTGTCGGAGGTCGGCGAGTCGGTCGACGATCTCATCCCAGACCGCTGTGATGTCGCCCTCCTTGATCCGGCGGCGGCGGCGGCGGCGCCGGACTTCCTTCAGCAGCGGGATGCCGGCCGCGAGCACGACGAGGGCGGGGAGGATCCACCACCAAGAAGCGATGTTCAGCCAAGAGTCGCCCTCCCCGATCGGATTGCCCTCTTCATCCAATTCGCCGGGGATCTCGCTCTCGTCGAGGAACCCGGGTCGGTCGATGTCTGAGGCATTGGGGTCGGGCGGTGGCAGATAGGGCACGGGATTGAAGGCAGCCGTGACGCTGTCGGGCAAGGTCCCGTCACCGCGAGGTGTCGGGTCGAACTTCACCCAGCCGAAGCCGTCCATCCACATCTCGACCCACGCATGGGCGTTGTTGTCCCGGACCACGATGACCTCGGTGCCGTCGGCTTGGGTCTGGACACTGCCCGGGGTGAATCCCCACACCACGCGACTCGGGATGTCGAGGGCCCGGCCCAGAACCGCCATCGAGGCAGCGAACTGCTCGCAATAGCCGGTGCGGTGGTTCAGGCTCGTAGGGTCGGTCAGCCATTCCGCAAGGTCGAGCACCCCGTGCCCGGTGGAGACATCCGTTGAGTATTCGAACTCGAGACTGTCTCGAAACCACCACTGCAGGAGCCAGGCACGCTCGAAGTCTGTCGTCGCGCCCACTGTCTGTTGTCTGGCTACTCGAGCGATCACCGGGGGCAGGTCCTCGTCGAGCTCGGTGAATCGCTCGATGTCAGCGGGTCGTTCCAGTTCGCCGTCGCCCACCATTGGCTCGGCGGTGAAGACCCCATCCTCCGCAGCGTTGGCGAAGAGGGGGCTCAACGACCCGTCGGGCAGGGTGGCGAGGGCCCCGAGGTCGGCCTCGAAGTCGGGGAACACCGCCTCGACCTGGTACTGGTCTCCCTCACCGAGCTGGGCCTGATAGAGAAGCGAGCCGTCGGGTGTGGTCTGGAAACCGGCGACATTCACCGAGTCCGACTGGAGGGACCGGGCGATCCCGGCGGTGGGCAGCACGGGGGAGCGGAGGAGGTCGATCTGGATCCGCTCGCTGATGACCTCGGTCGTTCCCTGGTAGGCATGCTCGGGGTCGCCGCCCGCCGATTCGGGTGTGTAGAAGTCGGCAACCGCCATCGATGGGCGCCAGGTGGACCCGTCGAAGTCGTCGAGGCTCTCCATGCGCCAGTAGATCTGGTCGGCAGGCGGGGAGCCGCTGCTCAAGGTGGCCCGGAACAGAACTGCATTGGAGCGTCTGATGATCCGCTGCCGGAGGTCGGCCAGGCGGTCGAAGGCCACCCCACCGAACCCGGGGCCGTATCCGCCGCCCAATCTCCAGGGGAGGTTGCCGTTGGGCGGCACCAACCCCGAGGCTCCTTGTGTCGCGAAAAGGGATCCGGTGGCGACGAGGAGGGCGATGGTCATTGCCCAGCCCCGAGCCCGCCTCGGGAGGGGCCTTCCATCGGCGTCTCGAACCTGCCCGGCGTCACTGCGTCGCTCCAGGGCAACGGCGGCGATGGCCAGGGCGATGACAGCGATCGAGGCGCCCATCCATCCTCGCCCCGCCCGCATCCGGTCCATCACCGCGAATTGGAGATAGAGCGCCAGGGACGGGACCACCATCGCAGTGGTCGGCCCGGTGGTCGCACCCCAAAAGTAGAGGGCTCCGACCACCCACATCAGCACGGCGAGGATGCCGATCAAACCCGACGTCGGGAACACCGGTGCGACTCCGAATCTGATCAGGTCGACCGCCTGGGCCAACTCGTGGGCCACCTCCCCCGGAGTCTCCAAGGTGGGGATGAATCCTGCAATCAGCGTCTGGGGGACCGAGGTTCTAAGAAAAAGGGCGACCGCCAGGATCGAGAGAATCGCCACCACCAGCCTCCGGTTCTTGATGGTCTGGCCCAGCACCCACCAGACGGCTCCGCCAAGGAACGCACCGGCGATCATGATCAACTGCCATTCGGGGGCTTGCTCACTCGAGTCGAGGAGACGCCCGCTGCGGGCCAGCATCAGGACGAAGGCTGCGAGGCCTGCTATCCGACCGAGGCTGTTGTCCATGCCGTCCTCATCGTCGTGACCCATGCCGGCGCCCAGGGCTGGTCGGGCTCGATCGAAACGGTCGCCACTCCGAACCGGCGGAACCCGACAAGAGTCTGAGAGGTGGAGGAAGAGACCGTCATCAGCACCGTCGTTGGGTAGTCCCGCGCCAGAAGTTGTTGGACCGTGAGCAGGGAACGGTCGGCGATCCCGGTGATGATCACCAGCGCACCACCACCGCCCTTCTGTCGGATCCGGGCGGCCACCGCCTTGATGTCAATTGCCCGGTCAGGTTGGACTAGTGCAAGACGCTCCATCGCCGAGCCGTAGCGCGAGGCGTCGATGGGATCGGCGTCCCCGGCCCAGAGGTCGGCGTCGAAGCCGGAGCTCACGAGATGGGTCACGATCGTTGCCGTTCCCGAGACCGCTTTCTCGAAGGCGTCTCGCGACTCGTAGCTCGCATCCCTCACATCGAGGAGGACCAGGGCGCGCGACTGCCATGGTGTCTCCAGCTGGCGGATCATCAACTCGTCGGTCTTGGCCGAGGACGGCCAATGCACCCGCCGCAGGTCGTCTCCGCGCTGGTACTCGCGAAGTGTGTAGAAGTCCTCACCGCCGCGGCGGCTGTGCTCGGGGCGGGAGGCCTGCATCGTCGGGTCCTGGCCTCTCACTATGGGGAAACCGCTCAGCTCCTCGAGGGCGGGGTAGACCACGATCCTGTCGACAGGCCCGGTTGGCATTCGAGTCTCGGCCAGTCCGAGCGGGTCGGCTGCGCTCACGATGGTTGGTCCCACCCGATAGACGCCACGAGGTCTGCAGGTCACCCGGTAGGTGGCCGTCGTCGTCTCGCCCCTCCTCAGCCTGGCGACCTCGAAGCTCGCCACCCCCAGATGGTTGACGTCGTCCTCGATCGAGATGTTCCCGATCGCCCGTCGGGACTCATTCTCGATGAGAAGGGTGACGGTGGTGGTGTCACCGTCGTGGACCGTGGCCGAGCCCAAACGTCGGTGCACCTCCAGTCGTGCGTGTCGGGCATGCACCACGGCGATAGCGAGGATCTGGGAGAAGAGGAGGAACAGGGCGGCGAGCAAGAGCTCGATGTCTCCCAGGGCATACCACAGGACCAGGAGGGCGAGACCAGCGCCGGAGAAAGCCCAGCCTCGCAACGTTGGCATCAGGTCGCGATCCGAGAGGTGGTTCCCGGCACCCTGAGCCTGGTCATGATCTGGTCGATCACCTCGGTGAGGGTCTCTCCCCGCATCTGGGCTTCGGGTCGAAGGGACATCCGATGCTCGAGAACCGGATGCGCCAGCGCCTTCACATCGTCGGGCGTCACATACTCGCGGCCCTGGGAGGCAGCCATGGCCCGTCCCAAACGCTGCAAGAAGAGGGCTGCCCGGGGCGAGGCGCCCAGCAACACGTCGGCGTGGTGCCTGGTCCCTTCGACCAGGTCGATTATGTAGGTCTTGATCGACGGTGAGACCGCCACCCCTTGGGCAATCGTGACCATCTCGTCGACCTCGCCGATCGAGACAACCGGCTTCAGATCGAAGAATGTGGACCGAACGGCATGGGTGTCGAGGATCTCCAGCTCCTTGACCCGGCTCGGGTAGCCGATCACCACTCTCATCATGAATCGGTCCAACTGCGCCTCGGGCAGGGGATAGGTGCCCTCGTGCTCGAGTGGGTTCTGGGTGGCCATCACCATGAAGGGGAGGGGGAGCGCCCTGGTGGTGCCGTCCGAGGTCACCTGGCGCTCCTCCATCGCCTCCAGCAAGGCGGATTGGGTCTTGGGGCTCGCCCGGTTGATCTCGTCGCCTACCACCAGGTTGGCGAAGATCGGCCCCGGTTTGAACTCGAACTCGCTCTGGTTGCGATCCCAGACAGACACCCCGGTCACGTCGGAGGGGAGCAGGTCGGGGGTGAATTGGATACGGTTGAAGATGCTGTCGATCGAGCGGGCCACCGATTTGGCGAGTTGGGTCTTGCCCACTCCGGGGACGTCTTCAACAAGCACGTGACCCTCCGCCACGAGGGCGAGGAGAACCAGCTCGACGACGTCTCGCTTCCCCTGGATGACCTTCTCGACGTTGGTGGCGATTCGATCGAAACGCTCGCTGAAGGTCGCTATCTGCTGTGGTGTCACCTCGGTCAATGAAGGCTCCCGCGTCGTCACTTTATTTGACGAGACTCTACCGGCGACGACGAACTGAGACGCTAGAGTGCTCGGTGGGGAAAGGGTATCGCTCGATGGGACAACGGCTGGGGCTGGGTGGCGGCCTGCTTACGCTGGTTCGTAGGCCCGTCCTGTTCTGGGAGGCTATTCGCGCTGCGTTGGCCATGCGCTCGCGTGGAGGCGTGACGCCGTCTCCCGACTATCTCGCCTGGAGGCTTCACACCGCATACGGCGACGACGCCTCATCGGTGCCTCCCGAGGACCTCGCTGCCTATCTCGGATGGCGCCGGATGATGCGGAAGCTGTCATGAGCACCAACCTGGTGAATCGCATCCAGGACATCCCCGGAGTGGCCGCGGTGTCCTTGGACCTCGAAGATCCCGAGGCCGGAGGGATAAATGTTCGCCTGGAGCCCGACGCCGACGAGATGGAGGTGTTGGAGCGGGTTCGGGGGCTTCTCGTCGCTTACGGCGTCCGTTCCCAGGGCTATCCCACCTTGCGGGTGGGCCGGACCCGGATGACAGGGGATCGACGGCTGGGGGTCGACGTGCGCATCACTCCGATCAAAGGCGGGGCGCGGGTCGAAGTGGTGGGGAACACGGTCAGGTCGTTCCGGGTGGTGCCCCCCGAACCGACCGTCATCGCCCAGGGTCTCGCCGATGCCTGGTGCCAGGTCCTGGGTAGAGTCCCAGTGGAGATCTCCCGGGTCTCGGTCACCGACGACAAGACGTTGGAGGTCGTCGCCCTGGATGCGCCCATCGAGCGAACAGGGGCGGCGGAGCTCAGCGACGGTTGGACCCAGGCCCTCGCCCTGGCGGTGGGGGAGGCCATCGGGGTGATATCCAAAGCCGAAGAGGTCATTGACACAAACGTGCCCAGCACTGCTTGGTAACGTTTCGGGCGCAATAAAGCGACCGTATGGCCAGGGTTCTTGTCCTCAACGCGAGTTACGAGCCGCTCTCGGTGGTGACCACACGCCGGGCGGTTGTATTGGTGCTGCATCAAAAGGCAAGTGTCGTGGTGGGCAAGGACGAGGTTTGGGTCTCGGAGAGCGACGCGGTCGAAGTTCCCTCCGTGGTGCGGCTCAATCGCTACGTCAAGGTGCCGTATCGTCGGGCGGCACCGGTCACCAGGAGGGCGGTGTTCGGGAGGGACGGCCACCGCTGCCAGTACTGTGGTGGGCCGGCGGAGTCCCTTGACCACATCATGCCCCGCTCCAAGGGGGGCAACCACTCCTGGGACAACGTGGTCGCTTGTTGCCGGCCCTGCAACATAAGAAAGGGCGATCGTCTTCCGTCGGAGGCGGGGCTCCGTCTCGACCGCAAGCCGGGACCGCCCCGGCAATATGCCTGGATCTATGCCTCCACCGGTTATCAGGTGGACCCGGCCTGGCACCCCTACCTCGGGGCCGCCTGACCCCGAATGCCGCGGATTCGCCTCGTTGAGGCAGGCGACGCGCTCCAACTCGCGGCGATCCTTGGCAGCGGCCCGCCCACCGACGGTCGATCGAAACCGCGATCTACCTCCACGGATGTGGGCTCGATGAAGCGCCTCCTCACCGGCCTCTCCTGACCGCAGTCGACCTCTAGGGCGGGCCCCCGCTTCTCCACCCAACCCTGCCTCGGAGCGATCACTCGTGTTCCCGGGGTGGGATTGTGTGTGCAAGTGGGGGAAAAGGTTGACAAGTGGGTGGAAGTGGGTCATAGTGGCGATCACGACCCATAAGGGGGTCAGCAGTGCGGACGGACGGAAACGAGAAGAAGTGTTCCTTGGCGAGTTCTTCCACAGTCTCGACGGGAAGGGCCGGGTGGTCCTGCCCTCCACTTTCCGCCGTGGTCTCGAGGAGGGCTGTGTGGTTGCCAAAGGTCAGGACGGTCAGTTGGTCATCTTCTCTGTCGACGACTTCGAGGCAAAGGCCGCCGAGGTGATGGAGAAGCAACAGAACCGGAGCGGGCGTCGTTTCTCACGGACCGTGTTCGGCGGCGCCGATCATCAGGACCTCGACAAGTCGGGGCGGCTCCTGGTCAAACCCGATCTTCGACGATTCGCCGCTCTCGAAGGCAGCACAGAGGTCGCAGTAGTCGGGGTGTTCGACCACGTCGAGTTGTGGAACCGGGATCGGTATCTCACCGACCGGGCGACTGGAGACGAGAGCTTTGTGGAGGAGGACGACTGAAACGACACCCATCGAACTGGCTGGCCCATCGCCAGCCCCCCGGAACCAATTGGAAGGCCCCTGACTCCGCCCGCTTCCTTTGGTACCAGCGCCCGGGGGGCTGGCAATGAGCCAGGACCGGAGCAGAAATGGCCGGGACTACCACCGGCCGGTTCTGGCTGATGAAGTCGTCGGGTTGATGGCCCCCGTGCTTCCCGGGGTGGTGGTGGACGCCACCTTCGGGGGAGGAGGCCATGCCAGACGTTTGCTGGACGAGTTCGGAGAAGACGTGACATTGATAGGGATCGACAGGGACCCGGCCGCCCTGGCCAACGCCAGGGACCTCGGCGTGATTGCCATCCAGGGCAACTTCAGCGAGCTGTCGGCCCTCGTCTCCTCGATCATCCCAGCCCAGATCAGCGCAGTGCTCTTCGACTTTGGCGTGTCGTCCCACCAGTTGGATGAGCCAAGCCGAGGGTTCTCCTACCGCAACGAAGGACCGCTCGACATGCGGATGGGCCCCGACGCCGAGCACAGTGCCGCAGAGATCGTCAACGAATGGCCGGAGGACCGGCTCGCCGACGTCATCCGTCGTTTCGGTGAAGAGCCTCTGGCGCGTCGTATCGCCCGAGCCATCGTCGCCGCCCGCCCACTCGAGTCGACCAGCCAGCTATCCACCGTCATCGCAGAGGCATTGCCTGCGGCCCGGCGCCGG
>Ga0209640_10003589_pt1 | contig 13554 bp, 11 predicted proteins | sample RifCSP10_1_FD_184018 | JGI IMG/M metagenome (GOLD analysis project Ga0209640, IMG submission 184018) | Soil microbial communities from Rifle, Colorado - Rifle CSP2_sed 10_1 (SPAdes) (version 2) | ecosystem: Environmental > Terrestrial > Deep subsurface > Rock core/Sediment | place: Rifle...
GAGAACCGAGAACCAGCACCTAAGCACCTGAGAACCCGAGAACCCGAGAACCCCACCTAAGCACCTATGCACCCGAGCACCTGAGAACCCGAGAACCCGCCTCCATGTTCTCCGTTCAGTGCCCCCACTCCCCTGGTGACCAGAAGAACTCCCAGTTGGGCCCACGGAAATAGGTGCCAATCACCGTGAGCACCACGAATCCACACAGGAAGCACGTGAAGAGTCCGAGCGCGCCGGCGCGCGCCGACCCGTACCGCTTCACGAGCCACACCGAATACCAGCCGTATGCCAGCGTGAGTACCGTCCCCGGATTGATCGCCGTGATGACCAGCTGCGGGATACCGGGGAACCACTCGCGCAGCCAGCCGAATCGGATGACGAGCGACTCGACGAGGAGGGCCGAGGCGAAGCCGACGACGACCGAGCGTTGGACGAGCGGCCATCCGCCCGGACCACCGAACCACTCACCCGTGCCCGCCTCCTCGCGATCGAGATAAGGAATGAGCCCGAGGCCGACGAGCACGATCGTCGGAATGCCGATGCCCCCCATGAAGGCGGAAAAGGCGACCAGCTCCTGCAGGCCGAGGAAGTACCACGGCGCTTTCGCCGGGTTCTCGGGCACGAGCGGATTCGCCAGCTCCTTGAGCGGCGCATCGAAGGTAAGCGCGAGCGCCGTGCACACGAACATCGTCAGCATCAGCACGCCGAGCTCGGCGTAGAAAAGATGCGGCATCGACGGCACCGTGTTCTCGGGACCGTGGCCGACAAGGGGTGTTCGGCCTTTGACGATTGCGGCCAGGTGGTACGTCTTGGCGGGCGCCTCGGTGAACACCGGGTACGTGCCCGACGGAGGCGGGCCCAGTCGCGCGTCCACATCGTGCGGCTTGGCCAGGCCACCGTCCTTGCGGATGCGCCAGAAGTGCACCGACATCAGAGCCGTGGCCACGAGCGGCAGCAGCATCACGTGGAGCAGATAGAAGCGGATGAGCGCTTCTTCTCCGACCGTGTCCGAGCCGAGCAGCAGCAGGCGCTGCAGGCCGCCCGGATCGAAGATCGACGTGATGTGCAGCGCGTCGGTGATCTCACGAGGGGACTGCGCGATGTTGGCCCCGATCGTGATCGCCCAGTAGGCGAGCTGATCCCATGGCAACAGGTATCCGGTAAACGACAGCCCGAGCGTCGTGACGAGCAGCGCCATGCCGACGAGCCAGTTGAACTCGCGCGGATGGCGGTACGCGGCGGTATAGAAGGCGCGCGCCATGTGCAGGATCACGGTCACCACCATCAGGTTCGCGGCCCAGCGGTGGATGTTGCGCACGAAACGGCCCGTCGGCACGATGAAGTGGATGTCCTTCATCGACTCGTACGCCACGTCGGGATACGGCTTGTAATAGAACATCAGCAGCACGCCGGTCACGAGCGTGATGAGGAACGCCGCCAGCGTCGCGATGCCAAGCCCGGCCGTCGTCGTCCAGCGAAGGCTCCACCGGTGCGTGCGCGCGGAGTGGAGATGCAGGAAGACGTTGCCGAACACGAAGCTCGACCGCGTGCGATCGGTCGTCGGCCGGCCCGACCGGAACGCCGTGTCGACAATGCGGCCCGGCGCCGCGCGCAGATTCGCCAGGAACTCCTGGAGCGCCGGACGCGTGGCCGTCTCGCTCATGCCAGCACCTTCGTGCCCGCGGGCACAGTTGTCCCTTCGTCGACGATCACCGTGTCGCCGCTCGCCGACACGGACAGCCAGCTCAAGGCGCTCGGCGCCGGGCCCTTCGTCACGCTGCCGTCCGGCGCGAACGCCGACCCGTGGCACGGACACTCGAAGCCCTGGGCCGATGGCTTGACGATGCAGCCGAGGTGCGTGCAGATGATGGAGATCGCGTAGACACCTTCGGCGTCACGGAAGAGCGCCACTGAACGTCCAGGCGGAACGAACGGGTCCCCCGCCGCCAGCGTGGCCGGAATCGCCGCGCGGAACTTCTTCGAAGGCGACGGCAGCACGGCGGCCCTCGGCAGGCGCATCGTGCCGGCGAGCGCGACGAACAGCGCCGTGGCCATCGACCACAGCGAGAGCAGGCCGAGCACGTCCCGGCGTGGAATCGGTTCAGGGTCCAGCCGCGAAGCCGCAGGGCCCGAGGTCGTGGTCATGACGCGCTCCAGTCGGTGGAAAAGGTGACGCGCTCCATCGTGATGGCGTCGACGGGACACCGCATCGCGCAGAGCGCGCAGCGAATGCAGCGCTCTTCGTCCTTGAGGATGGCGGAGTGGCCGTCGAGATCCACGTCCGCTCCGAGCGCATGCTCGATGGCCTGATTCATGTCCGCCGTGGCGGCGATCTGGCTGAGTGGGACGAGTTTCAGACACCTCGTCGGGCAGACGTCGACGCAGCCGCCGCACAGCACGCACCGGCTGCCGTCGAAGACCGGCGTCACACCGCAGTCCAGGCACCGCGACGCCTCGCGCATGGCCTGCTCGCGGTCGTAGCCGACCTCGACCTGCACGTCGGGGTGCACGAGTCGCTCCTTCGGCGCTCTAACTGGCACAGGCTGCCGGCGAATCGACTCGTACCCGGATTCCCGGCGGTAGCCGGGAAGATTCAGATGGGCGGTGACGGCCGATCGGTGCAGCGGCCGGCCGGTGAGATACGTGTAGACAGAGCGCGCGGCGGCCTTTCCGGACGCGACCGCGTCGATCAGGAGCCGCGTGCCGTGCGCCAGATCGCCGGCGACGAACACGCCGTCCGCGGTCGTGCGCAGCGTGGCGGCATCGACCTTCGGCCACCCGGGCCGCGCCATCTCGACGTCGGTTCCGCCTTCGTCCAGGAAGCTCGTGACGGGCGCCTGTCCGACGGCGAGGAGCACCGTGTCGCACGGTATCGTCTGCCTCGTGGCATCGTCGAAGACCGGCGAGAATCGCCGCTCGTCATCCCAGACGCGCAGGCATCGCCGAAACGTCACACCGGTGACCTCGCCCCCGTCGCCCCGCTCGATCGCGACCGGGCCCCAGCCGTTCTGACGCTCGATACCTTCCTCGTCGCCTTCGAGGATCTCGAGGGTGTCGGCCGGCATCTCCTCGAGGCTTTCGAGCGAGACGAGGTGCACGCGCGACGTGCCGGGCAGCCGGGCAGCCGTACGCGCGGTGTCGTACGCAATCTGCCTCAGCACCGTACGCGCGACGTCGAAGGCCACGTTGCCGCCACCGATGACGACCACGTTGCGCCCGCCGGCCGGCTGCTCGCCCAACGCGACGGCCCGGAGCAGGTCGACGCCTCCCAACACGCCGGGGCCCCGCTCGCCGGGCAGACCCAACCCCCGGGATGACTTCGCGCCGACTGCGATGATGACGGCGGCATGCTCGCGACGCAGTTCGGCAAACGACACGTCACGGCCCACGGTGAGGCCGCACCGGATCTCGACGCCAAGCGCCCGGATGACGTCGACCTCACGCTCGATGAGCTCGCGGGGCAGGCGGTAGGACGGGACGCCGAGGGCAAGCATGCCCGCCGGTACCGGCTCGCTCTCGAACACGACGGGCCGAAAACCGAGCAGCGCCAGATCGTGGGCGGCGGACAGGCCGGCCGGCCCCGAGCCAACGATGGCCACGCGCTCGCCGTGACCGGGTGGAACCGTCCCGTCGAGGCCGGCGCGCAGCATGGCCGCCATCTCCTCGGCGTCGGCGGCCACAGCCGGGACGAAACCTTTGACCGCATCGATCACTGATGCGGGTGGCCTCACCTCGGGCCCGGCAATCTCGCACACGAAGCGCTTGAGCGCGCGGATGGCAATCGGACGATCGTGCGCCACGAACCGGCCATCCTCGTCTACGCGCGGCACGCGGCCGCGCCGGCAGGCCGCCTCGCATGGGGCGCCGCAGATGCGGCCGCAGATCGAGGCGAACGGGTTCGGGCCTCGTGCAATCAGATAGGCCTCCTCGAAACGGCCCTCGGCGATCGCGCGTACGTAGCCGCGGGCGTCGGTGTGCACAGGGCACGCCCTCTGGCACGCGATGAGCCCGGCGTGGTACCCCTCCCCAGGAATCTCGACCTGCAGCGTCTGCATGGGCTGAGACCCGATCCGGCAGGGACCGTGCCAGCGTCCGGGCAGGCTCGGGATTTCCGGCAAGAGGCCGCGGATGCGATGTCATCTGGACGTAGTGTCCGGCTTCAGCCGGACCCTGCCGCGCGTGGCGTCGGAATTCTTCGCAGCCGCCGCGAAAAAAACCTGCGTTCACGCGAGGCCTTGCCGGGTCTTCAGCCGAGTTCTGGCCCAGTCGTGTGGGCCGGCCTCATCGTCGAAACGCTGGCCGGATGCTTGCAACCCGTAGCACGACACCGGAGCGACTGGTGCGGCTTCGGCGCAGACATCGAGGAGAGCTCATATGAAGAGCCTGTGCGGGTTGATCGCAACAGCAGTTGTCATGGTGGGATGTGCGAATCCCGCGCCGTCGACCACAGTGTCGACTCCGGTGCCGGCTCACACACCTCAGGCCTATTCGAACCTCGCGCAGATGATGCGCGGGATCCCGTTCACCTTCGCGAACATCGTCTTCGACGCGCAGAGCCAGGACCCCGGCGCTCCCAGGGATCCCGCCGCAGTCGGGGGCGGAGCGACGGCGACCTTCAAGAACGTGTACGGCGGGTGGCAGGAGGTCGAGAACAGCGCCCTGGCGCTGGCCGAAGCGTCAAACCTCGTCATGATCCCCGGACGGCTCTGTGAAAACGGCAGGCCCGTGCCCGTGGACCAGGCGGACTTCCGGCAGGCTGCCGAGGGGCTGGCGGAGGCGGGAAGGGCGGCCTACACGGCCGCGCAGTCGAAGAACCTGGATGCGATGGTTGCGGTGAGCGAGACCGTCTCGGAGGCGTGCGCGAAGTGCCACGAGCCCTATCGTGATTTCGACGATCCGAAGGATCGGTGCAAGACGGCGGCGACGGCGGAATAGCCACGGGTCAACTCCCAACGGCGATCGCTCGACCAACTCCCAACTCCCAAGAAACACAGGGAGGGAGTTGGCCGGGCCGCGATCAAAATTGGATCACGCTCTCGACGTACGCGAACCGCAGCCACTCTCCGTCGAAGAGCGTGTGAAAGACGCGGCCGCCGCGGATCGTCCCGACGAAGCCGTTGGTCACGCTCCATCGCACGGGAGCCGTCGCCGCAGCCGTCTGCGTGGATGCCGCCGTCTGGGTCTGCGCGTGAACGTGTGCTGGCACGAGCAGCAAGAGGCTCAACCAGCCAAGGGCTCCGCCCTTGATATCCCGGCAGAGCGCTTGGCTGGTTGCCAGTATCTCTTGGCGCGCTCCGCGCGCCTCGGACCGCTCTGCGGGGCACAACGAGTACGAAATTCGCGCAACGAGCCGCATAGCGGTCCAACACAGCGGCCGGAGTCGATGGACGGGAGGCACGAAGCTCGATGGAGCAAGCGATGTGCCCGCCGTGGCGCTATTCGCGCGGGCGGCCCAGGGGCCCGGGCGTCGGCCGCTTCGGGCTCATCAGGTCGGCCGTCTGCAGGCCCGCGGGATGCCAGGCCTTGTCCCGCACGTGCGTGCGGGTCTTGAACCGCCAGCCGTCTGCCGTCTTCACGTAGACGTCCTCGTACCCGCCGGCGCGCAGCGTGTGGCTCGGATCGGTGCCGCCCCACAGCTCGACGAGGTAGACGCGGCCGGCCGCTCCGTCAGGCGTCGGCGTGATGACGTGATTGACGAGCGCGTGATTGAGGTCCCAGCGCTGCGTATTGGCGCAGGCGCCCGGCTGGTTGCCGCCGCCCGCCACTCGGGCCAGCGCTTCGTAGCCCTCGGCCCTGACGCCGCCCTTGCTGAAACCCTGCTCGCTGTACGTGTCGATGTAAACGCCGTCTCGCGTGTACAGGCGGGCGTAGTCGTAGCCGTTGTCCCCGCACGTGTCGATCGCGAACGCGTAGCGGGCGACCAGTTGCTGGATCTCGAGGTAGTCGAGCGCCGTCAGCGCGCCGGGCCGTTGCTGCGCGCGAACGACAGCGAATGTCAGCAGGCTCGCGGCGATGGCGGCCGCAACGCCCGTAGTCACAGTCTTCATGGGATCTCCAATTAGGTCGAGAGGAAACCTGTCAACCTCCAACTCCCAACATCACCAACTCCCAAAGGCTCTCCGTGTCTTGTTGGGAGTTGGGAGTTGGTCGGGCGACAGTCGTTGGGAGTTGACGCGATTCCTTCAGCGTTGCTCCGCCGCTTTCAGCAGCGCCACCAGTTGGCCGAGTTCCTTCCGGCTGGCCATCGCGGCGGCAAGCGGCGTCTGGCCGCGTTTGTTCTGCGCCTGCAGGTTCGCGCCTCGTTCGATGAGGGCGCGCACGATCGCCTCGGAGCCGCGACCGGTCAGGGCCACGTGAAGCGCCGTGTCGCCGTTGGTGTTCGCGGCGTTGACATCGAGGCCCAGTTCGAGCAGCAGCGCGATCGCCTCGACCGCTTCTTCCGGCGTCCCCTGGTCGTAGGAAGGGGCCGCGGGGCTTCCGTCGCGCCAGCCGAGCCCCGCGGCGTACATCAGCGCCGTCGCCTGGTTCGGCATCTTCAGCATGGGGTCGGCCCCGGCGGCGAGCAGCAGCTTCATCACGTCGACGGCGCCGGACTTGGCCGCACGCATGAGCGGCGTGGCGCCGGCTCCCAGCGACCCGTCGCCGATCGTGTGGTGCCGCTGCATGAGCGGCGCCTTCAGCCGGGCGTTGGCATCGGCCTTGTGCGCGAGGAGCCTCCTGACGATCTCCGGGGCGTCGAGCGCGCCGGCGGGTCTCGGGTTCGGCCGTCCGTGCCCCACGGCCAGACGGTGCATGTCGACCGCCGCGTAGAGCGGTCCCATGCCGGCCTCGTTGTCGACGACGTTCGGGTCGGCGCCGGCGTCGAGGAGCAGGGCGGCAAACTCGTAGTTGGCGTTGATGATGGCGATGACGAGCGCCGTGGCGCCATCGGGATCGACCAGATCGAGATCGGCGCCGGCCGCCGCGAGCGCGCGGCCGGCCTCGAGCGCGTTCTCTCTGGCCGCGTACATCAGCGGCGTCCAGTATCCGAGGGAAAGAACGGACTGTCCGCTTCGCCGCCTTTGAATATTCTGCCGAGACGAACGCGAGTTGGCGTCGGCGCCGCGCTCGATGAGGAGGCGCACGGCACCGGCGTGGTTCTCAGTGGCGGCCCAGATGAGTGCGTTCTCTCCGAACCAGCGTTCACGCGCATCGATCTCGGCTCCACGGTCGACGAGCACCTTCAACGTCTCCACCTGGCCGGTACGCGCGGCCGTCATGAGGACGGTCTCGCCCTCGGGCAGCACGGCGTTCGGATCGGCGCCGGCATCGAGCAGGATGGTGGTGACGGCCGCGTTCCCGTTGACCGCCGCGAGCTGCAGCGGCGTGACGCCGTACCGGTTGGCCGCTTTGACATTGGCGCCGGCAGCCAGGAGTACACGGACGATCTCCTGGTCATCCCCCTGCACGGCCCAGTGCAGCGGAGTGGTCCCGTCCGGCTCCGCGGCGTTGACGTCGGCCTTCTGCTTGATCAGGGCGCGAACGGCGGCGCGATCGCCGCCTCGCACCGCCTCGGCAAGGGAGGATGCGGCGCCGGAGGTCGGAGCCTGCACGAGGGCGCACATGACGAGCGCGACGACGGAGCCGCGCCAGACGCGCATTAGAGGTCCACGCGACCGGTGCTTTCGCCGAAGCGCTCGAGCCGGCTGCCGAACATCGCGGCCACGCTCAGCCAGAAGTTCGCCACCGGGCTCCACTCGGGCGCGACGACGAACCGGCCGCCCTTCACGCGGCCTCCGGCCCCACCGATCACGGCAAGCGGCAGCGGGTAGGCCGAGTGTGCCTGGCCATCGCTCATCCCCGCGCCGAAGGCGATGAGCGAGTGGTCGAGAACCGAGCCGTCGCCGTCGGGAGAGGAGCGCAGCTTCTCGATGAACGCGGCGAGCAAGCCGGCATAGTGGGTGTTGATCCTGGCGTGCAGCGCCATCTTCTCCGGCTGGTTGCCGTGGTGCGACACGTCGTGGTGCGTCTCTGGGATGGCGAGCACCGGATAGGTGCGCTGACTGGCTTCGCGCCCCATCATGAAGGTGAACACGCGCGTCAAGTCAGCCTGATAGGCGACGGCCAGCAGGTCGAACATCATCGCGGCGTGATCCTCGAACGACTCCGGCACACCGACGGGCGCCGCCACGGAGGTGACCTCGGTCGCGTTCCGCGCTTCAGTGCGCTCGATTCGCCGCTCGATTTCGCGAACGGTGCCGAGATACTCGTCCAGCCTGGCGCGGTCCGCCGGGCCGACCCGTCGCTGCAGTCCGCGCGCCTCCTCGGCGATCGAATCGAGGATGCTCCGGTCCTCGCGCCGGCGCTGCATGCGCGCCGCGGGGTCCCCCGCCCTGCCGAACATCCGCTCGAAGGCGACGCGAGGGTTGATCTCCATCGGCAGGGGCGAGGTCTCCCCGGCCCACGAGATCGTGTTCATGTAGGTGCAGCTGTAGCCCGGCACGCACCCGCCGACGTAGCCCGAGAAGTCTTCGGTGGCGAACTCGAGCGACGGGAACGGCGTCTCCTGCCCCACCTGCCGGGCGAGCACCTGGTCGATCGTGACGCCAAGGCTGATGTCCTCGGCCTCGGTCTGCTTCGCCACGACGCCACTCAGCCAGCCGGCCGAGCTCACGGCATGGTCGGTCACCGTCTTGCCGCCGGCCCGCGACAGATTGCCAATCACGGTGATGCGATCCCGGTACGGCTCGAGCGGCTTCAGAATCGGCGTGAGCTCCAGGTTGGCGGCCCCGGCCTGCGGCATCCAGAAGTTCATCGGCGCGCCGTTCGGGAAATAGACGGCGCCGAACCGAAGCGGCGACTGCACGGCCGTCTGGGCGCGCGCCGGGAACGCCGGCACCATCGACTCCAGAAACGGCAGCGCCATCGTCGTGCCGAGGCCGCGCAGAAACGTCCGCCGCGGCAGCGATTTCCTCGTAATCAACATGGGCGCTCCCGACGCTCATATTCTCGCTCTCCAAACCCCGGGGAGTCCATGGGGTCCGGCGGGGCCCGTCGGACCGCCGGGGGGCGAGAACCCAGAGCCCAGAGCCGAGAGCCCAGAGCCCCGTCGTCAGCGGCCGATGGTCGCCCGCCCCCACGGCGGCAGGAGCTTGACCAGGCCCGCCAGCAATACGAACGGCAGGATGAGCAGCACGATCGACACGCCCAGCCCCTCGCGCGTAGCAAACTCCATCTTGTACGTCGTGTAGCCGAGGAAGCTCTTCGAGAACAGCTGGCCGCCGATCACCACGTTCCAACGCATCGCGAAGATGCCGATGAGCGTCAGCACGCCGGCCGCCGCGTAGACCGCGCGCCGCGCGCCCTCCCCCATACGGCCGCCCTGCACGAGCGCGAGCAGACCGATCGGCACGATCGTCCCGAGGACGATCTGCAGGACGATCTGCGAGACGAACAGCCGCGAGTGCACCATGAAATCGAGCGTCTTGAATGATTCGTCCGCCTCGTAGATCCGGTGGACCAGGTCCAGCATCTCCAGCGAGAAGTCGATCAGGAACGCGTAGAGCAGGTAGCGCGCGACCGTGTCGAGGCAGCGCATGTCCACGGGCACGCGGCGGTACCACGCGATCGCCATGTACATCAGCATGACGAGCGCGATGCCCGACACGATCGCCGAGAACAGGAAGACGACCGGCATCATCGGCGTGGACCACCAGGGGTTCGACTTGAGGGAGCCGAAGATGAACCCCACGTACCCGTGGAGCAGGAACGCCGAGGGGATGCCGACGATCGTCACGATGCGCCCGACGCGGTCGTCCACGCGGAGCGCCTGCGGGCTGATGTTGCTCGAGCCGAGCGCGAGGGCGCCGTACGCCAGACGCGTGACGCCAGACGCGTGCTGCCACGCGAGCACGATCTCCCTCCGGTACTCGAGCCAGATCTCGACCACCAGCACGGCCATCAGGTACCAGAGGTAGACGAACCCGAACATCGCCATCGCGGAGGTCCGGTGCGGCGTCAGGTACATCTCGAGCGACCGCTCGGGGTGCCCGAGGTGGAGCTGCAGCGGCAGCGGCGCCACCAGCATGAAGGCCAGCGCCGTCAGCAGCGCCAACCGGTAGGTCGGCTTCACTGCCTCGACGTCGAAGACCCGTTCGAGCGACGCCAGAATGAACGCGCCCGCAACGAGTCCGGTGATGAACGGGTACAAGACGATGAGGACGCTCCATTGGAGCTCGACCTCGTTGGGATACATGAAGCCCTGCACACCGTCCATCGCGTCTCCTACCGCACCGCGCCGTCCAGGCCGTTGTAGAACGTCTTCGGGTGTGTCGCCATCTGCGGCTTCAGCACGTGCACCTTGTGCGTCCGCAGGTACTCGTGGATCGGATCCTTCGGGTTCTTGAGATCCCCCAGGTAGCGCGCCCCCGTCGGGCAGACTTCCTCGCACGCCGGCTTCAGCCCCTTCGTGATGCGGTGATAGCAGAGCGTGCACTTGTCCGCCGTGTGCGTCTCCGGATCGATGAAGCGACAGCCGTACGGGCAGGCCTGCACGCAGTAGCGGCACCCGAGGCAGTAGTCCTTGTCCACCAGCACCACGCCGTCCGGCGTCTGGAAGGTGGCGCCAACCGGACACACCTGGACGCACGGTGAATCCGCGCACTGGTTGCACAGCTTCGGGACGAAGAACGTTTTCACGCCGGGCTTCGTGCTCTCGGGGAAGCCGTCGTAGCCGCCGTTCGGCGAGGTGACGTGCGGGTGATCCGGATCGTCCGGATCGACCTCGTACCGTTCGATCCAGGTGCGGAAGTACGACGGCTCCAGCGAGACGCCGTTCTCCTCCTTGCAGGCCTTCACGCAGAGGCCGCAGCCGATGCAGCGTTCGACGTCGATGATCCACGCCCACCAGTGGGCGCTGGCGTCGTAGCCCGGCGCCGACTCGGGCTGGCCTGCCAGCACGTGCTCCCATGCAGCGGCGGCCGTCCCCGTCAACAGCAGGAACGCCCCGGCGTGCTGGAGGAACTCGCGGCGATCAGCGACAGCCATGGATCACGCTCCTCACCAGCTTCGCGGCGCGTGCGCCGGGTGACACGCCGTGCACGGTCCCTCGTCCGCGTGGTCCGCGAACACGACCGTCTTGAAGCCCACTGGCTTTCCTGCGTTCGGCACGTGGCAGACAGCGCAGATGGCGCGGGGATCCGCTCGGCGCGCCGCGATCGCGGGGTCGGCCGCGTGCGGCGCGTGCGGCCCGTGGCAACTCTCACAGGACACCAGTTCGTGCGCGTTCCCCTTCCGCGCGTCGGCGACATCGGTGTGGCAGGCGACGCACGCCACCTGGCCGGCGTACGAGATCGGCCTCGCCTGGTTCTGTGCAATCGCGCCGAGGCGGTAAGGGCCCAGGACGCCGTAGTCGGCCGGGACGAGGAGCCAGCGGAGGACCAGGAAGAGCGCCGCGGCGACGGCAAAGAGCGCCGCCAGTCGCAACAGGTGTTCGTAGGAACGAAACGACGGGGGCATCACGCGCCTCCTCCCGGTGACCGCTCTCCCGGTGGGGGGCAAGCGCGGTGCCATCTCCGGCGCCTGCGAATGTGGGGATTCGTTCACGCGGGGGCGAGCGCCCGCGGGATTCTTCACGTTGGAGGGGAATTCCCACCGCTTCGCCCTCGCGGCGGCGCCGCGGCGATCCACTACAATCAGCGTCTCAGACACAGACCACCGGAATGCTTCTCTCTGCCGGCACCCGGCTCGGGCCGTACCACATCGTCGCGATTCTCGGCTCGGGCGGGATGGGTGAGGTCTATCGCGCACGCGACAGCAAGCTCGGACGCGACGTTGCGCTGAAGGTCCTGCCCGCTGCCGTTGCCCTCGATCGCGATCGGATGGCGCGCTTCAAGCGGGAAGCGGAGGTGCTCGCCTCTCTCAACCATCCGAACATCGCGGCGATCTACGGCTTCGAGGACTCGACAGATGTGCACGCCCTCGTACTGGAGCTGGTCGAGGGACCGACGCTGGCCGACCGCATCGCGCTTGGCCCGCTTGGTGTCGACGAGGCGCTGTCCATCGCACGTCAGATTGCGGAAGCCCTCGAAGAGGCCCACGAGCAAGGGGTCGTGCATCGCGATCTGAAGCCCGCCAACATCGTTGTGCGTTCGGATGGCACGGTGAAAGTGTTGGACTTCGGGCTGGCGAAGGCGATGGACCGGGCTCCCGGCGCGACGGACGTCTCGCAGTCGCCGACGATCACGTCCCCCGCGATGATGACGGCCGCCGGAATGATCCTGGGCACGGCTGCCTACATGAGCCCCGAGCAGGCCAGGGGGAAGCCCGCGGACCATCGTGCCGACATCTGGGCGTTTGGCGTCGTGGTGTTCGAGATGCTGACGGGCAAGCGTCTCTTCCCCGGCGAGACGGTCTCCGACACGTTGGCCTCGGTGCTCAAGACGGATCCGTCATGGGACGCGCTCCCACGCGCCACTCCGCCGATGCTGCGTCGAGTGTTGCGGAGCTGCCTGGAGAAGGATCCAAAGCGCCGGCTGCAGGCCATCGGCGACCGGCGACTGCTCCTCGACGATCTCACCCTGCCCGGCGCCCCGGCCACGTCGTCGCGAGTGACGGCGATTGCCGTCGGGTCGGCAGCGATTCTGGCTGTGGCCCTCCTCGCACTGGGGCTCGTGCACTTTCGCGAGACATCGGCGCCGGTCACGAGACCCCCGGTGGCTCGCGTGACGATCGCGCTACCACCTGGGGATCAAGTCGATTACAGAGGGACGCCGTCACTCGCGCTCTCGCCTGATGGCACCAAGCTGGCCTATGTCGGCACGCACGAGAATGCCACGCGCCAACTGTTCCTTCGCGTCATGGATGGCACGGAGGCCAAAGCCATCGCCGGCACAGAAGGAGCTTACGTACCGTTCTTCTCTCCCGACGGCCAGTGGATTGGTTTCTTCGCGCAAGGCAAGCTGAAGAAAGTCCCGTCAGAGGGTGGCATCGCACAAGTCTTGTGCGACGCGCCGAGCGGCCTGGGCGCAGATTGGGCCGCGGACGACACGATCTACTTCATGCCCTTCAACACATCAGGCATGTGGAAGGTCTCGGCATCCGGAGGCACGCCCCAGGAAGTGACCACACTGGATCGGAGCAAAGGCGAGGTGAGTCACCGCTGGCCCCAGATGCTCCCCGAAGGCGCGGCCGTGCTGTTCACGGTCTGGACCGGTCCAGGATGGGACGAGAAGTCTCTTCAGATGCACGTCTTGAAGACCGGCGAACGACGCGTGCTGGCCCAGGGAGCCAGCACCGGGCGGTATGTGACCTCGGGGCATCTCGTCTACAACCGCGACGGCGTTCAGACGCTGATGGCCTTGCCGTTCGATGTGGAGCGGCTGCAGGTGACGGGCGGCCCGGCCGTGGCGCTCGCCGAGCAGGTCTGGGAAGGAGGCGCTGAAGGCGCACAGTATGCCGTGTCGACCGCCGGCACGTTGGCGTACGTGGCCAGCCATCCCGCTCGCTACGAGCGCCGAATGGTGTGGGTGGACCGCACCGGCAAGGTTGAACCACTGACGGCGATGCCGCGGCCGT
>Ga0209640_10003590_pt1 | contig 13552 bp, 16 predicted proteins | sample RifCSP10_1_FD_184018 | JGI IMG/M metagenome (GOLD analysis project Ga0209640, IMG submission 184018) | Soil microbial communities from Rifle, Colorado - Rifle CSP2_sed 10_1 (SPAdes) (version 2) | ecosystem: Environmental > Terrestrial > Deep subsurface > Rock core/Sediment | place: Rifle...
GTGTCACGGATCGACCGCGCAGATAGGACGCGCGCTCGCGCTCGAAATACTGATCATCGCGCAGGAAGACTCGCCCGGGGTCGGAATAGCCCGAGACCACATACGGCAGAACGGTGGGCGAGTACGGCAGGGTGTCGTCCTTCGCCACCATCGTGAGCCCGCGGTCCGCATCCGCCATACGGATGGCCGCGAGCGCCGCCAGGCCGGCATGGCTTGCGCCGACGATGAGGTAGTGGCTGCTGTGCATGGTCTGAGCCTCTCCTGTGATCAGTCGTTCTCGTTGAGCCACACGGTTCGCCCCGCTGGCGCGCCGCGCCTCAGCTCGTCGGTTTCACCGATGACGCGTGCGAAATGCTGCAGCGTGATGTCGGCGCCGGCCAAGCCGCCGATGAATGACATCGACGGTACCTGCGGTTGAACGTGATAGAGCGCGCCCAGCGTTTCGCGATAGAGCGGGCCGCAGTTCCAGCCGAAGTCGACCGAGCGATCGACGACACCGACCGCCTTGACCTCCCCGAGAGCGGCGCTGACCGCCGCCACCGGAAACGGACGAAATGTTTTCACCTTGACGAGACCGACGCGCAGGCCGCGATCGCGCGCTTCGTCCACAGCATCCTTGCCGGCGCCGGTCATCGAGCCGAGCGTCATGATCGCGAGCTCGGCGCCGTCCATGCGGTACGCTTCGACGAGTGGCGCGTGGTAGCGCCCGGTGAGTCGCCCCCACTCCTCGTGCACTTCCCCGATGACCTGCAGGGCGTGCTGCATGCCGGCGCATTGGCCCTTGCGGTAGCGCACGAACATGGCGGGACCGGGTCCACCGGCGCCGCCGGTCAGGGGATCGACCGCCATGGGCCGGTCGGGATCGAGCGCGACGTGCCAGTTCACATTCGGCGTCCCAACGAACGCATCGACCTCCGACTGCTCGGGAAGCTCGATGCGCGCAGTCCCGTAGGACAGGTAATTGCCGTCGTGACAGACGTTCACCGGCAGCATGACGCGACGGTCTTCGGCGATGCGATAGGCCATGATGACCGTGTCGAGCACTTCCTGTACGGTCTCGCAATACATCTGCACCCAGCCCACTTCGCGCACCGACATGGCATCCTGGTGTCCACCCCAGACGCTCTGCGGGGTGAGCGTGTCGCGGGTCACGATCGACATCACCATTGGCAGCCGCAAACCGGGTGTGCGCAGGTACGGCTCGAACATGAACGCGAGTCCGGGCCCGCAGCTCGCGGTATAGGTGCGCGCGCCGGCGAGCGCCGCACCATGCAGTACCGAGAGCACACTGTGTTCGCCCTCGACATCGACGAGCTCGGCCTGCAGCCGGCCGTCGGCGATGAACTTCGCCAGGTATTCGACGAGCGAGGACTGCGGCGTGATCGGGTACACGGCGACCATGTCGACCCGCGCCAGGGCGACCGCGAGAGCAGCGGCCTCGTTGCCGTCGCAGGCAAGGTGCTTGCGCGCCGGCAAGGCTTGCGGTACGGCGGACATCAGCTGGCCTCCTCGATCATCGTGATCGCCCCGTGCGGGCATTCCTCGGCGCAGATGCCGCAGCCCTTGCAGGTATCGAGCTTCACGTCGAACCAAGCCGTCTTCTCGACGATGCACTGCACGGGACAGTAGAGCCAGCACACGGAACACTTGACGCACTTCGCGCGGTTCACGACGGGCCGCAGACTGCGCCAGTCGCCAGGCCGCATCGGGCTCATCCTGGTCGCGATCGGGCACAGGTCGTCCGGGATCTGTGTCGCGTCGAAGAAAGGCCTTGACTGACGTCTCAAGCGGCGACCCTCTTGTCCAGGTGATGTACGCTCGTCTCATCGTAGCCACGCTGCAGGGCGCGCAGGTTCTGCGCCAGGCCCGCATCGCGAAACTCGGACTCCTCGAGCGCCTTCCTCAGCGCCGCGAGGGACACCATGCCGGTCGTACGCGCAAGCGCGCCCAGCATGATCGTGTTGGTGATGGCTCTCTTGAAGACCTCGAGCGCGATGGCCACCGCGTCGCACAGTCCGACGGTCGCAATCGCCGGCGGCAGCTCAAGCTCGGAAAACGGGTGGTGGGTCGTCTGCACCAGCGTGGCATTGGGCTTCACGCCCTCGAAAATATTGACCGTACGCGATACGGTGGGGTCGATGCAGACGATGCAATCCGGCTCGTAAATATTGGTCATGCGACGGATCACGCGCGCGTCCGTGCGCAGGAACGCGGCGACCGGCGCCCCGCGGCGCTCGAAGCCGAACGAAGGCACGGCGACTGCGTACTTGCCTTCCTCAATCAGCGCCGTCGCGAGAATGGTGGCGGCGAGCACCGTGCCCTGGCCACCTCTGCCATGGAGCCGCACCTCGTACATCGCCCGCTTCCTCCTCGCGCTTGCGCGCCCTTCGTTAAATGCCGCCGGCTAAGTCGGCCCCTGCCAGCCCGGCTGCACCGCCGTCCGGATCGACCCGAATCCCCGATCCGGCATCCGCGGCACGGCGAAGCCCTGGTTGAAGGCCGCACCCACCACGATCGTCAACTTGAGTAGCCAGCCGGCCAGCACGGCAAGGAGCCCGGCAGTCGCCACGAGCCAGCCGATCGGTCGCATCTGCGCGCCCATCTGCGCGACGATAATGACGGCGAGCGCCGCAGCAACGTCGAGCACGACCAGCGCTCGCCCGATGTCCTTGAGTACTGCGAGCGCCTTGCCCGGCGCGCCCGCGCGCGCAAGTGCTCTGCGGTAGCTCGTAAATACCAATAGGCGAGTGACGAGCAGAGCCGCGAGCAGCAGCGTCAGCCATGCCGGCATCGCGCGTGGGTAAAGCAGGGCCATCGTCATGACGCACAGGCCGGCGCCTTCCGTGCACCCGGTGACCAGCATCAGCGGTATCACGTGGCCGAGCCGCCAAGCGGGGATGCCGCGTCCCGCGTGCAGCATGCGAGCCTGGCTGTAGAGATAACCGAGCGCGAGCGCTGCGGTAATCCACGCGAGCAGCAGTCCGCCAAACGCTAGCGCGCCGAGTCCCGCCGCGAACAAGAACGGAGCCAGCAGCGCCTCGCGCGTCATCCACGAAGTTCGCGCATGGCGGAAAACATTGAGTGCCCTCCAGGGCCGACCGATCTCCGCCCAGACGCAGAGGAGCCCCGCGCCGACCAGCCCCATTCCGAGCAGCGTAAGAATTGGATAAGAGGGCCCCGCCAAGGCCGCAGCGATCAAAAGCATTCCGGTGCCCGAGCCACCGCCGATGAAATTGCCCGCTGCGCGCCAGTCCCAGGCAGTCTGGCGCCAGGGCGCTATGCGGCCGATCACGCTGGCCATGACGCTGTGCCCTCGACGCCGCGCGGCCGGCCCCGATTCGATTCGAACTTTCTGTACATGATTCGCGATGACACACGCGAGCGGGTTTTCGTAACGCCACGTGCGGTGTCAGGCCTCCTTTGCCCTGGCCGCCTTGGCGGCGACCTTGGCGCGCAGCTTCTCGACATCGACGACGGCTCGCGTGTGCTCACCGGTGGAGATCACTTCAACGTCGTCGCGTGCAGTCAGCGCAAATTTGACGAGCCGGCCCGTGACCGCCGCGACTTCCACGCGGAATTCGACCTTCATTCCGAGCACGGATGCGCCCCCATGGCTGATGTTGATGCCGGTGCCAACGGAATCCTCGTTGGGATCGCAGTGCTTGAGCAGCAACTCCCGGCACGTGATCTCGAAATCCCGCACGAGCTCCGGCGTTGCGTAGACGCGCAGACTCTCGCCCAGGAAATCGATCGTTCGTGGACGGTCGATGGTCACTGTGCGTGTACCCACCAGTCCTGGAGCCAGCGTCGCCTGCAACTCTCTATCTCCTATGGGCGGGACCCCGGATCATTTGTCCCCTGCCCCCGGGGGCCAGATGCACGCCATCCTTGGGGCCTCGCCCCAACCGGTCCGTGCACTATTGAAAATGTGTACGCAGCCAGCACAAAGGTCATTAAGAGGAAGTCGTATCGTGCTACGTAGAAATACGTGCTCGGCCTGCCAGTTGCCATAAGCCAAGTCCCCCGGGAATCGCACGTTCTTCGGCTGCTCTTGCGTATCCCTTCAGACTTCCCCTGCTGGCAAACGGGTTCAGTCCCGTCAGGTAATCCTTCTCGTCGACGCGCTGACGTCAGAGCCATTACTGGAGACCTGCCACTTGTTGCCGAGCGTGCGCAGACGAACAGATAGAATGGCTAACGCTGGGTTAAGAGTTGGGGCGTCAAGCGCCCAAAACGGCAAGGAATCGTCATGATCTGGAAACTGTTACTCACCGCCCTGCTGGTGCCTGTCATGTTCGCCGCGGGCTGCGCCAATCTGAGGACCAATCCCAAGTCTCCCCCCGAGACGGCAGCCAAGGCTGAGGCCGATCGCGAGAAGGCGCCCGAACTGAGCGAGCAGCGCTTGATGCTGAGCGAGGGCTACAGCCTGCTGTACACGGACGCCTCCAATCTCGATCTCGTCGGGTTGATCCTCTACGTGAAAGTGGAGTCGGACGAGGTCGACGAGATCGTTACCGCCATCGCCAAGTTCGGCGGCGAACTGAAACATGACCTGGAGCGAATTGCCAGGGACTACCCGGGCGTGCGCATCGATCTCGACCCGTTGCCGGAAATGGAGAAACGCAAGCGCCTGGCGCTCGGCAAAGACCGCGCCCGCTACTTCGCGCCAATCATCGGCCACGGCGGCCGCGAATACGAGCGCACGGTGCTGATCTCGTTTTCCAACGGCATCAATCACGAACGCCACCTGTGCCATGTCATGGCCGAGGAAGAGCCCGACGGCGGCCTGAAGAAGTTCCTGATCGATACCGAGGAGCGCTACAACGGCCTCTACGACCGCACCGTCGCGCTGTTGGAAAAGGAATACTTCAAGAACCCCAGCGGGCAAACGAAGGACTAGCTGCCGCACGCCACGGCGGCCGCTAGTCATCTCGTATCGGCCCGAACGGCCGCTGCTGTCTCAATAGTAGTGGTTGTACAGGACGTCGAGAACGATCCCGGTGGCGATGGCTGCCAGCACGACGTCGCCGTTCACGCGCACCCAGTGCGCTCCACGGGGCGGCGGGCGCAGGTGGCATTCGCGATAGTCGCGAATCACGTAGGGCCGTGCGTAGTACGCTGCCGGCAATCGTTCTCCACGGCGCCAGGAGTGCGGGCGATAACCCCGAGGATGGTGGTACTGGCCAGCGCGGATCCTGTCATGCCGACCATCGCGGCGGTCCCATCGATCATCACGTCGATCGTCGAGACGAGCCCATCTACCATCACGGCGCTCATCACGACGATCCCATCGATCATCACGCCGTTCATCGCGCTGATCCCAGCGATTGTCACGTCGGTCGTCCCGGAATGAATCGTTCGAGTACCGATCTGGCCTATCGTCGTGATCGTGGCCCTTCGGTGAGTCGGCCATGGCCACCGAACTCGCGATCAGCGACATCAGGATGGCTGCAGTGACGGTGTGTTTCATCGAAGTCTCCTGTGACTCATGGTCAACACTTCGCAGCTGCACTATCACTGCACTCGACTGAGCCCCCGCTGAATGCGCTCGTTCAGGTCTCGTTTAGAAATCTCCCTTTCGAGATCAGCCGCGGCTCAGTCGTGCCCGCCGGTCAGCCACAAATTCCCGCCCACAAGTGTCAGCCCGGGTCTTTAGAACGCGCTATTCGCCCCAATATCGATTGACAGCAAAGGAGTTTGCTCGATTGACTATGGTCTCGTGTTTGTAAGGAGAGCGAAATGATGAGTCTCATGCGTCACCAACCCTGGTCCCTGCTTGATCGCTGGCACCCCGAATTCGAACAGGTGTTCCGCGGAAAGTCGGGCGCCACAGAGCCAGTCGTAACCTACGGCACGGCGTGGACACCGGCGGTCGATGTTCAGGAAGAGAACGACAGGTTTCTGGTACGTGCGGATGTCCCGGGCGTCGAGGCGAAGGATATTGATGTCTCCGCTGAGGATGGCCTATTGACAATTCGTGGCGTGCGAGCAACGAAAGAGCGCTCGGAAAGCGACGGCTTCGAACACCTTGAGTGCTTCACCGGCACGTTCCTGCGCCGCTTTACCCTGCCGGATTCCGCGAAAACTGATTCGATCAAGGCACGCTACATCAATGGGGTGCTCGAGATCGAGATCCCCAAGCAGGCGCGAGTCGAGGCCAAGCGCATTGAGGTCACGGTCAATTGATCCGTCTGAATGAGGTAATCCAACGATGAGAGGCCGCGACTAAAAAGCGGCTCACTTTATCCCCGGCATCGCAAAGGTGTCGGGGATTTTCTTTACTATGTTCAGCAGCGAACAGACGGCGGCTTTCCAGACCTGTACGGTGCCTTTGCACGATCACCCGGAGAATGCCATGTCCAAGGAACAACCCGAGCCCGTCTCAACGGAACTACCGCCGCCCATCGCCGCTCTCGTCGAGGCAACCAATGCCCATGACACTGCTGCGTTTCTCGCCAGCTTCACCGATGACGCCGTCCTCACGGACGACGGACACGACTATCGCGGTGCCGCTGCAATCAAGGAGTGGAGCGATCGCCGATATATCGGCGCCCAGGTCACCCTCGATGTCACCGATGTGAACTTCCGCGACGGAAAGACCGTCGTCACCGCCAAGGTGGACGGCAACTTCCCCAAGGCGGGACTTCCTGATCCCTTCAAGATGGATCTCCACTTCGCTATCGACAAAGCCAAGATTGCCGCGTTGAGCATGCGTGCGGCAGTCCACTAGCCGAGAGGAACGGTATCTGAGGAACGGTGTCTGGATTGGCTTATTGGCCATTTCCAGACGCTGAGCCTCAGTTCAAGAGTGGATGATCCTTCGGCAGCTGCTGTGAGTACCAGATGGCCAGTTTGTGCCTCTTGGTGGCTTCGGCAACCTGGTCTTCTGGAAGCGGCTGGATGATCTTGTCGTGGACCAGCAGTCGGTAGACGTACAAGAGCTTGTCGCTCGCCGAATCCGTTGGCTCGAACACCACCGCGCCACGCCCCTCCGCGTACTTCATGGCAGCAAGTAGCGCGACTTTGAACAACTCGCCTTCATGCTTCAGCTTCTTCATCGCTGCGGCAGTTGCAGCGACGACCTGATTCGCGAGCGCAAGGTGTATCTATTGAAGCGCGCCGCTGCCAAATAGCCCCAGCAAACCGATGACGATCAGGTAGAACGCGACGATGTAGCTCAATAGTCGCGGAACCACGAGGATCAAGATGCCCGCAACGAGTGAAACGAGCGGGCCGATCGAGAGATGGAGATTCATTGACGCCTCTGGCGGTGAATGGTCGGGCACCGAATATTCCCATCCGGTCTCACCGGTCTCTGTACGCTGCCTCACATAACGCCACTGAAGCGAATACGGTGCCGGACACGGCTTATTGGTCATTTCGATGAATCATGAATAGGCCACATAGGCCAAACCGGACACCGCCATTCACATGCTTACCTCGACTTTGAAGCCGCCGTGGTTCCTTCCATCATCCAGAGGTGTTGGTATGACGACTCGTAATCCATCAGGTGTCACGGCGACTCGCCGATCGCACTTTTTCCTGTTGGCGCTTGCTGCCGTTGCCTGCGTAGTAATGCCTGTCGGCTCTCCGTCCCGCGCTGACGCCGAAGCCGATGCGCGTCCGCTCAAGATCGGAGTGATCGGTGCGGGTCGTATCGGGGGCATGCTCGCCACGTTGTGGGCCAAGGCTGGGCACGAGATCCTGATCTCCTCGCGCCATCCCGATCAGCTCGTGGAGCTTGCGCGCTCGCTCGGACCCAAGGCTCAGGTCGGCACACCGCGCGAGGCCGCGGCGTTCGGCGACGTAGTGCTGATCTCGATTCCCTATGGCGCGATGCCTCAGCTTGGCCACGATCTCAAAGCAGAGCTTGCGGGGAAGATCGTGCTCGACACCGGCAATCCCTATCCGGGCCGCGACGGCGACATGGCCGAAGAAGCGCGGCGCAAAGGGACCGGCGTAGCGTCAGCGGAATTTCTGCCCGGTGCGCGCCTCGTACGCGCATTCAATGCCATCAACTACCGTGCACTCGAGAGCGAAGCGCACCGCGCTCGCGACGCGGTGGGAATCCCCTTGGCCGGTGACGATGCGGAAGCGCTGGAAGTCGCCCAGCGCCTGGTAAGGGATGCGGGATTCGAGCCGGTCGTAGTCGGCGGGTTGCCGCGTGCTAAGGAGTTCGACGTCGGCACGCGGGTGTACACGCAATTGCTCACCGCGGATGAGTTGCGCAAGGAACTGGGGCTTGCCGCCCAGACGGCACCCTGACGACCCTGCCGCGTGCGTCTGTCTCTCCGCCTTCTCCTCGCGCTGCTGATCGCGGGTCTCGTCGCCTGCGCCCAACTGCAACCGCGTCCCGCACTGCCGATCGAGGCAGCGGTGCCACCGGAAGTGGAAACCCAACTCGATGAGCTTATCGCCGCTGTCGAGGGAAGGCACCCGGGTCAGTCCGCCTTTCGACTCCTGAGTGAGGGCCCGGAGGCGTTCGTCATCCGCGCGCGCAGCGCACAGGTGGCCGCGCGCAGCCTGGATGTCCAAACGTACATCTGGCATGCCGACCTCACGGGGATGTACCTAGCGCAGCAACTGCTCGAAGCGGCGGATCGCGGCGTCAAGGTCAGGCTGCTCGTGGACGACATGGACGCGCGCGCCAAGAATGCCGGCTTTGCCGCGCTCGATGCGCATCAGAACATCACTGTGCGCCTCTTTAATCCGTTCGCTTCGCGCGAGGGAACGCTGAGCATGCTCGGCGAAGGCCTGATGAGCTTCGGGCGGATCAACCATCGCATGCACAACAAGTCGTGGATCGCCGATAACCGCATCGCGGTCGTGGGCGGCAGAAATCTCGGCGACGAATACTTTAGCGCGAGCAAGGAGGTGAACTTCGTCGATCTCGACTTCGCCATGATCGGCCCCGTCGTGCGGGACGCCTCGACATCGTTCGACCGGTACTGGAACTCGCCCGCTGCCTATCCGATCGAGATTCTCGACCGCGAGGGCGTCACTGCCGAGGCGCTCGCGACGCTTCGCACCAGGCTTGCCGAGAGTATCAGGGGCGCCGGATCGAGCCGCTACGCCGACGTGCTGCGCGGGGACGACGCGGTGAAACGCCTCGTCGACGGGGATTGGCCCATGGAGTGGTCGGCAAACTATTTCTTCGCTTCGGACGATCCGCTCAAAGCGACGATGAATGAACGCGACCCGCAGCGCTCACGAGTCATGGTCGCTCTCACGCCGGCACTGCGTGCGACCCAGGTGGATCTCGCCGTTATTTCCCCGTACTTTGTGCCCGGTGAGCGCGGTACAGCGGGACTGGTCGAGGCCGCGCAAGCAGGCAAACGCGTGCGCATACTTACCAATTCGCTCGTCGCCAATGACGTTGCCGCCGTGCACGGCGGTTATTCGCGTCACCGAGAGGCATTGCTCGAGGGCGGCGTGCAATTGTGGGAGCTGAAGCCGTTGACGGGTAGCGACCCGCAGTCGAGCTTCCTGGGCTCGTCTGGGGCAAGCCTTCACACCAAAGCGCTCGTCATGGACGGCCGGACGCTGTTCGTCGGCAGCTACAATCTGGATCCACGCTCAACCTGGCTGAACTGCGAGCAAGGCGTGCTGGTCGAGAATGCGGTCCTCGCCCAGCAACTCGAGGCGATCTTTGCGACCCAAGTGACCGGCCAGCGAGCCTGGCAAGTGACGCTCGATAACAAGAAGCTCCACTGGAGCGACGGCACCGAGACATTCGATTCGGATCCGAAAGCTACGGCTGGGCGTCGCTTCCAAGCCTGGATCACTCGTGTGCTGCACCTCGACGCACAGCTCTAAGACAGGTGCCGGACACGGCTTATGCGGCTTATTCAGCTTAGAAGCTGACGTCGACCTTGAAGCCACCGTAGATCATGCGCTTACCGTCGAACGGCATCGACTTGCCTTTCATCATGGCGGCCAGGCGCGGGTCGCTCATCACCTTGGCGTTCACCCGGTCGCGGTCTTTGCGCGATTTATACACAATCCATGAAAACCACACGACCTCATCGGCCTTGAGCTTCACGCTTCGTGGGAACGAGGTGTACTTGCCACGTTTCACGTCGTCGGCAATACATTCGCGGAACTCGAGTGCGCCGTATTCACGCCAGATCTTGCCGCACTTGCGCGCCATCTGGCGGTAGGTGGCAATGCCGCGCTTGCGAACGGGAACGATGAATCCATCGACGTACTTGGCCATGACAAATCTCCTGATATTCGGGGTGGTTTGTGAAACGGTACCGGGTTTGCCTTATGTGGCTTATTCATCAAGTAGTCTGGCGTCGGACTTGGATCTATGAATAAGCCACATAAGGCAAACCCGGTACCATCATTTTAGACGACGATCCAAGGGTTCGAGTTTCGACACCGAGAAACAAATTCTTTCGCAGACCACGCCCCTACGCGCCCGCTATTGCAGCGCGGGCGGCGAGGTGGCCGGAGATTCCGTACATGCCTGCGCCCGGATGGGTCCCTGCTCCGCACAAGTAATAGCCGTCGATTGGTGTGGCGTAGCGTGACACGGCGGGCACGGGGCGCATGAAGAGGATCTGATCGAGCGCCATCTCGCCTTGTGACACGGCACCTTCACGCACACCGAAGCGCGACTCGAGGTCGGGCGGCGTGAGAACCGTTCGCTCGCGCACGCTTGAGGCAAAACCCGGCAGATGGCGGTCAACCTGCCCGATGGCGCGATCAGCGAGCGACTCGCGCAACCCAGCCCACGTGCCTTCGCGCAGTCGATACGGCGTGTATTGAACGTGCAGAACTGCAACGTGCTTGCCCGCCGGTGCGAACTCGGGCTGTGTGAGGGTCGGGAAACGGATCTCGATGAACGGGTCTTCCGAGCAACGGCCGTATTTCGAGGCCTCGTACGCGCGCTCGACGTGGCGGATCGTCGGCGCGATCAAGAGCGACCCCGACAGTGCGCCGGCGGACGCGCCCGCGGGCGGCGACGGAAGATCAGGAACCGCTGGCAGTGTCTCGAGTGCGACCAGGATCTTGGTCGTGACACCACGGAACCGGATGCTGCGCACCGCGCGGATAAACTCGGGGTCGTGATGCTTCGGGTCGATCAGGTCGAGAAGGCTCCGGTACGGGTCGAGAGCCGAGATCACGATGCGGCATGCAACCTCCTCACCCGAGGCCAGGTTGACGCTCGTGACGCGGCCGTCGCGCACCATGAGGTCGCGGACGCTTGTATGCGTGGCGATCGAGACGCCGGCCGCGCGCGCATCGGCTTCGCGCTTCTTGAGCAGTGCGGCAGGGCCTTCGCTTTCGACGCCGACATGGCGGTGCAGGAACGTGAAAGCGGTGCCGGCGGCGGCCGGGCCTTGCGCCAGGTCCGTCACGGCCAACGCGGCCAGTGCGCCTTTAAGCGCCGGCGTTTCAAACTCGTCGTCGAGCAAGTCGGCAATCGGCATCGGCAGGATACGCAGGAGATCGGCCATCCCGCGTCGGCCGAGCTTGCGGAATTTGCGCCCAAGGTTGGCCAGCGTCAGGAATTCGCCCAGGGTGTCGGCATCGATGCGCGGCGGTGGCGAGCGGTAGAGCTCCGCGAGAAAGCCAGCCGAAGCCTGAATCTTTCGCGCGAACGCGGGCCACCGCACGGCATCTTTCTCAGAGTGATGCTTCAGGCTCTCAGCCGTGGACTCGATGGACTCGCTGAGCACGAGTGGCGCGCCGTCATTGAGTGCGATGACGGTCCGATCGGTCGCGGGCACAAAAGGCGCGGCGCGATAGCCCGGGGTGAATTCGATCTCGCGGAGCGCGCCACCCAGTGCGTCGGCCTCCTCCACCAGCAGCACCTTCGTTCCGGCTTTCGCCAGCGTCGTGGCCGCGGCCAGGCCGTCGATGTCGCCGCCGATGACCACCGCATCGAAGATTCGAGTCATGCGCTCGCCTCAGATGCGCCTGCCGCGGCGTAGCTGGGGTTCACCGGGTTTCCGTCGGCGAGGATCCTCAAGGCCGCGAGACGGCCTGGCGCGCCCATCACACCGCCGCCGGGGTGGGTGCTCGAGCCGCAGTGGTAGTAGCCGCGAATCGGCGTGCGATAGCTCGACCAGCGCACCGCGGGCCGCTGAAAGAAGAGCTGTTGCAAGGCGAGCTCACCCTGAAAGATGTTGCCTTCGCTCAAGCCGACCGTGCGTTCGATGTCCGCGGGCGTGAGGACCTGTCGGTGGAGGATCGCGGATTTCAGGTTCGGGGCGTACTCGCTCAAGGTATCGATCACCGCATCGCCGAACGCTTCCCGCTTGGCGTCATTCCAGCCACCGTCGATGTGATACGGGCAGTACTGCACGAAGATGCTGGCGACGTGCTTACCCGGCGGCGCCATGTTCGGGTCGATCACCGACGGGAAGATGATGTCCATGTACGGGCGCTTCGAGAATCCGCCGGCCTTGGCGTCGTCGAACGCGCGCTCGAGGTAATCGACGCTCGGGCTGATCGAGATCGAGCCGCGGTGGTGCGCGCCCACGCCCGGCAGGCACGTGAAGTTCGGCAGTTCGCTGAGTGCAAGGTTGACCTTGCCGGACGAGCCGCGGAATTTGAAGCGGCGAATCTGCTCGAGCAGGTCGTCGGGGAGTTCCTTGCCGTCGACGAGTTCCAGAAACGTGTGGCGCGCGTCGAGGCCGGACACGACGACGGGCGCGAAAATCTCCTCGCCGCTTTCGAGCAAGACGCCCCGCGCGCGGCCGTGCTTCACCAGCACCTTTCTGACGGGCGACTCGACTCGGAGTGTGGCCCCGTGCTGGCGCGCAGCCGCAGCGATCGCGTTACTGACGGTGCCGTTACCGCCTTTGCAGAAACCCCAGGCCCGGAAGGCGCCGTCGATTTCACCCATGTAATGGTGCAGCAGGACGTATGCCGAGCCGGGCGAACGGGGTCCTAAGAACGTGCCGATGATGCCGCTCGCGGCCTTGGTCGCCTTGAGCGGCTCGAACTCGAACCATTCGTCCAAGTAATCCGCCGAGCTCATCGTCATGATCTTATAGAGCGCGTGGAACTTCACGGGACCGAGCGAGCGCAGGTGCCGGCCCAGGCGCAGCATGCCTTTCAGATCGCTCGGCGACAGCGACGTCGGATCCGGCGGAATGAGACCCAGGATCGGCTTCACCGCCTTCGCCATGTGGACCATCAGGCGTCCGTAGGTGCCAACGGTCTCGGCATCCTTCCGCGAATGGCGCGAAATCTCGCGGCGCGTGAGGTCGGCATCGCCCCAGCCGGCGAGATAGTCGCCATTGGGGAGCGGCGTCACGGTGCTCTCGAGCGGCAGGATGTGCAGGCCGTGCCGCGGAAGATCGAGGTCGCGGATGATTTCGGGCCGCAGGAGACTCACGACGTAGGAAAAGACCGAGAACGTGAATCCCGGAAAGATCTGCTCGCTCACCGCCGCACCGCCCAGCACGGGCCGTCGCTCGAGCACGAGCACTTTGCGTCCCGCGCGGGCCAGATATGCCGCGTTGACCAAACCGTTGTGGCCGCCGCCGACGACGATGACATCCCAGGCCTGACGCTTGAGTGGCGCGGTCATGCT
>Ga0209640_10003591_pt1 | contig 13549 bp, 11 predicted proteins | sample RifCSP10_1_FD_184018 | JGI IMG/M metagenome (GOLD analysis project Ga0209640, IMG submission 184018) | Soil microbial communities from Rifle, Colorado - Rifle CSP2_sed 10_1 (SPAdes) (version 2) | ecosystem: Environmental > Terrestrial > Deep subsurface > Rock core/Sediment | place: Rifle...
TGCAGTTCATCCCGATGCTGGTCATCACGCCGCTCACCTTTCTCGGCGGCGCGTTCTATTCAATTGACATGCTGCCGCCCGCCTGGCGCACGTTCAGTCTGTTCAACCCGATCGTCTACCTGGTCAGCGGCTTCCGCTGGAGCTTCTACGGGACCGCCGACGTCGCCGTGTGGGTGAGCCTCGCCGCTACGCTGGTGTTCTTTCTTGTCTGCCTGGCGGTCATGGCGTGGATCTTCAGGACCGGCTACCGGCTGAAGAGCTGACCGATTCGTGCGCGCAACACGTGGGCGGCGATCGTCACGACTTCCTTGGCCGGAATGTTCGCCGCCTGCATCGCCGTGAAGTCGGCCGGCGCGCCGACGCGTTCGATCGCGGCGAGTTCCGCGCCTGCTGCCGACGCGTCCCCGCGCAGGGCAAGGGCGATGCTGCGGTGCCGCAAAACGTTCCGTCGAGCACTGCAAGCTCGGGTACGAACACCCCGTCCGTGTCTGCTGCGGGATAGCCTTCACCGGTCAGCAGCCCGGCGGCGGCGAGGGCGAGCCACAACGCGTTGCGTTTGAGCATTTGTTCCTTTGCCGCGAGTCAATCGTAACAATAGCATCGCAATTCTGCTTGTCTACGGCTCGCAAAGTGCACCACGTCAAATCCTCGGTTCCGGGGATTCCTGCCAGGTTCGCCGTGCACCGCTTTTGCCTCCGCTGCAGAGTCGCGTTACAGTGCCCCGTATCTGCATCGGCAGCATCGGAACCGTAGAGAGCACGGAGTTCATGGCAGCGATCAGGAAAATCCCCGTCAGCACCGGCATCTTGTGGGTCGAGGTGCGGCACGCCGGCGTGCGCATCCTGTGCGGCTGTCCTGAGGATTCGGTCAAGCATATGCTGCGTACCGGCCTGATCGTGCAGATGGAAGTGCAGGGCGTCGCCTGCGAATCCGGCCCCAACGCGATCCTGCTTTCGGACCTCGCGATCCAGAACGGGCGGGTCTGCAGCCGCTCCGAGTTCCCGGTGCTGCAGATGCTGTACAACCAGGGAATGATCGTTCCGGATCATCCGCGCAACACCGGGTTGCGGCCCCTGCTGATCGGCTCGCGCCTCCAGGTCGATGCGCAGATGGCCTACATCTTCCGCGGCAACTACGGCCTGGCGTCGCGCGAGGAGCTGATCGAGTCCGGGCTCACCGCCAAGCAGGCGGACGAAATGATGCGCATGAAGCTCGCCTTCGCCTTCGGCCGGATCCGTCCGAGCGATGAACTGGTCCAGCCGGTCTACATCGAGCGCGAGCGGGTGGAGATCCGCGACGGCGTCTTCATCCGCAGGGTGCGCACCAACGTCTTCGAGATTTCGTACCAGGAGGAGCGGGTCGAGGTCGACCTCAACCTGGCCCCCGGGGACACATACCAGTGTCCCTATGCGCTCGGAAACCACCTGTTGCAGCGCGATTATTTCGCGGTGGTGCATAACGGGGACGGCGACGGCTGGGACGTGAACCGCCCGGCAATGGGCAGCATCGTGCTGTTCCAGGGCCACGTTTACCTCATCGACGCGGGACCGAACATCGAATACGCGCTGACCGCGCTCGGCATCGGCATCAACGAGATCGACGGCATCTTTCACACCCATTGCCACGACGACCACGTGGCCGGGCTGACCGCGCTGATCCGCGGCGATCGGCGCATCGCCTACTATGCCGTACCGATGGTCCGCGCTTCGGTCATCCGCAAGCTCGAAACCGTGATGCAGCTTTCCGAGGAGCAGTTCAACGAGCTGTTCGAGGTGCACGACCTCGATCTCGAGGTGTGGAACGACGTCGAGGGCCTCGAAGTCAAGCCGGTGCTCTCGCCTCATCCCGTGGAGACGACGATTTTCTACTTCCGGGTGATGTGGGAAGGCGGCTACCGCAGCTACGCGCATCTCGCGGACATCGCGTCGTTCGAGGTCCTGCGCAAGATGATCGCGCCGGACGATGCGCCGACGGGGATCAGCAAGGCGCGGTTCGAGAAGACGGTGCGCGACTACGCGGAGCGGGCCGACGTCAAGAAGATCGACATCGGGGGCGGCCTGATCCACGGCGCCGCGGCGGATTTCCGCGACGATCCGTCCGGCAAGCTCATCCTCGCGCACACCGCGCGGCGCCTGACCGAGGAGGAGCGGGCGATCGGCTCGGGCGCGCCGTTCGGAACCGTGGACGTTCTCATCGAAGGGGTTTCCGACGAACTGCGCCGGCGGGCCTTCGGCTACCTGCACGACTATTTTCCGGACGTTCCGATCTACCGCATCCGGCACCTGATGAACAACCGGATCCTGGTGCTGAACCCGGAGGTCATCCTGATCAAGGAGGGGCAGCCGGTCACGGACGTTTACCTGATCCTGAGCGGAACGGTGGAGATGCTGCGGATGGGCGTTCCGGGCAGCCACATGCTCTCGGCGGGCTCGATCATCGGCGAAACGCCGGCGCTCCTGGAATCCACGGCGAACGAGACCTACCGGGCGGTGAGCTTCGTTCAGGCCATGCGCCTGCCGCGGGACCTGTATCTCGACTTCGTCAAGCGGAACGGGATTTACCGCGAGATCGTGGAATCGCGCGACGAGCTCGATTTCCTGCGCGGTACCTGGCTGTTCGCCGATGGCGTGTCCTGCATGACGCTCAACCGGCTGGTGCGCGAATCCGAGCCGGTCTCGTTCGAGAAGAGCGGGGTCATTTCTCCGCCGGAGAACGAACTGCTGGTGATGCGCTCGGGCGAAGCGCTGTTCAACACCACGGCGGGCTACGAGGAGCGCCTCCGCACCGGCGCGCATTTCGGCGCCGCCGCGCTCGCGTACGATGCGCACGCCGTTACGCAGGTCAGGTTTCTCGATCCGGTGCAGGCGTACCGGGTGCCCCTCGGCTGCATCATCAATCTTCCGGTGGTGCGATGGAAGATGCTCGAAACGCACCGGCGCCGCTACCAGCTTTAGCAGGCGGCAGATAGCGCGGACAGGCGCGCGAGACGGCGGCTCCCGCCGCCTTCAGTGCGCCTCCAGGCGGTAGGCATCCATCGCCAGCGCTCCGGATTCGATCCCGTCGTACAGGCGCTCGGGGCGGCAGTTCTCGCCGGCGGCGCCGAGCGCGACGAACAATGGCAGGAAATGCTCCTCGGTCGGGTGCGCCCGCGCGCCGTGCGGGGATCGCGCGCGGTAATCGGCGAGCGCGTCGTAATCGTGCGCCCGGATCGCGGCGTCGACCCATTGCTGGAATTCGCGCACGTAGGCGAGAGGTTTTGCCGTGCCGGCGCGCCGCTCGCGCAGATTGTGCGTCATGTGCCCCGAGCCGATGATCAGAACGCCCTCCCGGGAAAGCGGGGCGAGCGCCCGCCCGAGCGCCAGGTGATGCGCCGGTCCGAGCGCGGTCTGAAGCGACACCTGCGCCACGGGCACGTCCGCTTCGGGATACATGTAAAGCAGGGGCGCCCACGCGCCGTGATCGAGCCCGCGGCACCCGTTGGGCGCGGCAGTGAAGCCGGCTTCCCTGAGCAGGCCGAGGGCGCGCTCGGCCACTTCGGGCGCCCCGGGGGCCGGGTAGCGAAGCTGATAGAGCGGCTCGGGAAAGCCGAAGAAGTCGTGGATGGTTTCCGGCTTCCTGCCGGCCGTCAGCATCGGCAGATTGGTTTCCCAGTGTGCCGACGCGACGAGGAGCGCGCGCGGGCGCGGAAGCGCCCGCGCAAGCTTCTTCCAGATCTCCCCCACTGCGCCCGGATCGAGCGCGTGCATCGGCGAGCCGTGCGACAGGAACACCGTCGGGAGCGATCTGCTCATCCGGGCTTGATCCGGGTCATCGCGCGATCCGCGTTCAGGCGTTTTGCATGGCAGGCCCGCCCTGGAACAGGTTCGCCAGCGCGTACCTGCCGTCGCCGAGCAGCGCCTGCGCCACGGCCGCCGCAGCGAGAAACGCCGGGTATTCCCAGCCGCCGTTCGGCGCGGTGAACAGCCAGCCATTGCCGGCGTGCACCCAGGTCGCCCCGAGAAGCACCGGAACGAGTGCCGCCGCTGCCCAGCGCGACCAGGCGCCGGCGAGGATCAGCGCGCCGCCCACGAGTTCCGCGAAGAACGTCAGGTAGGCGAGCGGCCCGGGCAGTCCGACCGTTTCGAAGAACTTCACGGTTCCGGGAAGGGTGAAGACGGCGTACTTGAGGATCGCATGAGAGATGAACATGACCCCGAGCGCGATGCGCAAGACCAGTGCGGCGTACGGAGCGGTGCGATTGTCGATCATGATGTGCCTCCGGAGAAAGGGTGGTTGACGCGGCGAAGTATGAACGTTGCTTATAACGGGATAAAGATCGTAAAATGCAATATATTATCCCGAATTATGAAATTATAGGATGGACCGGCTCCAGGCCATCGGCGTCTTTTCGAAGGTCGTCGAGCAAGGCAGCTTCGCCCGCGCCGCCGAGCGGCTCGGCATCTCCACTTCGGCCTGCTCGCGCCACGTCTCGGAGCTGGAGGCGCACCTGGGGGCGCGGCTGCTCCAGCGCACCACGCGCCGGCTGTCTCTCACCGAAAGCGGGCAGGCGTTCTACGAGCGATCGGTGCAACTGCTCGCCGACCTGGACGAAGCCGAGCGCGAGGCCTCGGCGAGCGCGACCCGCCCGCGCGGCACGATCAAGCTCACCTGCCCGATCCATTTCGGCGTGCGGTACGTGTCTCCCGCGATCTGCGCCTTCATCGCGAAGTACCCGGAGGTCAAGTTCGATGTTTCGCTGTCCGACCGCATCGTCGACCTGGTGGAGGAGGGCTACGACCTGGCGATCCGCATCGGCCCGGCCGGCGGCGAAACGGTGGTCGCCCGCAAGCTTGGCGAGGTACGCATGATGGCCTGCGCGGCGCCTGCGTACCTGAAGCAGCACGGCACGCCCAGGGCGCCCGAGGACCTGGCGAAGCACCGCTGCCTCACTTACGAATACCTGCAAGCCCGCGGCACCTGGCGATTCAGCGACCGCTCGGGCCGCGAACGATCGGTGCGCGTATCGGGCCCGCTTCACTCGAACAATGGCGAGCTGCTTGCGGCGGCGGCGGCGCAAGGCGTGGGCATCGCCTTCGAACCCGATTTCATCGTCGAGGCGGAACTGAAGGCGGGGCGCCTGGTTCCGCTGCTGGAGTCGTTTGACGCGCCGGTGGCGCCGATCTACGCGGTTTTCGCCAGCCGCCGCCATCTCTCGGCGAAGGTGCGAACGTTCGTGGACTTCCTCGCCGAGCGCTTTGCCGGCGCGATGCGCGGCTGAGGCCGGCGCCGTTCAGCGCGCGGCGGCGTAACCCGCTGCGGTCGATCCGGCGATGCGGCCGAACACGGCGCCGTTGGTGAGACCCGTGCCCCCGGGATAGTTGAAGTAGAAGATGCCGCCGACGAGTTCGCCGGCCGCGCAAAGGCCGGGAATCGGGTCGCCGTCGCTCGAAATGACCTGCGCGTCCGTATCGATGCGCAGGCCGCCGAACGTGAAGGTGATGCCGCATGTCACCGCGTAGGCCTCGAAGGGCGGCGTGTCGAGCGCATGCGCCCAATTCGACTTGGGGACCGAAAGCCCTTCGGTGCGCCGGCCATCCTTCACGTTCGGGTCGAAGGGGATGTCGGTCCGCACCGCGGCGTTGTAGGCCCGGATTTCTTTCAGGGCCTGTATCGCGTCGACGTCGTCCAGCTTGCGAACGAGTTCCTCCAGCGAATCCGCGGTCCTCTTCGTCACCTGCCTGATCCGGTATTCGTCGCGCAGCAGGTGCTTCACCCTGGCGTCGAAGATCTGCCAGGCGAACTGTCCCGGCTGCGCGAGGATCTCTCGGCCGTACCTGGCGTACGTGTAGTTCCGGAAATCGGCGCCCTCGTCGACGAAGCGCCTGCCCTCCGCGTTGATCATGATGCCGAACGGGTACGAGTGCTTCTGGAACGCGTCCCCGACCGCGAGGTCGCCGAACTCCGGGGCATTGCGCTCCCAGCCGACCGCGTGACAGCCCGACCAGTTGCCAGCGGCCGCGGCGCCGGCCTCGAGCGCCATGCGGATGCCGTCCCCCGTGTTGAAGCGCGTGCCTCGCACCTTTGCCAGGTCCCAGCCCGGACCGAGATAGCGCGCGCGCCATTCCGGATCGGCCTGGAAGCCCCCCGCGGCGAGCACCACCGCCTTCGCGCGCGCCTCGATCGTCCTGCCCTCGCGCCGGAGGCGCACCCCGTGCACCCCTTCGTCATCGGCGATGAGCGACAGCGCGCGCGCCGAGTACCAGATCTCGATGCCGTCTTTGCGCGCGGCGCGCGTCAGCCCTTCGACCAGACCCGGGCCGCCGCCCCAGGCCTCCACGGTCAGTCCGCCCCAGAACTTGAAGCGGCCGTCCACCTTGAACGCCTGCCTGCCCCAGATCGGGACGAACCGGATGCCCTTCGCCCGCATCCACAGGAGCGTCTCGAAGCTCCGCTTCACCAGCAGCTCGGTGAGGTCGGGGTCGCAGCGATACTGGGTGACGCGCCCCATGTCGTCGAGAAACTGCGCCTCGGTGTAAGTGCCGAAGTCCGTTCGCGCCACCTCGTCGTCGGTCAGGTCCGGCATGAGCCGGCGCAGGTCGTCGACGCCGTTGTAGACCACGCGCATCGCCCCCGCGGTGAAGCGCGAATTCCCGCCCGCTTCGGCTTCCGGCGCGCGCTCCAGAACGAGCACGCTCGCGCCGCGTTCGCGCGCCGCGAGCGCGGCGCACAAGGCGGCGTTGCCGCCGCCCACCACGATGACGTCCCGGTCCGCCATTCAATTTCCTGGAACGGGTTCGCCGAGGATCGGCGCGTGCGCGGCGCTCCCCGGATTCACCGCTCGCCGAGCGCGGGCGGTCGCCAGGTGTACTCGACGGTCTTCGCGGTGCGCAGCATGCGGATCATCCGCAATGCCGCCTCGGCGCCGCCGTAATAGCGCTGAATCACGATCGTCTCGCTGAACCCGAGCGCGCGGTAGAAGCGTCGCGCGGCGTCGTTGCGCTCGCGCAGTTCCAGGTGCACGCTTTCGATTCCGGCGGTGAGCGCGGACTCGAGCAGCCAGTCGAACATGCGCCGGCCGATGCCGCGCCGGCGATGCGTCGGGCGAACCGCGAGCAGAACGAGATGCGCGCGCTCGTCGCCGAATTCCATCATCGCGAAACCGGCCAGCGTCCCGCGGTCGAAGGCGGTCAGGACCGTCACGTCGCGGCGCCGGATCGCACCCTGGATCCGCACCTGATCGTATTTCCAGCCCAGCCCCTGCTCGATGTAGTCGCGCGACATGAGCGCGATGGCATGCGCATCGCGCGGCACCGCGGGGCGGAGCGTGATCGCGGCGTAGCTCATGCAAATAATTTACCACGGCCGTAGGGCGGCAGCGTCGTCAGGCGGGGATCGTCGACGGCGCCACCGACCGTGAAGTGGTACAGAGACTGGAAGGCGAAGTCCTTGAAGCCGAAAGCCTGGTGCACCGGGTCATCGAAAAAGCAGCCGATTCCGGTCGCACGCACGCCGGCTGCTTCCGCCTCGAGGTAAAGGACCTGTCCGATCGCGCCGCTCTCCCAGAACAGCCGCCGGTAGAACCACGGCCCGCGCGCGAACAGGGTTTCCTGGAACTCGGCGATCATGCCGAGCGAGAAAGCGCCGTCGCCCGCGATGTCCTGATGGCAGCTCAACTGCGCCGCGAGCCGCCTCGCGTCACCGGTTTCGAGCAGGTACAGCGGCAGACCCGGAGGACAGCCCGGCGGAGCGGTCCAGGCAAATCGCTCGTGCGTGCTCCGCCGGAGCTTCCCGGCCTTTTCGGGATCGCGGGCGAGCAGGTACAGGCCGGGGTCGAGACCGCTCACCCGGTGGACGAACAATCCGAAGTGAATCGCTGGATCCCACGGGATCGCGTCCCAGGGCATCGGGCGCTGCATCACCGGCAGGTCTGAGCGCGGCATGACCCGAGCGAGCATCCGGTAGAAACGCTCGGCGGAGATCGATGTCTTGCCGTCGCACGCGAGGAGGCTTCGCCGCCGGTGGATGATCCGCCCGGCCGAAGGTCTTTCGTCGACAGGCGGCACCGCGCCCGGCGGCCGAGACGGCACCGCGAAGTCGAGCACGCGCCGCTCAACGCCCGCTTTGCGCGATGCCTCCGTCACGCGATCGATGATCTCCCATGGCACCGGGTCGTCCGTACTCAGGCGGTTCGCCTTTCCGTACCAGCGCTGCGCCGCGAGTTCAGGTACGACATCGGAATCGAGATAAAGCGGTAGCGCTCGGCGCGCACCGGCTTCCCAGTCTCCCGCGGATACGGTCGGCCAGACGACCAGCACGCATTCAGGGCATTCGCGCTCGGCGCCCGCAAAGTCTTCGCCCCGGTTCAAACCCAGCAGCGCTTCGACGGTCTCGTCCGCCAGGCCGTCCAGTAGCAGCGCCGACCAGCCCAGCGTCGCGGCCGCGATCCGGACCGTGCCGATCGCGTGGCCCGCGTCGTGCTGGCAGTAGCGGAACGCGCGCTCGCCGTATTTCCAGGCCTCCCGCCAGTGCACCGAGGTGAGCGCGACCAGAAAGGCGCGCGGCGGAAAATCCTGCATCAGGCGCGCATGCAGCTCTTGCGGGCAATCCGCGCGCCGCTCGAACCCGTGTTCCCTCGGCGCGTAGTGATACAGGGCGGGACTCGAGGCGAGACCGGGCGTCGCGCCGATCAGCAGGTAGCCCTCGGTGGGATGCAGGTTGCCGCTGGACGGATTGCTTCGCAGCGCCCAGCGCGTGCCGCCGGCCTGCTTCCACGCCGAAAGGGCGAGCGCGTACTCGAACAGGCGCGAGATCGTCCGGATCGTGACCGGTGCGCCCGGCACGGCGCCGGGAACAAACAGGCGATCGTAGGGCGGCGAAAGCGGCTCTTCGTCCGGGCCGAGGACGGGCAGGCGCACGAGCGCCGCCCCCCGATAGCGCCGGAACGGATCCGGCTGGTTCGCCCAGTCCAGGTACCCGAGCGCGCGCGCATACCGATCGAAGCGATGCTTGGTCTCCTCGTGATACCGCAATACCATTTCGAGCAGTGTGGTGATGTCGTCCATTGGATGCGTGAGGCAACCGGCTGGACGCGCAGGTGCGCGCGTCCGTGTGTCACAATAGCGCAACGATTTTCGATTCACATTGGAACCTGGATCCATGGCGCGGATGGTGAATTGCATCAAGCTCGGGCGCGAGGCCGAGGGGCTCGACTTCCCGCCCTATCCGGGCGAGCTCGGCAAGCGCATCTTCGAGAGCGTGTCCAAGGAAGCGTGGCGGCAGTGGCTCGAGCACCAGAAGATGCTGGTGAACGAGAACCATCTGAACCTCGCCGATGCGAAGGCGCGCAAATACCTCGCCGAGCAGATGGAAAGTCACTTCTTCGGCAGCGGCGCCGACGTGGCCTCGGGCTACGTGCCGCAGCAGCAGTCCAAGTAGCGTCCCTCGCGCTTTGATGCCTTGCGGTTCGCCGCCGTTCAGGCGAATTGCGCCGCGCCTGCGCGGCCGGCGCGGGAAGCGCGCACCGGCACTTCGGGCCTGATCCGGATGTCGAGCCGTGCGAGTGCGTCGCGCAGCGAAGCCTCGACGCGCGCGGCGGCTTTGCCGCGCGCGAAGATAAATCCCAGGTAACCCGTGCCGTCCGGCGGCGGAGCCACGATCTGGCCCTGCTCGCCGGTCATGCGGATGGCGGTGATCCCTTTCACCGCGAGCGCTTCTTCCAGGCCGGTTACGCCGTCGAAAATGCCGCGCGCCGGAATCGGGATCATCATCACTCCGCACGCCGCGCGATGGCGCGGCCGCGGCAGCGGGCGGCCGAGCGCATGGCGCAGGATCAATTCTTCCAGCGTCATGCCGAGCGCGTGGGTGAGCACGGCCCCGCACAGGCCGCCGATCGAACGCGGCGCGATTTCCAGCAGCCAGATGCCGCGCTCGTTGACGCGAAACTCTGCGTGCACCGGCCCGCTCGCGAGACCCGCGTGGCGGCAGGCCCGCTCGACTTCGCGCGCGGCGGCTTGCTGCACGCGCGGCGGCAGGCGCGAAGGGGTGAGGTAGATCGTTTCCTCGAAATACGGGCCGTCGAGCGGATCGGGCTTTTCGAACATCGCGAGCACGCGCAGCCGGCCGTTCGCGATCAGGCCTTCGAGCGCGTGCTCGCTTCCTGGAATGAACTGCTCGATCACCAGCCCGAGGCGCGCGGCCTCCCGATCGCCGCGCTCCTGGATGCGCCGCACCTGCGCCGCCGCGCGAATCAGCGCGAGCCGGTTGTCGGCGCGAATCACGCCGCGGCTCGCCGACAGGCGCCGCGCCTTGATGACGGCAGGAAAGCGCACGTTGCGCAACAGCGCCGGGTCGGTGTCCGACCGCAAATGACGGAACCAGGGGCAGTTCATGCGGTGGCGCTTGAGGAGCGACCGGAACGCAAGCTTGTCGCGCAGCAGCCGCACGCTGGCCACTGGATTGCCGGGCTGTCCCAGCTTGCTGGCGAGCAGCGCGGCAAGCTCGACACCATGATCGTCCACCGCGAGCACCGCGTCGGGCCGGATGCCGAGGTGACGCAGGGCGAGCGCGAGGGCGCGCCGCGGCCGGTCGAAGGGAAGCGCCATCAACGGATGCAGTCCCCACTGCGGCGCGAGGCGGTGGCAGTAGTCGGCGGCCGGGATGATTTCAATGTCGAGCCTGTGCGCGGCGGCGCGGAAGGCGTCGTTGCGGTACGAGGCGGCGGGCAGCAGCAGCAGCACGCGCGGGCGCGGTGACGGGGCCATCGCTCTTCAGATCGCGGCCAGTTGCTGGCTCGTCGGCTCGGCGCAGCAGTACCAGGGCTCGGACAACCGCGGAATCGCCCGGTTCGCGCGACCGATGGCCGGCGCCGCGGCGATCCGGCCCAGCGCAGCGTGCGCCATGCGCCAGATTTCGGCGAAGACCTCGGCTCGCCCCAGCGATTGCGTTTCTTCACGCGCGACAAAATCCTGGAGCGCCTGCTGCAGCCGGTCGACCCGCGGGTCGCGGTGCCGCCACGGATAGCCGAGGATCCCGGCGTCGAACGGATCGAGCAGGTCGCTGAACCCGGGGAGCTTCAGCAGGTGCGAACCCGCCGGCACGAGCAGCCGTATCGTGAGCTGCACCGGCGGCACGTTCTCGATGAGATCGAGCCGGGCGAGGCTTTCGAGCAGCGCCGCGTAACCCTCGAGCGTGATCCACGGCGTGAAGGCGACGAAGGTCGGGGCGAACGCGATGCCCGCCGCGCGCAGCAGCGCCACCGCGCGCTCGAAATCGGCGCAGGTGTGGTTCTTGGCGAGATGCTCCAGGATGCGGTCATCGACCGCTTCCGCCGCGGAGGTGATGAATAGGCAGCCGCTCTCCTTGAACTCCGGCAGCAAGCCGGCGTGCTCGATCAGGTGCTGCACCTTGATCGTCGCGTCCCAGGTGAGCGCCGGGAATTCGGCGTGCAGCGCGCGCACGATCCGCAGCGCGTGCGTCGGGCCGTTGAGGAAATCCGGATCGCCGAAGGAAACATGCTGCGCGCCGCGCGCGACCTGCTGGCGGATGTCGGCGAGCACGATCGGGGACGGGACCGCGCGGAAATGCCCTTGGTACACCGGCACCACCGGGCAATGACGGCACCAGTGCTTGCAGCCGCGGCTCGCCTCCGCGAAGGCGACGGTCTTTTCCGCGCCGTCCGGAAGCACCAGCCGCGCGTAGCGTTCGAGCGGCGGCAGGCCGGCACGCTCGGGCACCACGAAATCGACCTTGCCGCGATACACGACCGGCGCTGCCGCGGCAACGCCCGTGCCGCCATCGCGCGCATCGCGCGCGGCGGCGAGCAGCTCAGGCTCGAATTCGCCGCCGATCACCTTGCCGGCGCCGCATGCCTGAAGCAGCGCGGCGTTCATCGGCGCGTAAAGCCCGTATGCGCACAGGCGCGCGCGCGGCGCGAGCGTCCGGATGCGCGGAAGCGCTTCGAGCGCGATGCGCGTCGCGGTGTGCATGCCAAGGTATATCGCGACCAGGGCCGCATCGCGCCAGGCGATGCTGTCGAGCTTTTGCAGCGACAGGTCGATGCAGGTGACGCGGAAACCTTCGCCCGCGAGCAGCGCCGCGGGCTCCGCCAGCGCGAACGGCTGGCGGCCGAGCTCGTAGGGACTGACCAGGATGACTTCGCACGCCGCCGGTCTCATTTTGTCTTGGGGCGTGCCTCGAAACCCGGTTGCGCATCGCGGCTGGCGCCGGCTTCTTCGAGCCGCTTCAGGTAGCGACTCCACAGTTCATCCTGGTTCAGGCCGTATTCGTAGAGCAGGTCCCATGAATAGAGCCCGGTGTCGTGGCCGTCGGAAAAGCACAGCTTGACGGCGTAGGTGCCGACCGGCTCGATCTCGTTGATTTCGACGTTCTTCTTGCCGGCCTGCAGCACTTCCTGTCCCGGCCCGTGGCCGCGCACTTCCGCGGAGGGCGAATACACGCGCAGCAACTCGCACGGCAGGCTAAACGTCTTGCCGTCGGCAAACGAGATTTCGAGCACGCGCGATTTCTTGTGCAGCTTGATCTCGGTCGGCTGCGGCATGTCCTTGCTGGGTTCCGCCATTGCGTCCTCCGGTCGCGCCCATCGTAACCGAGCCGACTCGAAACAAAAACTCTGCGCAGGTAGGGGTATTGAAGGGATGCAAGCGCTGCTATCCTGACGCACGCGATGAGACTGCAGGCGATTGCGGTTCTCGGGCTTTGCGCGGCGGTGACGGTTGCGGCGCCGCTCGCAGGGCTCGCAATGGCGGGACACTCCGTCGGCGCTTATCTCGGATTTCCACCGCGCACCGAGTTCGTCCCGCATGCGCCCTTTGCCTGGAGCGCGTTCATCGCTCTTTCGATTCCCGGCCTCGCCGCAATTGCGCTTTACTGCGCAGCCCTCGCCAACGCCCGGCCGGCACCGGCGGCGCAGCCCTCGCGGCGATATCCCTGGTGGGGCTGGCTCGGGCTCGTCCTGCTCGCGGCGGGCTGGATTCTCGCCTGGAACGAGAGCCTCGTTCCGCCGCCCTGGTGCAGGCACACCTTCACGCCGCTTTGGCTGGGCTACATCCTCGCGATGAACGGGCTCGTTCATCGTCGCGCCGGCTGGTCGCTTTTGACCTGCCGCCGCGGCTGGTTTCTGGCGCTCTTCCCGGTGAGCGCGGGGTTCTGGTGGCTGTTCGAGTATCTCAATCAGTTCGTGCAGAACTGGTATTACACCGGCATCGAAGCAAGCGGCGACTGGGACTACTTTTTCCAGGCGACGCTGCCGTTCTCCACCGTGCTGCCCGCGGTGGCGAGCACCTGGGCGTGGCTGCGACAGTCTCCCCGGCTCGACGGCATGGCATTGCCGCCGCTGCGCGGCCACGCCGGACTGGCCTGGCTTGCGCTTATCGCCGGGACACTCGGTCTCGCCGGCATCGGAATCTGGCCGCAAGCGCTTTTCAGCATGCTCTGGCTGGGCCCACTGCTCGTTCTGGGCGGGTTGCAGCAACTGGTCGCCGGCGAGAGCCTGCTCGCACCGCTCCGGCACGGCGACTGGCGGCCGCTCCTGCAGCCCGCGCTCGCGGGGCTC
>Ga0209640_10003593_pt1 | contig 13543 bp, 16 predicted proteins | sample RifCSP10_1_FD_184018 | JGI IMG/M metagenome (GOLD analysis project Ga0209640, IMG submission 184018) | Soil microbial communities from Rifle, Colorado - Rifle CSP2_sed 10_1 (SPAdes) (version 2) | ecosystem: Environmental > Terrestrial > Deep subsurface > Rock core/Sediment | place: Rifle...
CCCCCCCCCGCTTGCGGGGGAGGGAACGGGAGGGGGCAAACTCGGCTTCAGTTTGCCGGAAATTCTAAAGAGCGCTACGCCGAGCGCGCGCTGAGCGAAGGTCATTTGCTCTTAATCCCGGCGATGTCGGCGAGTTTCATTTCAACTAAGGCGCGTGCTTGCGCTTTGCCGCTGAGATCCTTGAGCGCGGCACTGTACGCGGCGCGCGCATCTTCCGGTTTTCCGAGGCCGACATAGGCGTCGCCCTTCAGTTCCGAATATTCGCCCTCGAAGCCGGGCGCATCTTCTCGAACCAGCGCCAGCGCGGCATCGAATTCGCGGTTCGCCAAATGCAGCTGCCCGAGCCGTAACCGTGCCGCGTGAATCGTGGCGGCGTCGGTCGCGTGATCGATAGCCCATTGTAGATGTGTGCGTGCCGCCGCTGGATCGTTGGCCTCGACGCTCAAACGCGCGAGCATTAGCGCCGCCATCCCGGCATAGGGCGTGCGCCCGTACTCATCGATCAGCTTTTTCCCGGTCGTGCGGGCCTGGTCGGCTTTGGCTGCTTGCGTCTGCTTAAACATCTGGGCGTACAGCGCCGACGCTGCTGCGCGCTGGTCTTCTTGATAGCGCGTCCAATACTTGTTGCCGAACAGCAAGCCCAGACCAAGCACCACACCTACCAACAGCGCAGTGCCATAGTTTTTCCACCACTCCTTTAGTTTTTCGAGTTCTTCGTGATCGGTATAAGCAGCCACGTCTAGTTCTCCACTCGCGTTAATATATCGGCCGCAGCGGGCGCCGACCCTAACCGCGCCGCCAAAAAACCACCGACATCGGCGTACGCCAGCGTCTGCTGTCCCTCGTTCCCGCGCAAATCTTTTACCGCCGCCTGGGTCGGCGTCTCCACCATTAATACATAGCGCGCGCCGCTGCGATCGGCGCGCTTCAATTGGCTCTTCAGACTACCGCCGCCACAATGATATTCCGCACGCACACCGCGATCGCGCAAGGATTCGGCCAGCTGCAGCACCGCCGCCATCGGCGCGCCCACCGCCACCACATAAACCTGCGGCGCATTACCGTCGACCGGCACGCTTGCTTGCACAACCAGTTCCACCAAGCGCTCGAGCCCGATGGCAAAACCGATCGCCGGCGTCGCTTTACCGCCGAGTAACTCAACCAAACCATCGTAACGGCCGCCGGCGCATATCGCCGCTTGGCTGCCCAGGCGATCGGTCAACCACTCGAATACGGTGCGCGTATAGTAATCCAAGCCGCGCACCAAACGCGGATTAATATGGTATTCGATTCCAGCGGCGTCCAGCAGCGCGCGCAACTCTTCGAAATGGGCGCGCGACGACTCGTCCAAGTGATCCAACAAACCAGGCGCCCCGCGCAGCAGCTCCTGCATGTCGGGGTTCTTGCTATCGAGTACGCGCAACGGGTTGGTATCGAGCCGGCGTCGGCTGTCGTCATCCAAGACGTCGAGATGGCCACGTAAATAGTCGACCAGCCGTGCACGATAGGCTGCGCGCGCCGACGGCGTTCCGAGCGTGTTCAGCTCGAGCCGCAAGCCGGTCAAGCCGAGCCGCTTGAAGAGACGTGCCGTTAGTAAAATCAACTCGGCGTCGACGTCTGGCCCCGACATCCCATAGGCCTCGACACCGATCTGATGGAACTGCCGATAGCGTCCCTTCTGCGGGCGCTCGTGCCGAAACATCGGACCGGCGTACCACCACCGCTGCACTTGATTGTGCAATAAACCGTTTTCAATGCCGGCGCGTACCGCGCTCGCCGTGCCTTCCGGTCGCAAGGTCAGGCTGTCGCCGTTGCGATCCTCAAAGGTGTACATTTCTTTTTCAACGATGTCGGTGTGCGAACCGATCGAGCGCGCGAACAACTCGGTGTGCTCCACTATCGGCAAGCGGATTTCGCGATAACCGTAGCGATGCAGAATGTCCCGCGCCGCCGCTTCGACATGCTGCCAGTAGGCGATGCCCTCCGGCAGCAGATCGTTCATGCCGCGCACGGCCTGGATGGCCTTGGTCAAGGGACGAGAATCTCCACGGGCGGAAAAATACGGCGACGTCAGCCGGGCGGCAATCCGAGCGTAAACCGCGCGACTTGGCCGCGCTTGTGGCGCAGCACGTCGTACGATTTGCCGTTAAACTCGACGGTCACTCCATCGACGTTGCCGAGAAACACACTTAGCGGCGCGACCCCGTCGACACTGACGACGCGACCCGCCGGGATCGTCTCGTAGAGCAAACGACGTTGCTGCGCGTCGCGCACATCGGCCCAAGAATCCTGATGCACGAACAGCACCAGTTGCGACACCGGTGCATTCGCAACCGGCGCCACCGGTGTCGGTGCGAGGGCGACCGCGGCTTCGGCCGCGGGCGCCTTGGCGGTCGGTATCGGCGCTGCGGATGGTGTTGCTGCCGCGACCACCGGCGTTGCGTTTGCAGCGCGCGCTACCGGCGCTTGTTCCTCGGCCACCACATCACGCGGCGATGCGACCGGCTCTGGCGCCTGACTAACAACGGCGCTTGCCGACTCCGCCGTGCGCGGGCTTCGAGCCGTATTATCGTGACCCACCCACCACATGGCGGCCAAGCCGAACACGATCAGAACAACGATTCCGGTGCCGAGTCGAACCGCCATGTCGCTGCTTGTCGCCTGACGCACCGGCGCCGGTGCCGTCATGTCGACTTGCTGCGCCGCTTGCGGCAGCCGACCGTAGGCATCGATCAGCGGTTGCGGTGCGAGTCCGAGGAATTGTGCATAGCTGCGCAAGTAGCCGCGCACGTAAGTAGGTCCGGGCAAGCGCTCAAACGCGCCCTCTTCCAGCGCACTGACAATGCGCACTGACAGGCGCAGCGCCTGCGCCGCGTCGTCGACCGATAGGCCGCGGCCCTCGCGCGCGCGCTGCAGCATCACCCCGAGCGCCGCTTCGTTATCCGGTCGTTTAGTTTGCACGCGCGTTATCCTGTCTTACCGTCTTTCGATTCGCTCAGCTGCTGCGCCTCCGGCGACGTCGGAAACTTACCGCGCAATCGCAGCGCGTAACTGGCTTCCTCGTTTTTATTCTTTAACGCGCGCTCCACGCGCACGGCCAACAGCAGCACTTGCGGGGTATCCTGCGCCGCTTGGAAGTAGCGCTGCAAAAAACCACGCGACGCCAGCGTGCGCCCGGAATCGTAGGTAATGCGCGCCATGTAATAGAGCGAATTGGGTAATCGCGTATCGATTGCCAGTGCTTCGCGGAAATTGCCTTCCGCCTTGGCATAGGATTTTTCCTTATAGAAACACAGCGCCGCGTTTTCATACGCTGCCGCCGGTGTCTTGTACAAGGGATTGGCGACCGCCTTGCGAAACCAGGTTTCCGCTTCATCGACCCGGTTGCGCTCGCACAGAAACGCACCGAAATTGTTTTGCGCTTCGGCGTTCTTCTTATCCTCGGCCACGGCGCGCCGGAAATGTTCTTCCGCCGCGGCGTAGTCTTTAAAGCGCCATTGCAAAACCGCCATCATGTTGTTCGCTTGCGAGTCGTCCGAATCGATTGCGAGCGCCTTGTCCAATTTTTCCTTCGCGAATTCGAGCTGTCCGCGCTGCAAGTAACCGTTGGCGAGTTGAACGTTGGTGGCGACCAGCTGGGCTCGCTTGGATTCGTCCAGATTGCGGGCCCCATCCGATACGCACGCGGCGGTCGACACCAGCAAGAGAGCACTCGCGACCCGTGCCAGCATCGCGCTATCCGTCGTTCACGGCGCGTGCCAACCAGCGTTCGCGCCGCCCGGTACGATCGTGCACGCGACCGGCCAGCTGGCCGCAAGCGGCGTCGATGTCGTCGCCGCGCGTACGCCGCGTGATGGTAATCAGCTCGGCGCGCGTCAGCACGTCGCGAAAGGCATCGATCGCGGCTTGCGACGAGCGCTGATAACGCGTGTGCGGAAACGGATTGAACGGAATCAAATTGACTTTCACGGGCACGTCACGCAACAACCGTACCAGCTCGTCGGCATGGGTCACTGAATCGTTGACGCCGGCAAGCATCACGTATTCGATCGTGACTTTGCGCCGCGGTTCATCGGCAACATAGCGGCGACAGGCGTCGAGCAGCTCGGCAATCGGATACTTGCGGTTGAGCGGAACCAACTCGGTGCGTAAGGCGTCGTTGGGCGCATGCAGCGACAGCGCGAGACTGACCGGGCTCACCTCGCGCAGCCGATCGATCAGCGGCACCAATCCGGCGGTGCTTACCGTGACGCGCCGGCGCGACAAACCATACGCCATGTCGTCGAGCAAAATATCGATTGCGGCAACGACGTTATCGAAATTGAGCAACGGTTCGCCCATGCCCATGAACACGATGTTCGTGATCGCGCGCTCGCCGGGACCGCCTTGACCGAGCAGTCGGCTCGCGGTCCATACCTGCCCGATAATTTCGGCGGCGGTCAAATCGCGGTTGAAGCCTTGGGCGCCGGTCGCGCAAAACGCGCAATTGAGGCTGCAGCCGGCTTGCGAGGAAACGCACAAGGTGCCGCGCCCTTCTTCCGGAATGAATACCGATTCGATGCAGTTGCCGTCGGCGAGTTCGAACAGCCACTTGCGCGTACCGTCGGCGGCAATCTGATCGTTCTTAACGACGGGGGCGGTAATGGTCGCCGTCTCGTCCAAACGCGCGCGCAGGCCTTTACTCAAGTTTGTCATGGCGGCGAAATCTTTCGCGCCGTACTGATGCATCCATTGCAGCACCTGCGAACCGCGAAACGGTTTTTCGCCGAGCGCGGTAAAAAACGCCTGCAGCTGTGTGCGATCCAGACCGAGCAGGTTGGTAGGCGAGTTGGTGATCACGGAAATTTGGTGTTAGACATTACGCGAAAAGATGTCGCCATTCTGGAAAAAATAGCGAATCTCCGTCGCCGCCGTTTCCGGGGCGTCGGAACCGTGAACCGCGTTCTTCTCGACGTCGGCGGCGAAGTCCGCGCGTATCGTGCCCGGCGCGGCTTTCTTCGGGTCGGTCGCTCCCATGAGTTCGCGGTTACGGGCGATCGCATTGTGCCCTTCCAATACCTGCACCACGACAGGTCCGGACGTCATGAACTTCACCAGGTCCCGGAAGAACGGACGTTCCTTATGAACCGCATAGAACCCCTCGGCTTGCTGTTGATTCAGCCGCATCATTTTGGCCGCGACGACGCTCAAACCCGCTTTCTCAAAACGCGCCAGAATTGCACCGATCGCGTTCTTCGCTACCGCATCGGGTTTGACAATAGACAACGTGCGCTCGACCGCCATGAATACTCCGATTGTTCATTAATATGGAATGATAAAATCGCGGTGAAAAGTGCTTATAACAAGCGGCCTAGTGTAGCCGCTCGATTCCAGCCAAACAACGCTGGATCTGCGGAGACGCTCAATCCCAGCGGTCGTCGCGCACCTGAACGCGGCCCGCATGGATGCGAACCGGGAAGGAATGAATCGGCTCGTAGGCCGGTGGCGCCAACACCGCGCCGGTTTTGATCGAGAATCGGGCACCGTGGCGCGGACAAATAACCGCGTCCCCGTCCACCGCACCGCCGGTCAGAGTGCCGCCGTCGTGGCTACACACGTCCTCGATCGCGTGAAAGCCGTCGCTAAGATGGAATACCGCGACCGCCGCACCGTCCACATCCACGACGCAGTGCGTTCCCGGAGCGAGTTCGTCCGTGGCGGCGACATCGACCCAATCGGACATCGGGTTTACAACATCCCGAGTTGCAGTTTAGCGGCCTCGGTCATGCGATCGCTCGTCCACGGGGGATCCCAGACCAGCTCGACGGCAGCCGCGCTGACGCCCGGCACCGCCCTGACCGCCTCCTCGACCGTAGCGGGAAAGGTCTGGGCCACCGGGCAACCGGGCGCGGTCAGCGTCATCTGCACGCGGACATCGCCTTGCGGGTCGATATCGAGCGCGTAAATCAATCCGAGGTCGTAAATATTTACCGGAATCTCCGGATCGAAGACTTTACGCAGCGCGCCGAGTATTTGCTCCCTGAGCGCTTCCGGCTCCGCCGGTGCGGTGCGATCTGCGTCCGATTCTGTCGTCATGTCATTCATTCGGTGCTCACCGGCGCGCTGCTATCTTTCAGCGCCGCCTCCAAGGTGTGCCAGGGCAGCGTCGCGCACTTCACGCGTGCCGGGTACTCGCGCACGCCGGCGAGCACTTGCAGCTTGCCGAGCTTGGCGGCATCGCCGTCTTTGGTCAGCAGATCATGCACGCCTTGAAACAGACTTTGCGCCTCGGCAAGAGTCTTGCCTTTGACGCTCTCGGTCATCAACGATGCCGACGCGGTCGATATGGCGCAGCCGGCGCCGTCAAACCCGACATCCTTGATGATCCCATCTTCCACTTTCAATTCGATCGTCAGGTGATCGCCGCACAACGGATTATGTCCGCTGGCGTGATGATTGCTCCCTTCGGGAACGCGCCGAAAATTTCGCGGCCGGCGGTTGTGGTCCAAAATCACTTCTTCGTACAGCGCGCGCAAATCTTGCATCAGCCGAACAACTCCTGAACTTTTCGAATGCCGCGTAGCAACGCATCGACGTCGTCGCGCGAGTTGTAGCACGCAAACGACGCGCGCGCGGTGGCCGGCAATCGCAGCCGTTGCATCAACGGCATGGCGCAATGGTGGCCGGTACGAATTGCCACACCTTCGTGATCGAGTATCGTGCCGATGTCGTGCGGGTGAACGCCATCGAGCGTAAACGACAGGATGCCGATCTTCTCCGGCGCGGTGCCGATGACCCGCGCCCCCGATACCTCGCGCAGCGCACCAGTCGCGTAATCCAACAAGTCGCGCTCGTGCGCATCGACCGCCGTCCGATCCAAACCGTTGACGTAATCGATCGCCGCGCCGAGCCCGATCGCGCCGGCGATGTGCGGCGTTCCGGCCTCGAACTTGTACGGCAAGTCGTTGTACACGGTCTTTTCGAACGTGACCGACTTAATCATATCGCCGCCGCCTTGATACGGGGGCATCGCTTCGAGCAACCGCTCTTTGCCGTAGAGCACGCCGATACCGGTCGGCCCGTACAGCTTGTGGCTCGAAAACGCGTAAAAGTCGCAATCGAGCGCGCGCACGTCGACCGGCATATGCGCCACCGCTTGCGCGCCATCGACCAGCGCCACCGCGCCCACTGCATGTGCGCGCTCGATGATGTATTCGATCGGCGTGACCGTGCCAATCGCGTTCGAACATTGCGTTACCGCCACCATGCGCGTGCGCGAATTAAGCAGCCGCTCGAATTCCTCCATTACCAATTCGCCGCTATCCGCGACCGGAATCACGCGCAGCTGCGCGCCGACCTGCTCGCATAACATCTGCCAGGGCACAATGTTCGCGTGATGTTCCAAGGCGGTGATTAAAACCTCATCGCCAGAACGAATGTTCGTTCGTCCCCAGCTCGCCACGACCAGATTGATTGCCTCGGTCGTGCCGCGCACAAACACAATCTCCTTGTCCGATGCGGCGTTGACAAACTGGCGCACCTTGGCGCGTGCGCCTTCGAAGGCGCTGGTAGCGCGTTCACTCAGCGTATGCACGCCGCGATGAATGTTGGCGTTATCGAAACGATAATAGTGATCCAGTGCCTCGATCACCGCGTTCGGTTTTTGCGTGGTCGCGGCGTTGTCGAGATATACCAGCGGCTTGCCATGCACCTGCTGGGCCAATATCGGGAAATCCGCCCGCAGACGTTCGGGGCTGAACGTCTTCGCGGCGCGATCCGTCAGTTTTTCATTCGCGGCGCGACTCATACCAACTCCACCTCACGGATAACGCGGCCTTGTAACAAACGATCCATCAGACGTCGATCGAGATCCACGCGCAAAGGCGCGAGATCGAAGCGGCGCAGCACGTCGTTGGCAAATGCAAACGTCAGCAAATCGCGTGCCGTTGCTTCATCGACCGCGCGCGTACGCAGGTAATACAGCTGATTCGGATCGAGTTGACCGACGGTGGCGCCGTGGCTGCACTTGACGTCATCGGCGTAGATTTCCAATTCCGGCTTGGTGTCGATCTCAGCGTCATCCGACAACAATAAATTATTGTTGGTCTGCTGCGCATCGCTCTTTTGTGCGTCCGGATGCACTCGAACGCGGCCATTGAACACGGCACGTGCGCGCCCGTCGAGCACGCCTTTGTAGAGTTCGCGGCTGGTACTGTTCGCTGCTGCGTGCTCGATCACCGTGTGGTTGTCGACGTGCTGACGCCCGCTAACCGCGTACAGACCGTTCAACGCGCAGCTTGCCCCTTCGCCCAATACCGTTCGCAAATCGTTGCGTACCAGTAAGCCGCCGAGATCGATCGCGTTCGAGACGAATTCGCTGCCGCGCGCCTGACGTACGTGCACGCCGCCGATATGAAAGCCGTGCGCACTCTCTTCCTGCACGCGGTAATACGTAAGTTTGGCTGCGCGCGCCAAGGCAATCTCGGTTAGCGCATTGCAAAAATACGATTGCGCGTCGAACCCGACAAAATGCTCTACGATACTGGCGACGCTTTCTTCCCCCGCCACGATAAGTGTCCGTGGCGTCGTCATCGCATTCGGCGCGCCGACATAGATCAGATGAATCGGCCGCTCGACGACGGCCTTTGGTCCGAGATGTATGTACGCACCATCGACCATAAACGCCGTATTCAGCGCCGCCAGTGCACCCATTTCCGGCGTACCGATTGCACCAAGATATTCCTGCAACTGGTCCGGCGCGTGCGCCAACGACTCCGCCAGCGAGCCGGCAAACACCGCACCGTCGGTTTTCGGTGGGTTCGACAGTGCGGCGTGGTAGCGACCGCCAACAAATACCAATCGATGCGCTGGCAGATCGAGCCCAACGGATTGCAGATTGTCTTTAGAAACAGAACCGGCGTCGGCCGCCGCTGGCGCAAACGCGTGGCGTGTCAGCGCGGCGAGACTGGTATAGCGCCACGCTTCGTCACGTGTGGTCGGAAATCCCGTTTCGGCAAAGCGGTCACGGGAGCGCTCGCGTAATTGCCGCAACCACGAATGCGTGGTTCCCGGCACGGAGTCGGCTACCGCGGCAGCGGCTGCCAAATAGGTTTGTTTTACATCGATCGGCACGCCCATGGCGCTATACTCGTGCCTCGGCTTCAATCCAGCCATAACCTTTCTTTTCCAGATCGTGCGCCAGTTCCTTGCCGCCGGTCTTCGCAATGCGCCCGTCCGCTAACACATGCACACGGTCCGGTACCACGTAGTTCAGCAAACGCTGATAGTGGGTCACCAGAATCATCGCCCGGTCTGGCCCGCGCAATACGTTTACGCCGTTAGCCACGACCTTCAGGGCGTCAATATCCAGACCCGAATCGGTTTCGTCGAGCAGCGCCAAACGCGGCTCCAGCACCGCCATCTGTAGAATCTCATTGCGTTTGCGCTCACCGCCCGAAAACCCTTCATTGACCGCGCGATAGATGAACTCTTCCGGCATTTCCACCAGCTTCATCCTGTCCTTCACCAGCGTGAGGAAATCCATTGCGTCGAGTTCCTCCTCGCCGCGATGCTTACGAACCGCGTTGAGCGCCGCCTTCAACAAATAAATATTGCTCACGCCTGGGATTTCAACGGGATACTGGAACCCAAGAAATAATCCTTCGCGCGCGCGTTCCTCGGTGCTCAACGCGAGCAGATCTTTGCCTTGATAGGTAACGGTGCCGGCGGTGACCTCGTAACCGTCGCGACCGGCCAACACATGCGCCAAAGTGCTCTTGCCCGATCCGTTTGGGCCCATGATGGCGTGCACCTCGCCCGCGTCCACATCAAGGTCGATACCTTTGAGTATTTCCTTACCGTCGACACTCGCGTGCAAATTTTTTATCGTCAACATTTTCATGATTCTTACCCGACAGCGCCTTCGAGACTCACACTGATCAGTTTTTGGGCTTCCACCGCGAATTCCATCGGCAGCTCTTTAAATACTTCCTTACAGAAGCCGTTCACCACCATCGACACCGCGTCTTCCGACGAGAGTCCGCGCTGGCGCAAATAGTAAAGCTGATCCTCGCTGATCTTTAGCGTCGTCGCCTCGTGTTCCACGTTCGCGCTTGGATTTTTTACTTCGATGTATGGAAACGTATGCGCACCGCACTTGTCGCCCATCAGCAGCGAATCGCACTGCGTGTAGTTACGTGCGTTACTCGCGCCTTTCAACACTTTCACCAACCCGCGATAGGCGTTCTGACCGTGTCCGGCGGCGATACCCTTCGACACAATCGTGCTACGCGTGTTCTTGCCGATGTGAATCATCTTGGTGCCGGTATCCGCCTGCTGGTAATTATTCGTGAGCGCGACCGAATAAAATTCGCCGATCGAGTTATCGCCTTCGAGCAGCACACTCGGATATTTCCAGGTAATGGCCGAGCCGGTTTCGACCTGGGTCCACGAAATACGCGCGTTCTCGCCGCGGCAGGCGCCGCGCTTGGTGACGAAGTTGTAAATGCCGCCGCGCCCGTTTTCGTCGCCCGGATACCAGTTCTGCACCGTCGAATACTTAATTCGCGCATCCTTCAGCGCCACCAACTCAACGACCGCGGCGTGCAACTGATTTTCGTCGCGCATCGGCGCAGTGCAGCCTTCGAGGTAGCTGACATATGCACCTTCGTCGGCAATGATCAACGTGCGCTCGAACTGTCCGGTCTTGGCGGCATTGATTCGGAAATACGTTGACAACTCCATCGGACAGCGCACGCCCTTCGGCACATACACGAACGAACCGTCGCTAAACACGGCGGAATTAAGCGATGCATAGAAGTTATCGGTGTACGGCACCACCGTGCCCAAATATTTCTGCACCAAGTCCGGATGCTTGTGCACCGCTTCCGAGAACGAGCAGAAAATGATGCCGACCTCGGCGAGCTTGCCCTTGAACGTGGTCGCCACCGAGACGCTGTCGAACACCGCGTCGACCGCGACACCGGCGAGCCATTCGCGTTCTTTCAACGGGATGCCGAGCTTCTCGTAGGTTTCGAGCAGCTTCGGATCCACTTCATCGAGACTCTTCGGCCCGTCCTTCTGCGATTTCGGCGCGGAGTAATAGCTAATCGCTTGAAAGTCCACCGGCGTGTAGTGCACGTGCGCCCACTTCGGTTCCTGCATTGTCAACCAATGCCGGTAAGCACGCAGACGCCATTCCAGCATGAACTGTGGCTCATTTTTTTTCGCCGACAATGCGCAAACGATTTCCTCGTTCAGCCCCGGCGGCAGTGAATCGGCTTCGACCAGCGTGGTGAATCCGTGGCGGTATTGCTGCCGGATGATGTCTTCGACTTCTTTATTAGGTGTCGCCACGTGGCTGCTCTCGCTTCGTTTAGACCGCGCTCGCCCGCCGCGGATAGACCTTCACGGGCGCTCCAGAAAAATGCGGCAAGTTCGGCTCCGCCATCTCGGCCAAGCTAACGCCGGCCAGCGCTTCCCGCACCGCGCCGTTGATGCGTTGCCAATTCGTACGTATCGAGCACAGGGATTCTTGCGTACACAGCCCCGGTGAGCTGCCGCATTCGGTCAAGCCGACGCGCCCTTCGAGCGCATCGATGATCTCAAGCATGCTGATCTGCGCCGGCCGTCGCGCCAAGCTATAGCCGCCCTTCGCACCCCGATGTGACACGACCAAACGTTCGTGCACTAGCTGCTTCAAAATCTTGCTCACCGTCGGCGCTGCCACGCGAATCTCCACGGCGATTTCGCTCACGGCGTGTAGCTGGCCGTTTTCCCTGGCCAGATAGGTCATGACGACGGTTCCGTAGTCGGTCAATTTGCTAATACGCAGCATCGCCTTCGCCTGAAAAAATCTGGACTATTTTAGTCCGCATTCGAGACACACATCAACACCGAAAACATTGCACCACCGATGACTGGAATTATCGTACGGTTTAACTAGACAGTGAAACTCTCACCGCATCCGCAACGCGCCTTCTCGTTCGGATTGCTGAAACGAAAACCCTCGTTCAAACCTTCGCGTGTGTAGTCGAGTTCGGTGCCATCCAGAAATACCAGACTCTTACGATCCACAACGATTCGCACGCCCTCACGTTCGAACACTTGATCGTCCGGGCCAACGGCATCCGCAAACTCAACGACGTAGGCGTTCCCGGAACAGCCGGTCGGCTTCACGCCCAGTCGCAATACGGAACTGGCGGAATGATTGGCCAGAACGTTTCTGGCGCGGGCGACTGCTCGGTCGGTCAGCGTTATGGCCATTTACGTTACCTCGCGCACCGGCACCGGCACCGCCACGCGCGACTGCGTTTGTTGCCGCGTGGCGACTTGTCGTACGTGCGGCCGCTGCACCAACTCACCGAGCGTGATGCCGTTCAAAAAATTATAGATCTGCCCACTCAGATCCTCCCACAACTGATGCGTCAGACAGGGCTCGTCACCTTGGCAATTGCGCTCCCCGCCGCAACGAGTCGCGTCGATATTCTCGTTAATCGCCAGGACGATTTGGGCGACCGAAATCTCGGCCGGCACTTTGGCTAAGTTATATCCGCCGCCGGGTCCGCGCACGCTTTCTACCAAACCGCAGCGGCGCAGCTTCGCGAACAGTTGCTCCAAATAAGAAAGGGAAATCCCTTGGCGCCGGGCGATTTCCGCCAAGGTAACCGAGCCCTTGTCGTAATGCAGGGCCAGATCCAACATCGCCGTAACGGCATAACGACCTTTCGTTGTCAGCTTCATGATGTCGGTTCGGAATTGAGCGTTAGATAAGGGCTATTGTACTTGTCCGATTAATTCAGTCAACTATTAAAACTTTTAACGAGTATTGATCCCGACCGTACCCTTCGCTGCGATGCCAAGGCCAAGCACTGATTCGAGTTTTATACCTTACATTTCAACCGTGTTCTCCCTAGTCTTAATCGCTTTCTTAGCGCAGTTTTCGAAGCGACACCTGAACCTGTGTCAGGACCCCACGTAGGATATTCATTTCGTTTCGATCCAGCTCGGCCCGGTTGAATAATCGGCGTAAGCGTCGCTGCAATAGCCGCGGATTCTCCGGATCATAAAATTTGATCTCGGTGAGCACGTCTTCCAGATGGCTATAGAAGTACTCCATGTCCGAATCCGTGACCGGCGGACCCGATGCTGGCACCGCCGCCGGAGGGCCCTCCGCGACACAGCGATATATCTCATACGCGACCACTTGCACCGCGCAGGCCAGATTGAGCGCGGGGTAATCCGCGCTCGACGGGATGCACATAACCAGGTGGCAGCGATCTAGTTCCGCATTCGTAAGCCCGGATCGTTCCTGGCCGAACACCAGCGCCACCGGTCCGCGTTGCGCTTGCTCGATCAATTTAGCCGCCCCCTCGCGCGGATCCACCATTGGCCACTCGATGCGGCGGCTGCGTGCCGACGTCCCGACCACGAAATGGCAATCGCCGATCGCCTCATCCAGCGTCGCGCAGGCGACAGCTCGCGCCAAAACATCGGCGGCATCGGCGGCGCGCGCCGTGGCCTCGGCGCCGCGATAGTCGGCCGGCGCGACCAAACGCAGCTGTCC
>Ga0209640_10003594_pt1 | contig 13541 bp, 12 predicted proteins | sample RifCSP10_1_FD_184018 | JGI IMG/M metagenome (GOLD analysis project Ga0209640, IMG submission 184018) | Soil microbial communities from Rifle, Colorado - Rifle CSP2_sed 10_1 (SPAdes) (version 2) | ecosystem: Environmental > Terrestrial > Deep subsurface > Rock core/Sediment | place: Rifle...
CCCGAAGGTGCTCGCGATGCGCCGCCGCGTCGAGCTGGTGCGCGACGAGGAACTCCAGAAACTCATCCCCGAGCGCCACGGCATCGTCGAGCTCGAACTCACGGACGGACGTCGGCTGCGCCACCACACCAGCGCGGTGCGCGGCACGGCGCAGAATCCGATGGCGCGCGCCGAAGTGGACGAGAAGTGCTACCACCTGATGGCGCCCATCCTCGGCCCGAAGAAGGCGCGCGCGCTGTGCGACGCAATGTGGAATATACCGACGCTGAAAGACGTGCGGCGGTTGCGCCCGCTGCTCACCGCTTAGGGGTTCCAATTGTGACGCCCTCGAACCTCGCGCGGGCGTTATTCATGCCGAACTCGATCGCACTGATCGGCGCGTCGGGCGACACCGCCAAGAACACCTCGCGCCCGCAGCGCTATCTGCGCAAGCACGGCTATGGCGGGAAGATCTTCCCCGTGAACCCGGGACGCACCGAACTCTTCGGCGAGCGCGCGTATCCCGACGTGGCGTCGATCCCCGAAACGGTCGATCACGCCTTCATCATGGTGCCGGCGAAAGCGGTCGTCCCAGCGATCGAGCAGTGCTGCGATAAACGCGTGCCGGTGGTGACCATCTTCACCGATGGATTTGCCGAGACGGGCGAGGCGGGGCGCCGCCAACAGCAGGAACTCATCGCCATCGCGCGCGCCGGCGGCGTACGGATCATCGGGCCCAATTGCATCGGGCTCCTGAGCCTCCACGACCGCTTCGTGCTGACGGTCAACGCGGTGCTGGAGCAACTGCACGTCGCGGCCGGGCCGGTCGCCATCGTCTCGCAAAGCGGCAGCATGATGGGGAGCCTCATGTCGCGCGGCCACGGGCGCGGCATCGGCTTCTCCCGGCTGGTATCGGTCGGTAACGAGTCGGATCTCTCGGTCGGTGAGATCACCGGCATGCTGGTGGACGACCCGCACACCGAGGTGATCCTGCTCTTCATGGAAACCATACGCGATGCGGATCACCTCTCCGCGGCGGCGCACCGCGCGGCGGCGGCCGGCAAACCGATCGTCGTCTACAAGCTCGGGCGCTCCGACGTAGGCCGCGATCTTGTGGCCTCGCACACCGGCGCCATGACCGGATCGGACGAGTCGGCCGGCGCGTTCTTCCGAGCGCACAGCATGTTGCGCGTCGATCAACTGGAGGCGCTGTTCGAGTTGCCCGCTCTGGTGCGCGGAAGGAAGCCCGCTTCCCGTCATCGCGTCGCGGTCATGACCACCACCGGCGGTGGCGCCGCCGCCGTCGCGGACCGGCTCGGCACCGTCGGCGTCGAGGTCGTGGCCCCGTCGGAGCGCGTCATTGCCGATCTCGCCGCGAAGAACATCACCATCAACTTGGCACGGATCATCGATCTCACCCTGGCCGGCGCGAAGAAGGAAATCTACGGCGGCGTGCTGAACGCGCTGCTCGCATCCGACCATTGCGACCTGGTGCTTGCCATCGCGGGCAGTTCGGCTCAATTCCAGCCGCAGATCGCGGTCGAACCCATAGTGGAGGCGGATTCCAGGACCAAGCCGCTCGCGGTGTTTCTCGCACCGCAGGCCGACGCGTCGCTCGAGCTCCTGCACGACGCCGGCGTTGCCGGATTCCGCACTCCCGAGGCGTGTGCCGACGCGATCCGCGCGTGGCGCGACTGGCGCGCGCCCGTGATGCGGTCCGCGCCCGCCCGACGGGAAGTCGATGCCGCGACAGCGCTGCTCGCCGCCGCCTCGACACCGGTGAACGAACACGACGCCTGCCGGGTGTTTGCCGCGCTGGGTGTGGCCAGCGCGGCTACGGAGATCATCGAGTCGCCGGGTCAGCCGGTTTCGCTTGGGTTCCCCGTCGTCGCCAAGGTGCTGTCCGCGGATATCGCGCACAAGACCGATGCGGGCGGCGTGGCGCTGAACATATCCGATGCATCGGCGCTGTCGTCCGCCGCGCGTGACATCCTCGCGCGCGTATGCGCGAAACACCCGCAGGCACGCACCGACGGCATTCTGGTCCAGCGCATGGAGTGCGGCCTCGCCGAGGTCATCCTCGGGTTCAAGCGCGACCCGCAGGTGGGCCCGATCGTGGTGCTGGGCATGGGCGGCGTGCTGGCGGAAATCTACCGCGACTTCGCGCTGCGCCTTGCGCCGGTGGATGTCGCGACCGCCAGCGACATGATCGAGGAAGTCAAAGGCCTCGCCGTTATCCGCGGCTACCGGGGAATGGCGCGCGGCGACTGCATGGCGCTCGCGCGTGCGGTGAGTGCCTTCTCGCAGCTCGCCCACGTGCCCGGCGTCGCCGAGGCCGAGATCAACCCGCTGCTGGTGAAGCGCGAGAGCGAGGGCGTTGTCGCGGTGGACCGCCTGATCGCGCGTAACACCGGCTGAGAGCTTATGTCCGTATGGTTCAGCGCTCTTACAAGGTAAGGTTATCTACGCATCATTGCCGTTACCAGCCGCAACAGAGTGATCCCTTCCCCCGCTTGCGGGGGAAGGTTAGGATGGGGGCAATGGGTTACCGTTTCTAATCTGCCCCCTCCCCAACCCTCCCCCGCGCACCAGGTGCGCAAGGGAGGGGGCTCGAATTGATGCCCGGGCACAACACGCAAGGAGACGGATCATGTTGCTCGAGACGATTGCTGACTATGCGGTCAAGGAACAGACTTCGGAGCTATCGCCCGAAGTCATCCACCACGCCAAGCGCGCGGTCATCGACTGGTACGCAGCCCTGTTGCCGGGCAGCGTCGTCACGCCGGCGACGCTGCTCGAGCAGGCGCTCGCGGAGGATCTCGACCGCGGGGGCGCGCGGCTCGCCACGGGGCGGCGCGCGACGTTGCGCGCCGCGGCGCTGATCAACGGCGCGGCCTCGCACTCGGTCGAATTCGATGACATCTATCGCGACGCCGGCTACCATCCGGGAAGCCCCGTGATTTCCGCCGCGCTCGCGACGGCGCAGTCCCATCGCGCGAACGGCGATACCTTCCTGCGCGGGGTGATCGTCGGCTACGAGGTCTCCACGCGCATCGGCGAAGCGGTCATGCCATCGCATTACCGCTTCTGGCACACCACCGGCACGGTGGGGGCATTTGGCGCGGCGGCGGCAGCCGCGACCGTGCTTGGCCTTACTCGCGATCAATTCATGCACGCGGTCGCCACCGTGGGGACGTTCGCCGCCGGCCTCAAGCAGGCGTTTCTCTCCCAGGCGATGAGCAAGCCGCTCCATGGCGGACACGCAGCGGATTCTGGCGCGCTCGCAGCCATCGCGGCATCGAAAGGCGTCACCGGCGCGCTCGACATCCTCGAAGGGCGTGAAGGATTCGGCGCGGCGATGAGCGTCAATCCCGACTGGGCGAAGGCGACGTGTGGTCTCGGCAGCGACTACCACATCGTCCACGTCACGTTCAAGAACCACGGTTGCTGCGGGCACACTTTCCCGTCGATCGACGGCGCATTGCACCTGCAGCACACGCATGGCTTCACCTGCAAGGACGTGAAGCGCGTGCGGCTTGCAACCTACAAGGCGGGGCTCGACATCATCGACAACGCGAAACCCGAGGGCGAGTACCAGGCGAAGTTCAGCCTGCAGTACACCGTCGCCCACGCCTTGGTCCACGGCAGCGTGCGGTTGAACGCCTTCCTTCCCGAGCGCATGCGCGATCCGGCGGTGCGGGCGCTCATGGAAAAGATCGAGTGCGTCGCGGACCCGGAGCTGTCGAAGGGCTATCCTGGCCAGCGCGCCGCGCAGGTCGAGATCGAAACCACCGACGGCCGCAAGTTCGCGCACTTCCAGCCCTACCGCAAGGGCGACCCGGAACTGCCGCTCACCGACGGGGAGTTGAACGACAAGTTCCTCGAACTCGCAACACCGGTGCTGGGCGAGCCCAAATCGCGCACCCTGCTCGCCGAGCTATGGGCGACCGAGAAACTCGCGAACGTCGATTACGACCTCTCCACCCGCACCCCCGTCCGCGCGGCGAGTTGAACGCCTCCCGCTTGAGGGGTGTGGAATTGATCTGCCCCCATGAATCCAGGACGAGCAACGATGATGATCAAAACGCAGGGGAACCCCTCCACGTCATTGCTTCTGCATCCCGACGTCCCTTGCGACCTTTTCCTACTTGGCGACGTCGGCCGGGATCATCTTGCGGATGTTCATGCGGGAAGAAAGCCCCATTGCGAAAGCTTTTGAAGGCTGTGCGAACCAAACGTGCGTCACTAGCGCCGATGCCTGGCGCGTGGCTTGACGGTACGCTTGTCACGTTCCACCCCCGGTGTTTCGCTGCCCGACCAGGTGAAACGCCACGTATCGCCCCGGCGCACGTTGCCGACGACCGCCGGTCGGAAGCACGCGAGGTTCGTGCCGCCCTTGCGGCGGACACTCGGGTAGACCACGCCGACCGAGCCTGCTTCGAGCAGCCGCTCGCCCAGCCGCTGTGAAGCAACGTAACTCCGCGGGTCGAGGCAGCGCGCGAAACGGGCCGCGCCCCGCACATCGTGGAACTCACCGTTGAAATCGGCAAGCAGCGCCTCGTAGGTCACGCTGTCGTCGTAGCGCCCGACCTCCCGATACTCCACGGTCTTGTGGAACGCGACTTCGGCGAGCCCGGTTTCGACATCGAACGAGCAGTACCAGGCGCCACGATCGGGACCGTTGAAGCGGCTGCCTTCCGGGCGCGCGTAGGCGAAGGCCGCGTTGATGATCCGGAAGTTCGGCACGCCGAAGACCAGCTCGTCGATGCCGATGTCGGGAAGCAGTCCGCGCTCGCCGCGCAGCCGCTCGTTGGTGGCGTTATCGAGATCAAACAGGTCCGCCAGGTGCGCTTCGTCCTCGGCGATGCCGGCGAGCACCGAGTCCTCGCGCGCGGTAAACCGCGAGGGGATCAGCCTGAAGGTGTCGAACTGCCGTAGAAGCGTCGTTCGGGGCAGCGTCCCACTCACACCCCGCCCCGCCGCGCATCGAGGAGCTTGCGTACGGTCTGCATCGCCAGGAGCCCCCCGCCGGTCATGTAGGCGAGCGGCGTGCGGCCGCCGAAGATGGCATTAGTGTTGGGCAGACGCACCCATTCGTCGGCGAGCTTGTCGCCGTAGAGAATGTGCAGCGCCTTGTAGATGCCGACCAGGTAAGAGATGCGCGTGATGCGGTCGATCTCGAGCACCCGGTCGGTATTCTTCTTCCATTCGTAATAGGCGCTGCTGGAGAGCCCGCCGAGAAGGTCCCGGGCGTCTTCGTCGCGCAGCTTCCAGCGCCCGACGAGCTTGAAGAAACCGCGCAGCGCCGAGCGCGAGAGCCGCTCGCGTTCGGCCTTGGCGTTGAGGTCGACGAACGGGGCCGCCTCGAAGCGGCTGGCGGGATAGGCGAAGGGGGGGGCGCTCATACGGGACTCCGAATAAGGAGAATGTATGATCCATTATAGGAGTTGTCAAGGAGACGGCTGTGCTTGAAAGGATACCTTCGCGAAACCCCTCGAAACGCGTTCTCGATACGCTTCGAGGACATACCGGCCAACGGCTCCGCCATGCACGCCGAAAGATCGACTATGGGGTCTACAGCGACGCAGAGGCAAGAAGCGGCCAGTACACGCGGCTCACCACGTTCATCGATATCGTGCCGATTTCCGGGTTGGAGGACGTACGGGATATTCCTTCACTGACGAACCTGCTCGCACGGCCCGTTGCACAGGACTGACACCCCTCCCGGCTCAGTGCTTCGGCATCCCGGCGTCCTGCGCGACTTTGGCCCACTTGGCGACGTCGGCCGGGATCATCTTGCGGATTTCCGCGGGCGTCCGGATGTCGACCTCCGCACTTGCGGCAGCGAACCGCTTCGCGGTCTCCGGCAGCCTGAGGATGGCCGCGATCTCGGTGTTCAATTTGTTGATGACTGAGGCCGGCGTGCCTGCCGTCGTCGCCCACGCCCACCAGATCGCCGCCTCGTAGTTCGGCAGTCCCGCCTCGGCGGCGGTGGGCAGATCGGGCATGGTCGGAATGCGCTTCGCAGCACCGGTCGCCAGCGGCTTGAGCCTGCCGCTGCGCAGGTGCGGGCCCGCCGTCACCGCCGTCGCAACCGCCATGTGCGCCTGGCCCGACATCACGTCGACCAATGCCGGGGCGCCGCCCTTGTATAACGCGATGACCGCGTCGATGCCGGCGTGGCTGCGAAACATCGCCGACACGAAATGCATGAATCCGCCCGCCGACGCTATGGTGATGTAGTTCGGCTTGGATTTTCCCAGCGCAACCAGTTCCCGAAGCGATTTGACCGGCAGTGACGGATTGACCGCTATTATGGTGGGTCCGTTGCCGAGCATCGCGACCCAATCGAAATCCTTGATCGGATCGTACGGGAGCTTCTTCACCACCGCCGGATTCATCGTGAACGCGCGCGAGGCCATGAGCAGCGTGTAGCCGTCGGGTGTCGCGCGCGCGACGATCTCGGTGCCGATCATGCCTTCGGCGCCGGGGCGGTTGTCGACCACCACCGGGCGGCCGACGCGCTCGGCGAGCTGGCCTCCGATGTAGCGCGCCATGATGTCGTTGCTGCCGCCGGGCGCCTGCGGCACGATGACACGGATCGGCCTCGCGGGAAAATTCTGCGCTGAACCATCCGGCGCCGGTCGCTGTGCCGCCAAGGCGGATGTTGTGAACGCCAGCACCGAAACCACCGTCATTGCGAGAATCGACTTCATTGTCTCCCCCTCCCCTGCCGTTCAGTATGAGCGCAGAACTTTGCCCGGCAACGCGCCGGTATGCCGGCCATCGCGATAGAGCGCCTCGCCGTCGACGATGGTCCCGTTGGTAACCAGCAGGTCGTAAGCCGCGTCAGGTCTCCCGGAAGAACTGCATGCCAAACAATATCACAGATGCATGAGCAGCAAACCGTTCACGGGAATCAAAACCGCGCGCCGCGTGAGAGTTCAGCTCCTGAGCGAGAACTTCTGGAACGTGTGGCAGTCCGCGGGGGCCTTGCCGCGGCTCACCGCGAAGGTCCAGGTGACTTCGCTCACGTAGAGGTCGCATTTCGAGTCGAGCGCGAGTCCGTGCGGCGCGGCGAAGCTGCCCGGCGCCGTCACCTGCGGCGTGCCCCAGCGCGCCAGCACCTTGCCGTCCTTGTCGAAGATGCTCATGCGGGCGTGGCGCTCTTTCCCCTTGGTGATCGGACCAAGGCTTTGCGAGGTGTCGCCCTCATGCCACGCGAGTTCGGTGACGTAGACCCGGCCCTGCGCGTCGAACACCAGGTGAGTGGGCCGCTGGGTGTCGGTCCACTGGCTCAGGAACTCGCCGTCCGGACTGAAGATCTGGATGCGGTCCGCCTCGCGGTCGCAGACGAAGACGCGCCCGTCCGCGGCGATGGCGATGCCGTGCGGAAGATAGAACTGGCCTGGGCCGCGACCCGGCTCGCCCCACGATCGCTTCAACTGCCCGGTCGGAGAGAATTGATGCACGCGGGCGTTCCCGTAGCCGTCCGAAACATACAGGTCGCCTTTCGGGCCGACCGCGATGTTGGTGGGGCGGTTGAACGGGCCCGCCCCGCGCTTGATGGACGTGATGTTCTTGCCATCGTATCCCGTGTCCGACGGCGTGTTCTTCACTCCCAGCGTCATGAGGAGTTTCCCCTCGGGCGTGAACTGGCGCACCGTGTGCTGGCCATCGTCGGTGCAGAAGATGGTGCCGTTGGGCCCGACCATGATGCCATGCGTGCGATAGCTGAATTCGCCCTCGCCCCACGAGCGCAGAAAGTTGCCTTTCCGGTCGTAGATCATGACCGGGTGGTCCCCGCGGCAGATGAGGTAGACGCGGTCCTCGCCGTCAACCGCCACCCCCGCCACGTCGCGATGAACGTAGTCCCTGGGCAGTTGCTCCCAGCCCTCGACGACGGAATACTCGATCCTGCCTGAGTGTGCCATGCGTTTCTCCCTGGTCTCGCGTCTGATCGCTGCGTAGATACTCGTTGGTCAGCGTTCCTGACGAGCGCGACCAGGCGTCAATCATGCCACAACCCGGAATTCGCGCGTTACCGCTGCCCGCGACCGGCGCTTACCTGAACATCGCAGCATGCCTGCGGAATTCCTGACCGGATCCGCATGGTGCGGCGCGCAGATTTGCGCTTGGCAGCCCGATGGAGCATGATCTGGTCATATCTGCACAGTCGCAATGAAGCAGACCCTCTATCAGATCCTCGGCGTTGATCCCAAAGCTTCTGCGGAGGAGATTACGGTGGCCCGCGCTCGGGGCCTCGCAGAGGCAACCACTGCCGGTTCGCAAGATAGCACCAGGCTTTCGTTGCTCCGCCAGGCCGGTGAAATCCTTTCGGATCCCGTTCAGCGCGCCGCTTACGACAGGTCCCTCACGGGCGGCGCCACGCGCCGGCCAACCGTAAGCTACGACGAGCTGGAACCGGCTTTTTTTCAGACCTGGGGAAAATGGATTGCGGCTGCCCTCGTGCTGATCGGCCTCATCGGATGGTGGGCGACACGCGGCAAGTCCTCGACGCCGCAGAAGGCAACTGCGGAACGCATCGTTTCGCCGACTATCATCCAGCCCAGAGTCCCGGCCGGCCCGCCGGCAAGACAACCAACCGACGCCAAGGTCGGTGCGCCCCCCTCAGGTGCGAGCACGGCGCCTGCCGCCGCGCGCTCCGCCGAAGACGTGTTCGCGGACGTCTCGCGGAGCGTGGCGCGGGTGAACGTCATGGATGGGTCCGGCCGCGCCATTGCCTTCGGGAGCGGCGTGGTGATCGACCAGGGCACGGTGCTCACCAGCTGCCACGTGGCCACGCGCGGAACCGCTCTCACGGTCAAGTTCAGTGACGGACTCAAGCCAGCCACGATCCAGCTTGCGGACGAGGCGCTCGACCTGTGCCGCCTCAGCGTGCCGGAACTCAACGCCCCTGCGGTAGCGATCGGCACCGTCGAAGGGCTGCGGACCGGGCAGCGCGTGTACGCTGTCGGTGCGCCGATGGGACTTGACCTCACTATCAGCGAAGGCATCGTATCGTCGCTGCGAAACGTGGACGAGGGAACCGTTATACAGACGACCGCGCCGATCTCGCCCGGATCGAGCGGCGGGGGGCTGTTCGATGTGTCGGGACGGCTGGTCGGCATCATGACCTTCCAGCATCGTTACGGGCAGAACCTGAATTTCGCGCTGCCGGCGGACTGGATCGGCCAGATGCGCGCCCGCGGTCCCGGGGATGCAAGGCAGCGCTTCGTAGCCGGCGCTGAAGGGCCGAAAAACGATTCCCCCGCCGTTCTCGTCCTGGGACAGTGGTCCTGCTTCGGTTCGATTTCGGGCCGATCCGGCCATTACACCTTCGAGCCCGACGGCAACGCCACCATCGCCATGGCGGATGGCAAGGTTGCCGCGCTCAACTACCGGGTTTCCGGGAAAGTACTGCAGTTGGCCGACCCCACGGGCAGTGGAGCCTTGCTGATCGAGGAACTGACCGCGAGCAGGATGGTGCTGAACGTCGGCGCCGGGGGGCATCGGCTGGTGTGCGATCGGCGATAGTACATTCGCACCTCACCCTCAATTTGGAAGTGGCCGCCGTCTCGCGGAAGCGTCAGCCAATGAAGATCGTGTTTTCACCCGTCATCTCACCGGCGGCCTGGGCGATCGGGCAGTCGCTCCTGCCGCCGGGCTTCACCATCGAGGTATTGGAGAAGGATCCGGACCGCCGCGTCACGCAACTCGGGCAGGCGGATTTCCTGATGGGATTCCTGCGCGGCATGCCGCTCGCGGCGGACGATTACCCGCACCTGCGCAACATCAAACTGATCCAGGTGCTGAGCGCCGGCTACGACGGCATCGATCTCGAACGGCTGCGCCGCAGCGGCATCCCGCTCGCCAACAACGGCGGCGCCAACTCCTACGCGGTCTCGGAGCACGCGATCATGCTGATGCTGGCGGTCTATCGCCGGCTGCCCGCGCTCGACCGCCTGGTGCGGGCCGGCCAGTGGAAGTCGAGCAAGCTCGGCGAGGAACAGGAACACGAACTCGCGGGCAAGACCGTCGGCATCGTCGGCGCCGGCATGATCGGGCGCACCATCGCGCGGCGGCTGAGCGGCTTCGAGGTGAATCTCCTCTACTGCGATCCGGTGCGGCTCCCGGCCGCGGACGAAGCGAAACTCAACATGAGTTATCGCGGCCTGGACGATCTGCTGCGCGAATCCGACGTCGTGTCGCTGCACGCGCCGTTCAATCAATCGACGCATCACCTGATCTGCGACCGCACGCTTGGGCTCATGAAACGCGACGCGATTCTCATCAACACGGCGCGCGGGGAACTCGTCGACGATAATGCGCTCTACCGCGCATTGAAGGACGGCCGCATCTGGGCCGCCGGCCTCGACGCGTTTTTCCCTGAACCGCCGCACCCGAACAACCCGCTCCTCACGCTGCCCAACGTGGTGCTGACTCCCCACGCGGCGGGTCCGACCTGGGAGAGCTGGCCGAAGCGCTTCGGCAACAGCTACGCCAACATCCAGCGCGTCGCCCGCGGCGAAGCCCCGTTGTGGGTCGTGCCCGAATTGCGTTGATTGACGAGGAGAAATTGTGATGGCTGAACGTGTCGGTGTGGTCGGAATGGGGCTGATGGGGTCGGCGTTCACGCACCATCTGCTGCAAAGCGGATTCAAGGTGCAGGGCTTCGACATAGACGAGCAGCGGGTGCGCCAGTTTCATGAACGCGGCGGCGAGCCGGTGGAGTCGCCGGCGGCAACCGCGCGGGGAGCGCGCTGGGTGCTCACGTCGCTGCCGACGAGCGAAATCGTGCGCGAAGTGGTGCTCGGACCTAACGGTATCGCGCAGGACGCGCCGAAGGGCCTCATCATCGCCGACGCCTCGACTTCGCGCCCGCAGGACTCGGAAAAACTCGGAGCGGAGCTGGCTGAGCGCGGGATCCGCTTTCTCGATTCATGCGTGAGCGGCACCAGCGCCATGGCGTGGAAGAAGGACCTCATCGTCATCGCCGGCGGAACGGTCGAGGACTTCAACGCCTGCAAGCCCCTGTTCGCCGGCTTCAGCCGCGCCGCTTATCACATGGGCCCGGCAGGCTCCGGCGCCATGGCCAAGCTCATCATCAATCTCATCCTGTTCGGCAACCGGCTCGCGCTGGCCGAGGGCCTGGTGCTCGGCATGAAGGCGGGCGTGGAGGGCGAGAGCCTGTTGCACGTGCTGCAGGATGCGGCTTGCAGCTCCAAGACCATGATCGACAAGGGCCCGAAGATGTTGAAGGGCGACTACACGCCCGAAGGCCAGGTGAAGACCTCACTCAAGGATGCGCGCCTCGCGCTGGAACAGGGCGCGCGCCTCGGTGCGCCGATGCTCGTGACGAGCCTGTGGACCCAATTGCAGCAGGCCGCATACCAGCAGGGGCTCACGGACATGGACAGCTCATCGTTCATCGAGGTCCTGCGGAACATGGCGGGCCTGCCGACGCGCAAATGATGCGTTCGCATCTCGGCGTGCCGCCAGAAGGCCGTGGCGCTGCCGGCACGGCGCTACTTGCATTTCTGCTCGCCGTGTGGGCAACGAACGCGCTCGCGGCAGATTTCAAGGCCTGTCTCGGCGAGTTGCAGCGCGACGCGATGGCGAAAGGCATCACGCCGCAGGTTTTCGACACCGCCATGGCGGGCGTCGAGCCCGACCAGAGCGTGCTCGATGCGATGGACAGCCAGCCCGAGTTCGTAACGCCGATCTGGGACTACATGGCGGGGCTGGTGGACGAGCAGCGCATCGCCGACGGCCGGGCGAAACTTGCGGAGTGGGCCGCGGTTCTGGCCGAGGCTGAGCAAAGGTTCGGCGTCGACCGCCATGTTCTCCTCGCCGTGTGGGGCGTCGAGACCGATTACGGCAAGGTCAGAGGCGGGCGTCCGCTGGTGCGCTCGCTCGCGACCGTGTCGTGCTTTGGCGAACGCCAGCGCTTCTTTCGCGGCGAATTCGTCGCGGCCCTGCGCATCATTCAGGATGGCGACATCCGGCCCGAGGTTCTGGTGGGTTCGTGGGCCGGGGCGTTCGGCCAGACGCAGTTCATGCCCTCCTCGTTCCAGCGCTTTGCGGTCGATTTCGATGGCGATGGCCGCCGCGACATCGTCGGGTCGGTGGCGGATGCGCTCGGCTCCACTGCGAACTACCTGAAGCGCACGGGCTGGGTGAGCGGCGAGTCGTGGGGCTACGAGGTGCGCCTGCCGCCGGACTACAGGGGCCCTTCGGGACGCCGCAGCCGGCAGGCGCTCGCGCAATGGAGCCGGCTCGGCGTCAAGCGGGTCAACGGTGCGGCGCTCTCGGGCGGTGGCCCGGCAGGGCTGCTCCTGCCTGCCGGGGCTGGCGGCCCGGCGTTCATGGTGTTCAAGAACTTTGACGCGATCCATGCCTACAACGCCGCTGAATCCTACGTGCTCGCGATCGCCCATCTCTCGGACCGCCTGCGCGGCGCCGGCCCGTTCCAGACGGCGTGGCCGACGGACGACCCGGGCCTCTCGCGCGCCGAACGGCGCGAGGTTCAGCAGCGGCTACTCGAGCGCGGTTTCGATGTCGGCGTAGTGGACGGGGCGATCGGGCCGCGCACGCGAGCAGCCATCGAGGCGTTTCAGACCTCGGTGGGGCTCCCGGTGGACGGCCGCGCCGGCGCGCGCGTGCTGAAGGCGCTGAAGGACGCGGCGACGCCCCGGTAAGTGAGGATCGCGCAACGCGCCTGGCTCTTGACCTGCGCGCGATCGGTGATACATTCCCGCATTCCTGCCAACCAAGGGAGAACCCCATGATTGAACTGCACTCGTCACCCACGCCCAACGGCCAGAAAGTCATGATCATGCTCGAGGAGACCGGCCTCGCATGGAAGCACTTCGACATCAACATCCGCCTCGGGGAGCAATTCACGCCGGAGTACCTGAAATTGAGCCCGAACAACAAGATCCCGGCCATCGTCGACACCGAAGGCCCGGGCGGGGGCCGCTACAGCATGATGGAATCGGGCGCGATTCTCTTCTATCTCGCCGAGAAAACCGGGAAGTTCCTGCCCAAGGACGCGCGCAAGCGTTACGACGCGATGCAGTGGCTGTTCTTCCAGATGGGGCATATCGGCCCGATGTTCGGCCAGGCGAACCACTTCAACAACTACGCGAAGGACAACATCCAGTACGCGAAGGACCGCTACAACAATGAAGCGGTGCGCCTCTACCGGGTGCTCGACAACCGGCTGCGCGCGAGCCCGTGGATCGGCTGCGACGAATACTCGATCGCCGACATGGCGATCTACCCGTGGACCAAGGGTCACAAGGACCGCGGCATCGACAAGGCCGGATATCCGAGTTTCATGCGCTGGTTCGAGGCGATGGAAGCGCGGCCCGCCGTGCAGCGGAACAACCAGATGGCGACCGACATCCGCGCGCGCATGACCAAGACGGCCGAGGGCAAGACGGCCATCAACATGTTCGACACCAAGGACAACGCCGAGCGGCTCGCAGCCGCAACGAGAGCTTGAGGGGCGGCGCGGGCAACGAGGGGTTGAAAGTATCTTGCGAATGACTCGCTTT